>Ga0209331_1000817_pt1 | contig 10800 bp, 9 predicted proteins | sample JacPinW_OM3H0_M3_FD_187971 | JGI IMG/M metagenome (GOLD analysis project Ga0209331, IMG submission 187971) | Forest soil microbial communities from Algoma, Ontario, Canada - Jack Pine, Ontario site 1_JW_OM3H0_M3 (SPAdes) (version 2) | ecosystem: Environmental > Terrestrial > Soil > Boreal... | reverse complement strand
GGAATTGCGGCCGGTTCAAGATAAGCAAAACGTACTCTAGTGCAGCGAGTCCATGGGCAGAATGCGGCGCGGGTTATCGACCAGCATCTTCTCCAGATCGGCGTCGCTGAAACCCTTGCTGCGCAGCCGGGGCGCAAATTTCGTGAACAGATAACCGAGGTCGACCTTTTCATTGAGCAATTGCGGATTCTCCTCCGTCGCCGCGCCGCGCGGATTGAAGAACCAGCGATCGTAGGTGATCACCATCTGGTCGATGTAACCTTTGTCGGCGAGCTGAACCATGAGGTTCGCCATCGATTCGTCGAGCTGCGTTGCATCGTCATGGCGCCACGGTATGCCGATGTGATCGACCTGGACATACGCGCCACGCCGGAGAATTTCCTCGATCTGGTGGATGCCCTGTGGTTCGACAAAAGCGTGTCCGATGATCACCTTGGTCGGGTCGGCGCCTTCCTCCTCGAGGACGTCGAGCTGCTCGATACCGGGATTGGTGACGGTGTAGTCCATCGGATCCGTGTGTGTGTTGATACAGCAGCCGGTGGCCTTCTGGGCGCGGCCGGCCGCCCGGATCAGCCGGTCCTCGTAGATGTGAATGCGCCGGCCATTTGCCCCGATGGGGCTTGGCATCGGGGTGACGCTCTCCTGGCCGGTGGCAATCTTGATGGCGCCGGCCTTGATGCCTGTCGTGCGTCCTCCGAATACCATCCCTTCGGTCAGGTCGCTGATGTAGAACTCCGCAAGCTCTTCCACGGTCTGACGCCGGAACCAGTAGGGAATGCCCATCCGCTCCGGGAAGAAGCCCGACACCGCGATGACATTCGCGCCGGTCTTTTGTGCTACCATCTGCATCAGCTCGGGATGACGGCCCACTTCGGCCGGAGTCATGTCGACAATGGTGCGGTAGTGGTATTTGTCCATGCCGGCCTTGAGCTCGTTGGCGATGCGATCAACGGCGTTGTCGAGATCGAAGCTGCAACGATGATCGTATTCGCCGCCGGGATAGGTGTAGAGCAGATGCTCGTGGGTCAGCGTGCGACCTATCCTCTCGGCAGAGACATCGCCGGTGACGGTTCGAATCATCTTCATCGGGGTACCCTACCTATCCGATGTCCGGCGGCATGACTGCGAAACATACGGCGTCTTTTCCGCTGGTCAAGCCAGGGTCCGTGGCCATATCCTGCGTCTGACGTCTTGAGAATAAGCCCTCCAAGACAGCGAGTTGGCGGATCATGCGAAGCGCTTCGTCAAGGCCGCATACAAGAGGCTCGTTCCCCCAATGACGATTAATGACCGACAATTCAACATCGGATCTGGCCGCCCCGTCGCCCGGGTCGAATACTGCCTGATAAAATGCCGAACCTGCAAGGGCGAGAGCTTGATAGCGGCAGTTGTGCAGGCTCTCGCGATCGCCACAGCAGTGCTGGCGTCGACGGCGGGCTACGGGCAAACCTCCGGCGCATATCCGACGCGGCCTGTGCGGGTCATTGTCGGGTTCACCGCGGGCGGGCCGACCGACGTCATCGCTCGCCTGGTCGCGCAAAAACTTTCAGAGGGCTTTGACCAGAACTTCTATGTGGACAATGTGCCCGGCGCCGGCGGCAACATCGCGGCAGCGCAGGCGGCACGGGTTCCCGCGGACGGTTACACGCTGCATGTCGTCAGCACGGGCTTCATCGTCAATCCCAGCCTCTATACGCGCAGCGTGAACTACGATCCGGTAAAGGACTTTGCGCCCATCTCGATACTGGCGGCATCGCCAAATATCATCAGCCTCAATCCGAACCTCCCGGCCCACACCCCCAAGGAACTCATCGCGTTGGTGAAAGCCAACCCCGGGAAATACAACTATGCTCATCCCGGAACCGGATCGACACCGCACCTCAACGGCGAGCTGTTCAAGCTCACGTTCGGCCTCGACCTCGCTACCGTCCCCTTCAACGGCACCGCGCAGCTGATAACCTCGGTCATCTCCGGCGACACGCCGATCGCGTTCACCTCGCTGCCATCTGCCATGCCGCTCATTCGGGATGGCAAGCTGCGCGCGCTTGTGGTCCTGAGCAGGATGCGCGTTGAGAGCCTGCCCGACGTGCCCGGTACCGAGGAGACCGGCATTGCCGGACTCGAGGGCGACACCGTGTCCGGTATAGTCGCTCCAGCCGGCACCCCGCAGCCAATCATCGCTCGTCTGAACGCCGAGATCAAAAAGGCGGCCGCAACACCGGACGTTAGCGCCAAGCTGGCGGCGCTCGGCTTTGGCGCGGTGGCCAGCGATCCCGACCAATTCGGCGCCCGTATCCTGGTCGAAATCACCAAGTGGGCCAAGGTCATCAACGAGGCCAAGATCAAGATCGACTGAGTTGCCGAAGGCCGCATGGCTCCTGCCATCGCTGCGTTCGAACCTCAGCCGCCGACGGGCGCGTAGGATGGGTGCCAAGGTTATCGGTTTGGTGGTTCCGGAGGCGGTGGACAGTATTCCGGCCGAATCGGTGCTCATGTACCCGGGTATCACGTTCATCGCGCGCGGCATCGCTCTGCGGTCGTTGAGCGCTGCTGGATATGACGAAGCGATGGAGCGGGTCATCCCGGCAGCGGAGTATCTTGCCGCGCGGGGCGCACAGGCAATTATGCTCATCGGAACCTCGCTGACCTTCTATCGGGGTGCGGCATTCAACGACGAGCTGGTTGACCGGATTTCGTCGGCGGCCCGCGTTCCGACCGGAACAATGAGTGGGGCCATCGTCGATGGACTGCATGCTGTCGGTGCCCGGCAGCTTGCTGTCAGCACCGCCTACACTTGCGAGGTCAATGAACTGCTGACGATTTTCCTGCGCCAGAAGGGATTTGAGGTCCGGTCATTGCAAAGCCTTGGCGCTGCGAAGCTGGTCGGCGACGCGGCACGCACCACGGCGCAGTATATATGTGACCTCAGTCTCAAATCCTTTGCTGACGCCCGGCGCGCAGATGGTGTGCTGATCGTCTGCGGCGGCTTACGAACCTTGGACATTACCGTGCAAATCGAGACTGCCTGCGGCGCTCCGGTCGTTTCCAGCATGCCGGCGGCACTTTGGGCCGCGGCGCGGTTGATCGGCGAAAGCGGATATGTCGGTCCGGGCTATGGCCGCTTGCTGAGTGGCATGGACGGACAGATTGCATCATGACCAACCAGCATTTGCGGATGCGCACTGACTCAACAAATACTTTCGATCCGTCGGAGAGTAATAGCCGAATGCGCAAGCTGATTGTAGCGGCCATGCTCGCGTCGGGACTGACCGCCGGGTCGGCGCAGGCGCAGCCCTACCCGACTCGAACGGTCACGGTCGTTGTACCGATTGCCGCAGGTGGCGCGGTCGATACCACCGCGCGGATCTTTGCCGAGCAATTGCAGGCCAAATTCGGCCAGCATTTCATAGTGGAAAACCGGACCGGCGCCGGAGCGACCATCGGCACTGCCTATGTGGCTCAGGCTGCGCCCGATGGATACACTTTGCTGCTGATGGAAAGCTCTGCACCGGTCGCGAAGTGGCTTTACAAGAATCCTCCCTTTGACGTCCTGAAAGATTTCACGCCGATCGCCAGGATCGTTTCAAATCCCCTTGTGTTGTTCGCCAATCCATCGCTGCCCGCCAAGGATTTGAAGGAGTTGATTGTCTACGCCAAAGACAATCCGACCTCGTTGTCCGCTGGAGTCTCAGGAACGATCCATCAACTCGCTGCGGCGATGCTAAACGCGGCGGCCGCCATCACGATCACAGCTGTCCCCTATCGCGGGACGGCACCTGCGGTGAATGATATCTTGAGCGGGACAATTCCTCTCTTGTGGTCAACGCCCGTCGGGCTGACGCAGTTTGTCGAACAGGGCAGGTTGAAGGCGCTGTTGGTGTCGACACCGAGACGGGTCAAACTTCTCCCGCAGGTACCGACCGTGGCTGAAATCGTTACGCCCGCATTTCACATCGAAGCATGGCTCGGAATTGCCGGTCCGGCCAGTCTTCCCGACGAGATCACCTCGCGTCTTGAGCAGACCATTAGCGAAATTTCTGCGACGCCGGAACTACAGAAGCGCATAGCCGATACGGGACAAAACCTCGAATACCGCCCGGCGGCAGAATTTCGCCAGCAACTTACGGATGATCAGGAGAGGTTCAGACAGGTGATCCGCGAGGCCGGGATTCTACCCAACTAGGAGGAAGACGGCTGGTATTGTCCCGACGAAATCAAGTCCTACAGGTTGGCAAGTGATTACATCAATGCATTGAGCAATATCGGAAGCATCGGTATCGCTCGTATAGAGGCAGAACTGTGTCCCGCAGCCAACGTTGCAAGTGCAGGCTTCGATTGGCGGTGGCCGCCTTCATTAGAATGGCGCTTAAAGTGCGCGCAGCAGACACCCATCGTCTCCTTAACGCCCAATGGAGGGGCGCGCATTACAATCAAAATCGTAGGGCGAATTTGCGCGGGTTGCACACACAAGCCCGGCGGAAATAAATACTGCTTCGGCCAATGACCAGCATTGGCCGCCAAGAGGGAGAAGTCGCGATGGTCGACCTTATTCAAACCGATCAACGTGGCGCATACGCGGATTTCGACAACCGCGCCCTCTCGCGCGATCCGCAGCGTGTGGCGGTTTCCAATCTTCCGATCATCGATCTCTCGCCGTTTATGGACGAGAGTGCGCGCGAGGATCGGATGCATACCGCGCGCGCGGTCCGCTCCGCGTGTATCAATATCGGCTTCTTCTATGTCACGGGCCATGGCTTCACGGTGAAGGAGCTCAATGCCGTCCTCACACAGGGGCTAAGCTTTTTTGCGTTGCCGCTCGAGGAGAAGATGAAGGTCCTGTCGCTTAATGCCGACATGCCCGGGTTCGTGCGCACTGGCGGAATGGACCCTGAAAAGAACCGCGACAAGGTCGTCGACATTAAGGAGCGGCTCTCGATAACGCGCGAGCTCAAGCCCGGTGAGCAGGTCCGCCCCGAATCCAGGACCGGCAAGACCCAATGGCCGCCCCGCGAACTGCTCCCGGCGTTCGAAACTACGATGAAAGATTATATCGCGCGCCTCCAGCGGGTGACGGAGGCGCTCAACCACGCGTTTGCCGTCAGCCTCGATCTGCCCGAAGACTATTTCGATACCTTTTACCAGCACCCGGATATGACGTTGACGATGAATTTTTACCCGCCGGTCGATCCTTCCAAGCTCAAGACCACGCAGTGGAGTTTTTCGCCGCACGCGGATTACACGGCCTTTACGGTGCTGCTGCAAGACCTAAGCGGAGGGTTGCAGGCGCGCAATTCGGCCGGCGAGTGGATCGACGTGACGCCGAGGGAAGGCACCTTCGTTGTTAACGTTGGAAATGTTTTGGCGCGGTGGACCAACGACCTCTATAGTTCGACCCTGCATCGGGCACTACACATCGGCAATGGTCCGCGTATATCGGCGGCGTTCTTCGTCTATCCGGACGCCACGACCGTTGTGCGCTGCATCGACACATGCCAAGGACCGGAGAATCCGCCAAGATACGAAGACGTTACGACAGCGGAATATGTGCGCGTGCTGCGCGAGGATGCGCATCGCACGGGCCGTCCCGCCGTTACCGTCGATACCGCGCAACGCCTGACGAGCAATTAGATACCCAGGAACAGGGTTGGAGAGCCAAGACACAGAAACCCAAAATTGGTGCTCAGGAAACTGCGTGGTGGGCCCGGGAGGGCTCGAACCTTTTGTTGAATCGTATTGATACGCATTCCCCTTCAACGTAATCGTTAACAACACTGAGGTCGTTCAAAAAGGCTTGACAAGCTTATGAGATCGTTCTAGTGGGCCAGAGCTTGAAGCTCGGCTTAACTGTCGAGCTTTTTGTTGTTACGAAACTCTCATTTTTTCACATCGGAGGTAACATGGCCAAGAAAAACTCAAAGCGACGTGAATGGACCAAAACAGACGTTCGCGAACTAAAAACTCTTGCTCGGGAGAAAACGCCAGCGCGAAAAATCGCTCGGACACTTAAGAGGACCGAAGGTGCAACTCGGCAGAAGGCTTTCAGCCTTGGAGTTTCGTTGGATTCCCGTGCCTAGGATCGCTAAACAATGACTTCAGGTCGGAATTCAGCTCCGCTTCGGCGAGCTGCTTGAAGCGGTAGAGGCTGTCGCAGGAGGCGGCAGCCTTCGTTCGCTTGGCCTTTACACGTGACGCCCTTCTGCGCGTCATCGCGCTCCGGCGTGGCGCCGTGAGCTTCTTGTCCTTCGCGACACTGCGGCGCAGCGCCTCCATTAGGCGTTCAGTGGCGAGGCTCCACTACCGGTGATTGCGGCCATTCACGCGCGCCAGAACGGCTCGCGATTTCGTACGCAGCGTCGTTGGGATTAATTCCTGCATCCCGTAGTTCGTATCTGGTCATGCGGGCAAGTTCGTCGCGTTGATGCGACCGTCGCCGCCATTCGCTAATTTGGTTGTAGGCCGCGCACAGCCACCGCCGGATTGTACCTGGCATCCGGGGGGCCCAATTTGGGAGCGGCTTCGCACCATTTATTGTCTGAAAACTCATGGCGAATCTCCTGCGAGAGTCGACAGGCCGACATGGCCGTCTGCTCTAGTTTGCCAAGATGACACTCGCAGCATCACAATCACTTCGGTTCTTGCTCTGATTTTGAAAATAGTCAGGGCCGTAGAATGCGGATGAGCGTGGCTGAGCGCCTCAGCGAAGAGCGTTTCTGCCCTCTATCGCACGGGCTGGATACCCAAAGCCTTGGCCGTGGTCACAATGTTTTTGCGTTGTGCCTCCACGGCTGCCGCGAACTCCGCAGGTCCTCCCGGGTCGAGCTGCTGACCGGTAGCGGAAAGGCGTGGGCCGACGGCTGGATCGGCAGCGACCCCCTGGACGTCAGCGGCGATCCGTTCTGCCGTGCCCGTCGGCAAATTTCTCGGGCCGAAAATCCCGATCAACCCTTCAAGGGCAAGCGATGGATACCCCTCCTCGATCGCTGTCGGCAGCTCCGGCACGGCGGACGCGCGCTTGAAATTGGTGATGGCCAAGAGCTTCACCTTGCCGGCCTCGACCTGCGACTTCACGATCGCGATGCCCGACACGATCACCTGGATGCGGTTTTCGCTCAGATCGGCGACCGCCTTCGTGATGTCGCTGTACGGGATTTTCGTCATGGTGATGCTCGTCTCCTTCAGGAAGTTGTCGAATGTAATCTCGGTCGTTCCGGGCGTCGGTGCCAGATTCAATTTGCCCTGCTCCTTGCGCGCCAAGGCAATCAGCTCGCCGAGCGTATTGACGTTGAGAGCGGCCGGCACGGACACCGCGATAATCGTGCTCGACACCCGCGCAACCGGAACAAGGTCGCCTGGATCGTAGGGCAGTTTTGCGAACTGCGTTGGAGGCGCGGTAAACGTTCCCGACGCCGCGAACAGCAAGGTGTGGCTGTCATGAGCGCCGACGAAGGCGTTGATGGCATTAATGCCGTCGGCGCCGGGCTTGTTTTCGATCACTATCGGCTGGGCCCAGCGCAGGGACAGTTGCTCACCGAAGATGCGCGCAGCGATGTCCTGCGCGCTTCCAGCTCCCTGGCTGACGATCAGGCGCACCGGCCGATCCGGCCAGAGCCGTTCCTGCGCCGCGGCCGGCAACACCGTGAATGCGAGCGCGCTCGAGAATGCGGCAACAAGGACCGAGTTGCATTTCGTCATAAAGTCCCTCCACGACCTGAAGCCAGGATGACAGGAGTGAACCCCATCCAGACGATCAGCGGAAGAGCATCGAGCATGCGGCAGTGCTGTTGTCTCGGACTCCCGGGCGTGGTCCAATATCTTCGATGACAGGGAGATGATGATGCCTGTGGTTGGGGCGGTCGCCGCGCCGCATTCGCACCTTCAGCTGTTCACGCGGCCCGCGGAGAACGAGAATTACAAGAGTGACGTGCAGAAGGGTCGCAACGCCATGTTCGCGCTGCGCGAGCAGGTCGAGCGCGCCAACGCCGATACCATCCTGGTGATCCACGACGATCATTTCGTGAATTTCGATTTCCGGTGCTATCCGCCGTTCGCGCTGCTCGTCGGACAGGAGGCCAAGGGCAGCGGCGTCACCGACCCGGACACGATCGAGCAGATCACCGGGGCGACATACCGGAAATACGAGGGCAAGGATGCTTATCAGTCTGCGCCGAGCGGCATCCCGCAGCACATGGCAAATTGGGATGAGCGCAAGCCTTATGTCTACAAGGTCAACACCGATCTCAGCGTGCGGCTGCTCAAAGGATTGCTCGAACGGGAATTCGACGTTCCATTCACCTCCGATGGCACTATGGACGGCGAGGAAGTGCTGACGACGAACTTCCTCAATCCCAAGGCTGACAAGAGAGTGATGCTGCTGTTCACCAACGGCTATGTTCCGCCGCTGCCGTGGCCGAAGCGCTGCTACAGGCTCGGGCAGGCGATTCGGCAAATCCTCGACGAAGTCGACGACCGGGTGCTGGTCCTGGCGACCGGCGGCATGTCGCACTATCCGGGTACGCCGCTCTACGGTTACGTCGATGAGGAGTTCGACAAGAACGTCCTGGCGCTGCTGGCGAGCGGAAAGGGCAGCAAGCTCGCGGACTTCACGCCTGACGATCTGATGCATTCCGGCAATGGCGAGCTGATCAACTGGGTGATTACCTCCGGAATTTGCGGCGACGTCAAATGCCACGTGCTGGACTACATTCGGTTGTGGCATATCGGCCTGGGTTATGTTTATTGGGAGCTCTGAGATGCCTGGCACCGAAGCAATTCTGCGTCCGTTCGCAACCGAGATGCGTCATCTCACCAGCGCGTTGAACGTCATCGCGAGCGATATGATCCGGAACCGGATGCTCGCCAAGAAGCTCGACGACGACCCCGAATATTTCCGGAAAAACTACACCGTGACCGAGGAAGAGCTGAAGGCGATGCGGGACCGCAACATGATCAGGCTCTACGAGCTCGGCTTGCATCCGTTCCTGCTGGTCCGGTTCGCCGGCATGATGGGAATTCTCGAGTACTGGCAGGCGCTCGGTGCGCCTGGACGGGGCGGCGGCTGGCCGCGCAATACCTAGGGCCCGCAAATCGAGCGGTGATCCGGCCATGGCGACATGGACCATCGGCTCCGTCACGGTCACGCGGATTGAAGAGTTGCTCGGTATTACAAATCAGCCTTGTGAGACATACTTCCGTAATTTCGAACGAGACATCTTGGACCGCCACCTCGGCTGGCTCGCGCCCGATCACTACAGCCCGCGACACGACCGCTTGGTCACCAGTGTACACTCGTGGCTGATGCGGGCCGGGGATCTGACGATCTTGCTCGACACCTGTGGGGGCAACCACAAGGACCGACCTTGGACGCATCGGTTCCATCAACTTGATACTCCCTACCTCCAGCGCCTGCGCGCGGCGGGCGCCGCGCCCGAGGATATCGATATGGTGCTCTGCACCCATCTCCACGCCGACCACGTCGGATGGAACACCATGCTGCGCGACGGCCGCTGGGTGCCGACGTTTCCGAATGCAAAATACCTCTTTTCGCGAGGGGACGATGTCTATTGGGACATGCGGAAAAACCCGGCGATGGCCGGCGACCCGCGTCATGCGGCGTATGAGGACAGCGTTCTTCCGGTTGTGGAAGCGGGCCAAGCCGTGCTGATTGATGACGGCTATGACGTCACCAGCAAGCTTTCGGTCGAAGCCGCGCCGGGCCACTCGCCGGGCCATGTCCTGTTCAGGCTCGCGGATGAAGGCAAGCGTGCGGTATTTTGCGGCGACGTCATTCATCACGCTCTCCAGGTTTATGCGCCACACTGGAACCACAGGGCCGACGAATGCCCGGCCGACGCCGCGCTCTCGCGCCGGCGGCTGCTCGAGTCATGCGCAGAGCAGGATTCGCTGCTGTTTCCGATTCACTTCGGCGCGCCGCACGTCGCTCGCATCGAATACGGCGCGAAGGGCTTCTCGGCCAGGTTCGCGCCCGCATTTAGCAACAAAACCACCGCACCATCACACACTCACACCAGCTAAAGCTGCCCTCAGAGCTGGCGCACTCACCGGTCTAGTGATTTGATGGTTCTATGGTTTGAGCAGGCTTCAGCACTAGCCTTTCACATCATGTAAGGGGCAGCTCCGGCACGCTGACTTTTCGGTGGTATGACGTAACGCCATCACCGGATACGCCGATTTGGTGCACACATCCCCTGTGGGGATTGAGCGGTGACGCGGTATAGATGAAGAACCGTGAGGCGGGTGCGCTAGACTTCGCAGCGCGCAACAGTTCCTTTGGTTCTCCAAATATTCCCGAAGCGCTGCCTCGAAGGTCTTGAATTTAGCACGCACACGCTCGTTCTCATGGACCAGCTCTTCGGTCGCGGTGACAAGTTGGTCAAAGCGGGAATCATGATCCATGTGGGCCACCTGCTGCCATTAGCCAGAACGCGCGGTCGAAATGGTAGCTCGTGTATTAATTGTCGTAAGCTCCACAGTCTGCAGATTTAGCGAGAGTTGTGCGTCCCGGGCTAAGGCACAGTTGAACGAGGTAGCGATTAGCTCCGACGTTTTTTTATTTTAACGCGGGATGCCGAAGTCATTCTGGAGGCTGCCAGCGGGGGCCAGCGACGCTGCGCCGCTAATCATAACGGTGCTGGCGCTCGCGGGCTTTCCTTCTGGTTCGGTCTTTGCTGTCCCCTGCGGGTGTGAAGCCTGCCGTTCGGCCGCGGTAACGTTCACCCCACCGGCCCAGTTTGGTGCTGCCGAGGCGACCTGTACTTGCGCGGGTCTCTGTGCGGCAGAATT
>Ga0209331_1000816_pt1 | contig 10812 bp, 10 predicted proteins | sample JacPinW_OM3H0_M3_FD_187971 | JGI IMG/M metagenome (GOLD analysis project Ga0209331, IMG submission 187971) | Forest soil microbial communities from Algoma, Ontario, Canada - Jack Pine, Ontario site 1_JW_OM3H0_M3 (SPAdes) (version 2) | ecosystem: Environmental > Terrestrial > Soil > Boreal... | reverse complement strand
CCCATGCTATGCACCCGCCGATCGTCGTACAATTTTGAACGAGGAACCGGAATGCTCACGATCGGCCGAAAGCTCTTCGCCGCCTTTGCCTTGATCATCTTGATGGTGCTGGCCGTCGCAGGATGGTCGAACTCGACGACGACGAAGCTCAACCGCGCGCTCGTGGAGGAGCTGCAGAAACGGGAAGCCGTGATGCGCCTCGCGCACGAGTCCCTGGAACAGTTCGAGTATTCGGGCCGGACGCACTTCGTCGGTTACCTGGTCGCGGGAAAGACCATCACCAAGGAGTCGCTGCAGACGCCGGAGAAGGCGAAGAATAGCCTCATCCTCAGCGACCAGTTCAAGCGCCTGCAATCGAGCGCCGTCACGCCGAAAGAAAAAGAGCTGGCCGTCGCCATCGACGGCGCGCGCAAGACCTGGCTCGACGCCCGCGTTCAATCCGAACAGTTACTCTTTGCCGGACAGAGGGATCAGTTCAACGAGGCGGTGACGAAGAGGATGCTGCCGGCGCTGCTCGGGTACCGGACCTCCGTGCTCGGGGTCGTCACCATTCAGGAGGAGATGCAGCAGCAGGCGTTGGCGCAGGCAGAGCTCGAGTTCGCCCGCGTCCGCAGACTGACGATGGGGGCGATGCTCGGCATCTGCGCCCTCGCGGCGCTCGTGGGCTGGCTGCTCTCGCGCGGCATCGTGCGCCCGCTGACCAAGGCGGTGGGCCAGCTGCAGCGCGTCGCCGAGGGCGACCTCACGGTGGAGGTGCCGGTCACCTCGAAGGACGAGCTCGGGACGCTGCAGGCCGCGATGAGGATGATGGTCGCGAAGCTCACCGAGGTCATCGGCGAAGTGCGCGCCGGCGCCGGCTCGCTCACCTCCGCCTCCGCGCAGCTCTCGTCGACCGCGCAGAGCCTGTCGGAGCGCACGAGCGAGCAGGCTGCCTCCGTCGAGGAGACCACGGCGAGCCTCGAGCAGATGAGCGCGTCGATCTCGCAGAATGCGGAGAACAGCCGCAAGACCGCCGAGCTCTCGGCCCGCGGCGCCAAGGACGCAGAGGAGAGCGGCCGCGCGGTGCAAGAGACCGTCTCGGCGATGAAGGCGATCGCCGAGCGCACCTCGGTGATCGAGGACGTGGGGTACCAGACCAACCTGCTCGCGCTCAACGCGGCGATCGAGGCGGCGCACGCGGGCCAGCACGGCCGCGGCTTCGCGGTGGTCGCCGCCGAGGTGCGAAAACTCGCAGAGCGCAGCCAGGCGGCGGCGGTCGAGATCGGCGAGGTCGCCGAGCGCAGCGTGCTGATCGCAGAGCGGAGCGGCAAGCAGCTCGCCGACATGGTGCCCGGCATCCACGCGTCGGCGGAACTGGTGGCCGAGGTCGCTGCTGCCTCGCACGAGCAGTCCGCGGGCGTCCTCCAAGTGAACAGGGCGATGGCGCAGGTCGACCAGGCCACCCAGGGCAACGCGGCGGCCGCCGAGGAGTTGGCCTCGACCGCGGCCGAGGTGAACGCGCAGGCCGACGCGCTCTCCGGGCTGACCGCGTTCTTCAAGTTGCCGGCCGCGAGCGACTACGCGAGCGGGTAAAACGTTCTGATTTGCCAAGGAGGTCTCCCTGGCGAGACCTCACGAGTCGTGAGCGGGTATCTCGCCCTTGGATACCCTTCGGCAGATAAGCCCTGCGCCAGAGATGGAACGTATTGTGCAATTTTGAAGTGCTGCTTGACTTGTCGTCCAGCAGAAAGCACAGGTTCAAACCGAACCCTCGATTGAGGTCCACGGATGAGAACGGTTTTTGCGCGCAGCCAGATGCTTTGTGGACTCGCCGTCCTGATGGTCGCCCTCGCGGCGAGAGCGGACGGAGGCGACGACGACAGCAATATCGACAATCTCGGCGAATCCGACGGGGCCCAATGGCGGCTCTCGCCGGGCTCCGGGCCGTCGGACGATCGCGGCGGCGATTGGGGCGACAAAGGCCGGTGGTTCACGGCGTGGTCCAATTCGATCTCGGTCCGACTGAAGACCAGCTCCGCGGCGCCGAACTACGCCCCGGACGTGACCAACAGCACGGTGCGCGTGCTGGTTCGGCCCACCATCGCGGGCAGCGCGCTGCGGATCAAGCTCGAGAACACGCTCGGCAAGTCTCCGGTCGTCTTCTCGGCGGCGTTCGTCGGCCAGGCCGGCGCCGGCGCCGCGATCGCGCCCGGCACGAACCTGCCGCTGTCCTTCCAGGGGCAGCCGGGCATCACGCTCCTGCCCGGCGAGGGCGCTTACAGCGATCCCCTGCCCTTCCCGGTCAACCCTTTCCAGCGGCTCGCCGTCAGCCTGAACGTCGTGTCCGCGAAGGAAGTCAGCGCGCACTCGCTCGGCCTCGCCACCACGTACATCTCCCCGGGCCCGGTCGGCAGCAGCGAGTCCGGCGCGGGTTTCACGCCGGTCAATCAGGACGCGGGCACGTTTCCGATCTATTGGGTCGCTGCGGTGGACGTGAAGTCGGGCACGGCCGCGGGCACCATCGTGACCTTCGGCGACTCGATCACCGACGGCCGCTGCAGCACGCGCGATCCGGTGACGGGCGCCATCTACCCGGACCAGTACAACCGCTGGACGGACCTGCTCGCGGCGCGCCTCCAGGCACTGTACGGCAAGAGGGCTCCCGCCATCGCGAACGAGGGCATCGCGGGCAACCGCGTCGCGGCGGCCATCGGCCCCACCAACTATCCTGGCACCGGCCCCGCGGCGCTGGATCGCCTCGACAACGACGTGCTGAGCCGCGCCGGTCTCCGCTGGGTCGTCTTCTTCGAGGGCACCAACGACATCTTCGGCGGCTCGGACGCCGCCACGTTGATCGCCGCCCTCCAGCAGGTCATCGACCGCGTGCACGCGAAGGGCGTCCCGATCTTCGGCTCGCCGATCATCCCCCGCGGCAAGACCACGTCCGCGCCCGGATGGAGCCCGGCGATGGAAGCGGTGCGCCTCCAGGTCAACCACTGGATCCGCACCCAGGCCAACTTCGATGGGATGATCGAGTTCCCCGCACTGATGCAGGGACCGATCGACGCCGCCTCCGCCTCCGAGACGATCTGGCGCGACTACTCCTGCTTCGACAACACACACCCGAACAAGACCGGCTATCAGGCGATGGGTAGCTACGTCGACCTGGGGCTCTTCAAGATCGAGCAGGACTGGTAGCGCCGGGAATGCTGACGCGGACCCGCGCAAGCGGAGTCCGCGTCAGGTCCGGAAGCGATCCGGGACTTCGACATAGGACGGTCCCAGCTCCGCGACCGACGCGCAGCCCAGCAGCTTGAGCGTCCGCGCCAGATCGGACCGGAGGATCTCGATGGCGCGCACCACCCCGGGTCCACCGCCGGCGCCCAGGCCATAAGCGTAGGCCCTCCCCACCAAGACCGCGCGCGCGCCCAGGCAAAGCGCTTTGACGATGTCGCTCCCACGACGAATGCCCCCATCCATCAGGACCTCTGCCCGTCCTCGCACCGCGGCCACCACTTCCGGCAGCGCCCGCAGCGTCGCAGACACGCCGTCCAGCTGGCGTCCGCCGTGGTTCGACACCACCACTCCTTCCACACCCTCGTCGACGGCGCGCTGCGCATCCTCCGCGGTGAGCACGCCCTTCACGACGATCGGGCCGCTCCAAGCCTCGCGGATCCACTTGAGGTCCGCCCATGACACCACCGACTGCTCGAGCGCAGCGCCCACGTCTGCGTAAGCCATCGGGCCGCTGGAGAGCACGACGTTGGGGAATCGCATCATCCCTCCGTCGGACAGGAATGCGGCCAGCCACCGGGGCCGTGCGAGGAATTGCCAGAGGAAGGGCAGCATCGTCCAGGGACGGCCGCTGACGAGCTCCTTCGTGCCATTGCGCACGTCGCGTTCGCGGAGCCCGGCCACGGGCGTGTCGATGGTGACCATCAGCGCCGAGAAGCCTGCGGCTCGTGCGCGCTCGATGGCGGCGAGCGCGACCTCGCGGCCACCCACCAAGTAGACCTGATACCAACAGGGGCCGGTGGTGGCGGCCTTGACCTCCTCGAGCGTGCACCCGGAGAGCGTCGACAGGACGTAAGCCGTGCCGGCCTCACCTCCTGCCTTCGCGGCCACCGCCTCGCCGCGCGGATAGAGCATGCGCGTGCTTCCCACCGGAGCGAGGAGAAACGGCAGCGCGAGCCTGGTGCCGAGCACTGAGGTCTGCAAGTCGGCCGTCGGCGCGGCCACGGCGCCCCGGGGACGGAACGTCACCTCGTCGAAGGCCCGGCAGTTCTCGCGGAGAGTGACCTCGCTCTCCGCGCCACCATCGACGTAGTCGAAGACCACCTTCGGCAGGCGGCGCTGCGCCAGCCGGCGCAGGTCGGCGATGTTGACTGTGCGAGAAGGTGTCATCGGATCAACTCCCAATGCCGGCCGAGCCAAGATACGCCTCGCGCACGAGGTCGGAGCTCAGGAGGTCCGACCCCCGGCCCTCGAGCACGATGCGGCCCGACTGCAGCACGTAGGCGCGGTCGGAGACCTCCAGGGCCTCGAACACGTTCTGCTCGACGAGCAACACGGTGACGCCCTGCTTGCGGATGTCGCGGATGATCTGGAAGATCTCGGCCACGAGCTTGGGCATGATGCCGAGCGAAGGTTCGTCGAGCATGAGCAGCTTCGGCCGCGACATGAGCCCGCGCGCGATGGCGAGCTGCTGCTGCTCCCCGCCCGAGAGCGTCTCGGCCCGCTGCTCGCGCCTTTCCTTGAGAATGGGAAACAGCCTCAGCACGTTTTCGAGCGACTCCTCGATCTCGTGCTCCGCGGTAAGGGTATAGGCGCCGAGCATGAGGTTGTCCCAGACCGAAAGGCGGCCGAAGAGCTGCCGTCCTTCGGGGATCATGGAAACGCGCTTCCTCACGATGTCGAACGGCGGCGTGCGGTGGATCGGCTCCTTGCCCAGGCGGATCTCGCCGCGAGCCGGGTGAAGCAGGCCGGCGATGGTGCGCAGGATGGTGGTCTTGCCGGCGCCGTTCGACCCGACCAGGCTCACCACCTCGCCGTCGCCCACGTGGAACGAGACGTCCTGGATCACCGTCAGGTCCTTGTAGCCCACCGAGACGCGGTCGAACTCAAGCACGGTAGCGCTCCCCCAGGTACGCCTGGATGACCTGCGGGTTCGTCACCACCTCGCGCGGCGAGCCCTCGAGGATCTTACGCCCCGAGTTGAGCACGATCACCCGGTCGGAGAGCTGCATGACCGCCTCCATCACGTGCTCGACGATGACCAGGGTGACGCCGCGCTTCCTCACCGCGCGGAGCAGGGAGATGATCTCCTTGAGCTCGACCTGGGTGAGGCCGGCCATCGATTCGTCGAGCATGAGCAGCTTCGGGTCGGTGGCGAGCGCCATGGCCACCTCCAGGCGCTTCTTGTCCGCGATGGTGAGAGCCGTCCCCAAGAAGCCGCTCTTGTCGGCGAGGCCGGCGATGCCGAGCACCTCCTCGGCGCGCCGGAGCGCCTCGCGCCTGCGCGGGGCGTGCAGGAACGATCCGGTCATGACGTTCTCGAGGACGGTCATCTCGCCGATGACCTGGACGATCTGGAAGGTCCGCGCAATGCCGAGCCGGCAGATGCGGTCGGCGGGCAAGCCCGCGATCTCGCCGCCGCGGTAGCGGATGCTGCCGGCGTTGGGCTTCTGGAAACCGGTGATGCAGGCGAAGAGGGTGCTCTTGCCGGCGCCGTTCGGGCCGATGATGCTGACGAACTCTCCCTCGGCGACGGAGAAGGAGACGTCGTCGTTGGCGGTGAGGCCGCCGAACTTCTTGGTCACGCCGCGGACTTCCAGGAGGGCAGCGGTCATGGCGGGCCCACCTGCCTGGGGGCGCGGGAGAGGCCCAGGTTGGAGAGCAGCCCCCACACGCCCTTGGGCTGGTACACGGAGATGAGCGTGATCAGCGCCCCGTAGAGCATCAGGTCGACGCCGGTGCCCTTCTCGCCGAGTTTGATCCGGGTGATCTCGGAGAGCGGGATCAGGATGGCCGCGCCGATGACCGGACCGAACAGCGAGCCCGCTCCGCCGAGCATCGCGACCAGCACGACCTGCACCGAGATGGGCAGGATGAGGACGCTCTCCGGGTCGAGGTAGAGCACGTACTGCGCGTAGAAGGTGCCCGCGGCGGCCGAGAGGAAGGCGCTGATCGTGATCGCCCAGAGCCGGTAGCGCACGAAGCTGATGCCAAGCACCATGGCGAGATCGTGGCTCTCTTTGATCGCGCGGAAGTAATAGCCCATGCGCGAGGTCGAGACCCACCACGACACCGCGAGCGCGACGAGCAGGAAGGCGAGCGCGACGAAGTAATAGGGCGTCTTGGAATCGAACTGGAAGGTGGCGATGCCTTGCGTGTCGAGCGGAATGCTCAGGCCCTCGGCGGCGCCGATGAGCTTCCAGTTGTTGAAGTGGGTGCGCACGATCTCGGCGAAGGCGATGCTTGCGATCGCGAAGTAATGGCCGCGCAGGTGCGAGCAGGGATAGCCGATGGCCGCAGCGGTGAGTGCGGCGAGAGCGCCGCCGGCGAGCAGGCCGAGCCAGGGGTTCACGCCGTAGCGGGTCAGCAGGAACGACGAGGTGTAGGCCCCGATTCCGAAGAACGCCGCCTGGCCGAACGAGAACATCCCGGCATAGCCGCCCATGATGTTCCAGGCGACGCCGAGCGTGGCAAAGAGGAACGTCAGGATCATGACGTGCAGCGGGAAGGGTCCCCTGAACAGGAAGGGGAAGGCGGCGAGCACGATCCCGACGCCTAAGGCAGTGGCGACGCCCCTACCAGCCACGGAGACCCTGCGGGCGGAACCAGACGACGAGCAGGTAGAGCAGGAAGACGATCGCGTACTTGTAGGCGGGGTCGAAGAAGTAGCCGCCCAGCGTCTGCACCAGACCGACCAGGATCCCGGCGATGAACGCGCCCGAGATGCTGCCGAATCCGCCCAGCGCGACGATGGCGAAGGAGATGGTCCCGAAGAGGCCGCCCACCTGCGGATAGATATAGTAATACATGGCGAGGAAGCCGCCTGCGATCCCGACCAGCGCGGAGCCGATGCCGAACGAGAGCGCGTTGACGCGGTCGGTGTTGATCCCCATGAGCAGCGCCGAGTCGCGGTTCATCTCGGTGGCGAGGATGGCCTTGCCCGTCCGCGTCCGGTTCAGGAAGAGGAGGAGAGCGCCCGAGACGACGACGCTCCCCACGGAGGCCACCACCTTGGGAACGCTGATCTGCACCGTCCCAAAATTCCACGTCCCGGCGAGCAGCGGCTTGTCGATGAGCCGGAAATCGGGCGTCCAGAGCAGGACCGCCGTGTTGGCGAGGAAGATGCTCACGCCGAAGGTGACGACCAGTTGCGCGAGCATCGGCCCGCGCATCACCTTGCTCACGGCGAAGCGGTAGATGAGGACGCCGAGCGTAAAGAGCAAGATCCCGCAGACGGGGATGGAGAAGATCGGGTCGATGTGGAAGGCCGTGTAGCACCAGAAGGACGTGAACATGCCCAGCATCAGGAAGTCGCCGTGGGCGAAGTTGACGATGTTCATCACGCCCCAGATGAGCGTGAGGCCGATGGCGATGAGCGAGTACACACACCCGATGAGCAGCCCGTTCACGAGCTGCTGGATGAGCTGTTGCGACATCGCCGAGGCCTACTTCTGGCCCCAGGGGCGCAGCGGCCAGGTCACGTCGGCGGCCGCCGAGTCGAAGGGCCAGACGGTGATGTACTGCTCCTTCTGGATCTGCACCAGGATGCCTTTGGCGAGGTTGTTCTGGTGCGTCTTCGGATCGAACTTGATGCCCTCCCAGGGATAGATGACCTGGTTGCCGGGGATGTTGGTCTCCTCCAGCGCCTTCAGCACCGCGTCGCTCTCGGTGGTCTTCGCCCGGTTGATCGCATCGGCGAGCACGAACGGCGCGGTGAAGCTGCGCGCGGCGTTCTCGCTCATGTCGGTGCCGTACTTCTTCTTGAAGAGCTCGTTGACCTTGGCGATGAGCGGCTTCTTCTTGCCCAGGTCGAGCGCGAAGGTCGAGCGCACCACGATGTCGTTGCCGTCGCTCTTCACCGCCGGCAGGTAGGCGGGCTCGATGTATCCCGCGAAGCTGAGGATGGCGGTGGGCTTGAATCCCATCTCTTTGAACGTCTTGGTGAAGAGGATCGCATCGGTGATGTAGGAGGCGTGGATGAGCACCTCGGGTTTCGCCTGGATGAGGCGCCCGACCTCGCTGGTCACGTCGGTCGCGTTGGCGGTGTAGGAGATCTCGGCGACGACCTTGTAGCCGCCCTCCTGCGCGGCCTTGGCCACCTCCTTCGCGACGTTCGAACCGAACTCGGTGTTCTCGTTGAGGATGGCGATCGTCTCGACCTTCTTCTTCTTCACCTTCTCCATGTCCCGCAGGAACTGGATCTGGTCCTTGGCGAAGGAGGCGTCGTTGGGGCTGGCGCGGAAGAAGTACTTGAAGCCGCGCTGCGTGAGCGTCGGCGACGACGCGTCGGAGCACACGAACGGGACCTTGAGCCGCTCGGTCGCCTGGCTGGCGGTCTTGGTCACCGAGCTCTGGTAGGCGCCGATGATGGCGACGACATGCTCTTGCGTGATCAGGCGCTCGACCTCGGCGAGGCCGTTCTTCGGCTCGCCCTTGGTGTCGGCGAAGACCAGCTCCAGCTTCGCCCCGCCGAGGTTGGGCAGGCCCTCCTCCTTCGCCAGCGGCAAATCGAGGTCGTACTTGCCGTTGATGATGTCGACCGCGAGCTCGGCGCCGCGCCGGCAGTCGAGCCCGGTGGAGGCGATGTTGCCGCTCAGCGGATAGAGCGCTCCGACGCGGATGACCTTGGGGGACTCGGCCCGCGCAGCCGGGGCCGCCACGAGCATGAGCAGCGCCGCCAGCGAGACGACGAATCGATGCGCCATGTGATCACCCCTTTTTGCGCGAAGCGGTGGCCACGATTGGACGCGCGACTTGCTTTGTCAAGGCGCGCCGCTGCATGAGGAGCGTCCAGGCGACGCTCGTCCCGTTTGATATCGCTCGGTCGCCCTTCGCATTGCTTCGACACACATCAGGCTCTTCGAAAGCCGGACACGAACCGGTCGCAATGGCCCAGGCAGAGCAGGGCCTTTGCTTGAATCGCCTCCCGGATGCCCGCGCCGGCGACCAGGCGGTAGCAGAGGAGCCTGCGGCCGATCGATCGGCGACGCATCGACGACACCACTGTCCGACGGTTGGACAGCGCGAGCTCCTCGTCGGGCGCGCGGCGCGAGGGGAGCGGGTCACCACGGCAGGACGGCCGTTGGCGCGCAGGCTGCAATGCAGGGCCCCACTCAAAGGAGTAGGCCATGGCAAGCGAACCGATCCGTGATCCCGTCAAAGACCACCTGCTCACCCCGCACAACTCGGCCTTCATCATCATCGACTACCAGCCCGTCCAGCTGAACTCGATTGCCTCGATGGACCGCCAGCTGCTGGTCAACAACATCGTCGGTACAGCCAAGGCCGCCGTCGCCTACGACTTGCCAATCGTGCACACCACGGTCAACGTCAAGACCGGCCTGAACAAGCCGCCGATCGCGCAGCTGCGCAAGGTGCTCGGCTCGTTCCGTACCTACGACCGCACGACGAGCAACGCGTGGGAGGACGTAGAGTTCCGGAAGGCGGTCGTAGCCACGGGCCGCAGGAAGCTCATCATGACGGCACTGTGGACGGAGGCCGGCCTGTCGTTTCCGGCGCTGGATGCGCTGCAGGCAGGCTATGAGGTCTACGTGGTCGCCGACGCCACAGGCGGCACCTCAGTCACCGCGCACGAGATGGCTCTGCGCCGCATCGAGCAGGCTGGCGGGAGGATGACCAGCCTGACGCAACTGCTGTGCGAGCTGCAACGCGACTGGGCTCGCAAAGATACCGTCGCGGCCTTCATGAACGTCTTCATGGAGACAGGCGGCACCATGGGCATCCAGCTCACAAACGATCGAGAATACGACCGAGAATGACTCACTTGCCTAGGGAAAACGCGATGCTGAACAGGAGCACCTCCACCCCCGGGTTGCGCCTCGCCAGCCTCGCGTTGGAGATGTGGCTGAAGCCGACTCCCAGCCGCAGCCTCTCGGCTGGCGAGTAGGCCACCTCTATGGACGAGCGAAATTCGACCGGCGAGCCGAGATCGCCATCTCCACGTGCGAGCACCACGCCCGGCGCAAAGCCGGGGCTGATCTGAAAGCCTGCGGGAAGCGGCACTTCGATCGCGAATCCCGAGTACAGGTAGGCGCTCCCGTTGGCGCTGGTGAGGAGCCCGGCGACCGGGCGAACCAGGTTCCAGCGAAACGGGGCTCGAAACTGCAGGTCGATCCCGACCGCGCGCGGAATGACCTTGCGAATGCCGTACTGACCGGTGGCGATCGAGAACGATGCCGGAACCTGCTCGGCGCGCGCCGACATGGGGCCGAGCAGAAGCAGCGCAGTGGCGCAGGCAAGGGTGAGGCGAGGGTTCGGCATGCAGGTCATGTCGCGCCGGCGGAGTAGATGCCGCGAGGGCGCTTCGCGATGCGCTTGCCGAGCCGCCGCAGCGCCGATAGAGAGCGAAAGGGGAGTGCTTGCTGGGTGGGTTGAGCCACGACCGTCCTACCCTCGCATGGCCGGCGCGGGAGGCGATGGTCAACGTTGGCGGGAAAGGAGCAGAACATGGAAGAACGGCACATCCGCAAGGTCGTCAGGAGCCGCCCGACCCTCGAGGGCGCGGGCGTTCATCTCCACCGTGCCATCGGCCTCGGACTCCCTGAGGAATACGATCCCTTCCTGCTGCTCGATGATTTC
>Ga0209331_1000815_pt1 | contig 10818 bp, 9 predicted proteins | sample JacPinW_OM3H0_M3_FD_187971 | JGI IMG/M metagenome (GOLD analysis project Ga0209331, IMG submission 187971) | Forest soil microbial communities from Algoma, Ontario, Canada - Jack Pine, Ontario site 1_JW_OM3H0_M3 (SPAdes) (version 2) | ecosystem: Environmental > Terrestrial > Soil > Boreal... | reverse complement strand
CACCTGACTGCTGTTGCTATTGAGGACGGAAAGCAACCAGCGGATTGAGTGCACCTGAGTCAGCGCGGTTTCCGCCCAATGCATGTCCGCTGATGAGGCGAAGTGCCGGCCGGGCTTATAGGCGACACGGTGAACGCGGTGAGGCTACCTAAAGTGCGAATGACGAACCGTGGCGGATTTAAAATTTAGGTTGAAATGTCGCCTAATGGCACCTTTCGGAGCTCCCGCAATGTGCGCTCTGCGGTCACTAGCGGGGGGAACGCGGAAATTGCGTGGACAGCCCATTTCGGTGGCGATTAACCCACCTAAGACATCTGGCTTGATCGCGTCTGAGGCCTCTGAACCGGTTCGGGTATAACTTTTGGAAGCCCAATATCTAACTAGCTGCCCAAGAAAGGATGACACGCTCACAAGATAAAGGAGGTCTATCATGCAAGCTTTTCGTGATCGACTAGTCTCTCGTCGTATGTCCGCTTTGCAAAAGCGGTCGCGCTGAAATCGTCATTGGATAAGGTGTCGCGACTGGGCCGATCACCGCGCCGTTGTGGCTGGCATGGCCTATTGGACACGATCCCAAACCGCGTCTTGCTGAATCCTTTGTCGAAGCCGGATAGAATGTAACAATCGTCCCGTTCGGCGTGTACTTCGTATTCGCGGCCGAGGACCAGCACGCCGCGCTGCAAGGTGTTGTCGACGCATCGAACTATCATGGCGACGCCCGTCACCGGTCGATTTCGTCTTCCAGCCAGTCGAAGACGACTTCGACCGGCATCAAGGTGAGCGTGACCCACCATATCATTCCCTCGCGGGTGGCAATTAGGTATGGCGTCATGGTGCTACAGGGCTTATCGTTTGTGATATTTTTTAGATAAGAGACAACCGCACCGTCACCATTAAAACCTTCTTTAGGCAGGCGCGATCGAAGTGACGCCGAGCTGTTTGCGAAAAGAAACGGCCCCAACACGGGGAGAGTTGGGGCCGAAGTGGACAGGGAGGAAAGTGCCGCATATCGGCACAATTCTGAGGTAGGCTCGCAAGCCGCTGATCCCATTAAATTCGGTTTTAACAAGCCTTTTTCACCGCGCGGCGCTTGTCATCGTTGCTGCGCGATGAGCGGGTCGCAGTGTGGATGGCGGAGCTGAACGCCCGGCTGCCCAGCGGTCAGTAGCATCCGGTGACGGCTAGGCGGGTGCTGTCACACCTGGGCTGGGTGTCACGGCGGCCCGGTATACTGAAACCGCGCGACCGCCCTCGAATGCCTCTTTGGCGGTCCGACGGTCGCCCAAACAGCAACTGCGATCACTGTCGCCGTTAGAATACACGACCGTACTATCCCACCCTGCATCTTCAGCGCCCCGATGGTTACCTTCAGCGAGGCGCGCCCTGCAATACTCGCGATAGATCACACTGCAGAATAAAGCTGCGGTGACGTAAAAGGGTACCGCACTGGGTTGTCGATTAGAGCGCACCACGCAACAGACCGACGGGCGAAGGGGGCCTCCGTTCCGGCACCAATACCTGCCAGACATGCTGGCCAGTCACGTGATTCTTGTGCATATTCGCCGATCGACCCTCGCATCTTCGGGAAAGGCCCGTGTGAGCTCCGAAACCAGCTCGTTGAAAGTTGGCGACCGCCTTAGACGCGCCCGCCTTTCGAAGGGACTGCGCATGAGGGACCTGGCGCAGGCCGTCGGCTGCGACGAGAGTATGATCTCCAAGATCGAGGCGGGCAAAGTCCTGCCCTCTCTACCGATGCTCAACAAGATGGTCCGCGCGCTGGACCGGGATATGGCGTCGTTCTTCGGTCTGAGGATCGACGAATACAAACTAGTGCAAAAGCCGGACGATCGACTGAAGGTGCATGTCGACGCGCTCCGCGGCGGAGCCGGCGTGACCTACGAGCGGCTGGTCCCGGTCGCGGCTGGCAACCTGCTCGAGGCAAACGTGCACGTGGTGGCACCTGGCGGCGAGAAGGTCGACCTCGTCACGCATCAGGGCGAAGCGGTCGGCTACCTCGTGTCCGGAACGATCGAATTGACCATTGATGACACGACCTACCTGATGACGCCCGGCGATTCCTTCTTCTTCAAGGCCTACCTGACGAACAGCTATCGCAACGTCGGACAGGACGAAGCGCGGATCGTCTGGGTCAATACGCCGCAAGTCCATTGAGCCAAAAGATCAGGCCTCGGACGCATGAATTTCATGCATGTGCCGCGAAGTGCGGCAGCGGTCCGCGAACTACTGCTCGCTGTTTGGGATGCGGCCGTCGGCCTCCGCAGCTTAATAAAACTCATAGGGTGCTTAAGGTGCTGAGATTGCAGCATCTCATTGCTTTGACCCGTGGAACGAAGGAGATGGCACAGCGCTTGCTTCACACATGAATGTGATGCATGCGCCTGGTGCACTCCGGCACAGACGCCCCCCGCTCACGAATGCCGGCACGCGGACCGCTCATGGCTTTCGTTTGGAAGCGCCTCTTAGGCACGATTCCCAGCCTGCTGGGTGTCATCGTCTCTACCTTCTTATTATCGCACGCGCTGCCAGGCGATCCGGCGGCCTACTTCGCCGGGCCGGCCGCCAATGCCGCCTCAATCGCCAATATTCGGACCACATTGGGACTGGACCGGCCGCTTCCCGAGCAGTTCGTCTACTACGTCAACGACCTCCTACACGGTAACCTTGGCCATTCGCTGACCACTGGCCAACCGGTTTTGACCGACCTTATCGAACGGCTTCCGGCTTCGCTGGAATTGTCAGGTTTCGCCTTGCTGTTCGCCGTCGGCGTGGCCATTCCCCTGGGCGTCTGGGCCGCGGCCCGCGTCAACGGACCCGTCGATCACGCCTGCCGCGCCCTGGTCACCATCAGCGCGGCCTTCCCGACCTTCTTCATCGGCCTGCTGTTCGTCTATGTGTTCTATTTTCTCCTCGGATGGGCTCCCGAGCCGCTCGGACGCCTGAACGAGATCGTGTTCTCAGCCCCGCCGCGCGTCACCGGGGCCTACACGATCGACGCGCTCATCGTTGGCGATTGGCGCGTATTCCGGGCGGCACTGGCCCAGCTGATCCTGCCCGCGGTGTCACTCGGGCTTTTCGCGCTGGCCCCCATCGCACGCATCACGCGGGCCGCCATGCTGGAAGCCCTGGGCAGCGACTTCGTCCGCACCGCGCGCGCAAGCGGATTGCCGGCGGGCAAGATTCTGATCACCTACGCGTTCCGCAATGTTTTACTGCCGGTCAGCAGCGTCCTCGGCATGGTGTTCTCCTTCCTGCTCGGCTCCAATGTTCTCATCGAACAGGTCTTCGGCTGGCAGGGCGTCGGCGCCTATGCCGTTTCGGCCGTCATCGCCTCCGACTATGCAGCCGTCCAGGGCTTCGTCCTGATGATGGCGATCCTCTACGTGCTGCTGAACCTCGCGGTCGACATCTTCGCGACCTTGATCGATCCGCGCGTCCGGTTCGAGGGCTGAGCCATGAGCCTTATCGCGCTTGCCCGCAACACCGGCTATGCCTTCGGCGAGAACCGGCTGACGCTGGCGGCCGCAATCATCCTGGCGCTGCTGGCGCTTTGCGCCCTTTTCGGGCCTTCCCTCGCGCCGTTCGATCCTCTAACCACCGCCGCCGCGGCCAAGCTCGCGCCGCCGAGCACCCTCCATCCCTTCGGAACCGATGCGCTCGGCCGTGACATCCTCAGTCGCGTGATCGTGGCGGCGCGGCTGGACCTCGGCATGGCGATCTCCGCTGTGGCTCTGTCGTTCCTCGTCGGCTTGGCGCTTGGTTCGCTGGCCGGCTATTTCGGCGGCTGGACCGACCGGATTGTCGGTCGCGTGATGGACACCATCATGGCGTTCCCGCTGTTCGTTCTCGCCATGGGCATCGTCGTGGCGCTGGGCAACAGCGTACTCAACATCATCATCGCAACGATGATCATCAACCTGCCGTTCTATTGCCGCTTCGCGCGCTCCGCGGTGAATGTGCGGCGCGATCTCGGCTATGTCGAAGCGGCGCGCATGGGGGGCAACGGGTCCCTGATGGTTCTGCTAAACCACATCGTCCCGAACATCCTGCCGCCGATGATGGTGCAGGCCTCGCTCAATATGGGATGGGCGATCCTGAACGCCGCGGGCCTGTCATTCATCGGGCTCGGGGTTCGGCCGCCGACGCCGGAATGGGGCATCATGGTGTCCGAAGGCGCGAGCTACATCATCTCGGGCGAATGGTGGGCCTTCATGTTCCCCGGGGCCGCCCTCGTGCTCGCGGTGTTCTGCTTCAACATGCTGGGCGACGGGCTGCGCGATCTGCTCGATCCAAGGAAGCGCGTGTGATGGCGCAACTCGAGATCGACAATCTGTCGGTGGAGTTCCGCACCCGTCACGGCGTGGTGCGGGCACTGGAAAGCGTAACCCTGTCAGTCGCGCGCGGCGAGATCGTCGGCGTCGTCGGTGAAAGTGGATCGGGCAAATCCGTCACCGCCTACACGGTCATGGGTCTCAACGATGAGGCGGCCGAAATCACCAACGGCCGCATTACGATGGGCGGCATCGATCTGCTGGCGGCGCAGCCGGAAGCGTTGCGTGAACTGCGCGGGCGCGAAATGGCCATGATATTCCAAAGCCCCCGCACCGCCCTGAACCCCATCCGAAAGGTAGGAAAGCAGATCGAGGACGTGCTGCTCGAACACGCCAACCTCCCACGCCGCGATCTGAAGAAAGCCGCGATCGCCGCGCTGGCGCGCGTCCGCATCCCTGACCCGGAACGTCGCGCCGAGGCCTATCCCTTCGAACTTTCGGGCGGCATGTGCCAGCGCGTGATGATCGCGATGGCGCTCGCCTGCACGCCATCGGTGTTGATCGCGGACGAGCCGACCACCGGGCTCGATGTCACCACCCAGGCGGTGATCATGGACCTGATCAGGGACATGAGCCACAGCGCGCGAATGTCGACGCTGCTGATCACGCACGATCTCGGCCTCGCCGGCGAATATTGCGACCGGATTGCCGTGATGCACGCCGGACATATCGTGGAGATCGCCGCGACCGAGGCGCTTCTCGATCATCCGGCGCATCCTTATACGCGCCAGCTTCTAGCCGCCACGCCAGTCCCCGAAACACGCCTCGACAGCCTGACGTCGATTCCTGGTCAGCTGCCTGATTTGCGCAGTACCCTGCCGCCGTGCCGCTTTAGCGGACGATGCGAGCGGCGCCAGCCGGTCTGCGACGAGCGGGAGCTCCCGTGGGCGGAACTGTCGCCCGCGCATATTGTACGGTGCAGGTTTCCACTGTGATGGCGCCGCTGCTCGAAGCCCGATCGCTGGCCAAATTCTACCCGATCAAGGGCGCGGGGCGCGGCGCCAAGCTCCACGCGGTCGACAATGTCGACCTGATGATCGGGGCGGGGGAAAGCGTTGGCCTGGTGGGCGAGTCCGGCTGCGGCAAGTCCACCATCGTACGCCTTCTCGGCCGCTTCATCGATCCCACGTCAGGGCAGATTTTGCTCGATGGCGAGGACATCACCGCGATGTCGCAGGCCAAGTTTGTATCCACACCTGGCCGACGGCGGATTCAGGTCGTATTCCAGGACGCCACTGAAAGTCTGAATCCATCCTTCCGGGCGTTTCAGTCGATCGCCGACCCGCTGAAGCGGCTGCTTGACCTGCGCAAGGGCGCCGAGATCGCAAAACGCGTCCGTTCGACGGCCGCGCTTGTCGGGCTGCCGGAAGAACTGCTCCAGCGCTATCCGCATCAATTGTCGGGCGGCCAGCGCGCGCGAGTAGGCATCGCACGCGCCATTGCGGTCGAGCCCTCGCTGCTGATTCTCGACGAGCCGACCTCGGCGCTCGATGTGTCGGTCCAGGCCGTGATCCTCAAGCTACTGGCCGACCTCAGGGACCGGTTGGCGATGAGCTACCTGTTCGTGTCGCATGACCTCAACGTGGTGCGGTTATTGTGTTCGCGCGTCGTCGTTATGTACCTCGGCAAGATCGTCGAGATCGCGCCGGCAGAGGCCCTCTTCACCGCGCCCCGTCACCCTTATGCGCAGGCATTGGTTGCCGCGATCCCGGATCCGGCGCGGCGGGGAGAAGCACGCCCGCGCCTCGACGGCAGCCCGACGAGCCCGATCGATCCGGACCCGAACGCGTGCCGCTTCTATGGCCGCTGCCCGAAGAGCACCGATCTCTGCGCCAAGAGCATGCCCCCACTTCGTGCCGTCGGTCCGGACCATTTTGCCGCCTGTCACTTCGCTCTTTCACCAATTGGAGGAAACCCATGAGCGCTGACAACGAAATCTGCCGCATGGACGCCGTCACCGTTGCGGCGCGCGTCAAGGACAAGACGCTTTCTGCCGTCGAGGTCGCCGAAGCCGTGCTGCGCCGCATGGACAAGCTCGAACCGCACATCCACGCGTTCTGTACGCCCACCCCCGATGTTGCCCGGACCGCCGCCGCCGCTGTCGACGCCAAGATCGCCGCCGGCGAAGACCCCGGCCCGCTCGCCGGCGTGCCGGTTGGAATCAAGGACCTTGTCGCCACCAAGGATATTTTGACCGTCATGGGGTCGCCGCTCTACCGGGACTTCGTGCCGGACGAGGACGATATCGTGGTCGAGCGGCTCAAGGCGGCCGGTGCGGTCATTATCGGCAAAACCAACGTGCCCGAATTCGGCTACAGCGGTGTCGGCCACAATCCAGTGTTCCCGGCGACTCGCAATCCCTGGAATCTCGACATGACGTCGGGCGGATCGAGCGCCGGTTCAGGCGCCTCGGTCGCGGCCGGCGTCGCCCCTTTCGCGATCGGCTCCGATGGCGGGGGATCAATCCGCATTCCCTCGGCGCTGTGTGGGCTGTACGGCATCAAGGCTTCGATGGGCCGGGTGCCGCTCTATCCGGGATGTCGCGACGAGCGCTATCCCGGCGTGTCCAGTTGGGAGTCGCTTGAACATGTCGGCCCGATGAGCCGAACGGTCACCGACTCGGCCCTGATGCTGAAGGTGATCACAGGACCCGACCCGCGCGACCGCTATTCCATTCCGGCTGCCGACTTCGACTATGTCGAAGCCACCAGGGAGAACATCAAGGGTCTTCGCATTGCCTATAGCGAGGACTGGGGCTACGCGCCCGTCGATCCGGAGGTCCGCCGCGTCGTCTCCGAGGCGGTTCGCGTGTTCGAGACGGAGCTCGGCTGCACGGTCGAGCGAGCCGATCCAGGCTGGGAGGATCCGTTTCCCTATTTCTGGACCATCGTCGCTGGCGATACCGATCTGTCCGGCATGCGCCGCATGATGAAGGGACGCGAGCGGGAAATGTCGCCGCATCTCGTAGGCCTGCTGCAGCGCCAGTGGACCGCCGAAGAATTCACCGACGCCAAAATGATACGACAGAAGGTCTGCAACCGCATGTGGCGGTTCATGGCCAATTACGACCTGCTGATCACGCCGACGCTCGCGGTGCCCGCCTTCCCGCTCTACATGCAGGGGCCCGAAATCATCGAAGGCAAGATGGTCACTTCGGGTGATTGGCTGTGCTTCACCTTCATCTGCAATCTGACCGGTCAGCCGGCTGCGACCATTCCTGCGGGTTTCACCAAGGACGGTTTGCCGGTGGGTCTGCAGATCATTGGTCGCCATCTGGCGGACCGCACCGTGCTCGCCGCCTCCGGCGCTTTCGAACAAGCGCGTCCGTGGGCCCACACATGGCCGAAACTATTGGGCGACCTCGGCCTCTGACATCGCCCTTCGCTCACGCAAACCCAGGAGTATGCACGAATGAAGCTCAATCGAGGAATCATGGCGGTGGCGCTGCTCGCAGCGTCCGTCGCACTGCCCGGCGCACGGAGCCTGGCTGCCGAAACGTCGAAGGATACGCTGGTCATCGTATCGGAAATGGGCCCCAACGGCCTCGACACGATGGTGCCGACCGCCAATGATCACAGCCGCATGGTGGTCTGGCAAGCCTACGATCGGCTTGTCAGTCACGGCGAAAAGACCCTCGCGGACGGCACGATCTCCTATGACGCCAAGGTCGTCACGCCGGAACTCGCCGAAAGCTGGGAAGCGAGCGACGACGGCAAGACCTACGTCTTCAATCTGCGCAAGGATGCCACCTTCCATGACGGCACTCCGGTCACGGCCAAGGACGTCAAGTGGTCGTTCGATCGCGCCATCGCAGCCGGTGGCTTTCCGGCGGTACAGATGGCGGCGGGGTCACTGGTGAAGCCCGAGCAGTTCTCGGTGATCGACGACCACACATTCAAGGCCACCTTCGATCAATTCAACAAGCTCACGATGCCGGATCTCGTGGTGCCGGTGCCGGTGATCGTCAATTCCGAACTGGCCAAGAAGCACGCGACGCCCCAGGATCCCTGGGCTTTCGACTGGGTGTCGCGCAACGATTGCGGCGGGGGCGCCTTCAAGGTGGAGTCCTGGTCACCCGGGCAACAGACCGTCTTCACCCGGTTCGACGCCTGGAAGTCCGGGCCCTTGCCCAAACTCAAGCGGGTCGTCTACCGGCAGATTGCCTCGGCCGGCACGCGCCGGGCGCTGCTGGAAAAGGGCGATGTCGATATGTCGGTCGGCCTGCCGCCGAAGGATTATGCTGAACTGGCCGAACAGGGCAAGGTCAAGGTTATCGGCGTACCGGTGCAGAACGATCTCGTCTTCGTCGACATGAATGTGAAAATTCCCCCATTCGACAATCCGAAGGTGCGGGAAGCCGTCTCCTACGCCATCCCTTACAAGGAGATCATCAGTTCGGCTCTCTATAACCGCGCCAAGCCGATGTTCGGTGGTGACCCCTCGCAACCCTATCCCTCCGCGACGTGGCCGGTTCCGATCAAGCACGGACAGGATCTGGAGAAGGCCAAGAAGCTGCTCACCGAGGCCGGCTTCCCTAACGGCTTCAAGACAACCCTGTCGATCGATCTCAGCGAAGCGACGGTGCGCGAACCGTCCGCAATTCTGATCCAGGAGGCGCTGAAGACAATCGGCGTCGAGGTCACGATCGAGAAGGTGCCGGGCTCGAACTGGTTCGCCCAGATGGCGAGCAAGACCATGCCGATGGTCATCGCCGAATTCTACGGTTGGCTCGACTACCCCGATTACTTCTTCTTCTGGACGTATGATGGCGCGAACAATTCGGTGTTCGACACGGCCAACTACGTCAATCCGGAGCTCGACAAGGTGATCGACGTGGCCCGCTTCACCCGGGACCCGGAAGTCTACAAGACGAGCCTGAACAAGATGGTCGACATCGTCATGACCGATTTGCCCCGCATCCCCCTGTACACGCGCTTCGCCGACTATGCGGTACAGAAGAATGTGCAAGGTTTCGAGTACTGGTTTCACACCCATCCGGATTTCCGGAAGCTCTATAAGGACTGAGCAACGCGCCGAGGGCGCTCGGATCGAGCGCCCTCTTCTTACAATCAGGAAAGCGTCATGCAAGACACGCTGGGCGCCTTCGTTCCTGGCGTGACCATTCACAGGGCTCCGCGCCGCGCAGGCCCGCTGTCCGGCCTGACCTTCGCGGCCAAGGACCTGTTCGACGTGGCCGGCGTTGTGACCGGCTGTGGCAATCCCGACTGGGCTGCCACGCATCAGCCGGCGCGGACGGACGCCTGGGCCGTCGACGCCCTGCTGCAAGCCGGTGCCACGCTGGTGGGCAAAACCATCACTGACGAGATCTCCCTCGGACTGCTCGGCATCAACAGGTTTTACGGCACCCCGCTCAATCCGCGCGCGCCAGATCGGGTACCGGGCGGCTCGTCGAGCGGCTCCGCCTCCGCAGTCGCGGGCGGCCTGGTCGATGTCGCGCTCGGAACCGACTCGGGCGGCTCGGTGCGCATGCCCGCAAGCTTCTGCGGTCTTTACGGCTTGCGGCCGACCCACGGCCGCATCCCGACCGAGGGCATGATGACCCAGGCGCCATCTTTCGACACAGTCGGGTATTTCGCGCGCAACGCGACAACGTTCGGCCAGGTCGGTGCCGTGCTGCTCGCCGAGCAGGTCGTCGATGCGTTCCCCGATGAGATTATCGTCGCGACCGATTGTTTCGCGCTGGCGGACGAGCCTGTGCGGCGCGCTTTGCTGCCGGTTCTCGATCGCCTGCGCCACGCCGCGCCTGTCAGCGAGTCGCTCCTCGCGAACGGCGACCTTCGCGACTGGTCGCACCACCAGCGCGTGTTGCAAAAAAGTGAATTCCACGCCACCTTTCGCGACTGGATCGATCGGGTCAATCCCCGCCTCTCCGCCGAGGTCGCCGGCGCGTTCGCAGACGACGGACACATTCCCGCAAGCAACCTCGCGGCGGCCAAGACTTTCCGCGAGAGCGCATCGAAGCGGCTCGACGGGCTGCTCGATCGACGACGCGTGCTCTGCATGCCGACCTCGCCTATCCTGCCGATCGGTCGCGACGCGCGCCTGTCGGAGATGCGTACGGCAGTGCACCGGATCGTCGATCTGACGGCGATCGCCGGGCTGACGGGTCTTCCGCAGGTGAACCTGCCCATGGCGGCGATCGGTTCGATCCCGGTCGGACTGTCCCTTGTCGGCTGGCGAGGCGGGGATGCCGCGCTCGTCGGCGCGGCATGCGCCTTGGCGGGCAATCTCTCAATCGGATTGTTCAAGGAGCGACGGTGACCGACGTCGAGTACACAAGGACGCTTACGACTGAAGGCGCGCTCAAGCTGTTGAACGCCGCAATCGCCGAGGCGACCCGCATGGGGTAGCCGCTCGCCACACCGTGCGTATCGAAACCGGTCGCGGTCTGCCGAAAATGAGAATATTTCTAGTGCAGAGCGAGAACTGACTCCGCAGCTGTCCGTCG
>Ga0209331_1000811_pt1 | contig 10846 bp, 11 predicted proteins | sample JacPinW_OM3H0_M3_FD_187971 | JGI IMG/M metagenome (GOLD analysis project Ga0209331, IMG submission 187971) | Forest soil microbial communities from Algoma, Ontario, Canada - Jack Pine, Ontario site 1_JW_OM3H0_M3 (SPAdes) (version 2) | ecosystem: Environmental > Terrestrial > Soil > Boreal... | reverse complement strand
GATCGATCGCCGTATGGGCCAGAATATCTGGGGCCGCCCGAAGAGCCCCGTGAACCGCAGGGAATACGGCCCCGGCCAGCACGGCCAGCGCCGCAAGGGAAAACTCTCCGACTTCGGCGTGCAGCTGCGCGCCAAGCAGAAGCTGAAGGGCTATTACGCCAACATCAGCGAGCGCCAGTTTCACGGCGTCTATGTCGAAGCCGGACGGATGAAGGGCGATTCCGGTGAAAACCTGATTGGTCTCTTGGAGCGCCGCCTCGACACCGTGGTCTATCGCGCCAAGTTCGTCGCCACCATGTTCGCCGCGCGCCAGTTCATCAATCACGGCCACGTCAAGGTGAACGGCCGCAAGGTCAACATCGCGAGCTTCCAGGTGAAAGTCGGCGATGTCGTCGAGGTCAAGGAATCGTCAAAGCAGCTCGCCGTGGTGCTGGAAGCAAACCAGCTTTCCGAGCGCGACGTGCCCGACTTCCTCGAAGTCGATCATTCGAAGATGACGGCAAAATTCGCCCGCATCCCGGCGCTCTCCGACGTGCCGTTCCCGGTGCAGATGGAGCCGCATCTGATCGTCGAATTCTATTCGCGCTGATTTTGTCAGTGGCGTTGCGAAAAGGCCCCGGTTTTGCCGGGGCCTTTTTTGCTTTATTGAGGAGCCGTCACCCTGAGGTGCGCGCTCTTGCGCGCCTCGAAGGGCGACGGCGGGCGCGACTCATCCTTCGAGGCTCGCGAAGATGCTCGCGCCTCAGGATGACGCGTCACTTCTCCGCTAAGATCGGCCAACCGCTAAACCGCGAGACACGCCATGACCTACACCCCTCCCCCACGCGATCCCAAGGCGGCGCCCGTCCGCATCAACCTTCTCTCGGATACGCAAACCCGCCCCACACCGGCGATGCGCGAAGCGATCGCGCGGGCCGAGGTCGGCGACGAGCAGATCGGAGATGACCCGACGGTCAATCTGTTGTGCGAGCGCGTGGCTGATCTGCTGGGCCAGGAGGCCGCCGTGTTCCTTCCCTCCGGCACCATGTGCAATGTCGCCGCGACGCTGGTGCATTGCCGACCCGGCGACGAGATTTTGGCGCACGAGACCGCCCATATCATTGCCCGCGAAGGTGGCGCGCATGCGGCGCTCGGCGGGTTCCAGATCATCCCGCTCGCAGGCGCCGACGGAAAATTTTCGCCCGACACGCTCCGCAAAGCGCTGCACCCGCGCACCCGTTATCAGCCGCCGCAGACCCTCGTCAGTGTCGAGCAGACCGCCAATATCGGCGGCGGCACGATCTGGAAGAAGACCGATCTCGACGAGGTCGTCAACATCGCCAAGGCCAACGGGCTCGCCACCCACATGGATGGCGCGCGATTGCTCAATGCCACCGTCGCCACCGGGATCGCCGCGCGCGAGATGGCGGCGGGGTGGGATTCCGCCTGGATCGATTTTTCCAAGGGCCTGGGCGCGCCGGTCGGCGCCGTCATCGCAGGCTCGCGCGCTTTCATTGATGAGGTCTGGCGCTGGAAACAGCGGCTCGGCGGTTCGATGCGCCAGGCTGGCATTTGTGCCGCGGCTTGCGTTTACGCGCTCGACCACCATGTCGACCGCCTCGCCGACGACCACGCCAACGCCCGCGCGCTGTCGCGCGGCCTGTCGCAAATTGCGGGCGTGGAGGTGCAAGAGCCCGAGACCAATTTGGTGTTCTTCAAGCCCGACGGCGCCGGCGTCAACGGCGAGAAGATGGTCGCTGTGTTACGTCAGCGCGGCGTGCTGCTCGCCATGATGGACGGCCGGATCAGGGCATGCACGCATCTCGACGTCACCGCCGAGATGATCGAGGAGACGGTCGGGCTGGTGCGCGAGATCGTGCGGGGGGCGTAGACGGTCTCATTTGTCGTCATTGCGAGGAGCGAAGCAACGAAGCAATCCATTGTTACGATGCCGCACCATGGATTGCTTCGCGGAGCCTGTCATCGGGCGGCGCGTTGCGCCGACCCGTTGGCTCGCAATGATTAATTATGTCACACTCACTTCCCGAGCGCCTCATAGATCAGCGTCTTCAGCTGCAGTTGAATCCGTCCGCGCTGCGACGGTGTCTGCACCATGAAGACCGCGAACAAGTCGTCCGTCGGATCGATAAAGAAGAACGTGCCGGCGACACCGTCCCAGCGATATTCACCCAGCGGCCACGACGTATTCCGCGGCGTCGAAGTGCGCACGGCAAAGCCGAGGCCGAACCCGCTGTTCGCGCCCGGATAGTAGAGAGAATCCCGGGCAATCTTCGTCTCCGGCCCGATATGGTCAGATGTCATCAAGGCGATCGTCTCGGATTTGAGGTAGCGCTTGCCGCCCATCGTCCCGCCGTTCAGCAGCATTTGCGCAAAACGCGCGTAGTCGCCGATGGTGCCGACCATGCCCCCGCCGCCGGATTCCCAGCGCCGCGGCATCATGGGATCCGTGACTACAGTTACGGGACTGATCGCCCGATCCTCGGGCATCGGCTCGGCGATCAATGACCGTTTCGTCGCATCCGCGACATAGAACGCCGTTTCGGTCATCCCGAGCGGATCGAGCAGCCGCTGCTTCTCGAACTGAAACAATGATTGCCCCGATATAACTTCAATGACGCGGCCGAGCACGTCGGCCGAATGACCGTAGTCCCACAGCGTTCCCGGCTGCTCCTCCAGCGGCAGTTTCGCGATCCGCTCGGCAAACTCGGCGTTGGTCATGTCGCTATTGAACAGGTTGGCCTCCGCATAGAGCTTTCGCACCGCGCCGTCGCCGTAAAAACCGTAAGTAAGACCGGACGTGTGGCGCAACAAATCCTCAATCGTGATCGGACGCTTGACCGGTTCGAGCGCAAGCGCCCGCTTGCCGTTTTCATCGGGTTTCTCGACGCCGACTTTCACATCGGCAAACGCCGGAAGGTATTTCGAAACGGCGTCGTCAAGCCTGAGCTTGCCGTCCTCGACCAGCATCATCGCGGCGACCGACGTGATCGGCTTCGACATCGAATAGAGCCGAAAGATCGTGTCCGGCGTCATTGGACGCTTGCTGTCGACGTCACGTACGCCAAAGTTTTCAAAATAGACCGGCTGGCCGTGTTGTTGGATCAGCATGATCGCGCCGGGGATCTTGCCGGTCGCAATTTCATTGCGAATGTAGTCGCCGACGCGCGCCAGTCCGGCGGGCGAAAACCCGTTCGGGACGGGCGACTGCGATTCCGCATGGGCGGCATACGGCCGCGCACCGACCGTAGCGACAATCAGAAGCGCGAACGCCGTGACGCAACGGCGTCGCGTGAGACCCTCAATTCTCCAGCGCTTCATAGATCAGCTTCTTGACCGCCGGCTGGATGATCTGGCGCTGTGAGGGCGTCTGCTCCAGCAGCACGAAGAACATGTCCTGCTTGGGGTCGATCACGAAATAACAGCCGCTGGCACCGTCCCATTTCAATTCGCCGAGCGATCCCGCCGGCGGTGGCTTTGCGTTGCCGGGATCGGTGCGCACCCCGAAGCCGAGGCCGAACCCAAAACCGTCGCCGGGGAAATAGAAAAAGTCGCGCCCGACACCGGAACCCGGACCGACATGATCCGAGGCCATCATCTCGAACGTCTCGGGCTTAAGATATTGCTTGCCGTCGAGTTTGCCGCCGTTGAGCACCATCTGCGAGAAGCGGACGAGGTCAGCCATGCTCGAGACCATGCCGCCGCCGCCGGATTCCCATTTCATGGGAACGTCGGCATAGCCTGTGAATCCGACCCTAAAATCGCTGTCGTTCGGCATCGGCTTCGCAATCAGCGGCTTTTTTTGCGGATCGGTAACGTAAAAACCGGTCTCGGTCATGCCGAGCGGGTCGAGCAGCTTTTCCTTCTCGATCGCAAGCAGGGATTTTCCCGATACCAGCTCCATGATCCGGCCGAGGATATCGGTCGAGTGGCCGTAATCCCACAGCGTGCCCGGTTGCTCGGCAAGCGGCAATTTTGCGATTCGTTCGGCGAACTCGGCGTTGTCGAAATCGCCCGCGTAGACATCGGCCTTGGCATAGGCCTTGCGGACAGCGCTAGAGCCATAGAAGCCATACGTTATGCCCGAGGTCTGGCGCATCAAATCCAGGATGGTCGGCGGCCGGCTTGGCGGCACCAGCTCAAGCGTCGATGTGCCGTCTTCGGCTTTCTTCTCGACGCCGACTTTGACGTTGGTGAAAGAAGGAATGTACTTCGCGATCGGGTCGTCGAGGGAGAATTTACCTTCCTCGATCAACTGCATCGCCACCACGCTGGTGATGGGCTTGCTCATCGAGAACAGGCGGAAGATGGTGTCGTCGGTCATCGGCAATTTGGTCGCGACATCGCGGACGCCGAAGAATTCGTGATAGACCGGCTTGCCGTGCTGCTGGATCAGGAGGATGGCGCCGGGAATCTTGCCGGTTGCGGCCTGATCGCGCAGGTAATCGCCGACGCGCTCGAGTTTTTGCGGGTTGAAATGCGCACCGGGCGGAATATCGAAAGTGCCCTCCGCGCGGACGGACGGCGCGGCCGCCATCGTCAACAGCGCCGCACTAAAAAGCGACCGCAACATATGATGTGAATTCATACCCCCTCCCAAGGAAAATCCCAGGGAGTGTAGCGGGCGGCTCAATCGGCACAAGGGCTGCCGACGTGCTCCAGCACCTGTGCATGCAGGGCGGCGCTGGCATCCGAGAAGCAGCAGAAGATCACTCGGCTGACCGCAGGCGCCGCGGCAAGCGCGTCAACCGTCGTCGAGACCGCGATCCGCGCCGCGCGATCGGCCGGGAAACGGTAGATGCCGGTAGAAATGGCTGGAACAGCAACGGAGGCGAGGCCATGGGCCTGGCATATTTCGATGGCGCGTCGGTAGCAGGACGCCAGCAGCTCATCTTCGCCGAGGCTTCCCCCGTTCCAGACTGGGCCGACGGCATGAATCACATGCCGCGCCGGCAGCCGATAACCCCCGGTGATTTTCGCGTTGCCGGTTTCACAGCCGTGCAAGGTGCGGCATTCAGCCAGCAGCTCGGGACCAGCCGCGCGATGGATCGCGCCATCGACGCCACCGCCGCCAAGTAGCGACGTGTTGGCGGCATTGACGATCGCATCAACGCTCAAGGTTGTGATGTCGGCAACAATGACCTCGAGCCGCGCCGAGCCGATCTGGCGCGCCACAAAACTCAGGCGGAGGCCGGTGCCGCGACCGTGACGCCCTTGTCGGCAAACAGCTGTTGCAGTTCGCCGGCCTGGAACATCTCGCGGATGATATCGCAGCCGCCGACGAACTCGCCCTTGACGTAGAGCTGCGGAATGGTCGGCCAGTTCGAATAGGTCTTGATGCCGTTGCGCAGGTCGGCCGATTCCAGCACGTTGAGGCCCTTAAAGCCGACCCCGATATGATCGAGGATCTGCACCACCTGCCCCGAAAATCCGCACTGCGGAAACTGCGGCGTCCCCTTCATAAACAGTACGACGTCGTTCGACTTCACTTCGCTGTCGATAAATTGTTCGATGCTCATATTCGTTTCCTTTGCGGCACAGCCTTTCGGGCGGCCATCAGCCCGTTATTTTGACACTACTATATATGTAACCCAAACCGTTGGACAACCAAAGTAAAATGGGAGGGATCAGCCATGCGCGGGGCTCGGTTGGCGCAATTATCCCCGGCCCATGTCCAAGCCCATCCATAGCCTGACGGTACTAATATCATAGCCGGAGGAGGCTTTTTTCCCGGAACGGAACCCCTATCTAGGACGGGCTGTCCGCTAGGAACCAGTTCGCCAAAGCAACGTTCTCTTCCCGACCGGAGACACCTGTGACGAAACCAGCTTCCGCTGTGGCCACGCTTGCCACCCCTTGCCCGTCATTATTCTCCGATTCCGGCAACCTCGCCCAGGATCTGGTGGAAGCTTTTCTCGCGGTGCGAAACGAGACCGAGCGCCGTGCCGCGCCGCTGACATCAGAAGATCAATTGATCCAGTCGATGCCGGATGCGAGCCCGGCGAAATGGCACCGCGCCCATACCACCTGGTTCTTCGAGCAATTTTTGCTTGGCGAACACTGCAGCGGCTACAAGGTCTTTCATCCCGACTACGCCTATCTGTTCAATTCCTACTATGTCAGCGCCGGCCCGCGGCACGCTCGCCACCAGCGCGGCCACCTGACCCGTCCCGGCGCGGATGAGATCGCCGCCTACCGCAGGCATGTCGACGCGGCCGTGGTAAAATTCTTCCACGAGGCGGGCGACGACACCCTGAGGGCGATCGCGCCGCTGGTGGAAGTCGGTCTCAACCACGAGCAGCAGCATCAGGAATTGATGTGGACCGACATCCTGCATGCATTCGCGCAAAACCCGATCCCGCCGGCTTACGATCCGGCGTGGCGCTTTCCTGCTTCGACGCGAGCCGGCGATGAATGGGTCACCCTCAACGAGGGCATCCACACCGTCGGCCACACCGACGACAGCTTCCATTTCGACAACGAAAAACCGGCGCACCGCGCGCTGGTGGGTCCGGTAAAACTCGCCCGCAACCTCGTCACCAACGCCGAGTGGCTCGCCTTCATGAAAGACGGCGGCTATTCGACGCCGACATTGTGGCTGATGGACGGTTTTGCGACGGTGGGCAACGAAGGATGGCAGGCGCCCGGACACTGGCGCGAGATCGATGGCGAGTGGCAGGTCATGACGCTCGGCGGAGTGAGGCCGGTCGATCCTTCAGCGCCGGTCTGCCATGTCAGCTATTACGAGGCGGATGCGTTCGCGCGCTGGAGCGCTAAGCATTTGCCGACCGAAATGGAATGGGAAGTCGCCGCCCGCGCCGGCCACCTCAACGACGACTTCGGGATCGTGTGGCAATGGACGCGGAGCGCCTACGCCCCCTATCCCGGCTATCGGGCGGTCGAGGGCGCGCTCGGCGAGTACAACGGCAAATTCATGGTCAATCAGTTGGTGCTGCGCGGCTCCTCGCTTGCAACTCCCGCCGGACATAGCCGTATCTCTTATCGCAACTTCTTTTATCCGCATCATCGCTGGCAATTCACGGGATTGCGCCTCGCCGATTACGCCACCTGATCCATCAAGTTCAACCGCGCCGGAAGCGCGTTCTGGAGAGTATCATGAATGTGCACGCCGCCGCTTTGGCCAAAGCGCACCCTTTCGACGAACAGACCTCGGCATTTGCCGATGACGTGATCGACACTTTGTCGCAGCAGCCGAAGCGGCTGTCGCCGAAATATTTCTATGACGCGACGGGCTCGGAGCTGTTCGAACAAATCACGACGCTGCCGGAATATTACCCGACCCGCACCGAGCTATCGATCCTGCGCGATCGGGGCAGCGCTATCTCGGCGATCATCCCGAAGGGCGCGTCGCTGGTGGAATTCGGGGCGGGCGCAACGACAAAAGTCCGGCTATTGCTGGAGGACTGCGCGTTCGGCGCCTATGTCCCCGTGGATATTTCCGGCGACTTTCTGACCGCCCAGGCCGACGCCTTGCGCAGGGATTTCCCCTCGCTCGACGTCTATCCGGTCACCGCCGATTTTACCGCACCGTTCGCGTTGCCCGAGCAAGTCGCTGACATGCCCAAGGTTGGTTTTTTCCCGGGATCGACGCTAGGAAATTTCGAGCCGCATGAGGCTTGTGCCTTCCTGCGCAGCGCCGGCGCTATTCTCGGCCGCGACGCGCAGTTGGTGATTGGCGTCGATCTCGAAAAGGACGAGCGCGTGCTGTATGACGCCTACAACGACAAAGCTGGAATTACCGCCCGCTTCAATCTCAACGTGCTCCATCGCATCAACCACGAACTGGGCGGCAATTTCGACTTAAGCGCCTTCATCCATCGCGCGATTTATAATCGCGACCGGCACCGGATCGAAATGCACCTGATCAGCCGCAAGTCCCAGACCGTGCGCGTGCTGGGGCGGAGTTTTTCGTTCCGCGCCGGCGAAAGCATCCATACCGAGAACAGCTACAAATACAGCCTCGAGCGTTTTGCGGCGCTGGCGCGCGGCTCGGGCTGGACGCCGCGAGAATCCTGGACCGACGCGGCCGGCATGTTCTCGGTTCACGCGCTGGTGGCTTCGGACTGAGACTGTTCTAACTGAGATTCGGTCGCGGCCGACTTCAGCGAAATCGATTCCCAGGCCGCGACGACGATCATGATCGCCGTGGTCAGGATCGAGAGCGTCAATGGCGACAACGCGCCGGCAAACCAGGCAAGGATGCCGAGCGCGATGATGCCGGCGCCATGCGAGAGCTGAAGCCAGCCGCGGATGGTATGCTTGAAGAGGATGGTTCCGATCAGGAACAACAGCGGCCCGCCCACCGCGCTCACCACTGTCTTCGGATCGGAATGGTCGGCCGGATGTGTCAGCACCAGGTCATCCGCCACCGCCGACAATATGATGCCGCCGACGATCGGCATGTGGAGATAGGTGTAGGCCAGCCTCGCCAGCCGTGCCGGCTCGCTCGATCTTGAAATCAGCTCGGAGCCCGCTTCGGCGCCCTTGTGGAAATAGATCCACCACATTGTGAGCGCGCCGACGAAAGCCGACACGAAAGCGCCGACGGTTTCGAGCGTCCAGGCAAGATCGGCGAAAGTGGCGCCGGTCACGACGATGGATTCGCCGAGTGCGATGATGATGAATCCCGCGCAGCGCTCGGCCATGTGGCCGCCCTCGACGGTCCAGTCCTCGATCGATGATGCGCCGTATTTCGGTATCCAGAAGCGAACCGCCGCCGAGATGTATTCGATCGCCAGCGCCATCGCCCAAAGCGCAAGCCGCGAATGCCCTCCTGCGATGCCGCCCGCGATCCAGAAGACGGCCGACATCGATAGCCAGGCCGTGATACGGACTGCATTCAGGCGCGCCGGGGCTCGATGAGGCGGTGTCGACACCCATAAAAATAAGGTCTTGCCGACCTGCATCGTTGCGTAGGCAATGGCGAACCATAGTCCCCGGGATTCAAAGGCCTTGGGAATCGAGGTCGAGAGCACCAGCCCGCCGAGCATCATCAGAAATAGCAGGACTCGAACCGGGGTACGCTCGGGATTGAGCCAGTTGGTGATCCAAGCCGTGTAGACCCACACCCACCAGACGGCCAGAAACAATAGCGTCGTCTGCAGGGCTCCGAGTGGGGTGAAACGGCCGAGCAGTGTGTGCGATATCTGAGTGACCGCGAAAACGAACACCAGATCGAACAGCAGCTCGGCATAGGTGACGCGGCTATGCTGGTTCGGCAGAATCGGGCGAAACAGCGCGCCGCGTTTGTCGTCCCCCGCCATGGCGCGCCTCCTGTTCCGGAGCCTGGCCTAACCTCCGGATACCCCGGGCACCCCGGTCTGCAGCGCCAGCGCGTGCAGCACGCCGCCCATCTGACCCTGCAGCGATTGATAGACGATCTGGTGCTGCTGGACACGGGATTTGCCGCGGAACGACTCCGAAATCACGGTCGCCGCGTAGTGGTCACCATCGCCGGCCAGATCGCGGATCGTCACCTCGGCGTCGGGGATCGCCGCCTTGATCATCGATTCGATATCGCGGGCATCCATCGGCATTCCAGTAAGTCTCCATTTCGGCGGTTCGAGGCGGCCGGCAACCGGCGCGGTCCTTAGGGGGTGACAGAACTTGGCGCGACAGAACTTAGCGCGGACACCCTTCTACGTCACGCTCTGTCGCACTATATTCCCGATCCAATCCCTGCAAAGCCGCTGGATCGCGCTGGCGTGATCACAACGGGCTGACCGAAAAAGAGGCGCACAACCATGAAACTGCCCGGTCCCGACCACCCCATCACCATTACGCCGAACCCGAAGCGGGTGCGCGTCTCCGCCGACGGCGTGGTGATCGCCGAAACCACCCATGCCCTGACGCTGAAGGAAGCGAGTTATCCCGCCGTGCAATATGTGCCGCGCAGCGACGCCAATATGGCGTTATTGGCGCGCACCGAGCGGGTGACGCACTGCCCCTATAAGGGGGATGCCAGTTATTTCAGCATCAAGGCCAATGGCAAAACTCTGGAAAATTCGATCTGGACCTATGAAACGCCATTCCCGGCGATGGCCGAAATCTGCTGCTATCTGGCGTTCTATCCCGACAGGGTGAAGATCGAGGAAGTGGCTTGAGCTGACGACCGCCTGGGCTTGCGAGTCTTCTATCCCTCGTCGTGGCCGGGCATACCGTCCGAAGGACGGCGTAGCTTCCGCTGGCCTATGTGCCGGCCATCCACATCTTCCCTTGCCTGGAACCAAAACGTGGGTACCCGGGACCAGCCTTGCACAAGTCCGGGCATGACGCAGCTTTGTGTCGGGCGCCTACACTCGAAAGATCGTGAGCCCGAGAATCAAGAGCACCAGGAAGATCACGACAAAGACGTAAAACAGGAAGCGGGCGATATCCGCAGTTGCCTCCGATATGCCGGTGAAGCCGAGAAGGCCCGCGACGATCGACACCAGAAAAAACAGCAGCGCCCATCTTAGAATTGTCATCGCTCGTGCTCCGGCCTTTGATCCGCCTGCGGCAGCTCTTTCGAGGCCGCATCCGTAAAACTTCGGGCAACGGGACGGGTTCCTGCGACGGGCGACACCTCCAGGCGCTTTGATCGCGTTTCCGTTGACCGGGATCAATTATCGTCCGACTCTTTCGCGGAAACGCCGGGGTGCACCGGACCGTCGCCCGGCAGGCCTGCGGTAACCGGGTTCAGATTTGGTGCCTCGCAGCGTAATAATTTGGCCTTGCTGAATCGGGTTCCCGGCGGCAACATCTGACGCGATCACCCTGCCGGGGTTCGCATGACATCCATTTCCCATTCGGCGACCGCAGAAGTTCGCGCGGCGGCCAAGACTACCAC
>Ga0209331_1000810_pt1 | contig 10849 bp, 12 predicted proteins | sample JacPinW_OM3H0_M3_FD_187971 | JGI IMG/M metagenome (GOLD analysis project Ga0209331, IMG submission 187971) | Forest soil microbial communities from Algoma, Ontario, Canada - Jack Pine, Ontario site 1_JW_OM3H0_M3 (SPAdes) (version 2) | ecosystem: Environmental > Terrestrial > Soil > Boreal... | reverse complement strand
CCGGCGTCTCAACGGCAAGGTCCATCACGAGCACGTCGCCTCCCTTGGCTCCGTCGAGACCCCGCCCTCGGTCCCCGAGCGCATCGCGTTCTGGCTGAAGCTCCACGACCCCGTGGCATGTGTCGCCACAAGCTTGTTGCGCATATCAATCTTTGTGAGGCGATGCCATTCCTCCGAGGCCAAGCTCGTCACGCCTAAATCAAGTCGCCGGAATACCGCCACGTTTCGAGAAGATGAATACTCCACCGAGAAACGGGAGGAGCCAGTCATGGCACACATGCACAAATGGGACCCCGACGCGATGGGTTGGATACCCCACGAGCAGCCCTTTTCGCGGCCCAAACCACGGCAAGTGAACCGACATATGCTGTTGCGCGGTCTGGCCGAGGAAGTCGTGTACGAAGATTCGGTGGCCCAGCGTCATGCCGGACTGCTGGCTGCGGTGATCTGCGATGGCAACCCGACGGCCAAGCGCGAATACGAACACATGCTGGCGCAGGAGCGGCAGAGAGCAAAGAGCTTCGGAACAAACCGAGTATGAGTTGAAAGCGCCGCGTTTGGCGCTCCGGCGTACGCGAGAGTTACCCATTGGGGTTGTAACACGTTAACACCAGTGCGCTCGGGGAGCTTGTCCGTCCCATGGGCCAATTGCGCTAATTCGCAGCCAGAACATCCGCAACGACCGTTTCTCACACTCCTGGAATGAAAAGCTGCTGCCCTAGACCCAGCAAAGCGCCTCCACGATCGGGAGGGTTGCATCGAGGATCTCGCGCTCGTCGCCGAACTTGACGGGAGGCAGGGGTCCAGCTTTCTTTTCCCGGCGCGTTTCGGAGAGAGAGTGCGCAAGATGCTTGTCGCGCAAGTTCATGATCGAAGCGTGCTTTTCAGAAGCAAGTATCGCTCTTTCGGCGATCTCCCGGAATACGCAGAGCTCGCCACCCGACGCGCCTAGTGCCGAACCGGCCTCTTAAGCTATGAACACGGAGAACACAAACGGTGAATCCACGCCGCCGGCAATCACTTCATTCTCTCCCGCTCGCAGTGCCGCATCATCCCCGCGGAAATGATTGCCGATGGGCTCGCCGTTAACGATCGTTCCAAGCGTGCTGCAGAGATCGTGCACATAATAACACTCGTCCCGCTTCTCGATCATGAAGTGGTTGCTGATCCCCCGGATTCCTTTGCGTTCGTGGCGACCGGCCAGGCCTATGTAAAATCCGAAGCCGCGCTGCGCATTGCGCGCGAACTTCCGCGCTGGCAGTGGACATGGGTCTTCCACTTCATCCCACGGGTGATCCGCGATGCGATCTATGACTTGGTCGCGCGCAACCGCTATCGCTGGTTCGGCCGTCGTGACGCTTGCATCCTGCCGAATTCGGATCGCTCGTGGCCATGGTGAACCGTGCCGAGACTGCGGCAGGATGGCGCTTGGCGCTGGTTGGCCGCGGGGCAATGAGAGCGCTCTGAAAATTGCGCAATCGGGGGGTCATCCCGGCACGGTACACGGTTCAGATCCCCGACCACGTCCGCTTGCCTCATTATGATGTCAAGCAACGAAGAGTCTGTCTGAAGCGGCCCAACAACCATAGTATTGTTATGTACATCCGAGAGCTCTGGTGAAAGGAAGGATAATCCGCAGTATGCAAGCACGCCTCCAAAAAGGCCAAGGATCACTGCGGGACATCTGCGAGTGATCCGCGGGGCGACCAGCATCACCACAATCGTGACCAGGCCAACAACGACACTCTGCCATTTCCAAAAGCTCGGCGAGATTAGCCCGTACCAAAGAGAAATATTTTCCGGCAGGCCGAGAAGTTTGGGCAACTGCCCGGTGATGATAATTACTCCGACGCTCGACAAGAATCCCGTCACCACTTGATAAGGAATAAACTTGATCAATCGGCCACCACCGATCAGTGCATACAGCGCTTGAAAGCAAGCCGATAACATTCCGACGAGCGCGATCAGTACAGGGATGTCGCTCGCAGGCACGGGCGGCCCTGCAATTCCTGAAATCCATCCGGCGATCGTTGCCGATAGGAGTGCTGCCGCCGGCGCACATGGGGTCGATATGAGCCCCGCAGTTCGGCCGACAACGGGCGCAACAACACCGAGTGCCGCCGCCCCAAGCAAACCAGCTACGGCGCCGCGTCCAACGTACTCAGGTCCAAGTGTGCTATAAACGATAATTCCAAAGGCTACTGAAGACGGGAGGACCACAAGCGTCGCGGCAAATGCGCCCCAAAAATCGTGCATCAATGAGGACGCCGCTTGATCGATCTTAATTGTAGGTGCGATCATGGTTCAGAGTAAGGACCGGGTATAACCGTGTAGCTAGCACTGGATGCTGCTATGGTTAATGGAGGCTGTGGCCTGTCCACGTCTACTCCCGGTGCACCGCAGCGTCAGCAGCATCCTCCTTGACGAGTCACGCTTCTGGTATTTTATTACCTTCGGCGTAGCTCCCTGCACCGAGTCGACGCGATGGCGCAAGGCAGCCCCGCCTCAAACAGTCGGCAAGCTCCATCAAGTTCTCATACCTCCGCAATGAAGGCTATCAGGGGATGTCCCGAGTTTTGTTGAAATTGGCGAAGCGGTCGCTGCCATCGATGATACTACGCGACTTTAAGTTGTTGATCAAGATCCCGATCGTTCAGTCGTTTTGATATTTGCTCACGTTGAGCGATGAGAGCGGCACGTAGAGTGGGAAGTTGTTTGTAGGCTTTCAATCTGCGAAAGCCTTTTTGGCTTCCAACATCGCGGCTGCGGTCCAGCGCAGCGCCATCGATGCCGAACTCCAGTGTTTCACGTTGCGACTGAAGCGGCGAACCGTGCACCACCAGGAGGACCATCGCGTGCTCCCAGCTCGCCAGCACCAGCTCGCGGCCGGCAAAGCACGAGGAAATTGTTTGGGTCGGATTGGAACGCTAGGCTTGTTTCCGCAGGAGCGGGCTGCATGAACCTTCTGGGCGTCGATGTGGGGTTCTCAAAGGACAGGAAGACCACAGGTCTAGCTTGGCGGATTGGTCGCGTTGTCGAAGTGAAGAAGACGGGAACTCTATGGGATGAAAGAAGCAAGTACGTTGAGGGCAAAGCTTATATGTTGCGGCGTTTGATGCGCCTATTTTGCCTCAGCATGAGGGTTGCCCATACCGCGAATGCGAACGGTTGTTCTATGGTGGTGCCTTTTGGAACCGTTGCCGTCCGGGCCTGAGCCATAGCGCGAAGCGTGGTTTGCCTTTTCGAGCAGCAGGGATGAAGCAGCATCTCAATTCGAGGCGCTCGTATCCGGCGCGCGGCTCGCGACAGGGATAACAGTTAGAACGGGCACAGGGATCATCGAAGCATTCCCGAACGCTTTCCTTGGAGTTCTCATCCCCGGCGAAAGCTACGAGCAATTCGACCGGAAGAGAGAAAAGAAATCAGACTGGATGTACCGGAAAGTGACTGAACAGGGAACGCTGAGGGCACCATTGAACAAGCTCGGTTGGATAGAGCACGATACTATCAACTTGTTTGAAGAACAGGCAGGGCGCAACGGAGATCATGAAAAACGAGCTGCACTCGTTTGTCTGATGACTGCCGGATTTGCTGCATCGTCATCTGCGGTGGTGGTCCGAAGCACAGCGCACGGTTGGTTCTGGCTTCCTCCTCTGAAATGCTGGCAACCGTGGGCCAAGGCAGCGCTGGAGAACCAACTGAAAAAGCTCCCAGCAGTCGTGCGGTGGTCCGGACGGATTTTCCGCTAAGCGTGACTGGCGCCATCGTAGCGTTCGGCGCTTACATGCCCCACATCGCCAGAGCAGCTTCAGCTCCCACCGGATCATCCTTGATCCTGTAGATGGTCTGCCGAGTGAGCCCTATGCTATTTGCGACCTCGCCAACACTTGCGGCATTGCCGAGCATCGCCTGCGCACCCTCGAACTGCTTGCGGCTGTAGCTCGGCTTGCGGCCTTTGTAAGCACGCGCGTCTTCATTGGCCTTGGCATGTGCAATGCCAGCGCGCTGCGCTTCCTTCGTGGCCTCGGCTTGCGCTTGAGCTGTCGCGGCCATGAACGCGATGAGCGCATCGCGGACTGCGCATTGCATTGGCTCCTTGGTAGCCCCGTCGAACGTAATGCCGTTGATCACCGTTCGGATCACCACGCCGCGCTGCATGAACTCGCGGATGGTCTCGCAGATGTCTTGGTAGTTCCGGCCAAGGCGATCAATCCAGCGCACGACCAATGTGTCGCCAGAACGGAGCAGATCAAACAGCCGGCGCCCTTGTGGTCGCTCAGAAAGTTTCGTGCTGATCCCGGAGACCCCCTCGTCCGAGATGACCTTGTCGAGCCTGAAGCCGGTTTGTTCGGCTTGGGTGCGTTGGTGCTCGATGGTTTGCTCAGTCGTGCTGACGCGAGCGTAGAGAATTGTCGCCATGATGTGCCCCTCCCGAGTCCGTTAGGATTGCGTCCGTTGATATCACGTCCGTTGGACTCATGTCAACCCTAACGGACTAAACGCTCGCTGAGTCCGCAGAGTGCGCAGTCGTGTACCTCAACGGACTCCGTGCTACAACTAAAGACGGAGCCTGTGCCGTGCGGGGGAAACGGATTGTCCACCACCAGCCTTGCCACTTTTGCCTCGCGAACTGGCGCGCGAGCGGCCGGAGGCGGTTTGGGCGAACTCCCGGGATTTGAGCAACACGTATCCCAGTGCGGCAATATCGAGAAAGTTATTCCTCTATCGCCCATCCATATCCATATCATCCGCAGGTGCGGAAATGCCGGAGTTCCTAATATGTTGAAGTTGCCGAAAGCGGCTGCGGTCGCAGTTCAAGCGACCTTATGGGTTGCACTCAGCTCCCCGTGGGCAACGCTCGCCGATGCCGCGCCGGCGAACACGGCAAGGCAGAGCCAGACCACCCCTCGGCTTCACAAGGGTGATCTTGTCCAGCTATCTTCGGGTGGGCTGGTGTTGACCGTCAAAAGTGTCTCGGGCAATTGGGTAATCTGCACTTGGTTTGATGACTACGGCGAGTTGCAGTCTACCGCCTTCCCCATTGCCATGATCGCTGGGCCGCTCACGCTATCCCCGGATGACGCAAAGCCACAAACGAATGGGCAGATGAGCCCTAGCCCCCCTTGGGCAGCCCTCGCCGATGCCGCGCCAGCGAACACGGCAACGCAGAGCCAGACCACGCCTCTTCTTCACGTGGGTGACTTTGTCCGGCTACGTTCGGGCGGGCCTGCGATGACCGTCAAACGTGTCTGGGAAAATTGGGTAATCTGCAATTGGAATGGGGGATACGGCGCTCAATCTGCCGGCTTCCCCATTGCTCTGATCGCTGGGCCGCTCACGCTATCCCCGGATGAGGCAAATCCACAAACAAATGGGCAGATGAGTTCTACCGAGCCAAGCATCCGTCGCTCGGGTGATTCGAGCAGCAGCGGACAAACCAATCAGAATCCCACCGCGCAGGGTACGAATCAGACAAGGCAGGTAAGACCGGCCAACGCGGGCACGTCAATGAGCCCTTCGACTAGGCCTTCGCGGGTATTACCATTGCAACTGGGCACCGGTAGCGTTGAGCCCGCGCCGGTATTACCACCCGTTCAGACGGTAATACCATTGACGCAGGGCGCCGGCCCCGCGCTGCTATTACCACAGGGCACCGTTCAGACGGTAATACCACTGAAACAGGGCACCCGTAGCGTTGGCCCCGCGCTGATATTACCACAGGGCACCGTTCAGACGATAATACCATTGCAACAGGGCACCGGTACCCATCCGACAGTTGGCGTTGGGCAGGTGAGGCCAATGAGCCCTCATGGTGTGATCCGTAGACGTTTTTAAAACGAGCCGACTACACCGGGAATGCAGGAGCGGCCGACTACCCCAATGAGCCGCTAACTTTAACGATCACCTCGTCGCACGTTCGCGTAAGGGAAGCCTTACCAGCGTAGGTGCTGAAAGCGCCAGTCCACTACACAACACGCTACACAATCCGTTATGGATGCCGGTAAATTTCCCACGGCGTGGATCACGTCTTAAGCTCCTCGACTGTCGGCGGAAGGATAGCGAACCAGTCGTAGTCCCACACTCTCTTCTGTTCGTCTGGTATTTCGGACCTGCTAACGGCGGTGAAACCGGGAGCTGGAAGCCCTGTGGCTTCCTGGACCACCAACGAAGTCAGTGCCGGCAGGCCATTTGTCTTGCACCATCGAGTTAGCAATTCGAGAGGTTTGGCCAGAGGGTTCGGACCTCCTCGTTTGATCTGCCACGCCAATTCTGCGTACGTCACGGACCTCCTGAACGCAACAGCCCCGATCAAATAAAGGTATGCACGTAACGCTATTTCCGGTTCGCTGCTTCCGAATGTGCGTAGCATGCTCCCCTCCCAGATACTTGGTGACGCACCACATGGTGCGCTATTTGCCTCTTCCTTTCGTCACGCAATCCTGCCCTCATTTGCCCGCACGAATTCGACCCGCATTACCCCCCATCTTCAACGCACCACCGTCTTGGCCAGTCACCTGCAATGGCAAGAGCTTGGTATAGATGTGGGACCAGAACACCCGCTCGTTGTCCTTGATCCACGCGGCTAGACGCTTGGCGCCCCCGATCTCGGTCGCAGCACTCTCTATCGCCTGCCGCGCGGAAGCAGTTAGCTTGTTGAGAGAGCACTTTCTTTGCAGACAGCAAATTTCAATTCGGACCACACATCTACAACGGCGCCGCATACCAGCGCATGTCCAGCACGTTGCCGGGATTTCCGACATTGGCCGGGATCGCTCATAGGTCGCGGGATTCAGAAACAGCACCTTGGTGCCCATCTTATCGACCGCGATTATCCCGCGTGCGTTGCCTGTGTTGGCCATCGTTCCTTGCTTCCCTCAGTCATCAGCTTGATGAGTTGCTTCCCACAGTCACCAGAAAGCCGATCCACGCTTCGCGCCAGCCTACGCCCATCACTATGCCATCGTCGAATAACGATGCAATTTGCTGCGGTGCATGAGTCGGCTGTTGGCGAACCTGCCATGACCAACGCAGCGTAACCTAGTCCGGGCACTTGTCCTCAAGCCGGTCCGCCGCCGCGTTCAGCACTTTGCCGTCGGGCGAGTTTTCGTCGATGTATTCGATAGCCTTCCAGGCGGCCTTGAAATCCGCCCCAACCTGATCAAGCAATTTATCGATCTGGGCTTTAAGGGCCGGGTCTTCCTTTTCGCCCATTTTTTCATCGATCTGCATCATTTCACAGAATGTTTTCAGCCTGTTGGCATCAGCGCCAACGGCCTGGAACACCTTGACGTGGGCCTCAACCTGTGGGCTGGCGGCGAGCGCGGGAGTGGTGACGAGGAACAGCGTAATGGCTGCCGCAAGAGCACGCATTGTCTTGTCTCCGTGAATATGGACCGTCGCGAGTGACCGACGGAGAGGTGCTGCGGACGAGATATGCTCGCGGCGAGTTCGTCTGTCCCTAATGCGACGTGTCGCACAACCTCTATTCATTCGCTTATTATCGCGGGGCCGGTGGACTGACTTCTTACGGGCTCGATCAGGTCGACCCAGCTCCGGCAAGTAAGATATGCCAGATTGACGATAATTAGTTTATTGCGTGGAAACCTGTCCGATGACGGACCGCGATTATGATCTGGTACTCTACGGTGCGACTGGGTTCGTTGGGAGGCAGACCCTCGCCTATGTGGTGAAGCACAGGGATAGTGGGGAGCTGCGTTTTGCGATCGCGGGGCGTAACCGCGCCAAGCTCGAGAGTGTCAGAACGCAAATCGGCGGTGCGGCTCGGAAAGCCGACATTCTCGTCGTGGACAGCCGCGATCAGCCGACTCTTGATGTGATGACGGCGCGCACGCGCGTCCTTCTCAATACAGCCGGACCATTCAGCATTAGCGGCGACGCAGTCGTTGACGCCTGTGTGCGGTCCCGGACCCACTACGTCGACATCACTGGGGAGACTACGTGGGTGCGAGGCCTGATCGATCGCTATCACGCACGCTGTGCGGCGGAGGGAACGCGGATCATCCCTTTTTGCGGCTTCGACTCGGTGCCCTCCGACCTCGGTGCGTGGCTGGTCGTCCGCCGTGCATGGCAGGCGTTTGGAGTGCCCTGCGCCTCCGTTAAAGCCTACTTTCAGGCATCTGGAGGGTTCAACGGGGGCACAATCGCCACTTTCATCTACAGTCAACAGAGCCGACAACAGGATTTGATGCGCGATCCGTTCCTACTCGACCAGCGGGATCATTCGGCCGAAGAGGCCGCGCGGAACGGCGACATCTCACAGGTCTCGTTTGATGCGGAGGTAGGAACCTGGGTCGGACCCTTCTTCATGGCAGCCATAAACACGCGCGTTGTGCGCCGGAGTGCCGCACTCGCAGAAAGTTATAGCGAGCCCTATGGCCCGGCTTTCCAGTATCAGGAGTATCTGAAACACGATCCGCCGTTGGCGCAGGCGAAGGCAATCGTGATAACGGCAGTTATGAAAGGCTTCACCGCAGGGATGAAACATGCCGTAGGGCGCCGCCTGCTTCTGCCGTTCCTGCCGGGTCCCGGAGAAGGACCATCCGAAACGACCATGGCGAACGGATGGATGCGGTGCGAGGTGATCGGGAGAACCGATATCGGGAAAAAACTAGGCGTTCTCATCCGGGATGTCGGTGATCCCGGAAACCGGATCACCACAAAATGTCTGTGCGAGGCCGCGCTCAGCATCCTTTGCGCCGAGGATCGCCTACCCGGCGGCTCAGCACGCGGAGGCGTGCTCACCCCAGCAACGGGCCTGGGCAATGTGCTGGTGGAGCGCCTCCGCCAGGCCGGGATGGTGATCGAGCCGAAGTAGTAAATTCGGAAAGCTGGATGCCCGAATTCGGCGGGTCTGGTTCGATGAGCGGGCATGGGAAACGGAGCGTTACCGCATGGCCAAATCCCACCACGATAAAATCGCGGTCGTCTCGGGCGGGGCGAACGGTATCGGGCAGGCGTTCGCGCAGAGGCTCGCTCAGGACGGAGCCCATATTGTGATTGCCGATATCGCTTCGGGCAGCAACACTATGAGCATGGTTGAGCAGGCCGGCCGGCAAGCGCTCGCCTGCACATGCGACGTGTCCTCGGTGGAGTCGGTCAAGGCGCTTGCGAGCGACGTCACTAAACATTTTGGTCGCTGCGACATCCTCATCAATTGCGCCGGCATTTTTCCCAATCAGCCCTTCGATGAAATGACGTTTGCGGACTGGCGGCGGGTGCTGGCGATCAATCTGGACAGTGTGTTTCTCATGAGCGCTGCCTTCGCGCCGGCCATGAAGCAGCGCCAATGGGGACGGATAGTCAATATGGCATCGAGCACACTCGGTTCGGTGGTGAGCGGTTTCGTACACTACATGGCGAGCAAGGCCGGCATTGTCGGCATCACGCGGGCGTTGGCGAGCGAGCTTGCGCCCTTCGGGATTACGGTCAACGCAATCTCTCCGGGCCTTACGCGCTCGCCCGGCACGCTTACGCGAGTTCCACGCGCAGGCATGGCGAGCATGGAGGATGAATACACCCACGCTGCCTCCATGCAGGCGATTAAGCGGCCAGAAACGCCGGCCGATCTCGTGGGCACGGTGTCGTTCCTGACTAGCGATGACGCGGCCTTCATGACGGGACAGACGCTCAACGTGGACGGCGGCCGTGTCCGCAGTTGAGGCCACGTCTATTTCGCCGTCGGTGTGCTGGCGGTGTCGAAGCATCGCGATGCCGAACCCCAGGGCAGTCGAGGTGGATGGTTGACTTACCCGAACTCGAGCCCCTCGATCTGCCGCAGCGTGCCGCTCACCCGCGATGACCGGCGTGCCGGGCCGAGTGCCTGATCCGAGGGTGTTCATGTCGACGCCGGTGAAGACACCGAGCCGGACCATGCTTCCGGATGGGCGGCTCTCGTTCATCGTATTTCGGCGCGATCTGACTACAAACGCTCCTGACCATGTCGCAGTCAGGATCATCGCCAAGGTCATCCGCGGCATGACATTTGATTCGGTGGCCAAGGCAAGTATCACTAACTTGGACGACCAATGGGCTATCCGTGGTACTTCCTACGATCTAAGAGTAGCGCCGCTAAACGAGAACGCCGAGATGTTGTTGCTGCGCCCTGAGAATCCCGATTTTGTGTTTCCCGCTGGCCGCTATGGCCTCGTTCTTAAGGGACAGGCGTTCGATTTCAGCGTTGCGGGTCCGATAACGGAACCTGTGCAGTGCCTCGAACGTGTTGCCGCAGCGAATGGTAACTTTTATTCCGAATGTCGTTCTCGCTGAGGAGCCAGGACTGTCGCCAAGATTTCCTCGCGCTGGCTGGCCTTGCGCAAGCCTTGATTAAGACTCAGGGATGCTTCGCATGACGGACGAAACCTGGTGAAACCCCTCTCTGCGGGGTTGCGCGGCTGCACGGCTGCACGGCTGCCCATTCCCCCCTCGACCCCCCATGCGCCCTATGAGGCCGCCACCCCCCTCATTCGTCGCGAGGCCCGCGATCCGGGAGTAGCTCCGCGTTTCGAAATTGGCTAGGTAACTGAGCATCCGCTAGGGCCACTATGGAGGAAGGGCATCGCTGTGCAGCAGTGACCGGAAATCTCCACGCCCAGCGCGGACTGAACGCGCCCATTTGGCCAAGCCGAAGCCGGGAGCCGCGCTTTCCGCGAAACTCAAACCGGGGGATACTGTGAAGATGCTATCGCAGTTCATTAGGCGCGAGAAATTGGGAATTGATCCAACCCTTCAGGCGACTGCTCTCGACCTGAACCCAGTCCCCATCCCGGCTTGTAACTCTGAAGCGTGTGCCTTTGGGGGCTGTCCCAAGAACCGGCCCGTTTGCCGATGG
>Ga0209331_1000809_pt1 | contig 10854 bp, 9 predicted proteins | sample JacPinW_OM3H0_M3_FD_187971 | JGI IMG/M metagenome (GOLD analysis project Ga0209331, IMG submission 187971) | Forest soil microbial communities from Algoma, Ontario, Canada - Jack Pine, Ontario site 1_JW_OM3H0_M3 (SPAdes) (version 2) | ecosystem: Environmental > Terrestrial > Soil > Boreal... | reverse complement strand
ATACGGCCGCGAGGTTGCTGCTCCGCCCTCGAGCGCCGCCTGCATGACCGACCACGGCCCAACCGAATGCGACGAGCCCATGTGGGTCTATGGAAGCCCCCGCGCGCTTTCGCGATACCGCAACGCGTTCTGACTTCGACCGGCTAACCAAGCGCTGCGGCAGATCGCCATCGAAACCGATTCAGTTAAACGTCAATTTAATCTGAGTAGCGACGCCCGCGGCGGTTGATCGAGTTACGCGAACATTCGCCGCCGCACAGGAAAATCGAGCATGAAGCGCAAGCACCCTAAACCTCCGTATACTCTTCCGATCCCTTTTCGATATCGGACGCTTACCCATGTACGATTGAGTCAGTCGTCGCACTCCTCCTAGTCTCGCGGCTGACCGGACGGGCCGATCGCAGATGAAGTTAGGTGGCACATGAGAGTCAAGCTCTGCGCGCGGTGTCCCTATCTGCCGCACGACCTGGCGGGCCATTATGATCCCGAGGCCGCGCTTCATTTGTGCGCGAAATGCGACGGCGAGCCATGGATGCTCACCAACCACTATCCACGCGATTGCTACAGGAGGCGGCCATGCGCAACAAACCGCGATGTCTTCGAGACGGCGCAGCGAGGCGTTGCGCGATCTGCGACAGAAACTTTGGCCTCATCCGCTACTACTCCTGCCAAACAGCGCTTTGTTCAAAAAAATGCGTCGATCGCTTCAATCGCCGCCAGGCGGACGACCGCACATGGTTGCGCCGACTTCAGGCCGCCTGACGGACGTTGCATCGAGAGCGACCTTGAACCAACGACGTCAGCCGTTCAGCGCTGATTGGAGCATGCCATGAACTACGAAGCTCATTTCGGCCGGCAGCTTGAAGACCTCCACCGCGAAGGACGGTACCGCATATTTTCGAATCTAGAGCGTAACGCGGGAGCCTTCCCCCGCGCCACACATCGTCACGCCAACGGGACGGACGCGGTCACAGTGTGGTGCTCGAACGATTACCTGGGTATGGGGCAGCACCCCGCCGTGCTCGCGGCCATGCACGAAGCGCTTGATCGCTGCGGCGCGGGCACGGGCGGCACTCGCAACATTGCCGGCACCAATCATTGTCATGTGCTGCTGGAGCGCGAATTGGCGGACCTTCACGGCAAGGAAGCCGCACTGTTATTTACCTCGGGTTACGTCTCCAATATGGCGTCGCTCAGCGCGCTGGCATCCCGGATGCCCGGTTGCACGATCCTGTCGGATCAGCTGAACCACGCCTCGATGATCGAGGGCATGCGGCATAGCCGCAGCCAGACGCGCATCTTCGCTCACAACGACCCGCGCGACCTCGAGCGACGGTTGTCGGATCTCGACCTGCACGCGCCAAAGCTGGTCGCTTTCGAATCCGTGTATTCCATGGACGGCGACATTGCGCCGATCGCAGAGCTGTGCGACGTCGCGGACGCCTACAACGCCATGACCTATCTGGACGAAGTGCACAGCGTTGGCCTCTATGGTCCCAATGGCGGCGGCATCGCGGACCGCGAAGGATTAAGTCATCGCCTGACTGTCATCGAGGGCACGCTGGCAAAGGCGTTCGGCGTGATCGGCGGCTATGTGGCTGCGTCGGCCACGATCTGTGACTTCATCCGTAGCTTCGCCTCGGGCTTCATCTTCACCACCTCGCTGCCTCCGATGGTCGCTGCTGGTGCGCTCGCCAGTGTTCGCCATCTGAAAACCAGCGCCGTAGAACGTGAAAGGCATCAGGATCGGGTGGCACGGCTCCGTTTGCGGCTCGACCAGGCCGGCGTGCCCCACCTACGCAACGAAAGCCACATTGTGCCCGTGATGGCTGGCAATGCGGTACTATGCCGGCAGATCAGCGACACCCTCATCGCTCGGTACGGCATTTACCTCCAGCCTATCAATTATCCGACCGTGCCACGCGGAACCGAGCGGCTGCGGATCACGCCGGCGCCATATCACAGCGACGCCGATATCGAGCACCTGGTCGAGGCGCTGGCGGAAGTCTGGGCCGAGGTCGGCCTCCCGACTTCGAAGTCCTCCCGTCCGGCATCCCTCAGCCGCTCGCCGCGCGGATCAGGCTTGATTCTGGCGGGCCAGCGCGCCTGACATCACTCCCGACCGTCAGGTCGTCTAGCAACCGTGACGATCAACACTCGGAATACCCCCTTCAACCCCTCAATCGGCAGGAGACGCACAATGACGACCGGTCTTACGGTGAACACTGATCTTGCGGGAATCAAAATCCCCGACAGCAAACTGGCTCGAGAAATCAGGGAGCTGGTGCGCGACACCGAGTCGCCGCTGCTGTTTCACCATTCAAGCCGCGTCTATTACTGGGGTGCTCTGGCAGGCAAGCGGCGTGGCCTGAGATACGATGCCGAACTGCTTTATGCAGGCGCGATGTTCCACGACATGGGCTTGACCCATCAGCACAGCAGCGAGGACGAGCGGTTCGAAGTTGACGGCGCCAATGCCGCGCGTGACTTCCTGCGCAGCCACGGTATCTCGCAACAGGATATCGACACCGTCTGGACCGCGATCGCACTGCACACGACACCCGGCATCCCGCAACACATGCACCCGGTCATAGCTCTGGTGACGGCCGGCGTCGAAATGGATGTGCTCGGATTGAGCTATGCCGAGTATAGCGACGCGGAACGCGATGCGATCGTGCACGCCCATCGGCGGATGGCGCATTTCAAGGAAGACATCATCCAGGCCTTCTACGACGGCAACAAGCACAAGCCGGAGACGACCTTCGGCAACGTCAATGCCGACGTGCTCGCGGATAAGGACTCGCACTTCGCCCGCGTCAATTTCTGCACCGTGATCCGCGGCTCCGCCTGGCCCGGGTAAGCCAGCTACCCCTGTAAATCGAAAATCAAAGCACCGAAGCTGCCATCGGCCGAACAAGCCGGTTCGATGTCGGCGCGCACGACTTCACCCAACAGTCTCACCACAACAGAGGAACTGATCATGTCCCAAGAGAAGCGGTTCACCAATGCAACCGGCGCGCCGGTCGCCGACAATACCAACATCATGACCGCCGGCCCGCGCGGCCCGGCGCTGCTGCAGGATATCTGGTTGATCGAGAAGCTGGCACACTTCGACCGGGAGGTGATCCCGGAGCGGCGTATGCATGCCAAGGGCTGGGGAGCTTACGGCACCTTCACCGTCACGCATGACATCACTCGCTACACCAAGGCCAAAATCTTCTCCAAGATCGGGAAGCAGACGCCCATGTTCGCGCGCTTCTCGACCGTCGCCGGCGAGCGCGGCGCGGCCGATGCGGAACGCGACATCCGCGGCACCGCCCTCAAGTTCTATACCGAGGAGGGCAACTGGGACATCGTCGGCAACAACACGCCGGTGTTCTTCTTCCGCGATCCGCTGCGCTTCCCCGACCTCAACCATGCGATCAAGCGCGACCCGCGCACCGGGCTGCGCAGCGCGGACAACAATTGGGATTTCTGGACGCTGTTGCCCGAGGCGCTGCACCAGGTCACTATCGTCATGTCCGACCGCGGCATCCCGAAGAGCTTCCGCAACATGCACCTATTCGGCAGCCATACCTTCTCGATGATCGATGCCGCGAACAAGCGGGTCTGGGTCAAGTTCCATTTCCGCTCCCAGCAAGGAATCCAGAACCTCACCGACGCCGAGGCCGCGGCCCTTGTCGCGAACGATCGCGAAAGCAACGGCCGCGACCTGCTGAACGCGATCGAGGCGGGCGACTTTCCGCGCTGGACGCTTTTCATTCAAGTGATGACCGAGACTCAGGCCAAGACTCATCGGCACAGCCCGTTCGATTTGACCAAGGTCTGGCCGAAAGCGGAGTATCCGCTGATCGAGGTCGGCGTGATGGAGCTCAATCGCTACCCGGACAACTATTTCGCCGAAGTCGAGCAGGCCGCCTTCTCGCCCGCCAACATCGTGCCCGGCATCGGCTTTTCTCCCGACAAGATGCTTCAGGGCCGGCTGTTCTCCTATGGCGACACCCAGCGCTACCGGCTTGGCATCAACTTCAACCACATCCCGGTCAACGCGCCCAAATGCCCGTTCCAAAGCTACCATCGCGACGGCAAGATGCGGGCCGACGGCAATCTCGGCGACACGCTCACCTTCCACCCCAACAGCGCCGGGCTTTGGGATAACCAGCCCGATTTCGCCGAGCCGCCGATGCCGATCGAGGGTGACGCGGCGCACTTCGATCACCGCGTTGACGATGACCACTGGGAGCAGCCCGGCAACCTGTTCCGGAAGATGACGCCCACACAGCAAAAGCTGCTGTTCGAGAACACCGCGCGGGCCATGGGTGACGCGAAGCTGCACATCAAGGAGCGGCACATCACCAATTGCATGCGCGCCGATCCGGCATACGGCGCCGGGGTGGCGAAAGCCCTGGGCCTCAAACAACCCGAGTTGGTCGACTGAGGCACGCCCGACCGCCCCTGGCTGCTATTCTAACAGATCGCGGCTAGTCCGCGATCAAGGGCGGCCCGCTCGGGCCGCCCTCCTCCGTTCCTTAGCCCGCATTCACTGACGCGGGTGGCGGTTACCGTAATAGCCAAGGTAGGTACCCGAAGCCGGATCAAAGGAGCGGTAACGCTGGGCACATGCAAAGCTGTTCGCGCTGCCGTCCATGGAGGCAAAGGTGTAGCCATTGCCGAACCGTAACGAGGTCATTGGCGTCTGCGGCCGCAGCCGGCGTGGGCCCGACCACCATTCAGGACGTCACGGTCGGGATGGTATGATGCGAACGCGCCCTGCGATCGACGGCAATGAACCGCGTTGCAATTCGGCTACAACCGCTCGCCTCAAAGAAGGCGAAAAAATCAATACGGATTTACTTTGCGACGCGGATCGCCCCAGGAGAGTTTGGCGCAAGAGTTGATACCGACCATGAATGAGCCGTCTTGCCACCGTCGTACATTATGCTTGCCACCGTCGTGCATTATAAAGCGTGCCGGTATCGGGTTCCATCAAATACGGTTTCAGTTTTCTGCTTCGGCTGTCATGCTATTGAGGCGTCCTGATCGGGACAGATTATCTCTACGCAGCCAGCCGGGCCGGAATGAATCGCTAACCGGAAACCGTGCAATTTTACGATCGCGGCCACCAGATTGAGGCCAAGGCCGACACCCGGCGTATTTCGTATCTTGTCGGAACGGTAGAACCGCCGCAGCACGGCCTCGCGGTCTTGTTCGCTGATGCCGCAGCCGGTATCGGCCACACGCACAATGGTTTGATTCTTTACCCGCAGCAGTTCAATATCTACCTTGCCACCTTCGGGCGTAAACTTGATGGCGTTGTCGACCAGGTTGGCAACCGCCTCGATCAACAGATCCCGGTCGCCGCGCAGATGAAGCCTCTGGGTAGCCTGGACTTGGAGAACGATGTTCTTGTTTTCGGCAATCGGCTCATAGATGTCGCCTACCTCCCGCAGCAGTTCGTGCAACGGGACATTGCCGAAGCCCGAGGAACGCCGGCTGTTTTCGATTTCCGCAAGACGCAGCAGTGCAGTGATGATCGCCAGCGACTGGTCGATGCCGGTGATCGCCTTGTCGGCTACGCTCTGAAGCTGCTCAAGGGTGGTTGCGTTGGTGCGCCCGCGCTCGAGGGCGAGCCGGGCGCGCGTGAGCGGCGTTCGCAGATCGTGGGCGATGTCGTTGCCGACGCCGGCGAGCGCGTGGATCATCGTCTCCATCTCGTCGAGCATGCCGTTGACGATGACGGCGAGCCTGTCGAACGGCTCGTCGACGTTACGATGCGGCAGCCGCTCGCGCAGATCGCCGGCGATGATGCGCCGGACCCGCTGGTTGACTGCTTCGACTCGTCTCTGTGCCCGCATACTCAGCCAGGCGCCCGCCAGCAGGCAGAGACAGAAGGCCGGAACCAACCCCAGCGCCAGTGCCTGACCGACGACGTGGGAGATCTCCATGGTTTCGTCGACATTGCGTCCCAGCACCAGCACATCGCCGTTTCGCATGCGCCGCGCGATTGCACGGACAATTTGGCTTTCCCTGGTACCTCGATCCGTCCGGATGATTTCGGTGCTCTGCGCCGGCGCGTCGATCAGTAGGTTGGGCGGCAGGCTATCAATATTGCCGGTAATCCGGTGACCGTCGGCGGCAAATATCGCCGCGAGCTGTACCCCTCGGGGATCCTGTCTCAACTTCTCGTCAATTGCTTCGAGCCTGCGCTGGGGCGACAGGCCGGAAATGCCGTCCAGCTCCACGGTGATCACGCGGTCGGATCGCGCGATCAGGTAGTCATCGATCTTCCAGTAAATGAATCCGAACAGCACCATGATGAAGACGGCGAACACGCCGGCAACCATCAAAGCCCAGTGGAAAGTGCTCGAGCGTATTAATTGCGGTTGACGCATCGGAGTGTCGCCGCCCCGTCTCCCTGCTCGACGCCAGCCGATGCGCATTGCCACCGGAGTCATCTGAAAATCACGATCCGGAGCGAAGAATGAATCCGGCACCGCGGACATTATGAATCATCGGGACCTCATCCGGCCCGTCCACCTTATGGCGCAGACGGCCCATGTGCACGTCTACAAGATTGGTTGCAGGAACGAATTTATAATTCCAGACCTCCTCAAGCAGCATTGCCCGCGTCAGCAACTGATCGCTGCGCTGCATCATATATTCAAGCAGTCGAAACTCCCGTGGCAACAGATCGATCGCCCGATCGCCGCGCTTGGCGGTGCGCTCGATCAGATCGAGCTCCAGCGGCCCGACCCGCAGCGTCGTCTCGCGCGATTCGGCCGGCCGGCGCAGCAGCGCCTCTACCCTGGCGACCAGTTCCACAATCGCGAAGGGCTTTGTCAGATAGTCGTCACCCCCCATCCGCAATCCGCGCACGCGGTCATCTACCGCGCCGAGCGCGCTCAGCACCAGCACCGGAGTGCGCACCTGATCCTTGCGCAACGCCTCGATGACCGTGAGGCCATCCATTCCGGGCAACAGGCGATCGACGATCATCGCATCCGGCCGGGTCGAACGTGCCTTGTCGAGGCCTTCAATGCCGTCGGCCGACCATTCGACCTCAAAACCACGATCGGTCAGCTCGGCGGTGATTTCCTCGGCCGTTTCGCTGTCGTCCTCGATGAGAAGCACTTTTGCCATCAACTTATTCTCAGATGCGGCCAAAGCATTCGCGGCGATCGAGCCTCGCTCCCCTGAAACCGTCCGCCTGCTCGAAACCAATGCCATAATGCCGACCGCCTGCAAATGATGGTTTTCACCCCCAATGGAGCCAGACAGCGCCGCCCGCCTCACTCGGGGGCACAAGGCGTGGCGTCGCCGTCCGCTCTACGGCCATCGGAACACCGCCTTCGGGGGGCAAGCGCGGTGCGGCCGCTCCCGAAAAACATAGGCTCCCAAGATCGGCCGCACCATTAAATAGGGTTTTAAGATCGGCTGATCCGTAGCCCGCCGCGCGCCAACGCTACGGCCACCATGGCAGGCAACAACGCCCGACAGGAAATCGAGGCGCTTGAAAAGGCAGCATGTGTCTTGAAAGGGTTCAATGCGAACCGGATGCCGCGAAATGACGACGCGGTTCATTCTCGGCCGTTATATTGGTCGCGAGGCTTGCCATCATGAGACATCCCGATCGTCTCATCCGGCATCGGTTCATGCGACATCAAGGGTGGATTGGGAGTCGCCGCAGGCTGCGCCGGCGAGTATTCCGGGAGCGGCCGTTCGTCATCGACAGCCAGCCGCATAACAGTGATCTCCTGCTGCTGGTTCGCAATGATTTCCTTCGACAGGCGGCGAAGCAGCTCGTTATGACCGTATTTGAGTTCGATTCTTGCCATGTCGACCGCGCCTTGATGGTGCGGAATCATCATCGCCGCGAAATCTCGATCGACATCGCCGGTCGGCTTAACCATCATGTCGATCATCATCTTGCTCATGGCAGATTCGTTTTCCGACAGGAACGACGCTTCGGAATTGTCAGTCCGATCCGCAACGTATTGGATCGGCGTTGCTGTATGACTTCGATGCGCCGATGTTGGCTCCTGGGCCATGACGAGCGACAGCACGGCAACCGACCCGGTCGTCGCGAGGGAGATCGCACGTTTGCGGATGAAGGAGCGCGAGAACAAAGTCATCTTACCTCCGAGCAGACCCAATTGTTGCGCGCGTGGATCCTTACCACGGCGCAGCCTTTCGCATTTTCCGATTCATCCTGGGAAACTTGCCCCAAGAGGCCCCGACCACGCCGACGAAAGCGTGCGGTACGTTTCGAACATGGCGGCCCAATCGCATGTTCTCAACTAAAAACAGGTTTAGACTTCTGAACTCATAGCTTACGCGGCACCGCGTAACCCGCAATGCGTCGACATGGCAGACCCCGAGAACAGATTTCTATTTTGCGCCCTTAACATTGGCCAAATACTCGACGATCGCCCCGACATCCTCGGGCGCCACGGGTGCCTTGTAGTTGTTGATCATCTTGTTGACTTCCGCCGTCCAGGCCTGCTTCGACAAAGCGGGCTGGTTCAGCACCATGCCGGCGGAGTGACAGGCAAGGCAGTTGTTGTTGATCGCGTCCGATCCCGGACCTTCGAACATCTTGTCGCTATCGGGAAGATCGATCTTCACCGACTTCAGCTCAAAGGCTGTGGCCGGGAGGGGCATGGACGCGGCGCCCAGCAAAATGAGGAGCGGCAGGAGATTGCGAGACATCGTGATCCTCCGTCAAACCGCTGACACGTTCATGGACTCCACCACGTTGCGCATGAAGCCTGCGGGATTCCAGTTTGGCGTGTCCGGTTGCGCCACGCCATTGCTGTTGGTGCAGCGGACCAGGATTGCATACGCCCCGGGCGCGGGCAGCGTTAGTTGCGTCTGCCATTGCCGGAAGCCGTATTTGCCTTCGTCTTCTCCGAGGTTGGTCGAACGCCAGCTCTGGCCACGATCAATCGAATAGTCAACGCTTGCCACGCCGCAATCGCCGCCGAACGCGATGCCGCGCAGCGTCGTCGGAGCGATAGCCTTCAGCTTCTGACCCGAGGCAATGTTGGTGACGAAAGACCTCGGCACCATCCGATTGATAGGGATCATTTTCACGTCTGTTTCGCCAGGCTTGATGCTGGCGTGGGGTGTGTCGGGAATGGTGTAGGCTACTTTCGTCCAGTAATTCGTATCTGGCTGATCCAGCACTTCAATGTCGCTCAGCATCTTGACCCAATAGGTCGCGTACCAGCCGGGCACCACCAGCCGCAGCGGAAATCCGTTCACCAATGGTAATTGCTCGCCATTCATGGCGTAGGCGATCAGCACCTCCCCGTCGCGCGCGTGGTCGATATCCAGCGACTTCATGAAATGAGGCGCATCCGCCACCACCGGCTCCTCCAGGCCCTTGAACCGCACCTGCACCGCGCCCGGCTTCACGCCGGCCTTATCCAGCACGTCCTTCAGGCGCACTCCGGTCCAGAGCGCATTTCCCATGGCGCCATTCGCCCATTGCCCGCCGGGCACGCGTGGCTGGAACAGGCCTCGCGAGTTGCCGGAACACTGATTCACCGCAGAGAGTTGGACACTCGGCAAGCCATGCAGGATATCGTTCAGCGATAGCGACAACGTCTGATTTACGTGGCCGCGCACGGTCAGCGTGAATTTGCCGACGTCGATATCGGTGGGGATCAGCGCCCAGTGCCAGCGTACGTAGAATTGATCGTTGGGCGTGAACACCCCTTTGTCGAAAACCTCAAACGGCGTTTCCAGAAGCGGTGGGCGTGTCCGCTGCAGGATCATCGGCCCTTTCTGGGGAAAGGCAGTTGTGATCGCCCGCGCATCGGGACCGTCGGGCAACGGAAGATTGAGCTTCGTTTGGGCCCAGGACGGTTTTGCGAGAGCCATTGCCCCCACGCCCGCCGCGGCGCCCAATAATTGTCGTCGAGTAACTGCGTAACGAAGAGCGGCCTTCTCAGTCATTTACCCCTCCTGAAATCAATGCCGTCCATCGACGAAGGATGCGAGGCGATCGAATGCAGCATCACGCTGGTTCACGATCTGCTCAATTAAAAACGAGTTTAGGATCGACCCGCCCGAGCCGGCCAATTGCGTCTCAATTCCAAGTGAATTTTTTAAATCCCATTTTAGTGGCTCCGAAGCGCGGTAACGCATAGCATCGCGACCAGCAAACAATTATTCGATGACACCGAAAGTTCGCTTGCACCATGAAGACATCAGACCGTCATCCTCGGATCGGCTTCGCCGTTCTCGCGATTTCTTCCGCTGCCGCTATTGTTGAGATATTGCCCGCCTCACATGGCGACGCGCGAGCGCAGGAGTTGCCCAAGTTTCAAACCGCTCAATAATTGCCCAGCATCAGCGACATGATGATCGCGACGATCCAGCCGCGACATCGGAGGCTTTGGCAGGCCGCGCAGCAAAAGAATTGGGCCTTCGCCGCCTACGAGCTTGGAAATCTGCAAGGCGCGTTCAAGCGTCTCGGCCAAGCCCATCCGTCCGAGCACGATATGTCCCTTCCGGAAATGATCAGTTCCGTCACGGACCAACCGTTCACTGAACTCGGCACCGCGATCCGGACAAAAGACGATGTTGGATTCACAGCCTCGTCCTGAGATCCCGAATGCTCGTGTACAGACTCATTTATGTGGAGACCAAGATGTTGACCTCTGCGCTTCGCCGCCTCGGCTTCCTGATCTTGGTAATGGGTCTCGCCGCCCCCACTTGGTCAACTTGCCAAGCCATCGGTTCGTTTCAGACCAGGCCGGCCTTTCCTGACATGGCGAGGACCGATGATCCAGCTCTCCCGCCCACCAACACGTGGCCCGACTTATCTGCCAACTCCCTCGTTGGCGG
>Ga0209331_1000808_pt1 | contig 10862 bp, 10 predicted proteins | sample JacPinW_OM3H0_M3_FD_187971 | JGI IMG/M metagenome (GOLD analysis project Ga0209331, IMG submission 187971) | Forest soil microbial communities from Algoma, Ontario, Canada - Jack Pine, Ontario site 1_JW_OM3H0_M3 (SPAdes) (version 2) | ecosystem: Environmental > Terrestrial > Soil > Boreal... | reverse complement strand
AGAGGGCCAGCAATTGCTGGTCGATAATTACGCGCATCGCTCGTTCCATGCGCAAATCAAGGAAAAGCCCGGTCACCCGCCGCTGTCATCACTGAAATTGCTCAAGTCCGATCCCGCCGCGGTGCTGGCGCAGAGCGAGGAGATCAAGGCGCGCTACGCCAAGCTTTTCAAGGTGTGATCGATGGCGGCGGCTAAGCCGCGTGCGGCGCTGTCCGGGGAAGGGAACCAATCTCGGCTCAGCGTCATTCACATTGTCGCTATCCGGAAATGCATCCTTTTGAAGTATTTGGGAGCACCTATTTCATAAGTGCACGCTCTCGAATCAGAATGCATGATGACCGAGCCAACAGAAGACGACACCGATCCTGCTGTAACATCGCGCCGGCGTTTTCTGCGCGAAAGTGGCGCATTGATGGGTGGTGCCGTCCTCGCTGGCGGTCTCGCCGGCAGCGAAGCCGTGGCGGGCGCGGATAAGGCCGACAATCTGCCGCCCAATATTCCCGAGTGGATGAAGACGCCCGGCGATCCGATGGGAAGCCAGCTTTATGGAACGCCTTCGCCGTTCGAGAAGAGCGTCGTCAAGAATATCCCGAAAAATCTGCCGCAGTACCTATCCGCGTCTGGACGGACGCCGCTGCAGGATCTCGATGGCATCATCACGCCAAACGGATTGTTCTACGAACGCCACCATGGCGGGGTTCCCACGATCGATCCCGCGCAGCATCGGCTCATGCTCCATGGCCTCGTCGACAAGCCGCTGATCTTCACCATGGATGATATCCGGCGCTTTCCCTCGCAATCGCACATCTATTTCCTCGAATGCTCAGGCAACCCCGTCTACAAGAAGCCTTACGGCAAGACGGCTTCCGATCTCGTCGGGCTCGTCAGCTGTGCCGAATGGACGGGGGTGAGCCTCAAACTCGTTTTACAGGAAGCGGGATTGCAGCCGGCAGCGAAATGGGTCGTCGCCGAAGGCGCGGATGCGGCGGCGATGACGCGCAGCATTCCGATCGAAAAATGTCTCGATGACGCGATGCTGGTATACAGCCAGAACGGCGAGCGGCTGCGACCGCAGCAAGGCTATCCGCTGCGGTTGCTGCTGCCGGGTTTCGAAGGCAATATGAACGTGAAATGGCTGCGCCGTCTGCACGTCACCGCGGAGCCGACTTACTCGCGCGAAGAAACATCCAAATATACCGATTTGATGCCGGACGGATCGGCGCGCGAGTTTACGTTCTACATGGAAGCCAAATCCATCATCACGCGACCCTCGGGCGAACAGCGGCTGAGCGCGCCCGGATTTCACGAGATCAGCGGCATTGCCTGGAGTGGGCACGGCAAGATCAGGCGCGTCGATGTCTCGGTCGATGACGGCAAGAGCTGGCAGGAAGCGCAGCTGCAGGACCCGGTGCTGACACGGGCGCTGACCCGCTTCAGGATTCCCTGGCATTGGGACGGCCAGACCGCCGTGATTCAAAGCCGCGCAATCGATGAAACCGGTTACGTCCAGCCGACGCTGGCCGAGCTTCTCGCGGTTCGCGGCGATAATCACTATTACCACAACAACGCGATCTGGCCCTGGCGCATCGCGGCTGACGGCGAGGTGACCAATGCCAACGCGTGAGCTTTTCATCGCAGCGTTGGTCGTTGTTGCGCTGGCGTGCGCGACGCGCGCCCAAGCGCAAAGCCCTTACGGCATCGGTCGATCAGCGACACCGGCGGAGATCGCGGGCTGGAACATCGATATCGATCGCGACGGCAACAACCTTCCAGCCGGAAGCGGCAGCGTCAGTCGCGGGCATGAGGTTTTCGATCAGCAATGTGCGTCCTGTCACGGCGCAAAGGGCGAGGGCGGCCTCGGCGAGCGGCTGGTCGGCGGGCAGGGCACGCTGGCGACGCCAAAGCCGGTGAGGACCGTCGGCAGCTATTGGCCCTACGCCCCGACGTTGTTCGATTATATCCGCCGCGCCATGCCGCAGAACGCGCCGCAGTCGCTAAGCAACGACGACGTCTATGCAGTCTCGGCCTATATTCTCAATTTGAACGACCTGCTTCCGGCTGACGCGACGCTCGACGCCAGGACGCTCAGCGCGATCAAGATGCCGAACCGAAGCACGTTCGTCGGCGATCCGCGTCCCGACGTCAAGAACCCTGCCTGCATGACGGCCTGTTGAGCAAGCAAGCGTTTCCACGCGTTCGGTGAAGAGAAAAAAAGGCCCGCTGGAGTGCAGGCCTTTCGTTTTTATATGGCAACGCCGTAGTAGTCATTGACCGAGCGAGTCCTCGCGGGGTCACCCCAGTTCCAGGCGTTGTCGTTACTGTATTTCGGCGCTCCCTTGAGTTGCGTCTCGGTAATGCCGGTGCGATAGCCGCCAAGGTTCGTGTCGTATTTCAGCGACTGCCAGGGCAGGGGATAATGGTCGTCGCCGATCCCGAGGAAGCCGCCAAAGCTCAAGACAGCGTATGAGACCCTGCCGCTCATCTTGTCGATCATGACGCGCTCAATCGATCCGATCTTGGTATCATTGGCACCATACACGGCGGTTCCCTCCACCTTATCGCTGCCGATAAGGGAACCTGTTTCTCTTGCTTCCGTAACCATTGTTGTCCTCCTAGGTTGAAGAACGTTGCAACAAGCGGCGCAAAGGATTGTTCCTGCGAACAGGGTCTTGCGAAGAGCGCGAGCGCCAGGAACCTTCGCAGCCTTCCGAGATTTATTCCATCAGAGGAATCGTCAAGTCGGGACGTCAATGAGGAAAAATCATTCGAAGGGAACGCTGGGCCGGCCCGTCGTGGTCGCGATGGCAGTTGCGGGTTTCGGCGTGCTGGCGATGCTGATTGTCGACCATGGCCCGTGGAGTCGCCCTCAGGCGCAAACCGCCGAGGTCGCCAACTACAAGACCACCGGTGAAGCCGCGCGAGCGGCCGGCGCGACGGTGACGCCGACCGCGCCCAAGCCGGTACTCGAACCCATTGCGCCGGGGCCGAAGCCCGCGCAGCCGGCAAACCCTGCCACGCCCTAGGCTTTGGTTTTCAGGCTTGTTTTTCACGCATTGAATGTCGTTCGGCTCGTGGCCTCATCGGATGCTGACAAACGCGCCCCACAAGGCCGCGAGAATGGCGCCCGCCAAAACGTAGACTGGGCTGTCGCAAAATGTACTGCCGTACCGGCACATCTCAACGCCCAAGCTACCGATTTCATGATGGCTGGCCGAATAGAACAGCCCTGACAGCACAGTCAGCACCGCGGCCACCAAATACATCAGACGCCTCCGAACCGGGATCAAAGTAAGGGCGGGGCAATTCGTCCCGGCACAAATGCCGCGGCCGCCGAACTTGTACCTGGGAGCACTATAGCGGCACGCTCCTCATCGATGTTTGAGGGAAGCCGTCAATTTTTCCATAACTTCTATAAAAAAGTCGCGCTATTCCCGCACCATTTCGGGTTGACCTGGATGCGAGCCGGCCCTTTGCGGCAGAACGAGGAGACAGCCCAATATAAAAGCCGCGAGAATCGCCGAGGCAAGCGGGCGGCTCAATGCAAGGCCACCATGGTCTATGGGCTTGTCGAGGAAGTCGCCAACGGTCGCGCCCAGCGGCCGGGTTAAAATAAATGCCATCCAGAACAGTGTTACCCGGGATACGTTGGTCCAGTAATAGGCTGCCGCGACAACCGCCAACGCGGCCCCGAATACCAGCGCTCCGCCTTCGTATCCAAGGCCGGTCGAATCGGCCATCCAGTCACCGAGCGCGGTTCCCAGTGTTTGTGAAAACGTGATGGCAGCCCAATAAAACACCTCCACCTTTGGCGTGTTGACGGTGTCGACCGAGATGGAGCCGAGCGACCAATACCAAAGGCCGAGTATGGCCAGCAAACAAAACAACAAAATTGACGAGCCGCCGGTGTAGCCGACGCCTAACGAGCGATCTGCGAAATCCGCCATTGTCGTGCCGAATGTCGTGGAGGCAATTATGGTCGCCCAATAAAGAAAGGGATGAAATTTTTTCGCCACAATCTGCAAGCTGACGAGCAGCACCAGGGCTGCGAAGAAGAGAGCAGTCCCGGCCAAATAGCCCCAATCGAGCGTCATGGTGACGGTATCGCCGCCGGTCTCGCCCAATGTCGTTGCCGAGATTTTTATAATCCAGAAAGCCAGCGTGACTTCGGGAACCTTGTTGAATGATTCTGGCATGTCTGTTTCACGTCCCGCTTACTGGAAGATAACGTCCACTCGCCGACGTGTTCTGTGCTGCTTCAATGTTCATTTTACGGCGAATGTCTTCAAGCAGCCGGTGATAACGCCGAATTGTAACTGCAGGGGTTGATGCTGGTTTTGTGTCCACGCATGCATAAAAATAATTCCGCAAAAGCTGCGGTGCTATGAACGCTCGCTGGTTTTTGGCTGCGAATACTAGGCTTTTCGACCATAGTTCAGCAGTCCACCATGGCCCTTTGGCGGATGCGCACGAAGTGCGTCTTCGTTGGGCTCGGTGCCCCAGCCGGGCCGGTCCGGAATGACGAGATGGCCGTCTTCAATCTCGGGCACGTGAGTGAAAAGTTCGTGATCCCATGCCAGCCGGTCGATATCGGTCTCCATGATTCGCAAGTTCGGTACCGCCGCGCTGAAGTGGGCGTTCATCATGGTGCAGAGGTGGCCGTAAAAATTATGCGGTGCGACGTTGACCTCGTACGCCTCGGCGGCAGAAGCGATCTTCATTGACTGCCACACGCCGTTCCATGGCGTATCGATAATCGCGACATCGACGGCCTGCTCGCGGAAATAGGGCAGGAATTCGCGCAGACCTAGCAGCGTCTCGCATGACGAGACGGGGTGCGGACTTTGACGTCTGATATAGCCGAGCGCTTCGGGATTGAAGCTGTCGATCTCGATCCAGAACATGTCGAGGTCGGCAATGGCGCGCAGGATCTTGAGATAACCTTCGGTCTTGGCGTTGAAGTTGAGGTCGAGCAGGATGTCGACATCCGGCCCGGCGCCATCGCGGATTACCTCGAGATGCGTGCGCAGATCGCGCAATACCTTGCGGTCGACGTTGATCTCCGACGCGAATGGCACACCGAAACCGGGCCGCCAGCCCGTAGGCTTGCCCGCGTCGTAAGTGAAGATGTTGGTTTTCAGCGCGGTAAATTTCTTTTCCCGGACTTCGCGTCCGATCGCCTTTACGCCGTCGAGATCGGTGATCGGCGGCTTGTACCAGTCGGGATGGTTGATGCGCCAGGTGGCGCAATGCGACCAGTAGACACGAATGCGATCGCGAATCTTGCCGCCGAGCAATTCATAGCAGGGCACGCCGAGCAGCTTGGCCTTGGCGTCGAGCAGGGCGTTTTCGATCGCGCCAAGCGCCTGCGCGACCACGCCGCCGGCCGCGGGGCGCGTCGCCGCGAAAAGCTCCGCATAGATGCGCTCGTGCTGAAAGGCATTCTGTCCCACCACTCGCGCCGCAAGACGCTGGATCGCAGCACCGACGCCGGGAGACCCGAAACCTTCGTCGAATTCGCTCCAGCCGAGGACGCCGTCTTCAGTGGTGATCTTGACGAAATGGTAGTTTCTCCAGCCGGCGTCGCAAGCGAGCAGTTCGACGCTTCGTACCTTCGACACCTTGGTCATGGCATTTCCTTCTTATATTTTTTAGCGGTTGTTGTAGGGGGAGCGCATCGGACGGGTCACAGGCAGCGTCGCGCGGCGACGAAGTCGTCGCCGCGGTGAGTAGTAAATTCATCCCAAGGGAAATCAGAGGCACCGCTATTCCGCTGCCTGCGATGATGGCAAGCGCATGGTGGCAACGCCGTCCGCCTCGGTCGCGGAGATCGTCGTGCGTACCATCAGGCGCGCCTCATGCGCCGGCCACGGCCGTCCGCGATGCATGGTCGCGCGGTTGTCCCACATGACGACGTCACCTCTGCGCCATTGGTGCAGGTAGCTGGTGCCCGGCGCGGTCGCGGCTTCCATCAGTTCGTCGATCAGCTTTTTCCCCGCCGCAGCCTCCATGCCTTCGACCGCATAGGCGTGCGAGGCGAGATAGATAGCGCCGCGGCCGTTCACGGGATTCTTCCACACCATGCGCCAGCATTGCGGCGGCAGCGCCGCGCGCTCCTCGGGGGTTGCTAGGTCTGCCGCGACCTGGCTGCGCGAATGCGCGTAGTCGTGCCAGGCAAAGGAATTCTCGAGCTTCCTGCGCAAGCCCGCATCGAGCCGCTCGAAGGCGAGGCGGGTCGAAACGTATTCGGTCTCGCCGCCACGCGCCGGGATGATGCGCGCCGAAAGGATCGATGTCAGCGCCGGCACGCGCTTGAATGATGAATCGGTATGCCAGAGCTGGTTGGCCTTGCTGCGCAGGGAAAGCCGGTGATCTGGCGGTACGACCGTTCCGTCAGGGCCAATGGTACTCAGGATGACAAAATGCGAACCGGTACCCTGCGAGCCGACCTTGGTCACTTCCGGTGGCCCGAAGCGGCGCGAAAAGGCGAGCTGAATTTCGTCGGTCACCTCCTGATCGCGCAAGATCAGGACAGAATGTTCCTCGAAGGCCGCGCGCGCCGCCGCATATGCAGCATCGTCCGAGGCGACATCCTCAAGCGTCACACCGCGCAGTTCGGCGGCGAATTCTGGACCCAACGGCACGATGTCCATCGGCAAGTCCTCCCTTTTATCATTGCTGGTAACTTACGGCAGAACTGCCCGGCCGGCAAACGACACGCGGCGGATTCGGTCAAGCCCGGCGGCACCATCGAATTGCCGCCTACGCTGCTCGCCCGCGCCGAATGGGAGCACTAACGAGGATGGCTCAATGTACCACCCGTTCGCGGCGTTCTGTGGCGCCGATCTGGCGCGCGATTATTCGGCCAGATTTCTCAAAGCCGGGCCCCCGGAGCAAATAGCAATTCATTTGCCTGTCCCGGTTCTACCGGTCCGAACGCGTGCGCTTAACCGATCTGTAAAGCCATTTCGGTTGACATAGCGGTCAATCGCTGTACTCCCAGAGATTGCAAATTTTAGCCAGTCCCTTTGACCCGAACCCCGAAAAGAACATCATGCCTGATCTCAATCGACGAGACGCTTTGAAGATGTCTGCCAGCTTCGCACTGGCTGCTGCGGCCGGCGGATTTTCCTGCATCGAGATGGCCAAGGCAGGTCCGATCGAGGTGCCGACGATCGACAAGCTCAGCGTCCGCGTTCTGGTCGACAGCGCGAGCGATATCTTCTTCCGGCCGCAGGAAGCGAACGGGGTGAAGACGGAGCCCGGCCGCTCCGCGGATTCGAAACGCCCGCTGCACAGCGAATGGGGCCTGTCGCTGCTGCTGGAGCCGCAGCGCGGCGATAAGAAGCGCACCTTCCTGCTTGACTATGGTTGGACGCCCGAGGCTATCAACGGCAACATGGACTTGTTGAAGGTCGACCCATCGAAAATCGACACCCTCATCATGAGCCACGGCCATTTCGACCATTGGGGCGGTCTGCTTGGATTTTTGGAAAAGCACCGCAAGGATCTGCCTGCCGATCTTACGATGTATGCCGGCGGCGAGGACAATTTCTGCCAGCGCTATGTTCGCGCCGGGCAGACCGAACTGAGCGACTACGGGATGCTCGACCGTCGCGATATCGCCAAGCAAAACGTGAAGGTCGTGCTGTGCGAGTCGCCGGTCGTGATCGGCAGCCAGGCGTTCACGACAGGCAAGATCAAGCGCAACAGTATCGAAAAAGTGCTCCCGAACTCCATGGTGGAGTTCAAGCTCAAGGACGGCGCCGGATGTAACGCGAGCCACTACTTGCCGGCCGAAATGGAGGGCAAGATCGTGCCCGACGAGCACATCCATGAGCACGCCACCTGCTTCAATCTGAAGGACAAGGGCCTCATTGTCATCAGCTCCTGCGGCCATGTCGGCATCGTGAATTCCGTGCGTCAGGCGATGGAAGTATCGGGCGTTGAGAAAATCCACGCCATCATGGGCGGCTTTCATTTGGGGCCGGCACCGGCGGACTACCTGGCGCAGGTCGTAAGCGAGATCGGCAAGCTGAACCCGGACGTTCTCATTCCGATGCATTGCAGCGGCCTGAATTTCACCCAGGAAGCGCAGCGGCAGATGCCGGGAAAAGTTCTGACGACGACCACCGGCACCCGAATTAGCTTCGGTATCTGATCCAGGACGCAGCCATGGTCGGTTCGAGGGCGTGCGCGCTGGTTGTCGTCGCGTCCTTGTTCTGTAGTGACCCGACTGGTGCGGCGGAGCAGCCGTCGGCCGCGCAGATGATGGATGATCTGATGTATGGCCGCGGGCCGGTCGGCGGACCCTTCACGCTGACCGACCAGACCGGCAAGCAACGCAGCGACACCGAATTTCGCGGCAAGCTGATGATCGTGTATTTCGGCTATACCTATTGCCCCGATGTGTGCCCGACCGACCTGATGGCGATCACGCAAGCGCTTGACGCGCTGGGTCCGGCCGCCGTGGGCGTCCAGCCTGTTTTCATCACGATCGATCCGGAGCGGGACACCAAAGTGCTGGCGGATTACGTCTCGGCCTTCCATCACAGCCTTGTGGGCCTTACCGGCTCGCCGGACGAGATTCGAAAGGTCGCCAACGCCTACAAGGCGTTTTACGTGAAAGTGCAGGACGAGCGGAGCGGGGATTATTCAATCGACCATGCCGGCGTTATTTATTTGATGGGCCGCAATGGCGAGTATCTCGGGTTCATGCCGCCGCAGACCAATCCCGACCGGTTGACCGAGGTATTGCGCAAAAATCTCCCTAACTGACGAATATCGTGACCGGCGATTTTTCAGGGGTAGCCTCGATCCAATCCCACGCGCCGATTGAAATCGACCTCGTCGCGCGACGACCGGCCTAAGTCCCGATCACAAGCGCGTGCAGTACGCTTTCACCGAAACAATCAGATGACACGTAGTTGGCTCGTGGCACAGTTCTCGGCCCGCCAGTCGTTTAGGTGTCCCAATCCAAGCCGATAGTCTTGACGAAAGTGATGCTGCCTGTTGTTGTCAGTGCGGTTTATTTGGCGCTGGCGCCGTCATACGATTGTACGGAAGCCCTCTCAGTTTTCCGCATTGGATGGCACATAAAGTGAGCGAAAATCCAACACTGGATGCCGGCGATGCTGTGCGACAATCGCCGCAGGGCAAGTTGCCCATTCTGGCTCTGTCTGCGTTGGGCATCGTGTTCGGCGATATCGGGACCAGCCCACTTTATACGTTCAAGACCATTCTTGGCACCGCTGAAGCCCCGTCAGATGCCGGCACCGTTTTGGGCGCGCTCTCGCTTGTGCTCTGGACGCTCTTCATTATCACCACGGTAAAGTATGTCTTATTCGCCATGCGCGTCGACAATGACGGCGAGGGCGGGATCCTGGCCTTGATGGCCCTGCTGGGAGTGAAGAAGCGGCAGCGGCCGACCATCGTGGCTGTCGGCCTGTTCGGGGCGGCGCTGATCTACGGTGACGGCGCGATTACCCCGGCGATTTCGGTGCTGTCGGCGTTGGAGGGGCTCAACATGGCGACACCCGCGCTGCAGCCCTATGTTGTGCCCGCCGCCGTTGCCATTCTGCTCGCGCTGTTTGCAATCCAGTCACAGGGAACGGCGGCGATCGGTCACTTGTTTGGCCCGGTGATGCTGTCCTGGTTCGTTGCCATCGCGGCAATGGGGATTGCGGGCATTGTGCGGCATCCTTCGGTGTTCGCCGCACTCAATCCGGCCTACGGCCTGTCCTACCTGTTCACACATGGGGCCACCGGCTTTCTGGTGCTGGGCGCGGTGTTTCTCTGCGTCACCGGCGCCGAGGCGCTGTATGCCGATATGGGCCATTTCGGCAGGGGGCCTATCAAATTTGCCTGGTTCGCCATCGTCTTTCCAAGCCTGATCCTGAACTATGCCGGGCAGGCAGCGCTGGTGCTGGAGGGCGCTCCCACAGACGGCAATATTTTCTTCCGGCTGTGTCCCGATGTTCTGCTGCTGCCGCTCATCGTGCTGGCGACGGTGGCAACCATCATTGCCAGTCAATCGATCATTACCGGGGCTTTCTCGATGACACGCCAGGCGATCCAGCTTGGCTGGTTACCAAGGTTGCGGATCAAGCAGACCTCATCGGAGGGCTACGGGCAGATTTACGTTGGCGTCGTCAATTGGCTGCTGATGATCGTGACCATCGGGCTCACCATAGGCTTTGGCAAATCCGACAATCTGGCGGCCGCCTACGGCATCGCCGTTTCGCTGACGATGCTGATGACGTCGGCGCTTCTTTTCATTGCGATGCGCGAGATCTGGGGCTGGAGCCTGTTGGCTGCCGGCTCCGTCGCAGCCCTCTTTTTCATCATCGATAGCGCGTTCTTCCTCGCCAACCTCACCAAGATCGCAGAGGGCGGATATGTCCCACTGATGCTCGCGATCTCCGTCTACGGCGTGATGTGGATCTGGCATCGTGGCGCCGCCGCCGTCTCGGTGCGGATGCACGAAGCGCTGATCCCGGTCCCGGAATTCATGGCCCGGATTGCCGAAAAGAAAGTGCCGCGGGTTCCCGGCACGGCCGTGTTCCTGACGCGGGCCGAGCGGGATACCCCGCCCGTGATGGTCTGGCATGTCAAGCATAACCGTGCATTGCATGAGCATGTATTCGTGCTGCGCGTGGAAATCCTGTCGGTGCCGTGGGTCGCGCCGCGCAACCGGATGACAATCGAGAAAGTCGCGCCAAATTTCTGGCGCGCGGAAGCCCGTTTCGGCTTCATGGAACGTCCGCATATTCCGGAACTGCTCACCACCAGCAAGTCGCTGGGCTGCACGGTCGACCTCGACGACGTCACCTATTATGTCGGCCGCGAAACGGTCGTCCGCCGCG
>Ga0209331_1000807_pt1 | contig 10867 bp, 8 predicted proteins | sample JacPinW_OM3H0_M3_FD_187971 | JGI IMG/M metagenome (GOLD analysis project Ga0209331, IMG submission 187971) | Forest soil microbial communities from Algoma, Ontario, Canada - Jack Pine, Ontario site 1_JW_OM3H0_M3 (SPAdes) (version 2) | ecosystem: Environmental > Terrestrial > Soil > Boreal... | reverse complement strand
GTGCCGAACTGGTAGGCCATGACGATGCCTGAAACGACGCCCATTGCGAAGTTGACGGCGAAGATGTGCGACCAGAAATGATAGAGGTCGCGATAGGTGCTGTCTTTCTTCCACAACCACAGGCCTTCCAGTGCCACGAGATAGCTCGCAAGGCCAATGGTGATCGCCGGGAAGATGATGTGGGATGACATCGTGAATCCGAATTGGATTCGCGCGAGTTCCAGTGCGGTCAGGCCGAACATGAATCCTCTCTTTCAGTACCCCGGCAGCTGCATCTGGGGTCCGTGTTGCGGACGAGCGGCGCTGCTCGGACGGAGGCCGCGCTGACGATCGGTTTGCTCACGGAGCGCTCCTCTTCTTCGACGGCGAACGCAGTCTGCGAAGATGACCGGCCCCTCGCCGACCGCATTTGGATTGCGACCACGATCGCGGAGAGACCGGCGACGGCGGCTGCGGTAAGCAGCGCGGCCGCGGTCAGCACCTCATAGGCCATCAGCGGGCCGATGACGGGACCGGTCTTGTCGGCGTAAGCCGCCCAGTTGGTGCCGAACTGGTAGGACATCACAATGCCCGACACCACGCCCATGCCGAACGCGACGGCGAAGATTTTTAGCCAATAGTTGAACAGGTTGATGAAGACCTCGCGGCCGGTCCACAGCCAGAGCGCTTCGAGCACCGCCAGATAGCTGGCCAGGCCGATCGAGAACGCCGGAAACACGATGTGAAACGACATCGTGAATGCGAACTGCGCCCGTGCCAACGCCACGGCATCCCAGCCCTCGAACATCGGCATCATCCGTCAAGGTTGGATCGTGCCGTGACTATCACGTAATCCGAGGCGCGGATATCAAGAACGCCCGAATTTTAGGTTCCGGCGAAGCTGCCTGAATGATGGTACCGCCCAGTTTCGCGGGGGACCGCTCAGCTGGAGGCGTTGAGCAGCCGCGCAATGGTGCGGTCCATTTGCTCGTATTGGCCTTCGCCGTCGTGATGGAACATGTTCGTGAGGGTTAGTTCAATCTCAACGCCGGAAGGCCGCAAACGCAGAGCGACCCGGAGGGGGGCATCCCATCCGGGTCGTTGAGGTATTTGGAGGTTAGAAACTGATGTGATCGGCGTTGGTGATTATCGGTGTAACAGCCCAGTCTTTCCGGGTGATGTCGCCAATTGTTTCAATTGTTTCATGGGGAGTGGGTAGTTCGTAAAGACTGCTCCCTCGGTTTTCGTGGTCCAGGATGAGTGCAATCTGTTGATTTCGTTGTGATTTACCTCACGCCGCCACGCTGTCGACGCCGGCGCCCTTGAGCAGGTTGGCGAGCTGTTTGCGGGCGTAGAACATCCGGGTCTTCACGGTGCTCTGGGGGACCCCGATGATCTCGCCGACCTCTTCCACCGACTTCTCATGGTAGTAGACGAGGTTGATGATCTCGCGGTGCGCAGGCGACAGTTTGGCAACGCAGGCGCGCAGAATGGCGCTGGTGTTGCTGCGGTCCAATGAGGCCTCGGGCGTGTCGGCCTCGTCGGCGATTTCAAGCACGTCTTCCTGGTCGATGTCCTCGTAGCGGCGCTGACGCAGCGCGGTCAGCGCCTTGAAGCGCGCGATCGACAGCAACCAGGTGGAAACCTGGGAACGGCCTTCGAACTGGCTGGCGGTGCGCCACACGTCCAGGAAAACCTGGCTGACGAGGTCTTCCGCCATCGTGGCATCGCGCACAATGCGAAGGATGAAACGGTAAACCCGCACATTGTGACGGGAGTAAAGGATATGCATCGCGGTCCGGCCGCCATCGGCAATGCTTTCCAGCAGCATTTGATCGGAGGTCGCCTGGGCAGCGATGATGCCTTGGCGGGCTGCGGCATTGATGGCGATGACGTTCTGCATGACAGGCTCCCGGTGAGCCGCTTTTGCGGCGCTTCGTTGGGCAAATTGATAGTCAGCGAACGTTTCGGGACGTCTGCACGCAAAGGGGAAAATGGTTTCATGGGCAGGAGAATTGTTTCGTCGCCGTGCCCGCGACGAAACATTCGGGATCGAAATGTGAGCAGTTTCAATGATCGTAAAATTGGATGGTTGTTGAGAGGCCGTTGTATCTACCCGTCATGGCCGGGCATAGCCGCCCGAAGCTCGCCTATGCCCGGCCATCCACGTCTTCCTTGCTTAATTGCCGCAAAGACGTGGATGCCCGGGACAAGCCCGGGCACGACGAGGTAGTTGTGGCAGCGAATCAGGCCTTGTCGCCGGCAGGCGAAAACAGATATCCGCCGCCTCTGATGGTGCGGATGACTGCGGGCTTTGTCGGGTCAACCTCGATTTTGCGCCGGATTCGCATGATTCGCAGGTCGACGGCGCGATCGAAGGCTTCGGCGTCGCGCGCGTTGGCCAGCTCGAGCAGGCGCTCGCGCGATAGCACCCGCTTCGGATTGGCCGCGAATACCTTGAGCAGGCCGAATTCGGAAGCGGTCAGCGGATGCTCATTGCCCTCGTCGTCGCGCAGCGCCTGCGCTTCGAGATCGAGCCATTTGGTTCCGAACCGCACCAATTGGTCTTTCGCCGCCTTCGCAGCTGCGGCCTCCGAGGTTGCCGCCGGCGTCCTGGCCGGCGAGCTGCGCCGCAACACCGAGCGGATCCGCGCCATCAATTCGCGCAATTCGCAGGGCTTTGCGATGTAATCGTCGGCGCCGAGTTCGAGCCCGACCACGCGGTCGATCGGGCTCGCGGTCGCCGTCAGCATGATGACCGGCACATTGGTGCGGCTTTTCAGATCGCGGATGATGGAAAGCCCGTCTTCCTCCGGCATGTTCAGATCGAGCACCACCAGATCGGGCACACCAGCTTCGATCGCGCCGCGCAGGCTCTTGCCGCCGTCGCACAGCGTCACGGTAAAGCCGTGCATCTTGAGGTACTCGCCGACCATCTCGCGGGCCGGCGCCTCGTCATCGACAATGACGATGTGTTGACTCTGGGTCATGACAACTCTGTCGCAGGCAAGACGACGGTGAAGGTCGATCCCTGTCCGGGCCCGCCGCTATCCGCGGTCACCTGGCCGCCATGCATGTCGATAATGCGCTTGACGATCGAAAGCCCGAGGCCCGTCGAGCTCTCACCGGCGGTGGGTTTTGCGGACAGCCGCTGGAAGCGGCCGAACAATCGTCCGAGATCCTCGGGAGACAGGCCGGCGCCTTCGTCGGCGATGCGAATGACGGTTTTGTTCTGCTCGTGACTTACCACCACCGATATCTTGCCGCCGATCGGACTGTACTTGATGGCGTTGCTGACGAGATTGTCGATCGCCTCCCGCATCCGGTCGGCATCGCACATCGTGACGAAATTCGGCGGCGCCGACACCGCGATGGTCTGCTGCTTGTTTGTGGCCAAAGGCTGATTGGCGTCCGCCACTTCGCTGACCAGGCCTGCGACATCGACCGGCTCGCGGCGAATGCTGATGTCGAAGGCATCGGCCATCGCGTCCGAAATCAGATGATCGACCATCGAGGTCAGGCGCCTGGTCGCATCGCGGATGTGCTCGACCTGGGCGGTGACGCTTTCCTTGGAAGAGCCGGCGCCGATCAGTTCGGTCAGCATTTCGGTGCGGCCGAGGATCACACCGAGCGGATTCTTCAAATCGTGGGCGACGGTGCCGAGAATTTCATTCTTGAAGCCGTTGGCGCGCTGCAGTCGCAGCCACTGCGCCGACAGCCTGCGATTGGCCTGCATCAGCGCGCGGGTGCGCTGGGCGACGCGGTCCTCGAGCTGCGTGTTGGCCTCATGCAGCTGTTGATAGAGAATGACGTTGTCGAACGCGATCGAAAGCCGGCTGCCGAAAATTTCGACCAGCGACCGGTCGGTTTCGGACAGCTGGCGCTCCGCCTGCAGCAGGACGACGACTTCCCGTCCACTGCCGGTGCGAATGTAGAGAACCGAGCGTTGGTCGGCAAATTCATGCTTGCGCCGCTTGAAGGCGGCTTCCACCATCGATCGCAGGTCTTGGTCGAGCGATTTGGACCCGGCGGCGCCGGTGAAGCGCCTATAGCAGCCCGAACCGGCCAGCACGGAAAAGTCGTCGCCGACCACGCCGCCGTCGCGGAGCACCAGAATGCCGGCGCAATCGACATTGAGAAGCGACGCGATTTGCGTCAGCACGCCTTCGGCGAGGCGTTGCATCGATTTGAAATCGTACAGGGTCGAGGCGGCATCGATGATGATTTCCAGCCCGCGCCGGGTCTGAACCATGCGCTCAAGCTGCTGATAGCTGCGCAGCGCCGCGGTCAGCGAGGTAAACAGCTTGTCGGCGGTCAGCTCGGTTTTCGCCTTGTAGTCGTTGATGTCGTACTGGACGATCACGCGGCGCTCCGGCGCCTGTCCGGGTTGCCCGGTGCGCAGGATGATGCGGACGGTCTCGTTCTTGATTTCGTTGCGGATGTACTCGACGAGATCGAGGCCCGCGGCGTCGGTTTCCATGATGACGTCGAGCAGCACGGCCGCGATATCGGGGTGCGCCCGCATCAATGTCCGGCCCTCGGCCGCCGAATAGGCCGACAGGATTTCGAGCGTCTGGCCATGGAGATTATAGTCGCTCAGCGCAAACCGCGTGCCTTCGTGCACGGCCTGATCGTCGTCAATCACCGCGACCTTCCATTTGCGCGCGGTCGATGTCTCCGGAGCGGCTCCGGAATCGTCGATCAGGTGGAGGACATCGTCCTGTTCGGCCATTGAGGGGTCCCGTCGCTTGCTTGTTCTGCGGTGGCGGAGCCGCCTTTGGCGGCCCTCGGCATGATAATGCGAAATGTGGTGCCTTGTCCCAGTCTTGAATCCAGCATCATACGGCCGCCGAGCTGCTGGGTGACAAGGTTATAGACGATGTGCAGGCCGAGCCCAGTGCCGCCCTCGTTGCGGCGCGTGGTAAAGAACGGGTCGAACGCCTGCCGCTGCACGTCCGGCGTCATTCCGGCCCCATTGTCGGCGAAAATGATCTCGACATCGTCATTGCCGCGGGGCCTCGCTGAAATCGAGATCGCCCCTGAGCGCCCGTCGGCAAACGCATGGTTCGCGGCGTTGAGGAACAGATTCGTCAGAATCTGCCCATACGAGCCCGGGTAACCGTCGATCACGAGGCCTTCCGGTACGTCGATCGAGAGCGCGATCGGCGCCCTCTTCAGAACCGGCCGCAGGCTGGCGACGATCTGGTCGGTCGCCTCGCTCAGGCTGAATTGCCGGCGTTCGGCATGCGAGCGGTCCACCGCGACTTGCTTGAAGGACTGGATCAGTTCGCCGGCGCGATGCAGGTTCGCCACCAGTTGCTGGGCCGCATCGCGCGAGGTCCGCACGAATTCCTCAAGTTGAGATCGGCGCAATTGCCCGTCGGATTTCAACTCGGCCTCGAACATTTCCGCGCGGCGCGCGAAACTGGACGCCACCGTTAGGCTGATACCGATCGGGTTGTTCACTTCATGGGCGACACCGGCGACCAGACCGCCGAGCGCCGCCAGGCGTTCAGCGTCGATCAGGTTTTGCTGGGCGGCGTTCAGTTCGAGCAGGGCGCCCTCGGCTTTCTCCTTGGAAGCGCGCAACTCGTCTTCGGTCTTGCGCTTGGCGATGGCGTTTTCGCGGAACACCTCCACCGCGCGGGCCATCGCGCCGACCTCGTCCTTGGCGCCTGTTCCCTGCACCTGCCGATCATAATCTCCCGATGTGATCGCGTGCATCGCCGCCATGATCTGCTGCAGGGGCAGCCGGATGCTCAGCGCGATCACGACCCCTGCGGTGATGATGATGCCGAGAAAAATCACCGCGATCGACAGCACCTTGCGGGATATATCGCCCAGCGTCCGATCGAATGTCTCCTGCGCTTTCTGCTCACGCTGCCGCATCTTGACCGACAATTCGTCGATGGCGCCGATGGCTTCGGCCTGGCTGGCGTCGATGGTATTGCGCAACAGCTCGGTTCGGCTCGCGAGCTGCTCGGACAATTTCGCAAAGCCTTCGCGCAGCGCCACCGTCCGCGTGTTCAGTCGCTGCAGTGCCATGCGCTGCAGGTCGTTATCGGCGAGGTCGGACATCACCGGGATCGTTTTCTCGATCGTATCGGTGTTCCGGCGGGCTTCCTCGGCGGAGGCCGTCGCCAGCGAAAGATAATAGGCGTTGGCGGCGACCAGCATCGCGGTAAAGGCTTCGCGGGATTTTCCAAGCGACGGCCAGATCAGGGCATCGCGGTGCCCTGTTGCACCCTCGATGATCGAGTAAAGCCCGGCCATGTCCCGGGCGGGGGTCAGCACCTGGTCCTCGTAGGTTTTCGAAATCGTCGCCTGGACGCCGCGCAGTTCGCCGAAGCCGTTGAGAAAACGCTCGGTGACGCGCTCAAGCTCCTCCACCGATCCGGACAGCATCGGGTCGGTCGACGCGCGCGTGGTCAGCGTACCGAGCACCGCTTCGCGCAACAGCAATATCTCGGCGAACAGCTCGGGGCTCGGCTGATTGATGTAGCGGTGGATCAGGTTCTGCAGGCGGCCGGTCTCGCTCTCCAGCAGCGCCAAAATCTTGTCCGACTCCCGCACCTGCCGCACGTCATCCCAGGCCGAACCGAGCACCTGGGCGCCGTTCCATATCATGGCGGAAAGCACCACGACGACCGCCGAGTTCAGCGCGGCAATCGACAGGATGCGCCAGCGGATCGGCACCGCCCGGACCAGCCCGACGATGCGAGCGCGACCTCGCGCGGCGAGGCTCGCCGGCCGTTCCGCAATTTCGTCCTGCCGGGCTGTTCCCAAGATCAACTCACTCCACCTTGCGAATTCGTTCGATCAGTTCGGCGGCCGCGGGATCACGCTGCGCCTTTGCGTAGATTGCCGCCATCGCGGCTTCGAACGGCTTGCGATCGAAATCGGTCACGATCGTTGCGCCCGCGGCTTCCGCCTGCCGGCGCGACCGCTCCTCGAGATCTTTCCATTTCTCGCGCATGAACTGACTGGACCGGGCCGCCGCCTCGCGAAAAATCTTTCGATCTTCGCTCGACAGGCTTTCCCAGGCTTTGAGCGACATCACCAGAACTTCCGGACTCATGGTGTGTTCGGTGAGGGTGTAATAACCGGCATATTTGTAATGACCTGTCGTGACGAAGGACGGCCAGTTGTTCTCCGCGCCGTCGATCAGTCTTGTGGCCAGTCCGGTGAGAACCTGTCCATAGGGCAGCTCGATTGGCTCCGCGCCGAGCGCCTTGATCATGCTGGACATCAATTCCGACTGCTGCACGCGAAGCCGCAAGCCCTTGATGTCGGCGATGGAGCTGACCGGCCTGACGCTGTTGTAGATCGATCGCGCTCCGGAGTCGTAAAACGCCAGGCCGACAAATCCATAGGGCTCGAAACTGTTCAGGATTTCATTTCCGATCGGGCCGTCCAGCACCTTCTGCAAATGCTCAATGGAGCGAAACAGAAACGGCATCGCCAGCACATTCATCGCCGGCACGAAGGTCCCGATCAGCGCCACGTTGGTGCGGTTGAGATCGATCGCGCCGGCGCGGGTCTGCTCGATGGTTTCCTTTTCCTCGCCGAGCTGGCGCGAATGAAACACCTGTATCTGGTGGCGGCCGCCGCTGCGCTCCGCGATCACACGGCTCATGTAATGCAACGCCTGTACGGTCGGATAATCCTCGCTCTGGGTGTCGGCGGCGCGAAATACCCGCGCCACCGCGCTCGTCGAGACCGCCGCCAAAGACAGCGCGACAACGAGTGCTACCGTCCGCGAAAGGTCGGCGCGGCTGTACACAGGCAACTTCATCCCCTTATGATGATGTCGATGGTGGGAAAAAAAGGTTCAATGCTTTTTTGGCAGAAGCCGGCGAGATATGGCTATCTTGCCGACGCCGCTGGCATCGTCAATTGTGCGCTGCGTCCGGCCGCCGGCGCGGGGTTTTATCGGGGCGCGCGACACGCAAAATCGCGTCGCGTTTAGCGCCTCCGCAGACTGGAATGGTTTTATGGTGAAGCCTGCTCTGAGATTTTTGCAGCTCGCTGCTGCCGCGGCAGTGGTCGCCTTGGCGTCGCCGGCCCAAGCGACCACCGATATCATGTGGTGGCACGCCATGTCGGGCGAGCTCGGCCGGCAACTGGAGAAACTCGCTGCGGATTTCAACGCATCGCAATCCGACTACCGGGTGGTACCGAGCTACAAGGGCAACTATACCGAAACCGTGACGGCGGCGATCTTTGCATTTCGCTCGCGCAGCCAGCCCGCCATCGTTCAGGTCAACGAAATCGCGACCGCGACCATGATGGCTGCGAAGGGCGCGATCTATCCCGTGTTCGAATTGATGCGGGACGAAAAGGAGGCGTTTTCCCCGGCCGCATATCTTCCGGCAGTGACCGGCTATTATGCCGATGTCGCCGGCAACATGCTGTCATTCCCGTTCAACGCCTCGACGCCGATCCTGTATTATAACAAGAACCTGTTCCGTGCCGCCGGCCTTGATCCCGAAATCGCGGCGAAGACTTGGGCCGAGGTCGGCGCGGCGGCGAAGCGGCTGCGTGCGTCGGGGGCGATTTGCGGCTTCACCACGTCCTGGCCTTCATGGATCAACGTGGAGAATTTCTCCGCATTCCACAATCTGCCGATCTCGACCAAGGCCAACGGCTTCGACGGTCTCGACGCGGTGCTGACTTTCAACAATCCGGTGATGGTGCGCCACGTTGCGCAGCTCGCGGAATGGCAGGCCGCCAAGGTGTTCGACTACAGCGGCCGCGCCACGACGGCGGAGCCGCGGTTTCAAAACGGCGAATGCGGAATCTTCGTGGGCTCGTCGGCGACGCGCGCCGATATCAGGGCCAATTCCAAATTCGAGGTGGGCTACGGCATGCTGCCGTACTGGCCCGATGTGGAAGGCGCGCCGCAAAACACCATCATCGGCGGCGCGACCTTGTGGGTGCTGCGGGACCGGCCGCGCGCCGAATACAAGGGCATCGCAAAGTTCTTCGGCTACCTTTCGAAACCGGAGATTCAGGCCGCCTGGCATCAGAACACCGGCTATCTGCCGGTCACCCGCGCGGCGTTCGATTTGACCCGCGCGCAGGGTTTTTACGATCGCAATCCCGGCACGGCGATCTCTATCGAGCAGATCACGCTGAAGCCGCCCACTGAAAATTCGAGAGGCGTTCGGCTCGGTTCGTTCGTGCTGATTCGCGATGTGATCGACGACGAACTGGAGCAGGCCTTCGCCGGCAAGAAAACCGCGCAGGCCGCGCTTGATTCCGCCGTCGAGCGCGGCAACCGGCTGCTGCGTCAGTTCGAGCGGGCCAATCCGGACCGATAGAGACGGCCTTCGACCGGTGGATAACTCTATGTCATCCCTTCAACTGGGATAATTTGGCCGCGCCCAGCAATGGCTGGGCCTAGAACCTGCCTGAAAGAAATTGCCGATCATGCATTCACTGCCGAGCCTATCGAGCTTTGAGGCTTTCCAGGCGTGGCGCGCCGACGCATCGCAATGCTTGCCCGTGGCACGCGATATCGCACGCAGCCACGGTTTGACGCACGCGAATCCTCAGCTGTTTTTGACGGGCACCAATCTTGTCGTCGGCCTCGGCCAAGAGTTCATCCTGAAAATTTTTCCTCCAATACTTCGCGACCAGTTCGTTTCGGAACGTATCGCGCTAACGCAGCTTCGCGGACGGCTTAGCGTCCCGATTCCCGAAATCCTGTTCGAAGGCGAACGCGACCAATGGCCGTATCTCGTCATCACGCGCCTGCCCGGCATCCTGGGCACCCAGGCGTGGCCCGCTCTGCCGGAGGATCAGAAAGAGCGCGTCCTTGGCCAGATCGGCGAAACCATTGCGGAGGTGCAACGTGTTCCGGTTGGAGAACTGTCCGGCATCGAGCCGCGCTGGGACCGATTCATGCATAGACAGATCGAGGGATGTCGCGCCCGGCATGAGCGTCTCGGGCTGCCCGGAAAATATCTGGACGGGCTGGACGAACTTCTTCGCGACGCGGCAACCCTCATTCCATTGAACGCACCAGCGGTCATCCTGACGGGAGAATACATTCCGGAGAATTTTTTGTTGAGCCGCGAAAAAGAGGGGTGGTGCCTGTCAGGCCTTATCGACTTCGGCGACGTGATGACTGGATGGGGCGAATACGACCTGCTTGGTCCGAGCGCCTTCATGACCGCAGGAATGCCGCGTCGCGTTCGAAGCCTCTTCCAGGGATTCGGATATTCGAACGCAGACATTAATCCGGCGCTGAAGCGACGGCTGATGACGCTTCTTCTGCTTCACCGTGCCAGCGATCCTGTCAGGCACATTTGCATCGAGGGCTGGCAGCAGAAGGCCGGCGACTTGTTCGAGTTGCAGGAATTGCTCTGGCCGGGTTGACCGCAAGAGTTGTGGATTTCGCAGCGTCGCCCAGGAAAAAGGCGTCGGGAATATTTGCACTCACAATAGGCAAAGATGAATCTTTGTATGCAATGAGCTGGCGCGAGCTGTGCGCTCGCTCCGGCCCCTGGAAATTAAATATTCCAAGCAAAAACAAGTGCTTAAATCCAGGTTAGGGTTCCGTTAAGTTTTGGCACGAACCTTGCGAAGTTCTCTCCAAAGGCCGATTCCCTCGTGCGTTTGGAGCGTCACATGAAGCGCCGCGATTTTCTGAAATCCGTCTCCGGGATAGCCGCCGGCGCCATGGTGCCGGCGCCCGCGATCTGGTCCGCCGCCAAGGCCGACGCCCGCTCGGAGACGCTGCTGATCGTCTCGGAAGGCGGCCCCAACAATCTCGACATTCACGGCATCGGCACCAACGTTCCCGGCTATGAGGTGTCGTGGAATTGCTACGACCGCCTGATCAGCCACGAGATGAAAAGCGGTCCCGGCGGCGTGCCGTATT
>Ga0209331_1000806_pt1 | contig 10877 bp, 10 predicted proteins | sample JacPinW_OM3H0_M3_FD_187971 | JGI IMG/M metagenome (GOLD analysis project Ga0209331, IMG submission 187971) | Forest soil microbial communities from Algoma, Ontario, Canada - Jack Pine, Ontario site 1_JW_OM3H0_M3 (SPAdes) (version 2) | ecosystem: Environmental > Terrestrial > Soil > Boreal... | reverse complement strand
GCGTAGAAGAAGAATTGCGCCTGGGCGGTTACGGAGATCCGCAGGAACGGCAGGTTCAGGCCTTTACCGCCGCCGGTGAAGTCGGGCAGCGTATTGACGATCTCGCGCAGCATCTCGGCGATGATGAGACTTGCAATCGCGAAATAGTGGCCGCGCAAATGCAGGATCGCACCGCCGAGAAAGGCCGCGAAGAGAAACGCTGCGAGACCCGCCGAGCCCCAGGCAAGAAGCATCGGCGCGTCATGATTCTGCAGAATGGCCGAGGTGTAGGCGCCAAAGCCGAAAAATGCCGCCGTCGCAAACGAAGGATAGCCGGCGAGCCCGCCGATGAAATTCCAGGACTGCGCCATCACCGCATACATGCAGACGGTAGTGGCGATGCGAAGGAAATAGTTGCTGCCGACCAGCGGCAGGGCCGCAAGCAGCACAGCGACGATGGCCAGCGCGATCCAGCTCTTCATTCCTAACGTGCTCATTCGTAGCCTCGCCTGCCGGTGAGGCCGCTCGGACGCACGAACAGAACCAGGAGCAGCAGGCCGAGCGACAGCGTCACTGCGCGCTCGGCTCCGAGCCAATACGAGCCGAAGCTCTCGATGACGCCGAGCACAAGCCCGCCGACGAGAGCGCCGGGAACACTGCCGAGGCCGCCGAGCACGCAGACGACGAAGGCCTTGCCGAGAAAGACTGGGCTGTTGAGCGGGGAGATCGGGAAGATGATGCTGAGCAAGGCGCCGGCCGCGCCCGCCATGAAGGCGCCGATGCCAAAGGTAATGGCGTTGATGCGCTTGATATCGACGCCCATCAGTGCCGCCGCTTCGCGGTCCATGCGCACAGCGACAATGGCGCGGCCAATCTTGCTGTCGCGCAGCAGCCGATAGAGCAGCAGGGTGAGCAGGATCGCGAGCGCCATCGCGGCGACCCGGTCGCCCGGCAGAAACACCGGACCGATCTCGAGCGATCTGAACGGATGGGCGAGCGTGATGCCGCGGTAATCTGCGGTGAACGCCACCAGCATGGCGTTGTTCAAAATGAGATCGAGTCCGAACGTGAGCGTCAACGTGATGAGCACGGGCGCTGTGACGACACGGTTGATGATGCCGGCCTGCAGCGCATGCCCGAGCGCGTAGAGCATGCCGCCCGCGATCGCGATCGAGACGAAGGGGTGAATGCCCAGGTGAACGTAGGCGAAGTAGGCGACGTAAGAGCCCAGCACGATGAACGTGCCGTGCAGAATATTGATGACGTTGAGGACACCCCACACCAGCGAAAAGCCCACCGCGATGCACGCGTAGAGCCCGCCGAGGACCAGACCATTCGCAGCGATCTGGAGATAGATCATACGCGGGCGCTTGTGACCCAGGATAGGGGCGTGTGTCCCGGACGCAGCGCAGCATGAGCAGCGCAATCCAGGCAATGCTCTGTCGCTTCGTGTGTGACTGCGCTGATCATGATGCGCTGCAGAACCGGGACCGCACAAACCTCGGCGCTGCCACCTCGGAGCGTCGGGCGATCCCGGATCAGCGGTGCACCACGACGCGCCAATCTGATCCGAGGAGCCTGCGAGAGCGCGTGCGGCGCGTCGCGCTGCACCGCATCCGGGACACACAGCCGCGTTATCTTAGCGCCCACGGGACAAGCCTGGCCATGAGATTCAATCTAATACGGAAGATGGGGCTTCCCGCGCGGCGGATGCGACCTGCCGTGCGGGCGAGGTCAACGCGACATGAAGCGCAGCTCGCCCTGCTTGATGGCCGCAGGCCAGAGGATGACCGGATTGCCGCCGACGAGCTGGAACACCGGGGGCTGCAGCGAGGTGATCTGGCCGTCGGCGCCAAACTTGACGTGCCCGTAGAACGTCTCGGCATCGGTTGCCGAGATGGCGTCGCGCACCTTCTTCGGGTCGATGGCGCCGGCGGCCTCGATCGCCATTTGCAGGATCGCGCCGCAGGCGGCTGAGCCCGCCTCCACGTAATCGGCTTCGCCGCCGTACTTCTTCGCCCAGGCGGCGTTGAACGCCTCGGTCGAGCCGAACACGTCTTCACCTTTGTAGCGGACCGCAGGGTGCCACCACGACATGCTGGTAATATCCTCGGCGAGCGGGCCAAGCGTCTGGGTGAACTCCTGATAGGCCGGGCCGGCAAGCATCGTGATGAGCGGCGCCTTGAGGCCAAGATCGTTCATCTGCCTGCGGATGAGGATCAGGTCGTTGATGTAGCCCGAGGCGTAGAACCAGTCGGGCCGCGCGCCGCGCATCTGGGTGATCGCGGCAGAATGATCCATCGCGCCGATGGCGTAACGTTCCGACGCCACCACTTCCATGCCTTCGGCCTTGACCGCCTTCTCGAACTCCTGCGCGACCGCCAGCGGAAACAAATCGTTGCGGGCGAGAATGGCGACGCGTTTGAGGTCCTTGTTCTTCTCATGCACGAGCTTGGCGATCGGCACCGACACCGAGGAATTCCCGGTGAGCGTTGCAAAGATGTATTTGTAGCCCTGGTCGAAGATCTCGGCCGACGACGCCGTCGGCGCGAGCATCGGCACGGCGTACTTCTCGGAAATGGCGCTCGCCGCCTTGGTTGCGCCGGAGCCGAACGGCGCGAACAGGAAGTTGACCTTATCCTCCGTGATCATCCGCTCGGCGGCCTGTACCGCGCGCGGCGTGTTCGAGGCATAATCGGTGTAGACGATCTCGATCTTGTAGGTCTTGCCGCCGGCCCTGATCCCGCCTTTGGCGGCGGCCGCTTCGGCCCACAGATCGTAGCCGCGTTTCTGCTTCAGGCCCTCCGGGGCGAGCGGGCCGGTCAGCGGCAATGGGGCGCCGACCTTGATGACGTCCTGTGCAGCGGCAGGAATGCTGAGTAACGCAGTGGCGCCTGCGGCTGCGATGCTGACAGCGATCATGCGCGAGAGACATCGACTGATCATTGTAACTCCTAGCAAACAGGGTGGCTCTGCAAGTTCGGGGTGACTGTTCGCATCCCTATGTGTCGGCCCAACCCTAAGCGCAGAATGCCTTGTATGTCGAGCAATGCGGATGTCAACGCATCCGGCCGATGAACCGTTTTTTCGGCTTGCGCACAACTGCAAGCAGGCCCGCAATGCCAAAACCCATCCTTGGACGCATGATGGTCATATCATGGTCGGAAAAGCCCCCCAGCCGAATGAGCGTGATAAGATCGTCATGATCGAACGCATGATGCGTTTCTTTCTGAGCAAATCTCCAGGCTGCCATGCTCGACCTATCTGTAGCATAAATCGCCATTGTACCGCCCGGGCGCAACACTCGATTTGCTTCCCGCATTTCGGCACCATTGTCACGGAAGAAGTACACCACATTAGCTGCAAGGATCTTGTCGACCGATCCCGCAGGCCAAGGGAGATGATCAAACCGCCCTTGTTCCAGCCGCACGCGACCAATTGCGATTGCCCGCCGGTTATACCGGGAGGCTTGCGCGAGCATCGTGGACGAATGGTCGATTCCGAGCACACACCCCGATGCCACCAACTCCGCCAGCTTTGCAACAGCTCTGCCCGGCCCGAAGCCCAGCTCCAGAATGACTTCGCCCGGAGCGACGGCCAACGCGTCGATTGCAAGCCGAACGGGTTGGCGATTCGCAATCGCCAGAGCACGACCCATCGCCAACCCACCAAGCCCCGTTGGATGCGCGAGTTGCCGTCCTATCGCACTCCACACGCGTTGGAGAGTGCTCAACGGCTTCCGAAGATCGAGGTTTTCAAAGCGAGACTTACTTAGCCTGCTGCTGAATTTTCGCCAGCAACTCCTGGATGACCACCCGGCGTGACTTGTCCCATACCGGTCGATCTGGATGCGGCGGGAGCGTCAGCGCGTGTCTCAGTACTTTCGCTGCCTCTCCAAACTCATGCTGCTGATACAGGAAATCACCATAGAAATAATTCGCATCCAACCCGTTCGGGGCGTTCGCTACTGCCTTCTGTAGACAAAGCCTCGCCTTGGAAGTGTCGCCGAAGCTGATGGGAAATCCGGGAACGCGATAGTAAAGCACGCCGAGACTCGTGGGAGCACCCGCGTCGAGGGCAGCGGGATCGCTCTTTTCGATCGACTCCAGAATATCGCGCGCCTTCGCTGCCAAGCTCAGCGCCTTGAATGGACTGCCATTCTCGCTAGCCATTGACGCCTGTTCGCTCACTATTATTCCAAGCCAGATTGCCGCGTCGGGCCGGCTCTGGTAACGCTTGCTGACCTGCAAGGCTCTCTCTGCAAGGAGCGCCATCTGGTTCTCCTGATCATCGGGATTCTGCACCTCGAACTTGATGTGCTCCCAATCCAGTGCAAGACGGAGAATGTCGGGATTGAGCGCGGGATTGTTGGCCGCGCAGACGGCTCCAATGCTCGCCATCATCAAAATGGAGCCAAGTAGTGCCCGAATCATCTTAAGGTGCCTTGCCATCGCTTGCCCCTTCCAGCATCGATGAGAAAAGGATTTTTGACAGCCGATCCTTTCTTGCGACCGCCGCATCAACAAGCCCGGGCAAAACAGCATTGATCCGTGCGAAAACCCGTTCCGGAATTCCTATACAGAGCTCTTTCCGCCGCTGTTTGATGCCCGCGAATATGCTTCGCGCGACCTCGAGGGGCTCATCGATGGTCATCCCCGTAATCTGCGCGTATTTCTGTATTGCTGGTGTCATGAGTTTCGTGCGCGTCGCCCGAGGCGAGACATGCGTAACGTATACGCGGGTGCCTACCAGTTCTCTGCGCAGCGCTTCGCTGAAAGCACGCAGACCGGCTTTAGCGCTGGAGTAAACCGCGAAGTGAGCAAGGGGGACGGACCCCAAAACCGACCCTATGTTGACGATCTGTCCTGAATTGCGCCGCTTCATCGCAGGCAAGCTTGCTCGGCACAACGACACCGGCGCAAAGAGGTTGACCAAATAGCTCTTGAACAGCTCTTCAGAACCTTGATCCTCGACGCGGCCGAAGTATTGAATACCGGCCATGTTGACCAGGATGTCCGGTTCTTCGCGCACGACTGCTGCCTCTGCAGCGACGATGCCGTCAAGAGTTGAAAGCTCGACCTGAACATGCGCGGACCCTTTCGGGACGTTGTTACTACGTGACATCACTGTAACCTCGGCTCCTTCACGGAGGAATTCGCCTACGAGGAGCCGCCCTATGCCGCCGGAGCCGCCAGTCACCAAAATTCTTTGGTATTTGAGTGACATTGCAATTCTAATCGGCTGCACAAAGGATCACGATGATGCGCATGGCTCACTCAAGCGGCAACCGCGTGAGCCTTGTGTTGCGAATCTATGTCGCGGAAGATGTCGCCGTAGAGCTTATAGAAGTCAGATGTGCACTCAATTATCAGAGGCAAATACCGTGGCTGGATTCCGTTGAGGAGCCTCTCAAAGCGCTTGGTGTGATCCGCATCGAGCTCACCGTGTGTGGTCAGATACTTGAACCCGTTCTGAGATGCGATCTGCAGGCTTCTTCGAATCGCCGTCACAGCTTTCGCCGCAAGTGTTACCGATATTCCTTCCAAGACGTGAATCATGCCCAAGAGCCCGTACGGAGATATGTGCTCGATCAGATAATAGGCATGGCCGACCATGATCTTGCACGGAAACCGCGGTGAGCCGCCTCGCACGGCCTCTGAGTCGCCGCCCAGCGCGTTGATATCGTCGAGAATCCATTCTTCGTGCCCACGCTCTTCAGCGAGATAGTCGAAGAGCTCGGACTGGTATATGCGCTCGCCAGCCCCACAGCGTGACGCCGCCAAGCCCATGAGCGGCGCGGTATGCTTTACGTGATGATAGGCTTGGGTCAGAAAATCCAGATAGACATTCATCGGTGCGCCCCGACGTAACGTCTCTTGGATGAGAGGGACCTCGATGAACTGCTGGCGCGCGCAGCAGGTTCTCTCAAGCAACTGTTGAAAGTGCGACATTGCATCCCCTTAACCGAGCTGTGCGGCTGGAAAGCGAGTGCGCCCCGCAACGACGCTTCGAATTGCAGAACGACGGGGACGTCCATTCGGGCTCAGAAGCTCGAGATCGATGAACTCCTTGTCGCTCAGAACCAGGTACTGCCTGGGCTTGGCATAATCGGGCGCCTCGCGAACGGCATGAGCAAGGATGTCCCGCAGTGCGGGCGCGCCGGCGTCAATGGATACATCGGCCGGCGTTATCACCGAGATCAATTCGCCGTTTTGCTCCACGACTATGCAGCGTTTTATCCGTCGGTCCGAACCCACCATTTCTTCGAGCCATTCCGGATTCACATTTCTCCCGGCATTGGTCACAATTGTATTGTCTTTGCGCCCTTTGACGATGAGCCGCCCCTCCGGATCGAAGCCGCCCAGGTCTCCGGTCCGCCAGGCGCCGGATGTCTCGGCCTCATTCAGATAGCCATCCATAACCGTCGGTCCCGCGACAACGATTTCGCCGGCGTCAATGGTCACGTGAACGCCGGAAAGAGGTTGTCCGGCCGTGCCGGAAGCTCGCGTGCCGGGTCGGTTCACGCAGACCACGGAACCGCACTCCGACAGCCCATAGCCCTGATAAACGGGGAGACCGCGTTGCCACGCATCGGACTCGAGCCGCTTCGAGACCGGTGCGCCTCCCACTGCAACATATCGCAGAGTCGAGGGCGCAACCTGGTCCTGCATCTCCAGTTCGTTCACCCAAGCCGCGAGCAGATCAGGAACCAGTACTGTCGCGGTCGGCCTTATCGCATTTGCGATACTTGCGACCGAGCTCGCTTCTGGAACACTGGCCGGTGCGGGAGCGGGCAAATGAACCGACGCGCCGACCAAAAAAGGAACGTAGATGCCCGCTATCTGCTCCAGCAACAGCGCACTCGGTAAGATCGACAAATAACAATCTTCACTGGAAGCACTCGTGGCGTGGGCAACGGCAATGGCGCTTGCAACGAGCTGCGTTGATGAGAGCCGCACGCCTTTTGGGTGGCCGGTCGAACCCGAGGTGAAGATGATCCTGCGTGCCTCGCTCGCTGGCTCGCTATTGGACAATGCTGTTGCCCCGAGCCCGGTTGTGATCAACCCCAAGCTCCTCGCCCGATCTGCCGAGATGGGGTCACTCACAGCGTAGGACAGCCCAGCCGTTCGAATGATATGCGCGAGCTGACTATCGGAGAAGAATGCGGGCAGCGGCACTAGCTCCTTGCCGGCAAAGCTCAAGGCAAGATCGGCCAAAATAGAATCGGCGGTTTTGCCGAACAAAAGCCCGACCCTCACGGGAAGGCACCGCGCCCAATCTGCACCGGCCCGGACTCGACTTAGCAAATTCCGGTACGAATAGCTGCATCCTGGCGCGACGATGGCCGATCGGTCGGCCGTCGCCGCGCTGTGTTGGGAAAGCTTGGAGAAGAATTCACGCATTGAGAAATGCAGCGCGCGCCGGCTCGCCTGCAATACGGCGCCTCGATATGAACGCTGCGTCGTGGTGCACCGCCATGACCCGCGGATCGTGTTCATAATAGCTGCCCCAATCCTCCGGGTTGGGTACGCGACCACGGCTTGCACGCACCAACTCGACCATCTTCAACCCGCTCCGCGCAAGTAGCGCCCGAAGGGGGTTCGTGGCCGTGAAAATGGCCCAGTCAACATCGGCGGCTTCCGCAAACTCAATAATGCTGCGTACGAATGGCAGCGAAGATCCGGGTCGGCGGGCGACCAGATTGCAAACTTCGATAACGCGCGTCCGATCGGCTATCCGCCCGGTGCGAAACCGCAACGCGACTTCGACCGGCTGGTTGAGATACCATTCGGAGAAAAAGCCATGGTTGGAGTAACGAATGCCGGCGGCGCACTCGACGGTGCCGGCCCCACAAACGTCGGCGACAAGCGTTTGCGGCAACAAACCGGGCTGTGCTGTGAACCGCTCCCAATAGATTGTTCGAATCAGCCGTTCAACCTGCGCCCGACACTGATCGCGGAGCGCAACAACTCTGAATGTCACGTGAATCCCCCAACTCCCACTGCACCGTCCCCGTGAACGCTTCTGAACGAAATTCCTGACGCCAAGCTGACAGTCCTCTGGCGAGAAAATGGAATTTACTCCGGATCGTGAGTTTTCAGAGGCGGTTGCGGTTGCGCACGTGGCTCCTCAATGCATGACCCTCGTAATTCTTGGGTCCGGCGTCTTTAAGGACGGGCGGCCGAGATGGCTCAACGACAAATAATCGTCGAGTCTGACGCAAGCCCCGGGTGGCCAATCGCGCACCTGGCCTGAGGCAAGTTAACGCAATTTTAAGATGGCGGACTTGCGTACCTGAATGCGCCTGTCATTCGGCCTGTATGCTACGAAAGCAGCGGTTCATCAGGAACGCAGCCTTGGTTCCTTGGAGTCGGCGGCTGCACAACCGTTTCACCTTGCGGAAAGTGCAACGTGAACTGCGCTCCCCCTTCCGGTGACTGAGATACAGAAACTGTGCCGTGCAGTGCCTGCATGATCTGGCGCACAATCGACAATCCCAGACCGGCGCCATGCTGGCTGTCGTTTCCCTGCCAGAATCTCTCGAAAATTCTTTCTTGCATGCTTGGCGGCACGCCGGGGCCGGTATCCTGAACCTCAATTGACGGGCTTGATGTCACCCGGATTCGGACCGTGCTGCCTGGTGGGCTGTGCTTAAGCGCATTCTCGATCAAATTGCTGATGCCCGATATGAGAATAGCCGCGTTGCCCTGCAGGTATACTGGTGCATCGGGTTCAACGACCTCGAGGGACTTACCCATTGCGATGGCGACCGGCCCAAGCTTTGCCGCCGCTTCCTGCGCGCACGCCCGCAGTTCTATCTTGTGATCGAGGGGAACATTCAACGACTCGAGCTTGGAAATCAGCAGCAATTGCGTGACCATCCTAATCATCAGGTCGACATCAGGTCGGAGCTTCTCGGCGACAGCTTTGTCTGCCATCAGATCGAGATTCGCGGACAGAACCGCTAATGGCGTGCGCAGCTGATGGGCTACGTTGGCACAGAATTCGCGTTGCCGCCTGAAGCCCTCATCGAGACGGTCAAGCCCACCGTTAATTGCAGAGATAGCGGGCAAAATCTCATTAGGAATGCCCGTTTGCGGCAATCGGATCCCAGTATCGCCAGGATTGATTCGCGCCGCAATGCTCGACAGCTTGCCAAACGGCGAAAGCGACTTCCTTACGGTGTAGGCACTGACCAGCAGGAGCGCACAGAGGAACGGGATACCAAGCCAACCCCCATCAGTAATAAATTCATTGAAGACCGATGCATTCAGGGAGTGGAGCTTGGCTACTCGCTGCTCGACTCCGATCGTAAATCCCCTTCCGGCCACCCTTGTCAGAACCACCGCATCGTTATCGGCAAACTTGTTCTTTGGCTCGTGCGCGGCACCTGTTTTGGAAAAGAGCAGCGGCAGCTCTGGGCGATAGTTCGATGCCGCTACGATTCGTCCCGCTTCGTCCCGGATAATGTATCGATACGTGCTGCCGGGGCTGTTGTACGCTTCCGAGAGCGCTGCTGGCAACATGAGTTCAAGCTTGCCAGCATCGTCAATCGACAAATACCGGGAAATTTCTCGAGCCTGTTGCAGGAGAGCCCGCTCGTGAAGATGTCTGTCCACACGGCTTTGCTTGAGGTAAAGCCATCCATACGCAATGCAGCCGGCCACGCATGTCGTTATCATCAGCCGAGCAATGATGCGGGAGGAAACCGACATATATCTATTCCGTAAGCAGATATCCGATCCCTCGCAGCGTGTGGATAGAGACATTCGCTTCCAGGGTTTCCAATCTCCGCCGCAGACGCGACACCAAGGCCTCGATCGTGTTGGGCATGACCTCCTCATTGAGACCGTAAACCGTGTCGTCCAACAAGCGCTTGGGGACTACCTGACCTGCGCGACGCATCAGCAATTCGAGAGCGTCGAGCTCGCGATGAGATATGGCCACAACTCGCCCGTTGACCTTGATCTGCCTCATGTCGGTGTCCAGCGAAAGATTGGCAATATCGATTGTCGCCCCCGGGGGGCCGCTCGCCCTTCGCACTAACGCGCGCAACCTTGCAGCCAGCTCCTTCATCGCAAATGGTTTGAGCAAATAATCATCTGCCCCCTTATCCAGCCCGGCGACACGGTCGTTCACACCGTCTCGGGCCGTCAATATCAGGACCGGTATGCGGCTTCTTGAGGATCGCAGTTCGCCAATCACCTCGATCCCGTCCTTATCCGGAAGACCAAGGTCGAGAATCAGAGCACTGTAGGAACCGCTCTTGGTGGCGAGTAACCCCTCCTCTGCCGTCGTGAACAGGTCTACGCCAAACCCGTAGCTCCCGAGACCTCCAATAATTGTTTGAGCCAGCCGGGGATGATCTTCGATAAGCAGGATGCGCATTTATTGGATCTGATAACCGATATTTTTCCATTCCACTGCTTGCTTGCGGGCACATGGTGGAAGTCGGCAACTCCAAGCAACCCACGGAAGCAAGTTTTCCCTCCTTCTGTGGTTATCATAGAGTCGCAATTGTGGCGTGAAGTACGAGCCGCGTTTGTAGACATATATGCAAAATTAATGCAGGCATGCCGTTCATGTGGCTGCACTATCGCGAGAACCGCGAGCCCTGAAGACGGCACACTCACGAACAGGCAGGTCGGCGCTTCATTTGAGCGTAGCGAGATACGCGATGATATCGGCGCGCTTTGCCCCATCGGCGACCCCGGTGAACGGCATACGATTACCGGGTACTTGTTGTTGCGGATTCGCAAGAAATTGATCAAGTGTCTGCGAATCCCAGACAATGCTGGCGTTTTTCATGGCCGGGCTGTAATCGAAGTGGGATACAGAGCCCGCCTTACGTCCGAGAAGACCGTTGAGATGAGGACCCGAGTCTTCAACCCCGGCGG
>Ga0209331_1000805_pt1 | contig 10890 bp, 10 predicted proteins | sample JacPinW_OM3H0_M3_FD_187971 | JGI IMG/M metagenome (GOLD analysis project Ga0209331, IMG submission 187971) | Forest soil microbial communities from Algoma, Ontario, Canada - Jack Pine, Ontario site 1_JW_OM3H0_M3 (SPAdes) (version 2) | ecosystem: Environmental > Terrestrial > Soil > Boreal... | reverse complement strand
TGTGGCCCGGCCGGCGCTCGCTCACTTGATGCTCTCCTGAGGGCCTAAGTACGCCTGATTGTCCTTGCTTCGCGTAAGGAAGCAAGGACAATCGAAGCGGCAAATGGCGATGGCGGTTGCAGCACGTATCCGGAGGTTCTTTCACGTATGAACCAGAGCGTTGCAGTTGTGGGGGTGGGCAACACGCGTTACGGCAAGCTGCCGCAATACGATTCCTACGAGCTCGGCTTGTGGGCCCTCACTGAAGCGCTCGCAGATTGCGGTCTTGCCTTCGAAGCCATCGACGGTCTGATTGTCAACCGAATTCCCGATTATCAGCGCTTCTGCGAGATCGCAGGTCTCAATCCCTCCTACGTGAGCATTACGCCTGGCCAGGGCCGGTTCTCCGGTATTTGCATCGAGACCGCCGCAGCGCTCATTCGCGACGGCATCGCCACGACCGTCGCTCTCGTCTACGGCAACAACGGCCGCTCCGGGGGCGATCGTTACGGTGGCGTCGGCGATACCTACGGCAGCGGCGGTGGCGGCCTATGGTTTGCCTACGGCATGACCTCCCCCGGCGCCTTTCACGCGCTCATGGCCCACCGGCACATGGAGCTTTACGGCACGACCGCGGAGGAGCTCGGTACTGTCGCGAAGACGTTTCGCGATCACGCGGCGCTTAATCCCGCCGCCGTGATGCGCACCCCCTTCACGCTCGCCGATTATCATGCCTCGCGTTACATCTGCGAGCCGCTGCATCTGCTCGATTATTGTCTTATCAACGATGGCGGCGTGGCGCTGATTCTGACTGCGGGCGAGCGGGCACGCGATCTCATTCAACCGCCCGTTTATTTGCGCGGCTATGGCATGGCCACTGCGCTTGCGGGATCGAGTTTCCCGCCGGATGATTTCTGGCGCGCGCCCATGCGCAAAGCCGCCGACAAGAGTTTCGCCGACGCGGGAGTAAGCCATGCCGAGATTTCAGCGCTCATGATCTACGACAACTTTACCCCCACTGTGCTGTTTGCGCTCGAAGGGTTTGGCTATTGTGGTGAAGGCGAGAGTGGGGCTTTCGTGGCCAAGGGTCATCTTGCCCTCGGCGCTCGCTATCCGACCAACACGTCGGGCGGCCATCTCTCCGAATCCTACATGCAGGGTTGGGCGCTCAATGCCGAGGCGGTGCGGCAGATACGAGGCGCGTGCGGCAAGCGGCAGGTGAAGGACTGCGCCTTGGTGCACTACATGGCGACCGCACCGGTCGTGACTTCCATCATCTATGGCAAGGATCCGGCGTGAGACCGTTGCCCGTCATTGCGGGACCGGACCAGCCTTTCTGGGAGGCACTGCGGGCGGGTAAGGTGCGCGTCCAGCGCTGCGGGAATTGTGGCGTGTACCGGTTTCCTGCGGCGCGCTTCTGCGCCCACTGCCGCTCGGAGAAATTCGATTGGAGCGAGGTTGCGCCGACCGGCACTGTCGAAACCTGGTGTGTTTTTCATCGCGCTTATTTCGAGGATCTCGAAGTGCCGTACACCGTGATCCAGGTCCGGCTCGACTGCGGTGTGCGGCTGTTCTCAAATCCGGTCGGCGTTGAGCCCCGTGCGCTTCGCATCGGGCTGCCCGTTGCGGCCGTGTTCGAGGATATCACGCCGGAAATAACGCTGCTGAAATTCAAGCCGCGCGAGCCGACACAATGAAAGAGCATCTCAAATGAAAGCCATGGTGGTGCGCGCTGCGGGCGGCACCGATGTCCTCAAGTTCGAGCAAGTTGCCGACCCGACGCCCGGACCGAAAGATGTGATCATCAAGGTCGACGCGTGCGGGGTGTGCTTTCACGATATCGTCACCCGCAACGGGACGCTCAAATACGGCGTGCACATGCCGTGCATCCTTGGTCACGAGATTTCCGGCACCGTGATCGAGGTCGGACGCGATGTGCGCGGCTTTCGCAAGGATGATCGCGTCGCCACCGTCCAGCGCTATCATATCTGCGGCAGTTGCCGTTATTGCCGCAGCGGGCGGGAGCCGCTCTGTCCTGACCGCAAATTCGCCGGCGACTGGGGCCTCGTCGGGGGCTATGCGCAATACGTTGCAATCGAGGACGACAACGTCGCGCTCGTTCCCGAAGGGGTGGCACTGCAGGACGCCTCCATCGTCGCCTGCGCGCTTGGTACCATCCTCAATGCCATCCGCGAGGTCGGCCGCCTCTCGCCCGGTGAAAGCGTGCTGGTCACGGGCGCGGGTGGCGGGCTTGGCATGCACGCAGTCCAGCTCGCGCGGCTGGCCGGCGCCTGCGTGGTTGCGCAGACCACGTCACCCGAGAAAGCCGATCGCATCCGCGCGCTCGGGGCCCACGAGGTGATCGTGCATGGGCGCGGCGAAGATTTCTCCGGCGCCGTCAAGAAGGCAACTGCCGGAGCGGGTGTCGACGTGGCTATCGACAATGTCGGTAGTCAGTTGTTCGATCCGATTCGCCGCAGCATGGCCATCGGCGGCCGCTGGATCATGATCGGCCAACTGACGGGGCAGTTCGTGCCGTTCAATCCCGCGCAGCTTTTCCTCAAGAACGTGTCCATGCTCAGCGCCACCAGCACCACCCGCAAGCAGCTCGAAGACTGCCTCGGTCTGGTCGCGCGCGGCGCCGTCAAGCCGATCATTTCGCTTGCGCTGCCGCTCGAGCGCGCGGCGCAGGCGCATGAGATGGTCGAAGCCGGCAAGGCTGCCGGGCGGATCGTCTTGCGCCCGAACGGGTGACCGGCGTGAAGCTCGACGCCGCAATTGTTGGCATCGGTTGCAGCGCATTCGGCCGCGGACTTGCGCAGAGCCAGCTGCGTCTTGCCGCAACCGCATTCAAGAATGCGCTCGCCGATGCCGGACTGCAGCGAGCCGACGTGGATGGTCTTTCGATCCACCTCGGCTGGCCGCTCGGCGTGGACTACGACCGCGTTGCGGAAGCATTCGGGCTCGAAATCCGTTACGTCAATCAGGCATGGCTGCACGGGCGCTTCGTCACCAACGCGTTGCAGCACGCAGCATTGGCGGTGTCCGCGGGGCTCGCGAACGTGGTCGCCTGCGTCACGGCGGTGAGCTTTACCCGCGAGCGCGGGTTTCTGGGCGGGCCAGGCGACATCGAAGGCAACCGGGAAGAAGGCGGCACGCACGGCGAGGCGCCACCCTATGGCCTGACCGCGCCTGCGGGCGGAGCGGCGCTCGCCATGCAGCGCTACATGCATCTTTATGGCGCGACCAGCACGCAGCTTGCGGCGGTGCCGATTGCGATGCGCAAGCATGCGCTTAACAACCCGCGGGCAATCATGCAGGAGCCGCTTACGCTTGCGGCACATCAGGCGGCGCGAATGGTGGTCGATCCATTGCGGCTGTTTGATTGCTGCCTCATCAGCGATGGGGCCGCCGTCGTGCTCATCGCACCCGGGGAGCGCGCGCGGGATCTGCGCCAGAAGCCGGTCGCGATCATCGGCATGCAGGGAACGCGTTGCGGGCGGGAGGAGTTCATTTTCGCCCCACGCGGTCTTGGCATCAATCAGCAGTCCTGTGCTTCCTCGGCGGCGCGCCCGATCGATCTTGCAGTGTTCGCGCAAGCCGGCGTCAGCCGCGAGAACGTGCATGGATTCTACACCTACGACGCGTTCTCGCCTTTGGTGCTGTTTGCCCTCGAACGGTTCGGATATTGCGGACCGGGCGAGGCGGCGCAATGGGTGCAGGGCGGACGCATTGAGCTTGGCGGCGCATTGCCGGTCAACACATCGGGCGGCCTCCTTTCCGAGGCTCATGTTGCCGGATGGAATTCGATTTGCGAAATGGTGCGGCAATTGCGCGGCAGCGCCGGCGCGAGCCAGATCGCCAATGCGTCCGTCCTGCAATGGGGCACCGCTTGGGGCGATTCGTTCATTCTCGCTGCACAATAAGACCATGTCCCGGATGCGGCGCAGCGCCCCCACCCTAACCCTCCCCCGCGTGCGGGGGAGGGGAGGGTGGGGGTTAGCGGTGCGCCGCTGATCCGGGACCGCCACAGTTTGCGACGTTCCCGGGTCTGCAGCGTACCGTGACGCAAACGCGTCACGCTGCGCTGCGCCCGGGAAACACTGACGAGGCAACAATGACACCTTATGCAAAGCCACGACCGCGCATGGGTCCTGACAATGCTGCGTTTTGGCAGGGCTGCCGTGCCCACCGCTTGATGCTGCCGACGTGTCGCGCGTGCGGCAAAGCACATCTGCCGGCGGGACCGGTCTGTCCATTCTGCTTCTCCGACGAGATCGCATGGAAGCAAGCATCAGGCCGCGGGCGCATCAGCACGTGGACGCTCGTGCACAAGGCTTGGTTTGCGGCATTCAAGCAGGAGACACCATACAACGTCGTTCAGGTCGAACTGGACGAGGGTCCGCGGCTCACGTCGCACATCGTCGGCAGTGCTGATCAAGCAATTCAAATTGGCCAGCAGGTCGAAGTCGTGTTCACCGACATCGACGAAGAATTAACGCTGCACGGCTTTCGCGTAGTCGCGCCATAGGCATTGTGTCCCGGATGCGGTGCAGCGCCCCCACCCTAACCCTCCCCCGCGTGCGGGGGAGGGAAGGGTGGGGGTTAGCGGTGCACCGCTGATCCGGGACCGCCGGAGGGTGTAACGATCCCGGGTCTGCAGCGCAGCATTGCATGCTGCGCTGCACCCGGGACACGGGTGCTCAGGGGCAATAGAGCGGCTCGGGCAATCCTTTCACGCCGACATCCAGCGCCAGCAGACTGCCCGCAAGGGTTTGCACAGCGAGCTTGTCCGGCGCCAGGCGAAACCGCGCCGTCGTTACATACAGAATGGCGAGGTCGGCACCGCCGAAGGTACAGGCCGTGGGCCGGGTCACCGGCAAAGGTAGCGTCCGCCTGATCCGGCCGTCGGGCGCGTAGCACACGAGACACCCACCGTCGAACACGGCGTTCCAGATACACCCTTCGGCGTCCACGCAGGATCCGTCGGGCACGCCGGGCCGATCGTGCGTGCGCGCGAATACGCGGCGCGGACCGATGGATCCGGCAGCGAGATCGAAATCATAGGCAAAGATGGTCTTGACGTGGCTGTCGGCGAGATACATCGCCCGGTCGTCCGGACTCCAGCACACGCCATTCGCGATCCAGATGTCGCGATCGGCTTGGCTCACATTGCCGCGCTCTAGCCGATAGAGAACGCCGCTTGCGCGCTCCATGGTCCTGCTCATGGAGCCGACCCAAAAACGCCCGCGCCGGTCACAGCGGCCGTCGTTGAGGATGTTCACCGTCGCGCCCGCCTCGGGGTCTGCGATGCGATCGAGTTTTCCCGTTCCCGGATCGTAGAGCGCAAGCCCTGCCCTTCCGGCAATCAGCAAGCCACCGCCTGCGCACGGGGCAAACGAGCCAAGCTTTTCCGGCGGCGTCGAGCTCTCAACTTTTCCGGTTGCCGGATCGAGACGATGGACCGCCGGTTTGAAGGCGTCGATCCAATAGAGCGCCTGCTCGACGGGATGCCAGCGCGGCACTTCGCCGAGAACGTCCTGTGTCTGCGCGACGCAAACGGCTTCAAGCATGGTGTTCAAGCATTGCGCGTGAAGTCCGTAGGTTGGGTCGAGTTCTTACGAGACCCAACATAACGCCTAACCCTTCTGGTGAACGTTGGGTCTCGCAAACAAGCGAGACCCAACACCTACCAACGTCAAGCATTGCGCGTGAAGAATTCCGATAGACGATTCTTCCGAAGCTTGCCTGTAACCGTGAGCGGTAGCTCGGCCTCGCTGATGAATTTCATCAGGCGCGGCACTTTGTATGCCGCGAGCTCGCGGCGGCAATGGGCCAAGAGATCGGCCTGCTCCACGGTCTGCCCCGGCCGGCACACAATGAGGGCAGCGACAATCTCATCGCGCTCCGCGTCGGGAACGCCGGTCACGCAGGCAAGCTTGACGGCCGGGTGCGCCATGAGCGTCTCCTCGACCTCCACCGGCGCGACGTTGATGCCGCCGGTCTTGATCATTTCCTTGATGCGTCCGCGAAAATAGAGCCGCCCTTCGCCGTCGAGCAAACCAAGGTCCCCGGTCATGAAATAACCGTTGACGTCGAAGGCGGCCCGGTTCTTGTCTGCATCCTTGTAATAGCCGACGGTCACGTAGCCCTTGACCCGAATCTCGCCCACCTCGCCCGGCGGCAGCACCTTGCCGGTTGCTGGCTCCACAATGCGCAGCTCGACGCCGGGAAGCGGACGGCCCACGCTGGCAATACGAATGCTCAACGGCTCGGCCGCGTCCGTGACCGTGCAATTGCCGTAGGTCTCGGTCAGCCCGTAGATGTTGCAGATCTCGCGCGCACCCAGATCGGCCACCCGTTTGACCTGCTCCGGCGTGCCGACAGTGCCGCCCGAGCGCAGGCTCGACAAATCGTACTTGTGCCGATCGGGATGGTCGCACAGCGCCTGCGCCATGTTGGGCGTGCCGTAAAACAGCGTGCACCGCTCCGCCGCGATGAGGCGCAAAGCCTCGCCCGGCTCGAAGCTTTCCTGCAGCACCACGCAGCCGCCGTGGGTGAGGAGATTGAATAATGCATTCTCGCATCCAAGCCCCCAGAACAGCGACACGGCCAGCCAGAGCCGGTCCTGCTCCGTGACATGCATTCGCTCGCCGATGTGCCACATGTTTTCGATCAATGCGTAATGCTGAAGCTGCACGCCCTTTGGCGTGGAGGTCGAGCCCGACGTGTAAAGCAGATAGGCGATGTCGTTCGGCTCGACGGCTCGCTTGGCGCAATCGATGTCGGCATCCGGCACGCTGCGGCCGCGCGCGTAAACATCGTCGAATGAGATTGAATCGCGGTACGGCCGCGCTCCCACATGAATGATCGAGCCGAGCCGCGGGAGTGAACGCGAGAGCGGTTCAAGCATCTCGATCATGCTGAAATAGTCGTTCTTGAGGAAATGGTCGCTGGCGATGAGCATGCGCGCATCGGAGTGGGCAAGAACGTAGCCAAGCTCCCGGCTCGTGACCCACGTGTTGATCGCAACCATGATGGCGCCGAGCGAGCAGATCGCGAGGTCTGCGATAATCCATTCGGGCTTATTGCCGATCAGAATTGCGACCATATCGCCCTTTCGGATGCCGAGCGCGTGGAGACCTTTTGCAAAGGCCCGCACCTCATCGCGCAGCGCCGCGTAGGCATAGCGCCGCCCCGCTCCCACCAGCGCCTCGCGCGCCGGTGAACGCGCGGCGAGCTCGTCAAGCAGTCCTGGTATCGTGCGGCTCCCCGGCATCGCAGGCATGGGCACGCGCTCGCGCTGGTGGCACTGAGTTTAAGTCATGATAAGGTCTCGCCGGGAGACCATATAGCATGCACACCCTCAAGATCGGCGACGTCACCATTACCAGCATCATCGAACGCGACGGACCATGGCGCCGGCCCGAAGATATGTTCCCCGCTTACGACCCGGAGATCGGAAAGCGGCATCTGGCGCAGCTCGATCCCTTCGTATTCGATGCCGCATCAGGACGCATGGTGATCACCTATCAGACGTTCATCGTGCGCACGCCCAAGCGCACCATTCTGGTGGACACCTGCACCGGCGAGGACAAAGGCTACCCGCCGCCAATGGATTTTCCGAAGCAACCGTGGCTCGAGGGGTTTCGGGCCGCCGGCCTGCGGTTCGAGGACATCGACTACGTTTTCTGCACGCATCTGCACATCGACCACTGCGGCTGGAACACGCAGCTGCGCAATGGGCGCTGGGTCCCGACCTTCCCGAAGGCCAAATATGTCTTCCATCGGCGCGAATATGCCGCCTGGGAGGAAGCGACCAAGCGCGGTGACAACCCGCCTGGAAATGTGTGGCGGTTCAACTGCGAGCCGGTGGTCGCGGCGGGACAGGCGCTCCTGGTCGACGATGACTTTGAGCTCGACGACATGATTTGGCTCACCCCGACGCCGGGCCATTCTCCCTGCCATTGCTGCGTCAATATCCGCTCCGGCGGACAGCGCGCGGTCGTGATCGGCGATCTCATGCATCATGCGCTGCAGTGCCGGGAGCCGGATTGGTCGACGATCTTCGACTGGGACCGCAAGCAGGCGGCGGTCTCGCGCCGGCGCTTTCTGGGGGAAATTGCCGGCACTGGCACTTTCGTGATGCCGGTCCATTTTCCGCATCCAACGACAGGCCTCCTTGAGCCGGATGGCGATCGGTTTCACTACAAATTCCTGCGCTAGCGCCGCTTCCGGTGAAGTTGATGCGAGATCGCGCTGCAGACCCGATCGCCCCCTCTCCCCGTTAAGAACGGGGAGAGGGAGCGCACCGAGGCTGCGGTCAGCTCCGATCCCACCTGACCCGAAACATGCTCAAGTGTTCGCAGAAGTAAATCGGGACGAGATCGCGCGCTGCGAGAAGCTTATTCGCCGCCATATCCGCTGCACGCCGGTGATGGAGGTCGATGGGGCCGATATGGGCTTCGAGACCGTCCGGCTCTTTCTTAAGCTCGAGCTCTTTCAGCATTCCGGTTCGTTCAAGGCGCGGGGCGCGTTCGCAAATCTGCTGATGCGCAAAGTGCCGCCGGCGGGTGTGGTGGCAGCCTCAGGCGGAAATCACGGTGCCGCCGTCGCTTATGCGGCCATGAAGCTCAAGGTCGCTGCCAAAATCTTCGTCCCAACCGTTTCGTCGCCGGCCAAGGTGCAGCGCATCCGGGACTACGGCGCCCAATTGGTGATCGAGGGGAAGAGTTACGACGATGCGCTTGCCGCAAGCCAGGCGTGGGCACAGCAATCGGGCGCCATGCCTGTTCACGCGTTTGATCAGGTGGAGACGCTGCTCGGACAGGGCACACTTGGCATGGAATTGGACCAACAGGCGCCGCACATCGATACATTGCTCGTGTCCGTAGGGGGTGGCGGTCTCATCGGCGGCATCGCCGCCTGGTATGAGCGACGCGTCAAGATAATCGGCGTTGAGCCATATGCCTCGCCAACGCTGACAAAGGCATTGGCGGCTGGACACCCTGTTGACGCCGAAGCCGGAGGGCTGGCGGCCGATTCGCTTGCGCCACGGCGGGTGGGCGAGCTTGTTTTTCCAGTCGTCAAGAAGGGTGTGCATAGTGTCGTCCTCGTTGACGATGACGCCATCAGACAAGCGCAGAAGAGGTTGTGGCAGGACCTGCGGATCGTTGCCGAGCCGGGTGGCGCAGCGGCCTTTTCGGCACTCCTGTCCGGTGCCTATAAACCAGCAATGCGCGAGCGTGTCGGCGTCATTATCAGTGGCGGCAATACGACGGCCGTTGCGTTTGATGGTTAAAACCAATTGCCCGGGAAGGAAGACGCCCGTGATCGCTCGAATTTGCGCAACGCTACTGGTCGCACTCACGACGTATTTCACGGCGAGCAGCAATGCCCGCGCCGAGGACAATTACCCGGGCCGGCCGGTGCGCATCATTGTGCCGACCCCGCCGGGCGGGCCGGTCGACGTGGTTGCGCGTCTCGTCGCCCATTATCTTTCTGGCGCTCTCGGCGAGAGCGCCTTCGTCGATAATCGGCCGGGTGCCGGCAACACCATTGGCTCGCGTGAAGCGGCGCGCGCGGCGCCTGACGGCTACACCCTGCATTATTCCAGCATCAGCGGGCTCGTGCTTGCGCCGATGCTGCACAAGGAGGCGGGCTACGATGCGATCGGGAGCTTCGCGCCGATCGCCGCGGTGGCCACCACCGCAATCATCCTGGTGGTGCATCCTTCGTTTCCCGCACATTCGGTGGCCGAGCTGGTTGCCTACGCCAAATCCCATCCCGGCGCGGTGAACTTTTCGTCCGGCGGCATTGGCGTGCTCCCGCATCTTGTCGGGGAGATGTTCAGGAGCAGGGCGGGAATCGACATCGTGCATGTGCCCTACAAGGGCGGGGGTCCTTCGATTCAGGACGTGGTTGCCGGGAACATCCAGATGACATTTGAAGGCAGCGGCGTGCTGTTGCCGTTGATCGAAAGCGGCAAGTTGCGCGCGCTCGCGGTGGCGGGCACGCAGCGCAATCCCGCGCTGCCCGACGTGCCCACCATGATCGAAAGCGGCTATCCCGGGTTCATAACCAGCGGCTGGACCGGGCTGCTCGCCCCCGCAGGGGCCCCGGCCCCGATTATCAGCAGGCTCAATGCGGCTATCAACGCCGGCCTGCAATCCGAAGAGCTCAAGGCGGGCCTCGCCAAATTGCGCGCCGAGACTCTAGGCGGCACCCCGCAGGACTTTACCGAGCTGATCAGAAGCGATATCGCGCGATGGGAGCCAATCGTGCGGTCCCTCAATGTGAAAGTGGACTAGGATGGGCCTCCCAACCATCAACCCGCAACAGCACGTCGCGGCGCCGCTGATGCTCTGCTATGGAATTGGCGGCTGCCGGGCGATGCCGGTGACTAACAATACAAGGAGGCAGGCCGTGAAAAGCATCGGGAAATTGACCAAAGGGATCACAATTATCGCATTGACGACTCTAATCGGCCATGCGCCAGCGCTGGCGGGAACATTCGTCTACGTATCGAATGCCGACGAAGGCGACATCGGGGTCTACAACGTGCAGACGGATGGCTCTCTGAAGCCGGGCGAGCACGCCAAGGCGGCGAACGTCGTCATGCCGATGGCGGTGAGCCCGGATAGGCGCTTTCTTTACGCGGCGGCGCGCTCCAAACCGTATTCGGTGTTCGTCTATGCGATCGAGCCAAACACGGGCGCATTGAAGACTTTGTCAGTGTCCGCGCTCGCCGAGAGCTTTCCGTACATTTCGCTCGACAAGACGGGGCGTTACCTGTTCGGCGCGTCGTATGGCTCGCACCTGATCAGCGTCAACGCGGTCGGAGAGGACGGGGGCGTGGCTCCCGAGCCGCTGCAGGTGATACCGGTGGGCCGTAACGCCCACTCGATCCGC
>Ga0209331_1000804_pt1 | contig 10895 bp, 10 predicted proteins | sample JacPinW_OM3H0_M3_FD_187971 | JGI IMG/M metagenome (GOLD analysis project Ga0209331, IMG submission 187971) | Forest soil microbial communities from Algoma, Ontario, Canada - Jack Pine, Ontario site 1_JW_OM3H0_M3 (SPAdes) (version 2) | ecosystem: Environmental > Terrestrial > Soil > Boreal... | reverse complement strand
GCCGGACGGTACAGAGGAAGGGTGATCTTGTCGTCGAGCTTTTCGAACGCGACTTCCAGCTTCATGTCGAGTTCGAGCGCCTCCGGCGTCTGCGGGCAATCGATGATGTTGCTCATCATCCGCGGGCCTTCGTCCAGTTCCACCACGGCAATGGCATATGGCGGCGTGAAACCCGGTGCCGCGGGGCGATGGTTGATGACATAGCTGTAGAGCGTGCCCTTGCCGCTGGCCTTGAAGATGCTGACCTTGCGCGAGGCGCAGGCAGGGCAGAACGGGCGCGGCGGGAAATAGACATTGGCGCAGCCGTCGCAGCGCTGCAACCGCAACTCGCCGGCCGCGGTGCCATCCCAGAAATGCTGGGTCTCCGGTGTCGGTTTCGGTTTCGCGCGCGCGGGCTCGGCCATGTCGGCAATTCCTCCCTTGAGACCGGGCTGTCGCCCGCTTGTTGCAATCTTGATGCGACATTTGACCATCCGTGGTCAACGGTCCAGCGGTGCTGCTGCATGGCCGTATGCCTAGAAGCGCTTGTATGCCAACTCTTTGCCGCGCTAGGGTAATTGTCATTGCGAGGAGCGAAGCGCGAAGCCGCGTGGGAGGAAACGGGTTGCGAACCATTCGAATAGGATCCGGCGCCGGCTATTCCGGCGATCGCATCGAGCCCGCGGTCGAACTCGCCGAGAAGGGTGACATCCAGTATCTGGTGTTCGAATGCCTTGGCGAGCGCACGGTCGCGCTGGCGCAGCAGGCGCGCATGAAAAATCCGGAAGGTGGTTACGATCCGCTGCTGGAAGAGCGGATGCGCGCGGTGCTGCCGCTCTGCGCCGCCAAGGGCATCAAGATCGTCACCAATATGGGCGCGGCCAATCCGGTCGCGGCAGCCCGCAAGACCGCTGACATCGCAAAGGCCCTGGGGTTGTCGTCGCTGAAAATCGCTGCCGTGGTCGGCGACGATGTGCTCGACGCCTGCAAGGACGGCGACCTCCCGATCATGGAATTCGACGGCACCATAAAACAGCTCGGCAACCGGCTGTTGTCGGCCAACGCTTATCTCGGCGCCGAGCCGATCGCCGACGCGCTGCGCGGCGGCGCCGATATCGTGATCACCGGGCGCGCCTCGGATCCCGCGCTGTTCCTGGCGCCGATGATTCACGCGTTCGGCTGGGCGATGGATGACTGGAATCTGCTGGGGCAGGGCACCGTCGCCGGGCATCTGTTGGAATGCGCGGGGCAAATCACCGGCGGCTATTTTGCGGACCCCGGCTACAAGGATGTCGCCGATCTGGCGCGGCTCGGCTTTCCGATCGGGGAAGTCGGCGAGGACGGCAGCCTCGTCATCACCAAGGTCGCAGGCTCCGGCGGCGCGGTGACGGCGCAGACCTGCAAGGAGCAATTGCTCTATGAGGTGCACGATCCCAAACGATATCTTCAGCCTGATGTAACAGCGGATTTCTCGGAAGTGAGGGTCGAGGAGATCGGGCCGGACCGTGTGCGCGTCAGCGGCGGACGCGGCACCCAGCGCACCGGCACGCTGAAGGTGTCGGTCGGCTATGTCGACAGTTTTATTGGCGACGGGCAGATTTCCTATGCCGGTCCCGGAGCGCTGGCGCGGGGGCGGCTGGCGCTGGAGATTGTGCGGGAGCGACTGAAGCTGACCGGCGTCGCCGCGAGCGAATTGCGTTTTGAGCTGGTTGGCGTCGACTCGCTGCACGGCGCGGACGTTTCCGCCCGGGCCAATCCGAACGAGCCCTACGAGGTGCGCGTGCGCGTCGCCGGCCGCACCGAAAACCTGCGCGAGGCCGTCAGGATCGGAAACGAGGTCGAAACGCTCTACACCAACGGCCCCGCCGCCGGCGGCGGCGCGTTCAAGTCGGCGCGCGATGTTGTGGCCGTGGCGTCGGTTCTGCTGCCGCGCGAACTCGCAAAACCATCGGTCCAGTTTGTGGGGCGTGAATGATGAAACTGCGCGAGATCGCCCATTCCCGCACCGGCGACAAGGGCAACACCTCCAACATTTCCGTGATCGCCTATCACGAAAAGCATTATCCGCTGCTGGTTGCTCAAGTCACGAGCGCGCGGGTCAAAGCGCATTTTGCGGGTGTTGTCGAAGGCGAAGTGGTCCGCTATGAACTGCCCAACCTATCGGCGCTGAATTTCGTGATGAGCGGGGCGCTTGGCGGCGGCGTGACGCGGTCGCTCGCGCTCGATGCCCACGGCAAATCACTTAGCTCCGCGCTGCTCGATCTGGAGATCGAAGAGAACCCCAACCAATAGGCGTCATGCCCGGCACAAGCCCGGCCATGACGGACGGAGAGAATAAACGATGCCGAACGCCCCGACACTCGCCACCCTGGCCGCCGATCTCGACAGCGGCCGCACCAGCGCCCGCAAGCTGGTCGACGAATGTCTCGCCAAAATCGCCGACACCTCCGGTGAGGGGATCCGGACCTTCATCCATGTCGATGCGGAAGCGGCCATCGAAGCCGCCGAAGCGATGGACCGGCTGCGCGAGGTGAAGGCGGCGCCGTCGCCGTTCGCCGGGATTCCGATCTCGATCAAGGATCTGTTCGACATCAGGGGGCAGGTGACCCGCGCCGGTTCGCGCGCGCTGGAAGATTCGGCGCCGGCGGAGGCCGATGCGACCGTGGTGGCGCGGTTGCGCCGGGCCGGCTTTGTCGTGATCGGCCGCACCAACATGACCGAATTCGCCTATTCCGGCATGGGCATCAACCCGCATTACGGCACGCCGAAGAGCGCCTGGCAGCGCAATGTGGGTCATGTACCCGGCGGATCGTCGTCGGGGGCGGCGGTCTCCGTCGCCGACGGCATGGCGCATGGCGCGCTCGGCACAGATACCGGCGGCTCCTGCCGGATCCCGGCCGCCTACAACGGCATCGTCGGCTTCAAGCCGACGCAGCGGCGGGTGCCGCTCGACGGCGGCGTGCCGCTGTCGTTTACGCTCGACAGTTTTGGGCCGCTGGCGCGCACCGTGGCGTGCTGCGCGGTGCTCGACGCCGTGCTGGCCAACGAAGCGATCGTTCCGTTGCAGCCGCGCCCGATCAAGGGCATGCGTCTGGCGGTGCCGACCACGGTCGCGCTCGACGAACTCGACGATGAAGTGGCGCGGACCTTCGAGCGCGCGCTGGAAACGCTGTCGCGACAGGGCGCGCTGATCGAACGGATCGAAGTGCCGGAATTCCTCGACGTCGGGGTGATGAACGCCAAGGGCGGGTTCGCCGCGGCGGAAAGCTATGCCTGGCACCGCTATCTGATCGCCGGCAGTGGCGACGTTTATGATCCCCGCGTTTCCTCGCGCATTCTTCGTGGCGAAAGCATTAGCGCTGCCGACTACATCGATTTGCTCAATGCGCGGAAGTCGCTGATCGCGCGCACCACGGTTCGGCTCGCGCCCTATGATGCCGTGGTCATGCCGACCACCGCCAACACGCCGCCGCGGATCGCCGATCTCGCCGACGACAAGGCCTTTACAAAGGCGAATTTGCTGTCGCTGCGCAATTGCACGCTGATCAACATGATCGATGGCTGCGGCATTTCGCTGCCCGCGCATCGCCAGGGCGAGGTTCCGGTCGGGCTGATGCTCGCGGCCCCCGGCGGGGCGGACCGCCGCATCTTCGAACTCGCCGCCGGAATGGAGACAGCGATCCGTGTTTGACCTTGCATTCACCATCGACGCCCAGGACACCACGACACCGCTGACGCTGGAGATCGATCAAGCCGTGATCGCCGGCTGGACCGGACGCGACCCGGTGGCGCGCGACAAGCACATCGCCGAACTCGAGGCGATCGGCATCGCCCGGCCGGCTTCGACGCCGATCTATTACCGGGTCGCCGCGCGGCGGCTCGCCATCACCGACAGCATTGAAGTCAGCGGCACCGAGTCGAGCGGCGAGGTCGAGTTTGTCCTGATCGGCTGGCAGGGCCGCATCTTTGTCGGCGTCGGTTCCGACCATACCGATCGCAAGGTGGAAGCCTACAGCGTCACCGTCTCCAAGCAGATGTGCGACAAGCCGATGGCGCCGGTGCTCTGGGAACTGGAGGACGTCGCCGGTCACTGGGATAAGATGATCCTGCGCTCGTATGCCTGGATCGACGGCGCGCGGGTGTTGTATCAGGAAGGCACGCTCGACGCGATGCTGCCGGTCGCGGACCTCATCCAGCGCGGTTTTGGCGACAAGGGTCTGCCGGACGGCTGCGCCATGTTCGGCGGCACCTTTGCGGCCAAAGGCGGCATCCGGCCTGCGAGCCGGTTCGAATACGAACTGGAAGATCCCGTGCTGAAACGCGCCATCGGCGGCGCCTACGATGTGGTCGTGTTGCCGGTGTTGGGCTGAACAGGAATTGTGACGTCGCAACGGCAGTCTGCTCCCTCTCCCGCTTGCGGGGGAGGGCCGGGGTGGGGTCTCTCCGCAAACGCCGGTGCCAGTGGATAGATGCCCCCACCCGCCGCGCTCTTCGAGCGCCATAGCCGAAGCTTCGCTTCGGCGTTCTTATCTTAGGACGGCCGCCCAAGGCGGCCTATGCTCCCCCGCAAGCGGGAGAGGTAAGAGGGCCTCCCGGGAATCGGGTGGCGCAAAGCGGCGCAGTTTGCGAAACTCGCAACATGAAATCAAACGTCAAAGAAATCATCCGACCGCCCTCCGACATCGCCGCCCGCGTCGACGCCATCGACTGGACGCAGGCAACCGGCGACCTCGACGCGCAAGGCTGCGCCGTGTTGAAGGGCTTGCTCTCGCCGGAAGAGTGCCGCGAGCTCGCGCGCCTCTATCCGGACGACAAGAACTTCCGCAGCCGCATCGTGATGGGACGCCACGGGTTCGGCCGCGGCGAATACAAGTATTTTTCCTATCCGCTGCCCGATCTGATCGCGGGGTTGCGGCCGGCGCTCTACGCAAAACTTCGCGATGTCGCCAATCGCTGGAACGAGGCGATGGGCATCGATATCCGCTATCCCGACAGCCACGATGCGTTTCTCAGGCGATGCCACGCCGCCGGCCAGACCCGGCCGACGCCGCTGCTGCTGCAATACGGCGCCGGCGACTACAATTGCCTGCATCAGGACCTCTATGGCGAACATGTGTTCCCGCTGCAGGTCGCGATCCTGTTGTCGGAACCGGGCCGCGATTTCGCCGGCGGCGAGTTCGTGCTGACCGAGCAGCGGCCGCGGATGCAGTCGCGCCCCGAAGTCGTGCCGCTGGCCCAGGGCGACGCGGTGGCCTTTGCTGTGCATGTGAGACCGGTGCAGGGGACGCGCGGATTCTATCGCGTTAACCTGCGCCATGGCGTCAGCCGCATCCGCTCCGGCCACCGGCATACCGTGGGTGTGATCTTCCACGATGCAAAGTGAGTGCGACTTTATTGACTGCCGATCTGTTTGAAAGCGTTCCCGATCTCCAACCGTCACAGCAGACGATGGCGGAGGGGGCCGTGCTGCTGCGCGGTTTTGCTCGATCGTTCGAAAGCGAGTTGATCGCGGACTTGCGCGCGATCGTGGCGCAGGCGCCGTTTCGCCACATGGTGACGCCGGGCGGCCATCAGATGTCGGTGGCGATGACGAATTGCGGCGATGCCGGCTGGGTCACCGATCGCAGCGGCTATCGTTATGACGCCAACGACCCCGAGGCCGGAAAGCCGTGGCCGGCGATGCCGGCGTTGTTTTGTAAATTGGCGGGGCAAGCGGCGGCGCAGGGAGGTTTTGACGGCTTTTCGCCGGATGCCTGCCTGATCAACCGTTATGCGCCGGGTGCGCGGATGTCGCTGCATCAGGACAAGGACGAGACCGACTTCGGCGCGCCGATTGTCTCGGTGTCGCTGGGCCTGCCGGCGATCTTCCTGTTCGGCGGCTTGCAGCGCAGCGACAAGCCGCAGCGGTTTCGGCTGCAGCATGGCGATATCGCGGTATGGGGCGGGCCGGCGCGGCTGTTCTTCCACGGCGTCGCGCCGCTGGCAGACGGGGAGCACGCGCTGCTGGGGCGCCAACGCATCAACCTGACGTTCCGCAAGGCAAGGTGAGGCGGGTTGCTTTCTTCCTCCCTTCTCCCCTTGTGGGAGAAGGTGGCGCGCAAAGTGCGCCGGATGAGGGGGCTCTATCCGCGGAGACAGACCCCTCACCCGTCCGCGATGCTGCGCATCGCGTCCACCCCAAGAGCGAGCTTCGCTCGTCTCGGCTCCCACAAGGGGAGAGGGGAAGAAAGGCAGCCTACGGCTTCGCCGGATGAATAAACGCCCACGGACTGACTTCCGAATCCGTCGGCACTTCGATGGCGATGACGTAAGGCCCGCCATCCGCCAACGCCTTCTCCAGCGCCGGACGAAATTGATCGGGCGAGGTCACGCGCGCCGCACCGACGCCAAACGATTCCGCAAGTTTCACAAAATCCGGATTGACCAGATCGGACGCTACCACGCGGCCGTCAAACCGCTCGCGCTGGTCGCGCCGCACATTGCCATAGGCGTTGTTGTTGAACACCAGCGTCACCACGCCAATGTTGAATTGCACCGCGGTCGCCAATTCTTGCACGCCGAACATGAAACCGCCATCACCCGTGATCGCGACCACCGGCCTATCAGGATGCGCGACCTTGGCGCCGAGTGCGGTGGGAAAGCCCGAGCCGAGCGTGCCCTGGTAGCCCGAGGTGATAAAGGTGCGCGGCTCGTAAATCGGAAAGCCGTACCACGAGGCAAAGCCGACTTGCGACAGTTCGTCGGTGACGATCGCGTTCTGCGGCAGCACCTCGCGCAGGATGTTCAGATACGCCATCTGCGGCTGAACTCTTTGAATCTCCTGCAGCGCCGCCGCGGAGGCGTCGCGGATCGTGGCGCGGCGGCCGCTGGATTTGCTGTATCCGGCCTTGCTCACCGCGGCGAGCAACGCGCGGGTCCCGGCCTGCGCATCGGCGACAACGGCGGCGTCCGGCGTCAAGCGGCGCATTTCCGACGGGTCGATATCGATACGGATCGATTTCAGGCCTTGGGGCTGAAACGGCCATCGGAACGACGAGGCCGGCAATTCCATGCGTGTGCCGATCCCGATCATGAGGTCGGTCCGCGGCCACAGTCTGTAGGCCGCCGCCATCGTCAGGCCCAGCTCATGCGCGTTGGAGACGATGCCGCGGCCGCTGCGGAAAGCCACCACAGGCGCATCGATCATCTCGGCCAGTTCGAGAATTTCCTCGCGCGCCTCGATGGCGCCGCTGCCGACAAAGATCATCGGCGTCTTGCTGCCGCCGATCAGCGCGGCGGCGGCCTTGATGCGATCGGGATCGGGCTTGGGTGCCGGAAACGGATCGAAGACTTTCGAGTCGCCGGTTTCGGCACGCTGCGTGAACACATCCCACGGCATTTCCAGCGCCACCGGACCGCGACGTCCCGACAGCATTTCCTGGAAGGCGCGAGAAACCAGCGCCGGCGCATTACCGGGATATTCGATGCGGTCAGCCCATTTGACAAAAGTCCGCAGCGTCGCGAGCTGGTCCGGCATTTCGTGCAGATGGCCGCGGCCCTTGCCGAGGAATTGCGTCGGCACCTGACCGGTCAGGCAGAGCACGGGTTCGTTGCATCCGAGCGCGGTGAGCAGCGCAGCGCCGGCATTGAGCACGCCGGGACCGGGCACCACGCTGAACACGCCGGGCCGGCCGGACGAACGCGCATAGCCAAAGGCCATGTAGCCGCAAGCCTGTTCGTGCCGCGCGCCGATCACCTTGAGCTGCGCCTGCTGGAAGGCGTCGAACAGGCCGTAGATCTGCGCGCCGGGCAGGCCGAACACGGTGTCGACGCCGTGCGCGACCAGGCCGCTGACGATGGCTTCGCCGCCGGAAGATGAAGTCATTGCATTGTCCAATCGCTTGCGGGCCGTTTCATGGGGTCTCGTCGATCACGCCGTTGCGCAGCACGCCGACGCCGTCGGCCTCGACCTCGATGACATCGCCGGGCTTGAGATAGCGCGGCGGATCGAACCGCGCTCCAGCGCCGGTCGGGGTGCCCGTGACGATGACGTCGCCTGATACCAGCGTGGTGAAGGTCGAGATGTAGTTGATGAGATAGCGGAAGCCGAAAATCAGCCGGCCGGTGCGGTCGTCCTGCCGCGTTTCGCCGTTGACCCGCGTCGTCAGCCTGATATCCGAGATTTGCGACTCGTCGGTGTAAGGCACCAGCCATGGGCCCAGGCTTCCGGTCGAGTCAAAGTTCTTGCCCTGTGTCACATTGAATTTCGCGTGCCGAACCCAGTCGCGGATGGTGCCTTCATTGCACAGTGTGACCGCGGCGATGTGATCGAGCGCCGCGCTTTCGGGGATGTGCCGGCCGGCCTTGCCGACGATCAGAACCAGTTCGCCCTCGTAATCGAGCTGCGCCGACGCGCGCGGGCGAACCAGCGGCGTGTCGTGGCCGACGAACGAGCGCGGCGTGCGCATGAACATACTCGGATATTTCGGGGCGTCCTGGCCGTCTTTATATTCGGCATTGCGGTCCGGGTAGTTCACGCCGATGCAGATGATCTTTTCCGGCGCCGGAATCGGCGGCAGCCAGGTGACGGTGTCGAGGGCGAAGTCGGGCGAATGTTTTGCGGCTTCTTCCGCGAGCTTCGTCAGCGCGCCCGCGGCGATGACTTCACGCAGTGTCGGATACTGCTTCGCAAACCGGGTCGAGAGATCGACAATTCCACCGTCCGTGACGGCGCCGTACCTTATCGGGCCGTCGACGGAAAAAGTTGCGAGGCGGGGAGAAGCCATGAGATGTCCAATAAAGGGAAGTCGTGAAGTTGAGCGGTGACGTCAGCCCGGCGTCATACCCTTGGCCTTGATGATGGTGGTCGCCGCGGGCGTGGTCAGATAGCTGATGAAGGCCTTGGCGGCTTCAGCTTCCTTTGTATCGGCAGCGACAGCGGCCGTGAACACCAGTTCCTGCTGCAGCTCCGCGGGGAATGAACCGGCGAGTTCGACGCCGGGCGCCATCAGCACGTTGACGAGAAACACCCCGAGCTCGGCCTCGCCATTGGCGACGGCTACCGGAATCTGCGTCGTCGCGTTCTGCGCTTTGGTTTTGGCTTTCATCCCTTCGGCGATGCCGAGCCGCTCGAATGTCTTCAAGACGTAGGCACCGGCGGCACTTGCCGGCAGGAACGTAACGGATTGGGCGTCGAGCAGGGCCTTCTTCAGCGCGTCGGGCGTGCTGATGTCGGGCTTGGGCGCACCGGTGCGAACGATGACGCCGTAGCCGACACGCGCGATATCGATGGTGGGCCCCGGCGCGAACCGGCCTTTGGCGGTTGCGTCCTTGAAGACATCGACGGGGACCACGACCACGTCGAACGGCGTGCCCGAAGTAACCCGCGTGATGATGTTGGGGGTGGAATCGAAGTGGGTGACGAGCTTGTGGCCGGTCGCCTTCTCGAACTCGGGTGCGAGCGCGTTCAGCGAAGCGGTCATCGAGCCGCCGGCAATCACCTTGAGCTCGACGGCCTCAGCCACGGGCGACAGGACAAGCGTAGCGGCAAATATCGATGCGGCGGCAGCGAGCAACGGTTTCTTCATGATATCCTCGTGGTTGGGGAAACAAGCTCATCTCTCAGTCGGCAATCGTGACATCGGCGACAAACAGCGGCTCGCGGATCGCCTGACCCGCGAACGGCGATCCCTGCTCGAACCACGAGCGCGGCGCCGGCGCGCCCCACAGCGTTTGCCGCCGCGGATCCTTCAATGACCATCGCATCGGCTCGTGGTCGTGATCCCCGGTGAAATAGTCGCTGGTGTAGAGCTCGATGCGGTGGCCGTCGGGGTCGCGGATGTAAAGAAAGAATGCATTCGAAATGCCGTGGCGGCCGGGACCGCGCTCGATGTTCTTGAGGAAGCCGCTCGAAGCCATCACGTCGCATAGGTGCAAAATGTTCATCGCGGTCGGCACCCAATAGGCAAAATGGTGCAGGCGAGGGCCCTTGCCGTTGGTGATGGCGAAGTCATGCACGTTGCCCTTGCGGTGCATCCATGCCGCCGCGATGCGGCCGTTCTCGCCGTCTTCCTCGCCATACTCGGTGAGGCGGAATCCCAATCGCGCATAGAAGTCGACGGTGTCCTGCACTTCGGCGGCGAAAACATTAAAATGGTCGAGCCGCTGCGGGTGGCAGCCCTTGTAGAGATCGTAACGCCGCAACAGATGCGGGCGCTTCTCCATCGAGGCGTAGAGCTCGATCTGGAAACCGAAGGGATCGGCGAACTGCAGCGTGCGGCCCTGGAACGGCTGCTCGGCGAACGCGTAGGTGATGCCGTTCTCGGAAAAGAACGCCGCCGCCTTGTCGAGATCGTTTTCGTTGCCGACCTTGAAGCCCATGCGGTTGCAGGCGGCACTCGCGGCCTTGCGCAGCACCAGCGAGTGATGCTGATGCTCCTCGCTGCCGCGCAGGTACACCGCTCCGTCGTCGCGGTCCTCGACATGGAGGCCGACGGTGTTTTCGTAGAATTCGCTGCTGGCATTGAGATCGACCACGTCGAGAACGACGTGGCTGGACCGGATGATGTTGAAGGGGGGATCGAAGATGTGCGGCGGAACGGGCATGCGGTGGCCTTTTAAAACACGTGGTTTAAGCCGTCATTGCGAGCGAAGCGAAGCAATCCAGCTTTTCTGAATGAAAAAGAAAGAGTGGATTGCTTCGTCGCAAGAGCTCCTCGCAATGACGAGAAAAACCCATCATTCATCGGATGCATTTATTCTCAGGATGAGGGCATTCCCAACCTTTGGATCTTGTGCGTTCCCCGCGCCAGCGAGACGTGCTTGGTTTCCATGTAGAAGTCGAACGAATAATCGCCGCCGTCGCGGCCGATGCCGGAGGATTTCATGCCGCCGAACGGGGTCGGCAGATGGCGGACGTTTTCTGAATTGAGCCAGAT
>Ga0209331_1000802_pt1 | contig 10902 bp, 7 predicted proteins | sample JacPinW_OM3H0_M3_FD_187971 | JGI IMG/M metagenome (GOLD analysis project Ga0209331, IMG submission 187971) | Forest soil microbial communities from Algoma, Ontario, Canada - Jack Pine, Ontario site 1_JW_OM3H0_M3 (SPAdes) (version 2) | ecosystem: Environmental > Terrestrial > Soil > Boreal... | reverse complement strand
TGCATGCGCCTTGGTGGCTTCGGTCGTCTGAGCGCGAGCGTCATTTTCGCTCGATCGGCGACAGCATTCCGGCCCTCGGCGCTCTCATGACACCGGCCGGTGAGGTCGAGCTCGTCAATCGTCAAGTCGTGGAATATTTCGGCGCGACACTTGAAGAACTGAAAGGTCGGGCAATCGGCGACGGCTTTCATCCGGATGACCGCCCAGATGTCCTCGCCGCGTGGAGGGAGGCAGTCGAAGCCGGCCAGCCATACGACTTTGAGTCCCGCCTCCGCCGCGCGGACGGGGTGTACCGGTGGTTTCACACGCGCGGCTTTCCCTTGCGAGATACGGAAGGCCGCATCGTCCTGTGGTACCTCTTGCACACTGATATCGACGACCGGAAGCGGGCTGAAGCCCTGCTCGCCGGTGAAAAGCGATTGCTCGAAATGGTGGCGGGCGGCCATTCGGTGTCAGAAATACTCGGAGCGCTTTGCCGGTTTGTCGAGAGCACGGTCAGCGGGTGTTACTGCAGCGTGGTGTTGGTCGATCGGAGCGGCACGCGTCTCGAACATGGAGCCGCACCGAGCCTTCCGGCCGGCTTCATCAACTCTATTATTGGTCGACCCGTAAACGTCGATTCAGGTCCGTGCGCGATGGCGGCGTACCTGAACGAACAAGTCATTGCGGCTGACCTCACGTCGGAGACGCGATGGGGGCCGTACGCGTGGAGCCCAATGGCCTTGGCACATGGGCTGCAGGCGTGCTGGTCAACGCCGATCTCGTCCACGGCCGGCAAGGTCTTGGGCGCGTTCGCGATCTACTACGATCAGCCCAGAACACCCACGACATCCGAGCAGCGTCTCATCGAGCAGTTCACCCACATTGCGAGCATCGCCGTGGAACGTGCGCAGAATGACGCTGCTCTGAAGCGAAGCGAGGCGTTTCTCGCAGAAGCCCAACGCCTCAGTTCAACCGGCAGCTTTTCACACTTTGTGGCGACGGACGAAATCACGTGGTCGGGAGAGCTCTATCGCATTTTTGAGCTGGATGAGGGGGTGCCTTTGACAAAAGAGCTGATCTCTTCGCGGTTCGACCCGGAAGATGCCGTGTTTGTACGTGAGATGATAGAGCGCGCGCGCGACGGCGACGTCGTAGAGTTTGAGCGCGAGTTCCGGCTGCAGATGCCGAACGGCTCGGTAAAGTACGTGCACACGGTCGCTCATGCGAACCGAGACCAGAATGGTCGACTGGAGTGCATCGGCGCGGTTCAGGACGTGACGGAGCGCCGACTCTCGGAAGAGGCACTCGGCAAGGTCCGATCGGAGCTCGCACACGTGGCCAGGGTCACCAGCCTCGGAGCATTGACGGCGTCGATCGCCCACGAAGTCAACCAGCCGCTGTCGGGCATCATCACCAATGCCAGCACCTGTCTGCGGATGTTGGCCGCGGACCCTCCAAACTTTGAAGGGGCGCGCGAAACCGCGCGGCGCACGATTCGCGACGGCAATCGGGCGTCTGATGTGATCACGCGATTGCGCGCGCTCTTTGCCAAGAAGGACACAACGACCGAATCGGTGGATCTGAGTGAGGCCACACGAGAGGTGATTGCACTGTCGTTGAGCGAGCTCCAGAGAAGCCGGGTGATTCTGCGATCGGAACTTGCCGACGACCTTCCGCCGGTCACAGGCGATCGTGTCCAGCTTCAGCAGGTCATCCTGAACCTGCTCCGGAACGCCCTGGACGCGATGGGCGGCGTCGACGATCGTCCGAGGAAGTTGGTGATCAGAACCGAACGAGACGAAGATGATCGTGTGCGCCTGACCGTGCAGGATACGGGGGCGGGTTTCGAACCTCAAGCTGCGGGCAGGCTCTTCGAGGCGTTCTATACCACTAAGAGTGGCGGTATGGGGATCGGTCTTTCCGTCAGTCGATCCATTATCGAGAGTCATCATGGCCGTCTATGGGTGGCACCGAATGATGGCCCGGGAGCCACGTTTTCATTTTCTCTTTCCCGCGCAGCGAAGGGTGTGACGGACACCCACGGTCTTGGCGCCATCCGGATGCCCGTGACGGCTGCGCGGCGCGTCATGAGGAATTCGTGATGGTGATACGTTCACTCGTGTCGGTCGTCGATGACGACGAGTCCGTGCGCGAGTCGCTGCCCGACTTGCTGAGGGAGTTTGGCTTTGCAGTCCAGGCGTTCTCGTCGGCAGAAGAGTTCCTCGCGTCCGATTGCGTGTGCCGGACCGGATGTCTGATCCTCGACATCGCCATGCCGGGCATGTCCGGACCCGATCTCCAACGGGAATTGATGCTTCGCCGGAAAGAGATTCCGATCGTCTTCATCACGGCTCACCGAGATGAGACCGTCCGTCCGCGCCTGCTCGAACAGGGTGCTGTGGAGTGCCTGTTCAAGCCATTCAGCGACACGGCTCTGCGTGAGGCGCTCAATGCCGCTTTTCGAGTGAGCTGAGCGGAGCGATGCGCCATGCCGTTGCAGCCCAGGCACTATGAGGGATATACATGAGTTTAGCGAGCGCGCCTGACTATCAGTTGAGCTCACCGCCTATGTCGCACGCTACACCAATCGTGTTCGTTGTTGATGACGACGTCTCTGTGCGCGAATCGCTGGAATTGCTGATCCGCTCCGCAGGCTGGCAGCCGGAGACATTTGCGTCCGCACAGGAATTCCTCGCCCGCCCACCGGTCTTTGCTCCGAGCTGCCTGGTTCTTGACGTTAATCTTCCGGACCTCAACGGCCTCGATCTTCAGAAGCGCGTCGCTGTCGATCGGATTGACATGCCGATCATCTTCATCACGGGTTACGGCGACGTGCCGATGACGGTCCAGGCCATGAAGGCGGGAGCTGTCGAGTTCTTGACGAAGCCATTCGGCGACGACGTGCTGTTGAGCGCCATCCGGCACGCCATCGAGCGCAGCCACACGGCACTTGATGATGAGGCGGAGAGACGGGCGCTCCGGGACCGTCACGCGTCACTCAGCCGCCGCGAACGGGAGGTCATGGCGTTGGTCGTCTCCGGCCTGTTGAATAAGCAGGTCGGTTTCGAGCTCGGCATCAGCGAGATCACGGTGAAGGCTCACCGAGGCAAGGTGATGCGCAAAATGAAGGCTGGCTCTCTCGCCGACCTGGTGAATATGGCCGCAAGACTCCGCCTCGCACCCGCGCCGACAGGCTGACGCACCAACGACGACCGGTCGTTGTCCGATTGCTCTTCGCTGGTCCCTTCTTCTCGTCTCCCTCGCCCGCGCCAGAAGGGATCCGAAATCAACGTGAGCAGATTGCCTGGTGCTGCGCCGCATCTGAGGGCAATCAATTCGATGGTGAGGCGGGGACGACTTTGCCGAGGGCTTGCGAGACACGGCCAGTCCAACGGAAGCCCACGAATCCCCCATCAGCATCATAGAGATAGTCGAAGCCGTTGAGGAAATGCAGGCTGGTGTTGACGAACGGCGCACGAGTGCGGCTAACAAAAGTGAGATAAGCTGGCGCGAGCGAATTGGCCTTGTCGCCGAGCATGAAGGTGTAGAGCGCTTGGGGAGAATGGTCGCTCGGAATCGAGATCATGAGAGTCGTTCCATTTGCCAGCGTCCTCGCGCGACCTGTCCCTATGACAAGGTCGGCTGAAGCCTGACTCGCTGGCACAGTCAGGTACATGGTGGTCACGCCGGTATCCATCAAAAGGCTGCCGCAGGCGGCAGGCTTTGCGCCGTTCACGGAGATGCAGGCAGGCGTACCCGCCCAGTCTTTGCCGTCTGCCTCCCTTGCAAGCTTGACGTAGGAGAAACCGCCCTGCGTGTTAGCTGAGGTCAGCCCGATATGAATGCCTTGCCGCGTCACGATGTAGCCCCGCCGCACGCGCTCCGGATTGGGGCCATCCTCGGCATTGATGTTGAGGAAGGGATTCCTGTCCGGTCCGCTTTGCGCCTGATGATCGTGCCGGCGGCCGAATCCTATCCCCATCATTGAAATCCCATGCGGCGCCTCGTTTTCCGTGCAGCGCCGAGCGCCTTCGATGCATTGGAGCTGGGTGACGGCAAGAACCGGGATGGCCGCCGTAGTCACGCGCGTTCCGTTGCCGCCGGTGATAGTCATACGCGTGACGACCCACTTGCCGACCATGATGCGACCAGAGCTGGAATACGTGAGCTTGCCCGGCCCCAGCGATTGCAAGCGGTCGATGTTTGGTATCTTGTCCGCCGAGACGACAACGCCGGTGGACCCGGTATCCATCACCACACCATAGCTGCGCTCACCGAACGAGACGCGCAGCCGGGGTACCTCCGTGATGTCGTCAAGGGGACCGGGCCCGTTTAGATACGGAAGGTACGCACTATAGTGAAAGTCTTCATATTGACCCGGTGAACCGGCGGAGGTCGCCGAAAGCCCGAGCAGGAGCAAGGCGACTGCTGTCGCAGCTCGCACAACGAGTATGGTTCCGGTCACCGCCGCTACTCCTTCCCCTGCACCCGTCTGACCTGACCACCTTGGAAGAAGCGCAGCTTGCGATACGCGAGCTAACCACGCGGATGAGAGCGATCACATAGAGCGAGACGCTTGCAAGCTGATTCTTACCCTTTTCCGGTACAATCCGCACAAGGCGAGCGACGGCTTAATGGGCTACTCCAATTCTATGTGGGCGCGAAAGCATCCAGGAAAAAAATGGTGGAAGAAGCGCTGCGCCTGCCCGAGCCCTCGCTTTGATTAGACAGTCTATCGCGCGCTCAGGTCTGGTGACAGCCTCGTGGGCCCGACCCAGGAGCAGATCGCGGCGGCACATTGGGATACGTTAAAGCCCGGCCTGCCTCTGTTCCGGCGGCTGGTAAAGGAGCGCGTCGCTGAAGCGATGAAGGGCCGCGGCGAAATCCAATCCGCCCAATGACACCAAGCGCGCTATCCGGGAGCAGCGGCATTGTTCAATGGAAGCCAGGTTGAAGGATACGCGAGGCGGGTTATGCACTTCGCCTTGTTCGGCGGAGCAGTCACAGCCTCGAATTCGTTACCCATCGTGTTACCTGTACTGGCGGTTGGTTAGACCTCTGCGCGAAGTTGTGGGTCGTAAGTGTCTCATTCGCTTTGCCCCAATGAGCAGATATCCGCCGCGATGAATCGGGGGTCTCGTTCGTGCTATAAGCCGACATTCATCATAGGCCGACCCTCTGGATCACGCTTGCTTCAAGGAAGGCACCAGATGCGGCGACTGCACCGCAAAGCTTTTCACGACGGCATAGATGGCGGGAATGACGATCAATGTGAGCAAAGTCGAGGAGACCATGCCGCCGATCATAGGGACGGCAATGCGCTGCATGACCTCTGCGCCGGTGCCGTAGCTCCACATGATCGGCAGCAGACCCGCCATAATGGCAAAGACCGTCATCATCTTCGGGCGCACGCGCTCGACTGCGCCGGCCATGATCGCGGCACGAAGGTCATCAGGCGTGAACGGTCGTCCTTCGGCGTTACGGCGTGCCTGCAATTCACCCAACGCACTGTCGAGATAAATCAGCATAACGACGCCGGTTTCGGCGGCAACGCCGGCAAGCGCAATGAAGCCGACGGCGACAGCGACAGACAGATTGAAGCCGAGCCACCACATCAGCCAGAACCCTCCGACCAATGCGAAGGGCACCGAAAGCATGACGATCAGAGTTTCGGTTACGCGCCGGAAATTGAGATAGAGCAACAGGAAGATGATGAGCACCGTGACCGGCACCACGAGCTTCAGCCGAGCTTTGGCTCGCTCGAGATATTCGAATTGGCCGCTCCAGGTGACATAATACCCGGGAGGAAACTTGACTTGCGCCGCGACGGCCTTCTGTGCGTCCGCCACGTAGCCGCCGAGATCGCGATCGCGCAGATCGATGAAGATGTAGGCGGCAAGCTGGGCATTCTCGCTGCGGATGCTGGCGGGCCCCTGCGCAAGGCTCACTTTTGCGACTTGGCCAAGCGGCACGGTGGCGCCGTCGGCCATCGGGATCAGCACCTCGGTCGCGATCGCCTGCGGGTCGCTGCGGTAGTCGCGCGGGTAGCGTATGCTGACGGTGTAGCGCTCCCGCCCCTCGACCGTGGTCGTCACCGGCTCTGCGCCGAGCGCCATCGCGATCAAGTTCTGCAGGTCGCCGATCATCAGCCCGTAGCGGGCGAGCTGGCCGCGGTCGGGATCGATGTTGAGGTAGTAACCTCCGATCACCCGTTCGGCGTAGGCGCTCGTGGTTCCCGGCACCGTTCGGATCACAGCTTCGATCTGGCGGGCAAGCTTCTCCATCTGGGCAAGGTCGGTGCCAAGCACCTTGATGCCGACCGGCGTGCGAATGCCGGTCGAGAGCATGTCGATGCGCGCCTTGATCGGCATGGTCCAGGCGTTGGAGACGCCGGGGAATTGCAACGTCCTGTCCATCTCGGCGATCAGCTTGTCCACCGTCATGCCGGCACGCCATTCGCTCTCGGGCTTGAGATTGATCACGGTCTCGAACATCTCGGTTGGAGCGGGATCGGTAGCAGTTGATGCACGTCCGGCCTTTCCCCAGACCGAGGCGACTTCCGGGAAGGACTTGATGATCTTGTCTTGCGTCTGCACTAGCTCGGCCGCCTTCGTAACGGACAAGCCCGGCAGCGTGGTCGGCATGTAGAACAGCGTGCCCTCGTTGAGATTGGGCATGAATTCGGTGCCGAGCCGCATTGCGGGCCAGAGACTACCGGCCAGTATCATCAGGGCGGCCAGGATCGTGACCGCCCTGAACCGAAGCGCCACACGGATCACTGGACGATAGAGCCAGATCAGGAGCCGGTTCAGCGGGTTCATGTGCTCAGGCATGATCCGACCGCGCACGAACAGGATCATGAGTGCGGGGACGAGCGTCACGGACAACAGCGCCGCCGCGGCCATGGAAAATGTCTTGGTATAGGCGAGCGGCTTGAACAGGCGGCCTTCCTGAGCTTCGAGCGCGAAGATCGGCAAGAACGACACTGTGATGATCAACAGGCTGAAGAACAGCGCGGGGCCGACCTCGATCGCCGCCTCGATCAGAACCTCCGACCGCGTCTTGTCGGGTGGGGCGCGTTCCAGGTGCTTGTGCGCGTTCTCGATCATGACGATGGCGGCATCGACCATTGCGCCGATGGCAATGGCGATGCCACCAAGGCTCATGATGTTCGAGCTCAAGCCCAGCAAGTGCATGCAGAGATAGGCGATCAGCACGCCGACCGGCAGCGTGATGATGGCAACGAGCGCACTGCGGACATGCAGCAGGAACACGACGCAGACGAGCGAGACGATGGCGCTCTCCTCGATCAGCGTGCGCTTGAGGGTATCGATCGCACGGTAGATGAGGTCCGAACGGTCGTAGACCGATTCGATGCTCACGCCCTGAGGAAGGCTCGGCGCGATCTCGATGAGCCGATCCTTGACGTTGCGAATCACGGACAGCGCGTTTTCGCCAAACCGCTGAAGCACAATGCCGGAAACGACCTCACCTTCCCCGTTCATCTCGGTGATGCCGCGACGTTCGTCTGGCGTCAGTTCGATTCGCGCCACGTCCTTGAGCAGAACCGGCACGCCACGGTCGCTCTTGACGACGATCTGCTCCAGGTCCGAAAGGCTCTTGATGTACCCGCGTCCGCGCACCGCGAACTCGGTTTCTGCAAGCTCGACGGTGCGTCCGCCTACGTCCATGTTGCTGGTGCGCAGCGCTTCGCGGATTCTGGCCAGTGGAATACCAAGCGCCTGTAGCCGCCGTGGATCGATGACCACGCTGTACTGCTTGACGAAGCCGCCGACGCTGGCAACTTCGGCAACGCCCTCCGCCTTCGCAATGCCATAGCGGACGTACCAGTCCTGGATGGTCCGCAGCTCGGCGAGGCTCTTTTGCGCGCCGCGCACGACGTATTGGTAAACCCAGCCGACGCCCGTCGCGTCCGGACCCAGGCTCGGGACAATGCCCGCCGGAAGCCGTCGCGCCGCGGAGCTAAGATATTCGAGCACACGCGAGCGCGCCCAGTAGAGGTCGGTGCCATCCTCGAAGATGACGTAGACGAACGAGACGCCGAAGAACGAGAAGCCGCGCACGACACGGGACTTGGGAACGCTCAACATTGCCGTGGTCAACGGATAAGTGACCTGATCCTCGACCACCTGCGGCGCTTGGCCGGTATATTCCGTGTAGACAATCACCTGAACGTCGGAGAGGTCGGGAATCGCGTCGAGCGGCACGCGCGACACCGCGTAGATTCCGGCCAAGGTGACGAATATGGTCGCAAAGCCGATCAGGAAAACGTTGCGGGCGGACCAACGGATGAGCACCGCAATCATTTCACCGCCCCCGGCTGCGTGAAGGCTTGCAGCGCCGCCTTGAGATTGCTTTCGGCGTCGATCAGGAACGTTGCCGCCGTGACGACTTCTTCTCCCTTGTTGACACCGTCGAGAACCTCGACATAGCCACCACCTCGGCGGCCGAGCTTGACCGCCCGCGGCTCGAAGCGGCCTTCACCCTTGGCGATCAGCACGATCTGGCGAGTGCCACTGTCGATGACGGCGCTGGCCGGAACGGTGATTGCGGGCTGTTCGTCTGCTCCCGCTTGGAGCACGATGTCGGCGTACATATCGATTTTCAGTCGATCATTGGGATTCGGCAGCTCGATGCGCACTCGCGCCGTTCTCGTCTCTGCCCGCAGCTCCGGGTAGATGAACGTCACTTCGCCTTCGACCGGCTGCGCCGCGTAAGCGCGCACCGTGACGGTGGCGCGGGTACCGAGCTTGATCGCGGACAGATCGCTCTCGGCCACGTCGGCGATGACCCAGAGGTGGGTGTGGTCGGCGATCCGATAAAGCTCGTCGCCGGCTTTCACCCTTTGACCGTTGATCACCCTTTTTTCGATCACGTCTCCGGTTGCGGGCGCGGGCCAAACGAGGGACATAGGATTCTTGCCCGCGCGCACTTCACGGATATGGCTTTCGGGGACCCCCAGATTGCGAAGCCGCTGCTCAGCGCCGCCATTACGGAGGTCGACCTGGGCACTTACGATATCCGGGCTGAAAACACGAAACAGCGGATCGCCAACATGAACATGTTGTCCGGTCTTGTTGACGAATAGTTCCTCGATGTACGCGTCCGATCGCATCGCGACGATCGTCAACCGGGATTCGTCATGCATCACCGTGCCGACGGCGCGGACCGGACGCACAATGACGCGCGCTTCGACCGCTTCCGTTCGCACGCCGCTGCGCTGCACCTTGTCGAGGCTCACCTTGACGGTCTTGCCGTCGTCCTGCTCCTCGCCCTCATAGACCGGGATGTAGTCCATCCCCATCCAATCCTTCTTCGGCACCGGCGAGGTGTCGGGCAGGCCCATCGGATTGCGGTAATAGATAATCCGCCTGCCTGGCGGCTGATCCAGCGTAGCGGACTTTGCGGTGTTCGTATCGAAGCTGATGTCCTCGCTGGCAAGCACAGCGCGATATGGCCGCCCGTCAGGCGTTTGTTTGGGTTCAAGGGAATAGAACGGCTTGTCGTCGGGATCGCGGTAATAGATGACCGGGCCGGACGACGCTGGCGCATTCGTCTGAGCCGCGCCCGTGGTCGTCATGAACTCGGACGTGCCAAGTCCATGATAACCCAGACCATATCCTCCCACGCCCGCCGCCAGGATGGCAGCAAGGATCAGGAGCACGCCTCGGGTACTGCTCATGGCAGCGCCTTGAGAACCAGCCTACCTTCAACCGTGCCTTCCTCTCCCTGCACCTTCGCGCCGAGAGAAAGCCGCCACCGGCCTTGCATCATCAGGTCTGTCTTGAAGCGGTAGATGCCCGGCTCGGTCGAAGGCAGTTGCTCGAGCGGAGCGGTCATCTCCTGCATTGCGTCGGGAGCCATGTCGATCCGCTTAGCGAAGATCACCGCATCGGGAACGGGCTTGCCGGACTTCTTGTTGACCAGACGCACGGCGACGATTGCACCGTCGCCTTTTTTCATCTCGCTCTGGACGAGTTGGAATTCGTAATCCTTCACGTCGGCGAGTGCTGCGGGGGCGAAGACACCCCACAGCAGGCCAAACAGCACGGCGACGGGGACGCCGTTGTTGCTCCACGTTCTCACGATCAACTCTCCTAGGTTCGACATTTTTCCGCTCATGCCCGTGGCCAAGCCACGCGCACGCAGCGCCCGCCTGACGCGCAAGCGGCGATTTCCGGCGCGCGTTGCGCGGCCGGGCGTTCGAACCTAGATTTTGGGAGGTCTTGGAGGCGGCCCCTGGCTCAGGCCGGCCACGTCCGTGTCATTGCCGGGGAAAAAGACGGTTGCCAGCCCAAGCGGTGTGACGAGACCCGCCGTTTGCACAGCGTTGCAGAGGAACTGCATCGCGCACACCGCCATGAAGATGCAATCCTTGCCGCAGTCGGGAATGGGCGCTTTCGTTGGGCAACAAGGCATGTCTTCCGGCATCGCCATCGCCGCCTCATCGACCATCGCCTGATCGGAGGCGACAGCCGTGTGCATGGGGGCGGGCATGGCCATGGCTGGCCTTGCAATCGGGCCGAGAATAAGCCCGACGATTGCCGGGATAGCCAGCAGACTGCGTATGGTGGACAGGGTCTTCACTCGCCGATTAATAGCACAACGAGCTGCTTCGTAAATACGGCGGACATAGGCCGTGGGCTGCTGGCGATCTGCAGGCGGCGAGATGGACTGTCCGAGCACCTCGCCTGTGTGATGCCGGCCGCTGATGCCGACGGACGTCAGTACTCGGGCGTATAGCAGCCGTAGCGGTTGTAATAGGGGTAGCCGTAGCTGCACCCGTAGTCATAGAAACCGAAACCCAAGCCGGGCGCGAAACGCCGGCCGCGACCGAAATGCCTGTCGTGGCCGAAGCGGCCGTGCGCCACGGCAAAGTGCTGACCCGCAAAGCCGCGG
>Ga0209331_1000801_pt1 | contig 10906 bp, 12 predicted proteins | sample JacPinW_OM3H0_M3_FD_187971 | JGI IMG/M metagenome (GOLD analysis project Ga0209331, IMG submission 187971) | Forest soil microbial communities from Algoma, Ontario, Canada - Jack Pine, Ontario site 1_JW_OM3H0_M3 (SPAdes) (version 2) | ecosystem: Environmental > Terrestrial > Soil > Boreal... | reverse complement strand
AGGGGCTGTCGGCGGCTGAGCGGCTTTACGCCTGGAACACGCTCGAAGTGCTGGCGATGTCGTCAGGCAACATCGCAAGCCCCGCGAATGCGATCCCCGGCGAGGCGCACGCGGTGCTGCAGTTGCGCTTTGTCGTCGGCACCAGGATCGACCAGGTCGTCGACGCGGTGCGGGCGCATCTGCACGACCACGGGTTTCCGATGGTCGACGTGCGCGCGGCCCAGAGCTTCGCGGCGTCACGCACCGATTTCGACAGCCCCTGGATCAACTGGGCCGCGGAATCGATCCGGCAGACCACCGGGAAAGCGCCCGCGATTCTGCCGAATTTCGGGGGATCGCTGCCCAACGATGTGTTCTCCGAAGGGCTTGGCCTGCCCACGATCTGGGTGCCGCATTCCTATCCCGGCTGCTCCCAGCATGCGCCCGACGAGCACATTCTGCTGTCGGTCACCGAAGAAGCGCTCGGCATCATGGCGGGCCTGTTCTGGGATCTGGGCGAGATGCCGCGCGCCCTGTAGAATTGCGACCAAGCGCGGGATCGGAAATGGGTTCCGCGCTTAAGGGGCGATCCGGCGCGAGTGGAACTTTCGAAGTGATTTGACTTTGCCGGCACCGTTGCACAACGGTATTGCGATGAGCGACGTATCGAACTCCGGCACACCCCTGAAGGCGACGTTCCGCATCAAGCTGAACGGCAAGACGGTTGCGATCGAAACCGTCGGCCAAGCTTACGCGTTCATCACCAGTCTGAACACGGTCGAATGGGTGGAATTTCAGTCGCTGCACGGCGATACCAAAGCCGCCCTCGAGGCCGCAGCCGACGACGCCATGCTGACCGTGCAGGCAACGAACCTGCTTCGAGCCCTGTTCGTGCGCGCAAAACTGCTCTGAATTACACGCCCTCGTCCAGCGCCACCAGTTCGCGCTTTTTGCGCAGCGACGGCAGCAACGGGCCGACCAGCAGCACCACTGCCAGCACCAGGCATGCCGCCGAGATCGGGCGCTGCACGAAGGTGAGGAGATCGCCCTGCGACAGGATCAGCGATTTGCGTAGATTATTCTCGAGCATCGGCCCCAGCACGAAGGCCAGCACCAGCGGCGCCGGCTCATAGCCGAGCTTGCGCATGGAATAGCCGATCACGCCGAACGCGATCATGACATAGACGTCGAACACGTTGTTGCTGGAACAATAGACGCCGATGATGGTGAACAGGATGATCAGCGGGAACAGGATATTGTAGGGCAGTTTTAGAAGCTGCACCCACATCCCGATCAGCGGCAAATTGAGCACCAGCAGCATGACGTTGCCGATATACATGCTGGCGACGATGCCCCAGAACAGTCCGGGATTCTGCGTGATCAGCAGCGGGCCGGGCTGCAGCCCGTGAATCACGAAGGCGCCGAGCAGCAGCGCCATCACCACATTCGGGGGAATGCCGAGCGTCATCAGCGGAATGAACGCGCCGCCCGCGGCAGCGTTATTGGCGGACTCAGGACCGGCGACACCCTCGATCGCGCCGTTGCCGAATCTTTCAGGTGTTTTCGAAAGCCGCTTCTCCAGCGCGTAAGACGCAAACGACGCCACCACGGCGCCGCCGCCCGGCAATATCCCTAGGAAAAATCCGAGGATGGTGCCGCGCGAGATCGGTCCGGCACTGGCCTTCCAGTCCGCCTTGTTCGGCAGCAATTGCGTGATCCTGGCGTTGATGACGTCGCGCTTGATATGCTGTTCGGTGTTGATCAGGACCTCGGCGATGCCGAACAGCCCCATAACGACAGGCACGAGACCGATGCCGTCGATCAGTTCCATCCGGCCGAAGGTGAGACGCGGCTGTGCGGTGATGCTGTCCAGTCCGATCAGGCCGAGCACGATGCCGATGCAGGCCATCAGCAGCGCTTTCGCCATCGATCCCTGGGTGAGAAAGGTCAGCACCACCAGTCCCAGCACCATCAGGCTGAAATATTCCGCCGGTCCGAACGCAATCGCGACATTGGCGAGCGACGGCGCGATCAGCATCAGCGCGACCAGCGAAAATGTGCCGGCGATGAACGAGCCCAGCGCCGAGATGCCGAGCGCGGGTCCGGCGCGGCCCTGCTTGGCCATCTGATGGCCGTCGATACAGGTCACGACCGACGCAGCCTCGCCGGGGATGTTGACCAGGATCGACGTGGTCGAGCCGCCATACATCGAGCCGTAATAGATGCCGGCCATCATGATGATGCCGGACTCCGGCGTTCCCGACAGCGTAATGGGCAGCAGCAGCGACATCGCCGAAATCGGACCGATACCCGGCAGCACCCCGACCAGCGTGCCGATGAACACGCCGATGAAGCAGTAGAGCAGGTTGATCGGCAGCAGCGCGACGCCGAATCCGTGCGCGACGTTTACGAGTGTGTCCATGTCTTGAAATCCAGTCAGCCGATTTCGAAGATGCCCGATGGCAACTGGATCAGGAGCAGGCGTTTCAGCACCCACCACACGCCGAGCGGGGTGAGGACGGCGATGGGAATTGCGAGCGTCCAGCGCACGGGATCGATAACGCGAAGCAGCAGCAGCATCAACGGGATCGCGGAGAGCAGGAAGCCGATCTGGTCCAGCGCGAACGAAAACGCGGTGAGGCATGCGATGATCAGCAACGGCTTGGTCCAGCGCGTGTCTTTCCAGCGCAAAGCAAAGGTCGGGCCGCCTTCCGTGACCGCCGCGACAATAATGGTGATCGCAAACACGCACATCAGCATGCCGGTATAGAACAGCACATAGCCGGAGCCGGGATCGTTGATGGTGCCGAGCTTGAGTTTCAGGCCCGACCGGATCACGAAGATGCCGAGCGCGAGGCCGATCAGCCCGCCCCATAATTCGGAGTTGTTGAGCCGGAGTTTTACGTTGGTTTGATCGCTCATCGAATTTCTCTCCGCGTTCCCCGGACGCTGCGCAGCGCCTTAGCGGTGCGCTGCAGAGCCGGGGTCCAGAATGAGGTGTGGGTCCCGGCTCTGCGGAGCAGCGCCAAGCGCGCTGCACCGCGTCCGGGACACGATACCGCCAACGTCAGTTCGTCTTCTTCGCCAGCCCGAGCGTATCGATCACCTTGCGTTCGGACTCGGTGACCTCGACGACGAACTTCTTGTAGTCCTCGGTGCTCTTGTAATTCGGCACCATGTCGTATTTGGCGAGCGTGGCGATCACGGCGGGGTCCTCGATTGCCTTCTTGAAGGCGTCGTGCAGCTTGGCGACGATTTTCGGATCCATGCCCTTCGGTCCGCCGATTCCGAACGGCGAATCATAGACCATGGGATAGCCGAGTTCCTTCAGCGTCGGCACGTCGGGGAAATTCGGCGACCGCACCGAGGTCCACACCATCAGCAGCCGCAGCTTGCCGGCGTCGACCAACGGGCGCCATCCGGTGGAATCGGCCTGCAGCGTGGTGTGCTGGCCGAGCACCGCGGCATTGGTTTCCGCGCCGCCCTTGAACGGCACCTGCGTCATCTTGATCCCCGCCAGGGCGGCGATCTGTTCCATGCCGATATGCAGCGAGGTTCCGGTGCCGGGGGTCGCGTAGGTCACCTTGCCGGGATTCTGCTTGGCGAAATCGACCACGTCTTTCCAGGTCTTGAACTGCGACTCGGAATTGGTGGTGACGCCGAAAGTGTATCCGGTCAGATGCACGATGTAGCTGAAGTCCTTGGCGGGATCCCAGGATACCTCCTGCATCAGCGGCAGCCGGAACACCGTGATCGGGAGCTGCGCGATGGTGTAGCCGTCGGGCTTGGAGGCTGCCGCCATGGTGGCCGGGCCGACCGTGCCGCCGCCGCCGGCCTTGTTATCGACCGCGATCGGCTGGCCGATGAACTTCGAGGCGCTGTCGGCGATCGCCCGCATCGCGATGTCGGTCGATCCGCCCGCCGGCCAGGGCACGATCAGGGTGATCGGCTTGGTCGGATATTCCTGCGCGCCCGCGGCGGCGCCGGCGAGCGCGCCGAGTGTCGCCAGGACGATCGTCAGACTATTGCGCCAAAGCTTCATCAATTCTCTCCCTCGCGGCCCGCCATCTGCGGACACCGCTCTTGTTGTTTTTGCGTGAATTCAATCTTTCCCGAAAACGACGGGGAAGAAAAGCAGGTAAACCAGGTTTCGGCTTTGGAATAGGCAACAATGCCACTTGCGAAGGCACTGCGACATTAAGTCTGCGGCCAGGGTAGTTGAGTTTAGAGGCCGCATGGCCTGCGCGGGAGACGGAACACGCCTTGCGGTTGCCGGCTCTTCACGCCAAGATGGCGCGGATTTCCGTGTCACGGGAAAAATCAGCTTGAAGCATGCCACACCATCGTCGAGCGCACCCGACGCCGAGATTATCAGGACGTTTGCGGGAATCCCCGGCTTGCTCGAGCAGGCTCCCGCCTTGATCGCTCGTGGCCGGTTTCTTGACTGCGAATGCCTGCTCGGTCCGACCGATCACCCGTTTCACGCCTCGATCCGTGGCGGGCGGATCGTCGACCTGACGCCGGCGCCGGTGCTGATGCGGTCCTGGCGTTTTTCCTATCGCGCGACGGCGGCGGCCTGGGCGGAGTACTGGCAGCCCGCGCCCCGGCCGGGCTGGCACGATCTGCTCGCATTGACCAAGCGCGAGCAGGCGGTTCTTGAAGGCGACCTGCATCCATTCATGGTGCATCTGCAGTATTTCAAGGACGTGCTGGCGCTGCCCCGGCCGCACGCTTCCGCGGTGCCGCAATGAACGGCCATATCGAGCCGATGGTCGGCCGCTACGTCCATGTCGAGATCGATCGGGACATGCACCGGATCTATTTCGAGGAAAGCGGCGCCGGCGTTCCGCTGGTGTGCCTGCACACCGCGGGCTCGGACGGGCGGCAGTGGCGGCACCTGCTCGCCGACGAAGAGTTTTCGAAAAAATTCCGCATCATCGCGTTCGATATGCCCTGGCACGGCAAGTCAAATCCTCCCGCGAACTGGAGCGGCGAGGAATATCAACTCACCACCGCGCGCTATACGGAAACGGTCCGCGCCTTCTGCAAGGCGCTCAAGCTGGAGAAGCCGGTCGTGATGGGCTGCTCGATCGGCGGCCGCATTGTTCTCAACCTTGCGATCGACCATGCCGCGGAGTTCCGCGCGCTGATTGGTCTCGAAGCCGCCGATTTTCAGGCGCCGTGGTACGACACGAGCTGGCTGAACCGTCCTGACGTGCACGGCGGCGAAGTCTGCGCGGCGCTGGTGTCCGGCCTGATCGCGCCGCAAAGCCCCGAAGTCTCGCGAAACGAAACGCTGTGGGCCTACAAGCAGGGCGGTCCGGGCGTCTTCAAGGGCGATCTGTACTTCTATCGCGTCGATGGCGACCTGCGTGGCCGGGTCGAGACGATCGATACCCGGGTATGTCCGCTTTATCTGCTCACGGGCGAGTATGATTTCTCCTGCACGCCTGAAGATACCAAGCGGACCGCCGCCGCGATTCCGGACGCCAGCGTCACCATCATGGAACAACTCGGTCATTTTCCGATGAGCGAGAACCCCGAACAGTTTCGCCGCTACATCGCGCCTGTCCTGAACGAAATCCTCGAGCAATCGTCAATATCCACCAAGCAAGGAGAACACGCATGAGACGTAAGTCTATGATTGGCTACGCGCTTGCCGCCGCGTTATGCGCTGATACGGCGATGGCCCAGGAACTCACCGGCACGCTGAAAAACATCAAGGAGACCGGCGCGATCACGCTCGGCTACCGCGATTCCTCGATTCCATTCTCGTATCTCGACGACAATCAGAAGCCGATCGGCTACGCCATGGACATCTGCTACAAGATCGTCGAGGCCGTGAAGAAGGAGCTCAAGCTCGACAAGCTCGAGGTCAAGCTCAACCCGGTGACGTCATCGACCCGCATTCCATTGCTGGCCAACGGCACCATCGATCTCGAATGCGGTTCGACCACCAACAATGTCGACCGCCAGAAGCAGATCTCCTATACCAACACCCACTTCCTGACCGCGAGCCGCTTCGTCTCCAAGAAATCCAGCAAGATCAACTCGATCGACGATCTCAAGGGCAAGTCGGTGGTCTCGACCTCGGGCACCACCAACGTCAAGCAGCTGACGGAGGCCAACGCCGCCCGCAACCTCGGCGTCAACATCATCCCGGCCAAGGATCATGCCGAAGCGTTCCTGATGGTCGAGACCGATCGCGCCGTCGCGTTCGTGATGGACGATATCCTGCTCGCCAGTCTGGTCGCCGGATCGAGAGAGCCGGACGCCTACGTCATCTCCAAGGACGCGTTCTCCAAGCCTGAGCCCTACGGCATCATGCTGCGCAAGGACGATCCGGCCTTCAAGAAGGTGGTCGATGGCGCCACCGCGGCGCTCTACCAGAGCCCGGAAGGCGTCAAGATCTATGAAAAGTGGTTCATGGCGAAGATTCCGCCGAAGGGCCTCAATCTGAATGTCCCGCTCGGTCCGGAGCAGAAGAAGTCGTTCGCGAAGCCTTCGGATTCGCCGGATCCTGACGCCTACGCGATGTGAGGAAGCGTGACCCATGCAATGGCCCGGCCATTGCATGGGTGCGGGCCCATGAGTGCGGGCGATATGGCGGCCGGAGGTGTATTCCGGCCCGATTCATGCAAGCGTTGCGGAAGTTGTCCAAGCGAGGAGAGTACGAATGAAACGTCTGCGTATGATTGGTCTGGCGCTCGCCGCAGCTTTCTGTGTCGGACAGGCCGATGCCCAGGAGTTGACGGGGACGCTGAAGAAAATCAAGGAAACCGGTACGATCGCCATCGGCTACCGCGATTCGTCGATCCCGTTTTCCTATCTGGACGACAACCAGAAGCCGATCGGCTTTGCGATCGACATCTGCATCAGGATCGTCGACGCCGTGAAGAAGGAGCTCAAGCTCGACAAGCTCGCGGTCGAGTTCAATCCGGTGACGTCGTCGGGCCGTATTCCATTGCTGGCGAACGGCACCATCGACCTCGAATGCGGTTCGACCACCAATAACGCCGACCGTCTGAAGCAGGTTGCCTTCACCAACACCCACTTTCTGACCGCGACCCGCTTCGTCTCCAAGAAGTCCAGTAACCTCAACTCGATCGACGATCTCAAGGGCAAGTCGGTGGCCTCGACGTCCGGCACTACCAACATCAGGCAACTGACCGAAGCCAATGCCGCCCGCAACCTCGGCATCAACATCATCCCGGCGAAGGAACATGCCGAATCGTTTCTGATGGTCGAAACCGATCGCGCAGTCGCGGCTGTGCTGGATGATATCCTGCTCGCCAGCTTCGTCGCCGGATCGAAAGATCCGGGCGCCTACGTCATCTCCAAGGACGCGTTCTCGAAGCCTGAGCCTTACGGCATCATGATGCGAAAGGACGATCCGGATTTCAAGAAGGTGGTCGATGCGGCCACCGCCGCGCTCTACCAGAGTGCCGACGGCCAGAAGCTGTACGACAAATGGTTCATGCAGAAGATCCCGCCCAAGGGCTTGAACCTCAACGCGCCGATCAGCGCGGAGCTGAAGCAGGGATTCGCCAAGCCTTCCGATTCCCCCGATCCGGATTCCTATAAGGCGATGTAGGGTTTGTCAGCCCAAGCGATGGCCCGGCCATTGCCTAAGCTGGTATCGGTGGGCAGGCTTGGCTGGTAGCGGCGCAGCCGTAGCGCGGGGGGCTTCGTGAACTATCACTGGAACTGGAGCATTTTCTGGGAGCCGGCCCCTAACGGGACCGGCACCTATCTCGACATGCTGCTGTCGGGGCTGGTCCTGACCATCGAGACGGCGATCTGCGCCTGGATCATCGCGCTGGTATTCGGGACGATCTTCGGCGTCCTGCGCACGCTGCCGTCGAAGACGGCGTCCCGCCTCGGCTTCGCCTACGTCGAGTTCTTCCGCAACATGCCGCTCTTGGTGCAGCTGTTCATCTGGTTCTTCGTCTTGCCGGAGATACTGCCGCCGTCTTGGGGGCTCTGGATGAAGCAGATGCCCCACGCGCCGTTCTACACCGCGGCGATCGGGATCGGGCTGTTCATGTCCGCGCGCGTCGCTGAACAAACGCGCGCCGGTATCAGTTCGCTGCCGCGCGGCCAGAAACTCGCCGCGACCGCGCTCGGCCTGACAACAGCGCAGACCTATCGCTACGTGCTGCTGCCGATGGCGTTTCGCATCATGATCCCGCCGTTGACGTCCGAATTTCTCTCCACCATCAAGAATACGTCGGTGGCCATCACCATCGGCCTGATCGAGCTGACCGGCGAAGCGCGCGCCATGCAGGAATTTTCCTTTCAGGTGTTTGAGGCCTTCACTGGCGCGACAGTGCTGTATTTGCTGATCAATATCGTGGTCGTCATCGCGATGCGCTTCCTCGAGCGCGCTTTGGCGGTCCCCGGCTACATTACCGGGAAGTAGCGCACCATGTTCGCCAGCTTCGATTTCGATGTCATCCGCCGCTCGCTTCCCTATCTGTTCCTCGACGGCATGACGTTCACGCTGACGCTGACGGGGCTGGCCGCGCTGGGCGGCCTGATCTTCGGCACGCTGATCGCGCTGATGCGGTTGTCCGGCCACAAACTGCTCGGCCGCATCGCCGGGCTTTATGTCGATTTGATGCGATCGCTGCCGCTGGTGCTGGTGATCTTCTGGTTCTACTTTTTGGTTCCGTACATCGGGCAATGGGTAACGGGGGCGTCGCGGCCGGTGCGCGTCGGCGCGTTCACATCTTCCCTCGTCACCTTCATCCTGTTCGAGGCCGCGTATTTTTCCGAGATCATGCGCGCCGGCATCCAGTCGATCTCCAAGGGGCAGCCGGCGGCCGCGAATGCGCTGGGGCTGACCTACGCCCAGACCATGCGCTACGTCGTGCTGCCGCAGGCGTTCCGCAACATGCTGCCGGTGCTGCTGACCCAGACCATCGTCCTGTTCCAGGACACCTCATTGGTCTATGTGCTGTCGATCCCGGATTTTCTGGGAGCGGCCAGCAAGGTGGCGCAGCGTGACGGGCGGCTGGTGGAAATGTACCTGTTCGCCGCCATCGTCTACTTCGTGATTTCCTGTACCGCCTCGTTCGGCGTCCGGCGCCTGCAGGCGCGCATCAGTATTGTCCGTTAGGGAAGCGCATGATCGAGATCAACCACGTCGACAAATGGTATGGGCCCGCCTTCCAGGCCTTGAAGGATTGCACCACCCGCGTCGCCAAGGGCGAGGTGGTGGTGGTGTGCGGCCCGTCAGGCTCCGGCAAATCGACGCTGATCAAATGCGTCAATGCGCTGGAGCCGTTCCAAAGCGGGGAAATCATCCTGGACGGCATCAAGGTCAACGACCCCAGGACCGATCTGCCGAAACTGCGCGCCCGGGTCGGCATGGTGTTCCAGCATTTTGAATTGTTCCCGCATTTGAAGATCATCGAGAACCTGTGTTTGGCGCAGGAAAAGGTGCTGGGGCGGTCGCATGACGAGGCAGTTGCAAAAGCCGAAAAGCTGCTCGACCGCGTCGGGCTGAATGAGCATGCGCGCAAATACCCGGCCGAATTGTCCGGCGGCCAGCAGCAGCGCGTCGCCATCGCCCGGGCGCTGGCGATGGACCCGATCGCGATGCTGTTCGACGAGCCGACCTCGGCGCTCGATCCCGAAATGATCTCTGAAGTGCTCGACGTCATGGTCGACCTCGCCCGCGAGGGCATGACCATGATGGTCGTCACCCACGAAATGGGCTTTGCCAGCAAGGTCGCGCATCGCGTGATCTTCATGGACAAGGGTGAAATCGTCGAGGACGCGCTGAAGGAAGACTTTTTCGGCAGCCCCCGCAGCGACCGCGCGCAGAAGTTTCTGTCGAAGATTCTGTCGCACTGAGGCACGCCGGCCTATCACCGTCATTGCGAGCCGTTGGCTCGCAATGACGAAAGTGGGTGTTTTTGCGCTGGATGCCCTAAATTCGTCGATCAAGCCTTAACAATTTGCCGATATTGTGCGAGCAAACCGCTTTGCCCTGCAGGAGAACACGCTTGGAACAGATCGCTTACGTCAACGGCTCGTTCGTACCGATGTCGGAGGCCAAGGTCTCGATATTGGACCGGGGCTTTCTGTTCGCGGACGGCATTTACGAGGTCGCGGCCGTGCTGGACGGCAAGCTGATCGACAATGCCTCGCATCTGGCGCGGCTGGAGCGTTCGGTCGGCGAGATCGCGCTGGCCTTGCCGGAAACCACCGATCGCATCCAGGAGATCCAGCGCGAGCTGGTCGTGCGCAACAATCTCGTCAACGGCATGGTGTACCTCGAGGTGACGCGCGGCGCCGATACCGGCCGCGATTTCGCGTTTCCGAAGGGTGTCAAGCCGACGCTGGTGATGTTCACCTCGGTCAAGGACATCGTCAACGCATCGTCGGCCAGGACCGGCATCGGCGTGATCACCGTGCCTGATATCCGCTGGGTCAGGCGCGACATCAAGAGCGTGGCGCTGCTGGCGCAGGTCCTGGCAAAACAGGCCGCGGCGGAAGCCGGCGCCGGCGAGGCCTGGATGATCGAGGACGGCAAGGTCACCGAAGGCGGCTCGTCTTCGGCCTTCATCCTGACCCAGGACGACGTGCTGGTGACGCGTCAGAACGGCAGCGAGATTTTGCCGGGATGCACTCGCAAGGCAGTGGTGGCGCTCGCCGAAGAGCGCCAGCTGCGCGTCGAGGAGCGGCCGTTCACGATCGAGGAGGCGTTGGCGGCCAAGGAAGCCTTCATCACCAGCGCCACCGTGTTCGTGCAGGCGGTCGTGACCATCGACGGCAAGACCGTGGCCAATGGCAAGCCCGGTCCGATGACCGACCGCTTGCGCGAGATCTACGTGGATTTTGCAAAAGCCACCGCGGTTTAGCGCGCGTCCCAAATGCCGTCATCGCCCGGCTTGACCGGGCGATCCAGTACGCCGCG
>Ga0209331_1000798_pt1 | contig 10940 bp, 15 predicted proteins | sample JacPinW_OM3H0_M3_FD_187971 | JGI IMG/M metagenome (GOLD analysis project Ga0209331, IMG submission 187971) | Forest soil microbial communities from Algoma, Ontario, Canada - Jack Pine, Ontario site 1_JW_OM3H0_M3 (SPAdes) (version 2) | ecosystem: Environmental > Terrestrial > Soil > Boreal... | reverse complement strand
GAAGCAAGCTTCTCAGGGGCGACGGTGGCAAGAAAGCCCGGTCGCCGGGGAGAGCGCGCAGGAAACCGTTAAAACCATTGCGCGGGGAATGCTGGGTGAAACCGGTGTGACCTGACTAACGCGTGTGCGCTCTCACACTACCTCTGCACACGCGGCTATCGGGCGCATCGGGCGCCCGGCATTCCCTGCGCCCTCTTTGGGCGAAACGATCATGCACAACTCGGGCGCCTCGCGCCGCGAGAGCGCAGACATATGTTGGAAACCACCTACCGCGACGCCGAGAACTGGGTCGCCTACAACATGAAGTGAGGCTGGCTCCTCCAGCGGCGCCGCACCTCAAAAGCAAAGGTTGGTGACAAAATTACCGCGCTTGTCCTTGATCACGAAGGGGCATTCGATCCGCTTCAGCGCTTTCTTGGCGTCTTCGTCACCGAGTGCTGCGGCACGCCCGTAATAGGCTTTGGCGGCGGCAGAATCTTTCGGCCCGCCGCGCCCTTCCTCGGCGAATGCGCCCATCCGCTCCAGCGCGGCGGGATGACTTTGCGCCGCCGCCTTCTCGAACAAGGCGCGCGCGCCGACATCATCCTGGGCGCCGCCGGTACCCTCCGCCAGCATCAGACCCAGCTGATACTGCGCCTCCGCACTGGTCTCGGCGGGCTTTGCCAACAGCTCCCTCGCCCGCGCCGGATCCGACGACGCGCCGCCGCCGCCGAGCGCAGCAAGATTGCTGACGCCGCGCGGATTGCCGGCTTGCGCGGCGCGCTCGAACAGTTTTCGCGCCAGCGCTTCATCCCGCGCAACGCCCGCGCCGGTGCCATAGAGCACACCGAGCTCGACCATGGCCGAGCTCGAGCCCTTGTCGGCCGCCTTGCGCCATGCGGCGATCGCTTCCGGCAGTTGGTGATTGGCGGCGTAGGCGCGGCCCAATTGATAGAGCGCGCGCCGCGAGGAGCCGGCGGCAACTTTACAGAATTTGATCGCGGTCGCGATATCGGATGCCGCGACTTCCGGTATGCCTTTGGCATCGGCCGGCTTGTCGGGATCGGCGGGATCAGCAGCAAGCCGGTCGCACAGCACGAGATCGGCGGATTGCGCGCGCACGAATGTGGGAGCCACAACGACTACGACGGCCGCGACGGCGACGCAGCCGATCGCAGCAAACGCAAGCGCATGGGATCGTTTGGTCATGGCGCACCTTGGAGCGGCAAGGTTAGCTTCGAACAACGGGCGGATTCAAGGCTCGAGCCCGGCCGCGCGCAGCACCGGCGCGACTTCCGCCGAAGCCAGATACTTCAACAGCGCGTCCGACTGAACCGCCTTCACCGAGGCCGCAAGACGCCCGGCGGAAAACACCGCAGCTGTCTGCAGCTCGCGCGGGATCGGTCCGACCAGTTCGACGCCGTCGACCTGCATCAATTCGCTGAGCTGCTGCACCGCAAGCTCCGCTTCGCCGGTGACCAAAAGCGCGGCGGTCAAGCCCGACGGCACGATTTTGGCGCGGGCGTTGATCAGGTGCGCAATCCCGATCCGCTCGATCAGTTGCGCGAAGAAGATGCCGCTGGCGCCGATGCGCGAATACGCAACCGACTTTGCGCCGAGCAGCGTCGCGCGCAGCGCCGCGACAGTTGCGATGTCGGGATGATCGGCGCCGGCCTTGACCGCGATGCCGACATAGGACCGCGCCAGATCGACGCACGTTTCCGCAACCACGCTTCCCTGCGCGGCAAGCCCGTCGAGCCCCTCGCGGGTCAGGATGACGACGTCAGCGCTCTCGCCACTCTGCAGGCGATCGAGCAACCCCAGCGTCGGCGCAAAATCCGCATCGATCCGCGCCCCGCCGGCCGCCTCAAAGGGTCCGGCAAGATTTTGCACCGCGCCCTTCAGCGCGAGCGTCGAGAGCACCCGAACCACATTCTTCATCGCGTGTCCTCCGCCTCGCGCCCGCAGACGCGCTCCCTTCTAGCAAAGGCGCAAACAGGTGCAATGGATGCGAGCGCGTGGCGCCTAAACGCAATGATCCGCCAAAGCGCTCACGCCTTGGCGGATCATTATGTTGCTGCCCCGACGGTCCCGAGATCCGGGGGCCGCGGTTGGCGCGCGTTAGGCCGCGGCCGCTTTGGCGGCGGTCGGGACGGAGGCGATCGTCTTCAGGATCTGCGACGCGATCTGGTAGGGGTCGCCTTGCGAGTTCGGGCGGCGATCTTCCAGATAGCCCTTGTAGCCGTTGTTGATGAAGCTATGGGGCACGCGGATCGAGGCGCCGCGGTCGGCGATACCGTAGGTGAAGGTATCGATCGACGCCGTCTCGTGCTTGCCAGTCAGGCGCATGTGATTATCCGGGCCGTAGACTGCGATATGATCGGCACGGTTCGCCTTGAATGCTTCCATCAGCTTCTCGAAATATTCCTTGCCGCCGACTTCGCGCATATAGGTGGTGGAGAAGTTGGCGTGCATGCCGGAGCCGTTCCAGTCGGTGTCGCCGAGCGGCTTGCAGTGGAATTCGATATCGACGCCGTACTTCTCAGTCAGACGCAGCATCAGATAGCGGGCCATCCACATTTCGTCAGCGGCTTTCTTGGAGCCCTTGCCGAAAATCTGGAATTCCCACTGACCCTTCGCGACTTCGGCGTTGATGCCCTCGTGATTGATGCCGGCGGCGAGGCAGAGATCGAGATGCTCGTCCACCATCTTGCGCGCGACGTCGCCGACATTCTTGTAGCCGACGCCGGTGTAATAGGGTCCCTGCGGCGCGGGATAACCGCTGGATGGGAAGCCGAGCGGACGGCCGTCCTTGTAGAAGAAGTATTCCTGCTCATAGCCGAACCAAGCGCCTTCGTCGTCGAGAATGGTGGCACGCTTGTTCGAGGGGTGCGGGGTCTTGCCATCGGGCATCATCACTTCGCACATCACCAGCGCGCCATTGGTGCGCGCGGCGTCCGGATAGATCGCGACCGGCTTGAGCACGCAATCGGAGTTGTGACCCTCGGCCTGCAAGGTCGAGCTTCCGTCGAAGCCCCACAGCGGCAGCTGGTCCAGCGTCGGAAACGAGCTGAATTCCTTGATTTGCGTTTTGCCCCGCAGATTCGGTGTCGGCGTATATCCGTCGAGCCAGATATACTCGAGCTTATACTTTGTCATTGAGCCTCTCTCTTAAGTTGATGATGCGAAAGCTGGGAAACCGAGGTCTATTGGTCACCACAAGCCTTACCCGGCCACCATCGGCCGGTCGTTACCAAGCAATTAAGGTGCCAATCGCTGCACTGCAGGACGGCAGCGCTGCCGGCCAAACTCCCGCCGATGTCCCCTCCTCAGAATCAATTTTTGGGTGCGGCAAACGCGCGCGGGGGCAGCGCCGGCGGGGGTGGCGAGGGAGAGGGTTGGGCCTCTCCTCCGCCCGATTACGCAGCAGTTCGCGGCTTGGTCTGTCACTCCGATTAAAGCCGCGCCATCCGTCGGCAACATTTACCAAGAAAGCAGGAGGCTTTCCGCAACCTTGGCGATCGCCGGCGCGTTAGCTCCTTCTCAGCTGCTTCCAGGGAAGCAAAATCAAAAATGCCCACATTTTAAACAGAGAATGATTTCCTTTTGGTCAGGTTGCACTGGAGGCATGCACCGACGATATCGATTTCGGTAACCAGTCGAGAACGAGTCGGGCGCAGCATGAGTCCAATGCGCTTCGACGCTAAGGAGATGAACAATGAATACGGGTTTGAATCACGGGTCCGCGAAGATCTACCAATTCCCTGCCGGGGGCCGTGCGGCTCTCGGCGGACGTCGCTATGAGGAGACCAAGACCGACACCTCCGATCGCCTCTCGGAACGCTTCGACCAAGCCGCCTGCAGCGGCAGCTGGTATCACGAGGAAGCTATCCAGGAAGCCAAGCCGGAGTGGCAGCGCTGATGCCAACCGCAAGCTCGATACCGATGCGAAGGTCTTGGGTGCGATATCAAAAGTGGAAAACGGGTCGGAACCAGATGTTCCGGCCCTTTTTGGTCCAGCCCTGTTTTACGTCAGCTCGCACGCCGTCGTCGGCCGTTTCGCGTGCCTGACGGTGGTGCCGATCTTGGTAATTTTCAGCGTGACGCCGCCGCCCGAATAGCGCGAACCCGACAAGGTCAGGCGCCTCGGGAGCGTCACCGCCCTGCCGTCGATCTGCAGAAAGGCGCGGGAATCTTTTTGGAAAAACCCGACCAGGAATTGCGTGCCGTCGGCACAGTGATAGCTTTGGAAGGTCTGCGCCAGCGCCGGCGACGAGACAACTGCCACAACGACTACTACCGCCCCGAAAATTGAATGCTTTCGCCGATTCATATTTGCCCCCGTGAGCCGCTAATATAGACGAGAGCCATGCGCCCGGCACGCCCCACCGGTCATTTCTCTGCCGCAGACGATGGCTTAAGCTAGTCCGATGTCAGATTCACAGGCCCGTTCACCTGCCCGCCACCTCGATCTTGCCGGTGCGAGCAATTTTCGCGACCTCGGCGGCTATCGGGCCAGCGACGGCCGCAGGGTCCGCTGGCGGCAGCTCTTCCGTTCCAATCATCTTGGTAACGTCACCGACGGCGACGTCGTGATCCTGCGCGGCCTCGGTCTCAAAAACGCGTTCGATTTTCGTGGCACCGAGGAGCGTGCCACGGCCGTATGCGCCCTGACGGAGATCGCGGTTCATTCGCTGCCGATCGAGCCGACCGTGGTTGCGGCGCTGCGCGCGCGCCTCGCCAGCGGTGTCGCACTGTCGACGGCTGACGCCGTGGACGTGATGCGCGATTCCTATCGCAACTATGTGAGTCAGAATACACCGCGCTTCCGTGCGCTGTTCGCCCATCTGCTCAAAGACCGCGCGCCGCTGGTGATCCATTGCTCCGCGGGGAAGGACCGCACCGGCTTTGCCTGCGCGCTGATCCTGCACGCGCTCGGGGTGCCCGACGAGGTGATCGCGGAAGATTACCTGTTGACCAACCGCTTCTATCGCCGCGATCCCTCCGCCAGCTCCGATCTGCCCGATGATGTCAGGCAGGTGCTCGGCTCGGTAGAGACGTCGTTCCTTGCCGCAGCCTACGACGCCGTCGGCTCCGACTATGGCGGTCTCGAAACCTATTTCCGTGACGGGCTAGGCCTCGGTGCGCGCGAACGCGCAACGCTTCAGGCGAGCTATCTGGAGGCCTGAATCTCCCCGTATTTTTTTTGCGGCGGGGAGAACCGCTTCAGGCAGCGGCCTCCAACTCGGCATCGAGGTCGGCGATGACGTCCTCGAATGCCGAGATCGCCTGTTGTACCGCCGCGATCTGGATCAGCTCCCAGCCGTTCACCGGACCGATCCGGTTCTGCAGCGCGACAACCAAATCCCGCCGCTGCTCCTTGAGCTGAACGAGCGGCAAACCGTGGTCAGGCAGATGTCTCATCATAATAGCTTTCCCAGCCCTTGGATTGAACAACCTCGACGTATAGCGGGATGAATCTGCCGTCAGCTTACAAAACTCCGGCAAATTTTAGCGATCGGCCGGGTTGCCCAAAGGCTACCCCGTCGCTTCCGGCGCACCGACGATCGAACCGACGAGTGCCTGCGTAACGCAGGCTGTCGCCCATTCGCTGGTATGAAGTTGGCTGCCGTCGTCCAATTCCTCAATCGGAATCTTGTCCTGAACCCAGCGTCGCATCAAGGCGAAACGGTGAAATACGTTGACGCCCGCCTTCTCGCCGGCGGCCGATATGCGCGACACCATGTCCTCGGAAAATCCGATCTTGTCGGAACCCACGAGGGCTCTCGTATATTGTAAGTCCATCAGCACCACATCCATCGGCAGACAGGCGAGCCAGTCCAGTCCGACCGCGATCGCAGCCGACACCTCGTCGAAATTATAGTCTAGCTTGCGAAAGACCGCGTTGGTGCCGACCTGCCAGATCACGAGCGAAGGCGCTTCATCGATGACGTCGGGCTCAAATCGCGACAGTTCCTCCGGAGCTTCCTGGCCTCCTATTCCCCGGTTGATAACGTCGATCATCCGGCCGTAGAACCGCTGCCGCAGAATCATCTCTAGTCTGTACGGATACGGCAGAATCCTGTCCACACCCGCTGTCGACGACGATCCGATCGTCACGATCCTGGTCTTCCGCTGGCGCTCGAGGCTCTCAGTCAAATGCGGAAGCGCATAGTTGAAATCAACGAGATCGGGGTGCGTCTCGCAAGGCCGAGCTAGGTCAGGCATCTGAATATCCCAAATCTTGGTTCACGGAACAATCCGTCGCAAACAGCATTTGGGCGCGGAATTTCGCAGCATTGCAATTGAAATTGGCATGGCGTTAGTCTGGGCGTTCATCGCCGTCTGGTCAGGAGCATCATCATGGACGGAAAAGTCGTTGTCGTGACCGGCGCCTCGGGCTCGCTCGGACGGGTGGTCGCCGAATTAGCCCTTGCGCGGGGTGCAAAGGTTGCGGGCGTCGACCACGCTGCATCGCAGATGCCAGCGACCGCAAATCGGATCGAACTCGGCGGGGTCGATCTTTCCGATCCGGCGCAGGCCAAAAAGGCGATCGACGCCGTCGCTTCACATTTCGGCAAATGCGACGCGCTGATCAATATCGCCGGCGGCTTTGCGTTCGAAGCCGTCGCCGAGGGCGATCCAAGGACCTGGCAGCGCATGTACGCGCTGAATGTACTCACCGCGCTGAATGCCTCGCGATCGGCGCTGCCATATCTTGCCGCCTCCCCGTCAGGGCGGATCGTCAATATCGGCGCCATGGGCGCGCTGCAGGCCGGCGCAGGGATGGGCCCCTATGCGGCGTCCAAAGCCGGGGTGCATCGCCTGACCGAGGCGCTCGCCGCGGAGTGGAAAGGCAAGATCACCGTCAACGCCGTGCTGCCCTCGATCATCGACACCGCTGCCAACCGCGCCAGCATGCCAAAGGCGGATTTTACAAAATGGGTGACGCCGCAGGAATTGGCCGAGGTGATCCTGTTTCTCACAAGCGACGTCGCCAGCGCCGTCACGGGCGCGCTGATCCCGGTGAACGGGCGCGTGTAGCGCTCACGCCTCCGCCAGCTTCTTCAACACCGCGCTGAAACGGATACTGCGCTTGCCGGCGAGCGCGGTGGCTTCCGCGACCGCGCCCTCATCGGTGTAGGTGCCGGAAAAGCCGATGCCGACTTCGTAACCCCCGAACACCGTCCGTTCGCCCTCGCTCGGGGTATGCTCGTGATTGATCAGTTCGCCTTTCCAGCGGCCGTTGGCGCTGCTGTAGGCGCCGATATAATCGAAGAACCCATCGCCGCCGCGGATCCGGCCGTCGTGCAGCAGCATGACGCCGGTGTTGCCGCCGTCGATGCCGTCGAGCATGCGGATGTGGATGGAATAGAGCCCATTGCCGATGCCGCCCTCCTTGAACGGCGGAATGGGAGGCGCGGCGTCTTCGCTGATCGGCGTCATCACCGAGTTGAAGGCCACGCCGGGTAATTGCGGCGTGCCGCCTTCAAAATGATATTGCTCGCCCTGCGGCCGGCCGACGAGCGACAACGTGATATGGTCGGTCTTGAGAAGTGGCTGGAAATTCGGATCGTAATTGTGGCGGATGGTCGACATCTCGACCGATACCTTGCCGTCGGCCGATTCCTGGTAGGTACCGACGAACCCGAAAGCAGAATTTCCGCCCATCATCTTGCCGTCATAGCAATACAGAACGCCGCGGCGCGAGCCGTGCACCGTACGCATCTCGACCTTGTAAAGTCCCTTCAGCATTTCGGCCTGCGATCTCTTGGTTCGCAACCTCTGATCTTCACCGGCCTGTCACAAATGTCGGATGAAGTTAATATGTTTGCACCATTCAATCCGGAACCAGCAAGCGCAGCTTCGATTTGAATCGAATGCTCTGTTTGCCCGCGAGCGCGATGCCGTCGCTTTCAGCGCCGTCATCGGTATAGGTTCCGGTAAATCCGATGGTCACGATTTTACGCTCCCATACCGGCCGCGCGCCGAAGGTCGGCGAGTGCTCCTGGTTGGTCACCTCGCCCTTCCATTTGCCGTTGGCGCAAGTGTAGGTGCCATAGGCATAAAAGAAGGAATCGCCGCCGCGCAGCGTGCCGTCGCGCACGACCATGACGCCCTGATTGCCGCCCTCGACGCCATCGAGCATCTCTACGGTGATATGGTAGAGGCCATTCCTGATCGTCACGTTGGTCGCGCCCGTCTTGTCCCGAGCGCTACGATACCCGTTCCGGTGTCGTTTGATCAAATCACACTGCAGGCGCCGGGGCCGATCCGGGCTAGACTCGGACATTGAGTCGCACGCACGACACAGGAGCCCCTTTGGAAACCGCGCTTTATTTGCCCGTCAAACGCTTCCTCGAAAAGCTCGGCTTCACGGTCAAGGGCGAAATCAGCGGCTGCGACCTGGTGGCGCTGAGCGGCGACGATCCCCCGATCGTCGTGGTCGGCGAATTGAAGCTTTCGTTCAATCTTGAACTAATCCTGCAGGCGGTCGACCGCGCCGGCGCCTGCGACGAGGTTTGGCTCGCCGCCAAAATGTCCGCGCGCGGTAAGGGACGCGAGAGCGACGCGCGCTATCGCAATTTGTGCCGCCGGCTCGGCTTTGGCATGCTCGCCGTCACCGCTTCCGGCGATGTCGAGGTGATCGTCAAGCCGCCAACGACCAGCCCGCGCCGCGATCCCAAAAAGCGCTCGCGCCTGGTCGCCGAGCATCGGCGGCGCCTGGGCGACCCGGCGCTGGGCGGAAGCACGCGCGCGCCGATCATGACGGCCTATCGCCAGCAGGCGCTGGCATGCGCGGCAGCGCTGGCGCGAGGGCCGCGGCGGGTACGCGATCTCAAGCTAGAAATTCCCGACGCCCCTAAAATCCTGCTGCACAATGTCTATGGCTGGTTCGATCGCGCCGAGCGCGGCATTTATGAGCTGACCGATGCCGGACGCGCTGCGCTGAAACGCTGGCCGCAGCAACCGCTCGGGTTTGCAAGCGCCGGCGATTCCGTTCCGTGAACGAAAGCCGCAGGAGGACACCATGATCGTGGTAACCGGCAGCGTGACAGCGAAGCAAGATTGCTTCGAGGAGGTCCGCAAATTGAGTCTCGAACATGTCCGTCGTTCGCGCAGCGAGCCCGGATGCATCTCCCACGCGGTGCATGTCGATTGCGAGAATCCAATGCGGCTAGTGTTCGTCGAGCAGTGGGCCGATCGCGCCGCGCTGTTGACCCATTTCGCGGTGCCGGATTCGCGACATTTCGTCCGCGCGCTGCAGCCGCTCGCCGCCGCGACGACCATTGAGATTTATGACGCTACAAGAGTGGAAAACTTTTAATTCGAGAACGCATAGCTGGATTGCCACACCAATTTCATATTGCAATGCAACATGGGGGCTTCTAGGTATTCCGGACCAAATGAGAGGCCCCGATGAGTGAAGACTGGAATACGAAATATGGACCGCGGCGTGTCCGGCGCGATCCGCCGACGCTGGATGAAGCTATCTTTGCCGCGATCGGCATCACCGATGATCAGAATGAGCAGGCGGAGATCGCCGCGTCGCTGATGGGGTTGCCGATCGAAGCCGTCACTGCCGAGGTGAAGAAGATGGCGCGTACGTCGGCGCGCTTGACGACGCGGGTGATCGCGGGCGAACAGGGCGCGCAGCGCTCGGTTGTGGTCGAACGCAGGGTTGTCAGGAGATTCGGCAACGACAAGCGCACCGGGACCTGACGCGCGCCTTTGGGCACGGACGATTAGAATTCGCGCCTTGCCCGACAGCAAGGCGCGATTTTTTATGAGGCTCGCTACGCCGTCCGGCCCCAGCCATACATCTGAAGAACGAGCTTCCAATACATCCAGTTGAAGTTGATCAGCGCGCGCGCCGTATCGGCCGGCGTCGCGGTCGATGCTTTTGCAAACTCCGGCCGTGGTTGCTGCGTTAGATCGATGCTACCGGTGGATTCGCCGTGACGGAATGTCAGCTGGGCGCCGAATTTCTGGGCGAGCGCCCGCATCGCCTGGTTTTGCGCGCCGGTCGTGATCCGCAAGGAGCGGTAACCCCTGGCGCGGGCCTCCGCGATCAGCTTTTTGAACAGGATGCTGCCGACGCCCAGCCGACGCTGGCTGGCTTCGACGCTAAAGGCGATCTCGGGGAGTGAATCCGGGGAGTGATCCGGCGGATGCAGTTCCGCGGCACCCCGTACCACGCCGTTTTCGAAATAAGCGATGATGACGGTGCCATCTTCGGCGCATTTCGCGGCATAGCGTTCAATAAAACTGTCGTCCAGGAAGCCATGGAAGCGATCGCGACGGGTCTCGGAATCGAGCCGCAGAAGGTGATCGCGCAGCAGCGGCAATTCTTCTTGCTGTTGCAGCGTCCGGACGTAGCCCTTGGCACGCGCCGAACGGGTGATGTCTTGGTAGTTCACTTGATAACTCCTCTTGGAAATCCCTCGAGGAGGCGTCGAATCCCTAGTTTCGTTATATTGTGCATTGCAACACGCAATTCAAGATAGCTTACCGCCTCAAATAACGGCACCGCTGCGACAGCGTTAACGCGCCCTCCGGCCTCGCTGGCGTTAACAATTCCTTGACGTTTGCCGCGATCGGCAAGCTACTTGCAGGCGCTGAATTTGGGCCGGGCTTTGGCCGGCGGATTCGTGCCGAAGCTTGGCGGATTCTTGGAGGATTCTTGGAGGTCCATCGTGGCTGTCGTGCTCGACACGAGTACTGCGGTACCGAATCGACGACTTGCGGTCTGGCAAGACATCGTCTGCGATACGTTTGTCGGGCTCGATTGCAAGTCTCCCATGCACGGCGCGTTTTGGGGTTCGGTTGCCCAGTCGATGATCGGCCCGGTGTCGTGCACACAGGTCGATTCCTGCGCCCAGCGGGTCTTCCGCACGCCGTCCCGGATCGCGCGTGCCAGCCAAGATTTTGTGCTCGTGGCTTTAGGAAACAGCGGCGTT
>Ga0209331_1000797_pt1 | contig 10949 bp, 11 predicted proteins | sample JacPinW_OM3H0_M3_FD_187971 | JGI IMG/M metagenome (GOLD analysis project Ga0209331, IMG submission 187971) | Forest soil microbial communities from Algoma, Ontario, Canada - Jack Pine, Ontario site 1_JW_OM3H0_M3 (SPAdes) (version 2) | ecosystem: Environmental > Terrestrial > Soil > Boreal... | reverse complement strand
TACTTCAATCAAGGAACCGAGCCTTCGGCCCGAATGGCGTGCCGACTACTTCGCGGCAAACATCGGCGACCCGGACGGATACAACATCGAGATTGCCTACAAGCCTTGGCTCTACAAATAAAAGGTAAGAGCCATCTACCCATCCGAGGCCAGCAAAGTCGCCGTGTTTGTTGACTTTCTGACTGAGCTGCTCGCCGAAAACGGACGACTGATCTATTCCCCAGAGTGGCGCTTGTACGCCCCGGTTTCTGAGTCGAACACGGCGACACGTCGGTTGCCGTAGCCGTCAGCCACAAAGACCTCGTTGGCGGCAGTATCAACTGCAATGTCGTTGCTCGACCGAAAAATACCACCAGGGCGGGGCGGCAGATAGCCTGCTGCACTGCCGAATTTCAGCCCTTTCCCCTAGGAGATTTACTTTCGGTTTGGGTCATCAGCGTCTGGCTCGGCCGACACCGCTCGTCCATCCAAGTCCGCAGTACCGCCAATACCGACCGTAAATTCAACCCCTTGGCCTCCGACCCAGTGGCCATTAGCGGAAATGGCCAGCGGCATTCGATCACCTCATCGGCGCGCAGGAGAAACGGTTCCGCCGCAGTGACAAGCTAGGGAATGTCTGGCCATTCAACTCAAGGCAGAACGCCTTGCCCACTAGCCAAGTCGACGGGATTTACCGGCTTTCTAGCCATTCCTGAAGTTTGTCGAGATCGTAAAAGAGCTTGCTGCCGATCTTTTTCCTCGAAGGGCCTTTACCTGCTGCGTGCCAGCGGGAGAGTGTTCTTCGGTTGCAGCCCAGCATCGAAGCGACGCGCTGGTCGCTGACAAATCGTCACGTGCCGATCATGATCTCGCTCTCAGTGGTGCACGCCCGTGGAGGAGCAACAATCGCCTGCGGCGCCATAGCCGATGGCGGCTTGTCAGCAGGCGAGCGGTCTTCAGCCGGGACTAGCAACGCGGCGCCAACATCGTCGCTTTTGTTCCGCACGTCACCGGGCGACGTGGGAGAGCTCCACCCGGCTGGTATAGTTTCGACGTTGCTCTCACACTCGGCACGAGGCCACAGTGGAGCAGCTTCTTGCTGAACATCCCGGATGCGGTGCCACTTGCCCACGTTGTCCTTCAACCATTGCGACCGATCGCGAGCCGATGTACCGATGTAGCGGCATCGATCGAGGTGCGTGGCGAACAGAAATTCGTCGAAGACTAGTGACTTATCGATCACGGCTAGCTCCAATGTTTCGCTTTCATTTTCAGGGCTCGGTTCGGCGACGAGTTTGCAGCCTCCCGGGCTGTCAGTGACGTGCCTGCGCACGCGAGCGCGGCAGTACGTGAGCGCGGCGGCCGAACACAATCGGCGCATGATCGGTCTTTTTCGGCAGGCTCGCGTAATAGGCTTTCAGCGAAGCAACATCAACGAGAGTGCGCGGCCCATTCTTTCGGGCTTCAATCTTGCGAGCGCGGATCAATCGCGACAGGCTGCGCTTGCTGATTGACAGGAATTGCGCAGCGTCGCGCGGTGAGAGTACGAGAGGTTCAAGAGCGGGCATGATGGCACCATGGCTTTAGGTGCCCTTCGCGCCTTGGGGTAAAACGGCGCGTTCCCGCTGTTGTCCTGTAGTCGAGGGGGCGACTATCTCAGGCAGTGCCGTCGAACGTGCTCCGCGCCATTGAAAGTCGGTCGCGGCGTTGTCGGGATGGCCGGAAACTACCATGGCCGGCAGGCTCGTCAACCCGCTAAAGTCGGGACATGCTGGGCCATGTAGCGCCAGAGAAAACGTGTGAATAGCGTGTGGAACCAGCCGAAAAACTCAACAATTTCAACGGATCGGCGCAGTGCGAAGCGCCGCCCGATGGCAGGCTCCGCGACATGCGGGACCAGCTTCACCCGGGTATCGCTACGCTCACCCGGGCTACGCCCAGTCTCTGACATCCACGAAATGGCCCGCGATGGCAGCGGCCGCCGCCATGGCGGGAGAGACGAGGTGGGTGCGGCCCTTGTAGCCTTGGCGGCCCTCGAAATTCCGGTTGGATGTGGAAGCGCAGCGCTCGCCGGGCGCGAGCTTGTCGGGGTTCATGGCAAGGCACATGGAGCAGCCGGGCTCGCGCCACTCGAACCCGGCCTTGAGCAGGATCTTGTCGATCCCCTCCGCTTCGGCCTGCTCCTTGATCAGTCCCGAACCCGGCACCACCATGGCCTTGACGTTGGAGTTGACGCGCTTGCCGTCGACCACGCGCGCCACGGCGCGCAGGTCCTCGATGCGGGAATTGGTGCAGGACCCGATGAAGACCCGGTCAATGGCGATGTCGGTGATCTTCTCGCCGCCCTTGAGACCCATGTAGGAGAGCGACGTCTCGGCGGCGCGGCGCTTGTTTTCGTCAGAGATATCCTGCACCCGCGGCACCCGTCCGGTCACTGCAACGACCTGCTCGGGGCTCGTGCCCCAGGTCACGAGCGGCGGCAGCTTGCTCGCATCAAGCCTGATCTCGCGGTCGAAATGCGCGCCCGTATCCGAATGCAACGTCTCCCAGAGGCGCATGGCCGCATCCCACTGCTTTCCTTTCGGGGATTTGGGCCGATCCTTGAGATAGTCGAATGTCTTCTCGTCGGGAGCGATGAAGCCTGCCTTGGCGCCCGCTTCGACCGACATGTTGCAGACCGTCATCCGGCCCTCCATCGAGAGCGTGCGGATTGCCTCGCCGGCATATTCGAGTGCGTGGCCGGTACCGCCGGCCGTGCCGATCTCGCCGATGATGGCGAGGATGATGTCCTTTGCGGTGACCCCTTGCGGCAGCTTGCCGTCCACGACGGCGCGCATGTTCTTCGACTTGGTCTGGATCAGCGTCTGGGTGGCAAGGACGTGCTCCACCTCTGAAGTGCCGATGCCGTAGGCGAGCGCGCCGAAGGCGCCGTGGGTCGCGGTATGGCTATCGCCACACACGAGCGTGGTGCCGGGCAGCGTGAAACCTTGCTCCGGGCCGATGATGTGCACGATACCCTGCCGGCGGTCGAACTCGTCGAAATATTCAAGCCCGAAGAGCTTTGCATTCTCGGCGAGGCAGGCGATCTGTGCCGCGCTTTCCGGGTCCGGATTGGGCAGCTTGCGGTCGGTGGTGGGGACGTTGTGGTCGACGACGCACAAGGTCTTGTCCGGCGAACGCACCTTGCGGCCGGCCAGCCGCAGGCCCTCAAAGGCCTGCGGGCTCGTGACCTCGTGCACGAGGTGACGGTCAATATAGATGAGGCACGTGCCGTCGGGCTGCTCATCGACCAGGTGATCTTCCCAGATCTTGTCGTAAAGGGTGCGGGGCATGTCGGGTCCTGTGCTTTGCCGTCTTTTTATTCACTCGCGGGCGAGAAAAAAAGGGCGCGCGCTTGAACGTGTCCCGGGCGCAGCGCAGCGCCGTAAGCGCGTTCACGCGCGTCTTCGACGCGCTATGGCGGTGCGCTGCACCGGCGCCGGGCCACCCACGCGCGACATCGCCAGCCAGAAAAAACCGCATGCTGCGAATAGCAGGTAACGACGAGTTGGGTCGAGTTCTTCACGAGACCCAACATCGAGCAGCGCGGGTAAGGTGTTGGGTCTCGCAAGCGCTCGACCCAACCTACCGGCTGCACCAGCGCCGGGACGCGCACGCTCTACCGCTTGGTCACGTTCGCACGTAGGATTGGGACGATTGACGAGGGAGGTATTCATGGCCAGGGCAAAGCTCAAATCGGCAAAGCTCAAATCGGCAAAGCTCAAATCGACAAGGCTCAAATCGACAAGGCTCAAATTGACGTCGCAGCGCAGGGCGCAGAGGGCGGCCCCGAAGCGGCGCTCGCGCGAGCGCACTGCCGCGCGCAAAAGGCCAGCCCAGAAGTTCACGGTCAGCCATCATCGGGAAGAAGATTTCGAGGGCGGGTTGCGGCGCTATGCGAAATACCGCGACCTCGGCATTGCCGACGCCACCAACGCAATGGTGCGCGCGCACGTAATCCGTTTCGTCCCACCATGCCGTCCGGAAGAGGTTTCCAAGCGCCATTACCACGACGTCGATTTCCAGATGGTCTATGTGCTCAAGGGCTGGATCAAGACCGAGCTCGACGGCCAGGGCGCGATCGTGATGCGCCAGGGCAGCGCGTGGATCCAGCCGCCGCGCATCGAGCACGTCGTGCTCGATTATTCCGATGATTGCGAAGTGCTGGAAGTGATCTTGCCCGCGGAGTTCAAGACGGTCGAGCTGGAGTAGCCGCGCCGTAGGGTCGTAGGGCGGATTAGCGCTTATCCGCCGAAGGCGGATGGCGCGTAATCCGCCGCCATCTCGCCCCCTGAACCCGATGCCAAGAGTTACGGGCGCTCTCCGAACTTGCCTGCAATCTCGATTTTGCCGGCCCAATCCGCGGGAAAGATGCCTGCGCGCACGTCGCGATGGAAAGACGAATAAGGCCAATCTTGCACGCGTCGAACTAATCCGTGTTTCACCGGATTGATGTAGCAATATTCGATATGATGTGCGTAATCCGATTCATCTCTGATCAAATGCTCCCAAAAACGACGCTGCCAAACGCCGCGTTCCCCGCGCGAGCTGCGAACAGCACTCAAATATTCAAGCTTCGGCATCGAACGCGCGAAGCGCGACTTGATCATCCGCCAGCGGGTGGCGAAGTCCGTATCGCCTGCGGGTAATGTCCAAACCGCGTGTATGTGGTCGGGCAATACGACGAAAGCGTCGGTCTGGAAGGGATAGTGCTGGAGCGTCCATTGCGTCGCATCCCGCAGCGCATCGATTCGCTCAATCAACTGTGTGCTGCAGCGGTCGAGCAAGTTGACGGTAAAAAACCAGCAACCGCCAGCCACCCATGCCCGCCGATAGTTTGGCATGCGTAACGCTTCGCATCGCATGGGGCGAGTGCGGCGGATTACGCGCCATCCGCCTTCGGCGGATCAGCGCTAATCCGCCCTACGACGGACGGACTACTCCGCGGCCTTCTCCACCACGGGCTCGGCGGCGCCGCGATGGTCCTGCTTCTCCACGATGCGCGCCGCTTTGCCGCGCCGCCCGCGCAGGTAGTAGAGCTTGGCGCGGCGCACTTTTCCGCGCCGCACGATCTTGATGGAGTCGATCATCGGGGAATAGAGCGGAAAGACGCGTTCCACGCCTTCGCCGTAGGAAATCTTGCGAACCGTGAAATTCTCGTTCAGGCCGGAGCCCGCGCGCCCGATACAGACGCCCTCATAGGCCTGGATGCGCGCGCGCTCGCCCTCGACGACCTTGTAGTTGACGAGCACCGTATCGCCAGGGCCGAAATCGGGAATTTGCTTGCCGGCAGAGAGTTTTGCGACCTGCTCCTTTTCGAGCTGTTGAATGAGATTCATGGGAACTCTCCATCCGCCGCGTGGGAACCCCCACCCTACCCTCCCCCGCAAGCGGGAAAGGGAAACGGTTTTTCTGCTGTTCGGGGCCGGCGGAGCTTCTACGACATGGGGCGCAGTTTGTCACGTGCGTGACATCTTGCCCGCTCGCTCGCCTCCTTCGACATAGGCCGACCACAGATCAGGGCGACGCTCCCGGGTGATGCGCTCAGCCTCGGCGCGGCGCCAGGCCGCAATCCTGGCATGATCACCGCACGTGAGCACGTCAGGGATGGATTGCCCCTCCCACACGGTGGGCCTGGTATATTGGGGGTGTTCGAGCAACCCCTGCGCGAAACTTTCCACTTCGCCCGAGGCAGGCTTTCCCATGACGCCCGGCAGAAGCCGCACGCAGGCATCGATCAGCGCCAGCGCAGCGAGCTCCCCGCCCGAGAGCACGTAGTCTCCGATCGACACTTCTTCTAGCTTGCGCGCCGTGATGACGCGCTCATCGACCCCTTCGAAACGGCCGCAAACAATGATGGCTCCGGCTCCGGCCGCGAGCGCCTCGACCCGCGCCTGGGTAAGCGGCGCTCCGCGTGCGCCCATGAGCAGGCGCGGCCGCCTGTCGTCCGGCGCCGTGACCGCATCGATTGCGCGCGCCAGCACGTCGGGCCGCATCACCATGCCGGGGCCGCCGCCCGCGGGCGTATCGTCAACGGAGCGGTGCTTGTCGGTCGCATAGTCGCGGATGTCGCTCGCCGCGAGCGACCAGATGCCTGATTCGAGCGCCTTGCCGGCAAGGCTTAGGCCGAGCGGTCCCGGAAACATTTCGGGAAAGATGGTGAGAACGATCGCGCGCCACATGGCACTTTGTACGGGCTAAGGCGCGCGTCTGCGAGGCCGGCGTGGCCGCTCGCTTTCGCCGCGGGCGCTGTCAGCGGGCGGCGCGACAACGATGCGGCCTGCGGCAATGTCGACATGCGGCACGAAGGCGTCGGTGAAAGGGACCATAATGGTGGCGCCGCCCGCCTCGCCGCCCTTGCGCTGCAATTCCAGGATGGCGCCGGCTCCGAAATCGTGCACCGCCGTCACGGTTGCGATTTCTTCTCCCGTCGTGGTGACCGCACGCAGTCCGATGAGATCCGCGTGATAGAACTCGTCCGCGGCAGGCGCCGGCATCACGTCGCGCGCAACAAACAATCTGACATGGGCAAGCCGCTCGGCGCTCGCGCGATCCTCGACACCTGAAAGACGCGCAACGAAATGGCCTTTTGCGGGATGGAGTTCCTCGATCACGAACCGCCCAGTGCCGTCTTCGCTCTCGAGCGGCGCATAATTCCTCACGGCCAGCGGGTCGGCGGTGAATGATTTGAGCTTGACCTCGCCGCGAATGCCGTGCGCGCCGGTGATTTCACCCACACAAATGCGCTTGCCGGGCATCCGCCGGATCAGCGTATGCGGCGTGGGTGCCCCGCCACCCAAACGCACATCAGCTCGCGGCGGCGGCGGATTTGGCGGCGGCGGCGGCCTTGTCGGCGGCGGCGGTCTTGGCGGCTTCTTCGGCGCGGGCCTTGCGCTCCTTGCGCGGCACCGCGCGCACGGGGTTGCTGCGCGGTGTGCGCTTGACCACGCCGGCCGCGTCGAGAAAGCGCAGTACGCGGTCGGTCGGCTGCGCGCCTTTGGCGAGCCAGGTCTTTGCCCGCTCGAGGTCGAGCTTGATGCGATCGGGCTTTTCCTTCGGCAGCAGTGGATTGAAATAGCCGAGCCGCTCGATGAAGCGGCCGTCGCGGGGCGAGCGGCTGTCGGCCACAACGACGTGGTAGACCGGACGCTTCTTGGTTCCGGCGCGCGCAAGACGAATTTTCAGCGACATTGTCTTCCTTGTCCTTCTCAGTTCTCAGTTCTCAGTTTTCAGTTCTGTCGTCAGTTCTTCACTTCTTCTTTCCAGGCCCGGGAAAGCCGCCGAGGCCGGGGAGCTTGCCGCCCCCGAGGCCCGGAAGTCCGCCCGGAAAATTTGGCGGCAGCCCCGGCAGGCCCGGCATTCCGCCCGGCAGCTGCGCGCCGCCGCCGGGCAATCCCGGCAGCGCCCCCGGCATTTTCTGCGCAAGCTTTGCCATCTCCTCGGCGCTCGGCATTGCACCGCCCAGCCCGAGCATATTGGCAAGGCCCGCCATCGGGCCGCGCTTGCCGCCGCCCATGGCCTTCATCACGTCGCCCATGGTGCGATGCATCTTGAGCATGCGGTTGATCTCTTCCACCTTGGTGCCGGAGCCGGCGGCAATGCGCCGCTTGCGGCTCGCCTTGAGGATATCGGGGCTGCGGCGCTCCTTCGGCGTCATGGAATCGATAATGGCGATCTGGCGCTTGAGCACGCGCTCGTCGAGGTTTGCCGCCGCGAGCTGATTTTTCATCTTAGCGATGCCGGGAAGCATTCCCATCAGCCCCGTCATCCCCCCCATATCTTGCATCTGCGTGAGCTGGTCGCGCAGATCGGCGAGGTCGAACGCGCCCTTGCGCATCTTCTCGGCGACGCGCGCGGCCTTTTCCGCATCGATCGTGGCGGCAGCCTTCTCGACCAAGGTGACAATGTCGCCCATGCCGAGGATGCGGTCGGCAATGCGCTGGGGGTAGAAATCCTCGAGCGCATCCATGCGCTCGCCGATGCCGATGAGCTTGATGGGTTTGCCCGTGACCGCGCGCATGGAGAGCGCCGCGCCGCCGCGGCCGTCGCCGTCCACGCGCGTGAGCACAATCCCGGTTAGGCCAAGGCGCTCGTTGAAGGAGCGCGCGAGGTTGACCGCATCCTGCCCGGTGAGCGCGTCGGCCACGAGCAGCACTTCGTGCGGCGTTGTCGCGCTTTTGACTTCGGCGGCCTCCGCCATCATGGCCGCATCCAAGGTCGTGCGGCCGGCGGTATCCAGAAGCACCACATCGTAGCCGCCGAGCCGGGCGGCCTGCAGCGCCCGCTGCGCGATCTGCGCGGGCGCCTGGCCTCCCACCACCGGCAATGTCTCAACCGCAATCTGCTGGCCCAAGATCGCGAGCTGCTCCATGGCGGCGGGTCGGCGCACGTCGAGGGAGGCCATGAGAACTTTGCGCCGGGCCTGCTCGGACAGCCGCTTGGCGAGCTTGGCCGTGGTCGTGGTCTTGCCGGAGCCTTGCAGGCCGACCATCATGATCGGCACAGGCGTGGGCGCGTTGAGGTCGACCGGCTCGCCGCGCGTGCCCAGCGTCTCAATGAGCTGGTCGTGCACGATCTTCACGACCATCTGGCCGGGCGTGACCGACTTGATCACCTCGACGCCGACGGCGTGCGCTTTCACCTTTTCGGTGAAGGCGCGCACCACATCGAGCGCGACGTCGGCCTCAAGCAGCGCGCGGCGCACTTCGCGCAGCGCAGCGTCAACGTCGGCCTCGGTGAGCGCGCCGCGCCGCGTGAGGCGATCGAGGATGCTGCCAAGCCGTTCCGACAGTGAATCGAACATGTTGCAAACACCTCATGCGCCCGAGGGCGCATCGCGCTGTCGGGCGTTGGCCTCCAGCCTCCCGGGCCGGTCGGCGCTGTGATCGGCGGCTCTGGACGAGAGCGCGCGGAAGCTAGGGACGGGCAGCGTTGAAGTCAATAACGTGGATGTACCCGATTGCGCCTCACCTCCGGTGGGGTACGATCGCCACTTCGCAGGGCGGATCAGCGAAGCGTAATCCGCCAAAGCAGGTCGGGCCTGCCCGACTTGCGCATTATATATTGCTCAACCCGGGCAGGGGTTGGGCCGAGCAACGGCGGGTTACGCGAACCGAAATCGGCAAGCGCCGATTCCGTCCGCCAACCCGCCCTACGGGCGAGCGGGATGGACGCAGATCTCGTTGAGGACACGCGCGACAAGATCAAGCTCGACGGCGCGGCCATCATTGCTGCCATCAAGCAGAGCGGCATAGAGTTCATCCTTTCCGTGCCCGATATTGTGACCAGCGGCGGACTCTTGCGTCCGATCGCGCGCGAGGCATCGTTGCGCCTCATCCGGGTGTGCAAGGAGGATGAGTGCATCGGCATCGCATCGGGCCTGTGCTATTGCGACAAGCGCGCGCTGAGCCTCATCCAGCACACCGGCTTTCTGGATTCCATCAACGCCATCCGTGGCGTCGCGGTCGAATATGCCCAGCCGATCTGCATGATGATCGGCCTCCTCGGCCATGATCCCTACACCAGCCCGCGCAATTCGCCGCGCTACGGCGTGCGCATCATCGAGCCGATCCTCGAAGCCATGGGCGTTGCGCATCATCTGATCAATGAGGACGGCGATATTAAGAAAATCGCGCCCGCCATCGAGGCGGCTTACGCGAGCTCGCAGCCGGTTGCGCTGCTGATCGGGCGGAGGCCCTCATGATGCAACGGGATGAATGTTTCCGCGTGCTGGCGCGCCATGTCGGCGATGCGGTTGTCGTCTCGACCTACAGCTCCGCTTTCGAGTGGCTCGATCTCGGCGAACGTGCGCTCAATTATTTCTCCGTCGGCGCCATGGGTCTTGATTCCTCCCATGCGCTGGGGCTTGCGCTGGGCCGGCCGGACCGGCGCATCATCTGTCTCCAGGGCGACGGCAGCCTGTTGATGAATCTGGGCTCGCTCGTCACCATTGCCGCCGCGGCGCCGAAAAATCTCGTGCATTTCGTGGTGCAGAACGGCACCTACGAGGCGAACGGAAGCCATCCGCTTCCGAGTACCGGCCTCGACTTTGCGGCGATGGCGCGCTCGGCCGGCTACGCGCAGGCGCATGATTTCTCCGATCTCGGCAATTTCACCCGGCAGGCCGCCCATGTGCTCAATCAGACGGGGCCGGTCTTTGCGACGCTGCGCGTGGAGCGCTCGCGTGACCTGACCTACGATTATCCCAAGATCTACGATCCGGCGCGCCGCAAGGCGTTGAAGGAAGCGTTGCGGGATTGAACGGCTGGCATGCAGGGGCGATCCTCGACGTCGCCTCCAATTGACATGCAAAACCGGCGTTGTTGCTCGCCACCGGGTGGGCCGCTATGGTCCGCGCGCCGCGCCGGCGCACGCGCTGCACGATGGGGCGTAGCCAAGTGGTAAGGCAGCGGATTTTGATTCCGCCATTCCCAGGTTCGAGTCCTGGCGCCCCAGCCAAGGCCGCACAACAACCTGTTTTAGCCGAAGTTTCAGCCGAGGCTTGAAAAACGCGCGAACGCGCGGCGTTTCCGACGTATCGATGCTCCAGTATACGCGGCGGGCCAAGGACATCTCAAGAGTATCTAGAGGACATGTAAAGATTAAATCATGGCTTTCTGAAAGTCCTGATTGGCCGCAATGTGCATACTGTTGCCAGTGACCTCGCTCGGGCGAGGTCGGCACAGAGGAGCACGACAATGCCATTGATAGAGGTCCATCTGATCGAAAAAGTATTCAACCCTGAGCAAAAGCGGCAGATCATCCAGAAATTGACCGATGCCATGGTCTCGATCGAAGGCGAGAACATGCGGGGGGTGACTTGGGTGAAGATCTCCGAAGTCACCAGCGGCGAGTGGGGCATTGGCGGCAAGCCGCTGACCACCGAAGCGGTTAAGGAACTCGCCGCTGGCCGACACGCCGCGTGACGAGCC
>Ga0209331_1000796_pt1 | contig 10953 bp, 11 predicted proteins | sample JacPinW_OM3H0_M3_FD_187971 | JGI IMG/M metagenome (GOLD analysis project Ga0209331, IMG submission 187971) | Forest soil microbial communities from Algoma, Ontario, Canada - Jack Pine, Ontario site 1_JW_OM3H0_M3 (SPAdes) (version 2) | ecosystem: Environmental > Terrestrial > Soil > Boreal... | reverse complement strand
GGTATAGGCGGCGAGATCGCCAGGGCCGTAAGGCGCGAAGATCGCGGCATAGATGTCAGGATAACCGTAGTCCCAGAAGCCGATGCCGTCACCCCAGATGGCGTAGTCGTAGATATCGTAAATGGCGAATGGCCAGAACAGCGGCCCGACCCATCCATATCCGCCGTCGCCATGTCGCCACCACCCGTTCGCGGTGCGGCCACCATGCCAGCCGGCCAGCGCTGCAGCCGCGACGATCTGCCGGCGCACCGCAGGGTCGGTAAGCCCGGAATCAATGGCGTTGCGGATGTCTTGCGGTCTGAGGGCAGCCATTCGGGTATGGCCGTGACGAGCAAAAGCACGAGCGTGATGTAATCCCCCGAGCGACAATACACGGGCTACTGCAAACCTTGCGACCCCAACGGGACCGATGCCAAGACGCACTCCGGCCAGGGCCGCACTCGACAGCAGGGTTGCCAGAACGACAACGGCAATTCCAATGCGGGTCTTCGACATGGCACCCTCCCGCGCCAGGCCCTATCGGGTTACTTTAGATGACGAGATGACGCCGAGAGGGACCGAAAGTTCCCTGCATTTGCCATACGGATCAAGACATCGCGCTGAAAGCCGGCGGCAATCGGATCGCAACGCGCGCTTTGTTGCCGCAGCACCGCATGCTGGTTCAGCACGTCGTCGCGACTTGCATCCAAATTGCGAACCGGATCAGCCCCGGCCGCGATAGGGCGCGACGCCCTGATCCGGTACCCACATGCCCTTCGGCAGTTTGCCGGTCTGCCAGAACACGTCGATCGGGATGCCGCCGCGCGGATACCAATAGCCGCCGATGCGCAGCCATTTCGGCTTGATCTCGTCGGCGATCCGTTTGCCAATCAGAACCGTGCAATCCTCGTGGAATGCGCCATGATTGCGAAAACTCGCGACATAGAGTTTTAGGGATTTCGATTCGAGCAGCCATTGCCCGGGCACATAGTCGATCATCAGATGAGCGAAATCGGGCTGGCCGGTGACCGGGCAGAGTGAGGTGAATTCCGGCGCCGTGAAGCGAACCACGTAATTGGTGTCCCTTTGCGGATTGGGCACGCGGTCGATTTGGGCTTCGTCGGGCGTCTTGGGCCATTCCACGGCGCGGCCGAGCTGGAGGACTTTCGATTTCGAGGATTTGGGGGGCGTTTTCAACATGGTGGTTCTCCGCTGCCGGGTTATTAGAGCGTTTTCAAGCGAAGTGGAAACCGGTTCGCGTCAAGAAAACGCGTCAAATCAGGAATCTAGAGCCCCGTTTCGATTCAATCGAAACGGGGCTCTAGACAATTCGTTCGGCGGCGTCACGGGCACCCGCGGCCTTTTCCGCGCCAAAACCTTGCTGTAGAAGCAGCGCCGATCCTCCAATTCCCCGCATTTTCCAATGAGGCACCCATGACCGCCATCGTCGACATCATCGGCCGCGAAATTCTCGATAGCCGTGGCAATCCGACCGTCGAGGTCGACGTCGTGCTGGAAGACGGCTCGATGGGGCGGGCGGCGGTGCCGTCGGGCGCCTCCACCGGCGCGCATGAGGCGGTCGAGCTGCGTGACGGCGACAAGTCACGCTACCTCGGCAAGGGCGTACAGAAGGCGGTCGCCGCGGTCAACGGCGAGATCTTTGAAGCCCTGAACGACATGGGCGTCGAGGAGCAGGTTCAGATCGACCAGGCCATGATCGATCTCGACGGCACGCCGAACAAGAGCCGGTTAGGGGCCAACGCCATCCTCGGCGTCTCGCTCGCCTGCGCCAAAGCCGCGGCGGAATCCTTCGACATGCCGCTCTATCGTTATGTCGGTGGCACCTCGGCGCGGACGCTTCCGGTGCCGATGATGAACATTATCAATGGCGGCGTGCATGCGGACAACCCGATCGATTTTCAGGAGTTCATGATCCTGCCGGTCGGCGCCAAGACTTTTGCCGAAGCGCTGCGCTGCGGTTCGGAGATTTTCCACACCCTGCGAGCCGAATTGAAAAAGGCCGGCCACAATACCAATGTCGGCGACGAGGGCGGCTTTGCGCCGAACCTGCCGTCGGCCGATGCCGCGCTCGAGTTCGTGATGGCTGCGATCGGCAAGGCCGGCTACAAAGCGGGCGACGACGTCATGCTGGGGCTGGATTGCGCGGCCACCGAATTCTTCAAGGACGGCAATTACGTCTATGGCGGCGAGAACAAGGTCCGCACGCGCTCCGAACAGGCCAAATATCTCGCCGATCTCGCATCGCGCTATCCGATCGTCTCGATCGAGGACGGCATGTCCGAAGACGATATGGAGGGCTGGAAGGAATTGACTGACCTGATCGGCAACAAATGCCAACTGGTCGGCGACGATCTGTTCGTCACCAATGTGACGCGGCTTGCCGACGGCATCAAAGGCGGCCTCGCCAATTCCATCCTGGTCAAGGTCAACCAGATCGGCACGCTGACGGAAACGCTGAGCGCGATCGAGATGGCTTATAAAGCCGCCTACACCGCCGTGATGTCGCACCGCTCGGGTGAGACCGAAGATTCGACCATTGCCGATCTCGCGGTCGCCACCAATTGCGGCCAGATCAAAACCGGCTCGCTGGCGCGCTCCGATCGCACCGCGAAGTACAATCAATTGCTGCGCATCGAGCAGGAATTGGGGGCCCAGGCGAAATATGCGGGGAAGGCGGCGCTGAAGGCGCTGCGCTAAACTTCTCGCCAACGTCAAACCGACAAAACAACGAAATTGTGTTGGCCAGGCAGGCTTGCGTTTCCTGGCCAACGTGAGAACACTCCCGGCCGAATTCGGCTAAGCCGAAATAGGGAGGATTTTAGATGAGCACCGACACCAAGACCGGGCTGCAGCTTCGCTCGCTGATCAAGAACGGCGGCGAACTCGAGATATCGCTGGCAAGCGTGCCGACACCCGAGCCCGGTCCCGACGAAGTCGTCGTGCGCGTCGAGGCCTCGCCGATCAATCCGTCGGATCTTGGACTCCTGGTCGGCGCCGCAGACATGACAACGGCGAAAGCGTCCGGCTCCAAGGATTCCCCCGTCATCACCGCAAAAGTGCCGGAGGCCGGCATGAGGGCCATGGCAGGACGGCTCGATGAATCGATGCCGGTCGGCAATGAGGGCGCCGGCATCGTGATCAAGACCGGATCATCGGATGCGGCGAAAGCGCTGATGGGCAAAACCGTCGCCATGATCGGCGGCGCGATGTATGCGCAATATCGCTGCCTGCGGGTTGCCGAATGCCTGCCGCTGCCGGCCGGCATTACGCCTGCCGAAGGCGCTTCCTGTTTTGTCAATCCGCTGACCGCGCTCGGCATGACCGAGACCATGCGTCGCGAAGGCCACAAGGCGCTGGTGCATACCGCGGCCGCTTCCAATCTCGGGCAGATGCTCAACAAGATTTGCCTCAAGGACGGCATCGGGCTGGTCAATATCGTGCGCAGCGAGGAGCAGGCCGGCATCCTGCGCAAGATCGGCGCCAGGCATGTCGTCGATTCCACCGCAGCGAGCTTCATGAACGATCTGACCAATGCGCTGGTCGAAACCGGCGCGACGATCGCGTTCGACGCCATCGGTGGCGGCAAGCTGGCGGGCCAGATTCTCACCGGCATGGAGACGGCGATCAACAAGACCGCAAAAGTCTACAGCCGCTACGGATCGACCGTGCACAAGCAGGTCTATATCTATGGCGGTCTCGATTTGCGCCCGACCGAGCTGAACCGCGGGTTCGGCATGGCCTGGGGCGTCGGGGGCTGGTTGCTAACTCCCTTCCTGCAGAAGATCGGACCGGCCGATGGTGCGCGGCTGCGCCAGCGCGTCGTCGACGAGCTCAAGACGACATTTGCCAGTCACTATACGCAAATAGTCTCGCTGCAAGAGGCGCTGCAGCTCAATCACATCGCGACTTACGGCAAGCGCGCGACCGGTGAAAAATATCTGATCAATCCGAACAAGGGCGCATAGGTTTCGGCTCGGGCGAGGGCGGTGCGCGTGCGCTGCCCAAATCGATAGTGAGAGATCAAGTCGTGTGACAGATCAAGTGATGGGAGTTGTGAAAATCGGTCTTTAAAAAGGGGGAAAGTCAATGTCGACAGACCTAAAATATCTGGCCTTTACCGCAATCCTCACGGCGTCGCTGTGGATCCCGTATGTGGTCTCGCAGGTGACGACCAACGGAGGGCTGAAGCCCGCGAATTATATCGATCCCACGCCGCGGCCGTTGCCGCCCTGGGGCAAGCGTGCCGACCGAGCCTACATCAACGCGGTCGAGAATTTTGCGCCATTCGCGGCGCTGGTCATCGCCATCCATCTTGCCGGCAAGGCCAACGCCATGACGGCGTTCTGGGCGATGAGCTTTTTCTGGATTCGCCTCGCCCATGCTGTCATCTATCTGCTCGGCATTCCCTATGTGCGGACACTCCTCTTCACGCTCGGCTATGTCGCCGTTGTCGGGCTGTTCATGGCGTTCATCAAATAGCTGCATTTCAGCGATGGGTGCTTTTCGCAAACCCAGCGTTTCCAAATTGCGTAATCCATGCACTTGCATCGTTTGCCGACTTGGCTAGGGTGGCGCGGAAGCCGCTCCGGCGTCCGCGCGAACAAGGAAATCCCATGGCCACCCCACACAACATCGTCGTCATCGTCGGCAGTCTTCGCAAAGAGAGTTTTACCCTCAAGGTCGCCAACGCATTGGCAAAGCTGGCGCCCGATACGCTCAAGCTCGACGTCGTCACCCTGAATGGTCTTTCCTTCTTCAATCAGGACCTGGAAGCAGCGCCCCCGGCCGATTGGCTGGCGTTCCGCGAAAAGCTGCAGAAGTCGAACGGTGTGCTGTTCGTAACGCCAGAATATAACCGCTCGATCCCCGGCGTCTTGAAGAACGCCATCGACGTCGGCTCGCGCCCCTATGGCAAGAGCTCGTTCATCGGCAAGCCCGTCGGCATTGTCTCCAATTCGCCGGGTCCGCTCGGCGGCGTCAGCGCCGCAAAACACCTGCAGAACATCCTGCCGGGCATTAGCGGTCCGATCCTGGGGCAGCCCGAAACCCATTTGAACGGGATTGGCGATGCCTTCGACGACAAGGGCGAACTGGTCAAGGAAGCGCTGAAGCCAGTACTGAAGCAATATATCGACGCCTTTGCCGCTTTCGTCGACAAGCAGAACAGATAGACCGGGCAGGGGCGCCGCGCAGCCGGCCCTTAGGATTCCGTTAACCGGGGCTGTCGCATCTTCGCCGGCATGGTCTCGCGCTCGCGCCTCAAATCCTTCCTGACCGGGCTTGCCCTCTATGCGATGGCGGCCGCCGTGGTCGGCTATTTCGGCGTCAACGCCTATACCGGCAAATACGGGCTGAATGCGCGCCAGGAGCTCGATCAGGAAATCATCGCGCTGACGTCCGAATTGGCACGGCTGAAGCGGGAGCGCGCCGAAGGCGAGCAGCGCGTGTCGTTGTTGCGGTCCGACCGGGTCGATCCGGATATGCTCGACGAGCGCGCGCGCTATCAGCTCGATTACGCCAATCCCCGCGATCTGGTTCGGATCAATACTCCGAACTAAACTTTCAATGCCCGCAAACAAACCGCCGTTACGCCGGGATGACGATCTTTTCCGCGGCAGTCCCGCTAATTTCAAAAACCCGTGAAATCAATTTCGAAAATGTCGCGTTGGTTGCAGTGCGGCATATCGAATTTCGCAGGCCATCACGCAATCCTTTCATGGCGGTTTGAGTTGGGTTAGAGAGGGCTACCTTTCTCTCATCCGGAATTGCCATGGCCGCACCGAAGAAAAGCGTCGCCCAAGAAACGACCCCATCAAAAGGCAACGGCTCCCAAAGCCCCCTGGAATTCACCCGAGATCAGGAACTGAGCGCGCTGCGCGACATGCTGCTGATCCGGCGTTTTGAGGAAAAAGCCGGCCAACTCTACGGCATGGGCGCGATCGGCGGCTTCTGCCATCTCTATATCGGCCAGGAAGCCATCGTGGTCGGTATGCAGATGGCCCTGAAAACCGGCGATCAGGTCATAACCGGATACCGCGATCACGGCCATATGCTGGCCACCGGCATGGACCCCAGGGGCGTGATGGCCGAACTGACCGGCCGTCGCGGCGGCTATTCCCACGGCAAGGGCGGCTCCATGCACATGTTCAGCAAGGAGAAAAATTTCTTCGGCGGCCACGGCATTGTCGCCGCGCAAGTGCCGCTCGGGACGGGGCTAGCGTTCGCCAATCGCTATCGCGGTAACGATTTTGTCAGTTTGGCCTATTTCGGCGACGGCGCCGCGAACCAGGGCCAGGTCTACGAAAGCTTCAATATGGCGGAGCTGTGGAAGCTCCCGGTGATCTACATCATCGAGAACAACCGCTACGCCATGGGCACCTCGGTGACGCGTTCCTCGGCGCAGACCGATTTTTCCAAGCGCGGCATCTCCTTCAACATTCCGGGCGAGCAGGTCGACGGCATGGACGTCCGCGCGGTCAAGGCCGCCGGCGACAAGGCGGTCGCCTGGTGCCGCGCCGGCAAGGGCCCCTACATTTTGGAGATGCAGACCTACCGTTATCGCGGACATTCGATGTCGGACCCGGCGAAATATCGCACCCGTGAAGAAGTCGAGAAGGTACGGCACGATCAGGACCCGATCGAGCAGGTCCGCAACCGCCTGCTGGCGGCCAAAATGAGCGAGCAGGACTTGAAGGCCATCGACGCCGAGGTGCGGGAGATCGTCAACGCCGCCGCCGACTTCGCGCAGCACGACCCCGAACCCGAGCCGTCAGAACTTTGGACCGATGTCTACCGCTGAGTAGCCCGGCGCATTCCAGCCTGAAGAGAATTTTTTTCTGGAGCCACCATGCCAATTCAAGTGCTGATGCCCGCGCTGTCGCCGACCATGGAAAAGGGCAACCTTTCGAAATGGCTGAAAAAGGAAGGCGAATCGATCAAGTCGGGCGACGTCATCGCCGAGATCGAAACCGACAAGGCGACGATGGAAGTCGAGGCCACCGATGAGGGCACCCTCGGCCAGATCCTGATCCCCGAGGGCACCGCCGACGTCGCGGTCAACACGCCGATCGCGACCATTCTGGCCGATGGCGAAAATGCTTCCGATCTCGCCAAAGCTTCAGCGCCTGCAAAGCCGGAGAAAGCCGCGGAGTCCGCGGCCCCTGCGGCGGAAGCGAAATCCACGCCTGCGCCCAAGGATGCGTCCGCGCCTGCCGCTCCCAAAGCGGCCGCCGAACCCGATCCCGAGGTGCCGGCGGGCACCGAGATGGTGACCATGACCATCCGCGAGGCGCTGCGCGATGCGATGGCCGAAGAGATGCGGCGCGATGCCGACGTCTTCATCATGGGCGAGGAGGTCGCGGAGTACCAGGGCGCCTACAAGGTCACGCAGGGTTTGTTGCAGGAATTCGGCGCCAGGCGCGTGATCGATACGCCGATCACCGAGCACGGCTTTGCCGGTGTCGGCGTCGGTGCCGCGATGGCTGGCTTAAAACCGATCGTCGAATTCATGACGTTCAACTTCGCCATGCAGGCGATGGACCAGATCATCAATTCCGCGGCGAAGACGCTCTATATGTCGGGTGGCCAGATGGGCTGCTCGATTGTGTTCCGCGGGCCCAACGGCGCCGCGGCCCGCGTCGCCGCCCAGCACAGCCAGGACTATTCGGCCTGGTATTCGCAGATTCCCGGGCTGAAAGTGATCGCGCCGTTTTCGGCCGCTGACTACAAGGGGCTTCTGAAGGCTGCGATCCGCGATCCCAACCCGGTGATCTTCCTCGAAAACGAAATGCTGTACGGCCATTCCGGCGAGGTGCCTAAACTCGACGATTACGTGATCCCGATCGGAAAAGCGCGCGTGGTACGGTCAGGCGGTCATGTCACCATCGTGTCATGGTCGAACGGGATGACCTACGCACTCAAAGCCGCCGACGAACTGGCCAAAGAAGGCATCGAGGCCGAGGTGATCGATCTGCGCACGCTGCGCCCGATGGACACCGACACCATCGTTGCTTCCGTGAAGAAGACCGGCCGCGCGGTCACGGTCGAGGAAGGCTGGCAACAGAACGGTGTCGGCGCCGAAGTCGCAGCCCGCATCCTGGAGCACGCCTTCGATTATCTGGATGCGCCGGTTGCGCGGGTGTCGGGCAAGGACGTGCCGATGCCTTATGCTGCGAATCTCGAAAAGCTCGCTCTGCCCTCGGCCGCCGAGGTGGTGGAAGCCGCCAAAGCCGTTTGCTATCGCTGACTTCCGAAAAACGAGAGCGTGATCTGTGACCGTTGAACCCTATCATTTCGACTTCATGGCGGAAGCCATCCGCGAGGCGGAGATCAGCATCGCCGAGGGCGGATTGCCGATCGGCGCGGTGCTGACCCGCGACAAGAAGATCATTGCGCGCGGTCATAACCGCCGGGTGCAGGAGAAGAATGTCATCCTTCACGGCGAAATGTCATGCATGCGCGATGCCGGACTGATGTCGTTTCATGACACGGTCATGTACACGACGCTGTCGCCCTGTTCGATGTGCGCGGGTGCGATCGGGCTGTTCAAGCTTTCGCTGCTGGTCATCGGCGAGTCCGTTACCTTTCCGGGCAGCAAGGACATCCTGACCCAATTCGGAATTCCACACATCGATCTGGCGGATCAGCGATCGATCGACCTGATGAAGTCATGGCGATCCATTCCCGCCAACGAGCGTCTGTGGCAGGGCGATATCGGCAACTGAAAGAAGACGCATGGCCGGTCCCAAAGAGCAGCCGTTACCCCCCGACGTCGTCGGCCGCGACGATGCCGTCGAGGTATTGCGCGCTTTTATCCTCGATGGCGGACTCTCGATCGCGTTCACGCGCGCATTTGAAGAGCCGGACATGTGGGGCCTGCTGCTGGTCGATCTCGCTCGCCATGCCGCGCGAGCCTATGCGCGCGAGAGCGGCTTTACCGAAGAAGAAGCGCTGGCGCGCATCCTCGACATGTTCGAAGCCGAAATCGCTCGGCCGACCGATATCGGCACCACCGCGCCGCGGTCGCAACAGGGTCACTGACACATGCCAACAAACATTCTGATGCCCGCGCTGTCGCCGACGATGGAAAAGGGCAACCTTGCCAAGTGGCTCAAGAAAGAGGGCGACAAGGTCAAGTCCGGCGACGTCATCGCGGAAATCGAGACCGACAAGGCGACCATGGAGGTCGAGGCGGTCGATGAGGGCACGATCGCGAAGATTGTGGTGCCCGAGGGCACGCAGGACGTTCCGGTCAACGACGTGATCGCGGTGCTCGCCAATGAGGGCGAGGATGTGAAGGCGGCGGGAGCCGGGGCGGGGACGGCAAAGCCTGTGGCTTCCAGCGCGCCGCCGCCGAAAGCTGCCGAACCACCTGCCGCGGCGAAGCCCGCGCCTGCGCCGGCCGCGGCACCTGCTGTTGCAGCTCCTGTTGTTTCAGCTCCTGCGCCTCAGGCGGCCGCCGCACCTCAAACCAACGGTCACGCCCGCATCTTCTCATCGCCCTTGGCGCGGCGGCTGGCAAAGGAAGCCGGCATTGAACTTACGCGCATCGCCGGCACTGGCCCGCACGGCCGCGTGATCGCACGCGACGTCGAGCAGGCAAAATCCGGCAAGGGACTAAAGGCGCCTGCGGCCGCGCCCTCGGGCGCGCCGGCGATTGCACCGTCGATGTCGGACAAGCAGATCCTCGCGCTGTTCGAACCGGGCAGTTATGAGGTTGTGCCGCATGACGGCATGCGGCGGACGATCGCGCAGCGGCTGACGGCCTCGGTGCAGACCATCCCGCATTTTTACCTCACCATCGACTGCGAGATCGGCAAATTGCTCGCGGCGCGCGAGGAGATCAATGCGGCCGCGCCGAAAGACAAGGAGAAGAAGCCGCTCTACAAGCTGTCGGTCAACGATTTCGTCATCAAGGCAATGGCGGTCGCGCTGCAGCGGATTCCCGATTGCAATGTGAGCTGGACCGAAGGCGGAATGCTGAAACACAAGCATTCCGACATCGGCGTTGCAGTGGCGATGCCGGGCGGCCTGATCACGCCGATCATTCGCAAGGCCGAAACCAAGTCGCTGTCGACGATCTCGGGCGAGATGAAGGATTTTGCGGCGCGGGCGCGGGCCCGCAAGCTCAAGCCGGAGGAGTATCTGGGCGGCACCACTGCGGTCTCCAATCTCGGCATGTACGGGATCAATCATTTCACCGCCGTGATCAACCCGCCGCACGCCACCATCCTTGCGGTCGGTACCAGCGAGGAACGGCCCGTGGTGCGCGGCGGCAAGATCGAGATCGCGCATATGATGAGCGTGACCCTGTCCTGCGATCATCGCGCGATCGACGGCGCGCTCGGCGCCGAGCTGATCGGCGCCTTCAAGATGCTGATCGAAAACCCAGTGATGATGATGGTTTAGAATGGATTTCCTGTTCTTCGTGCTTGCTCGCATCCTGCGGAGCCTACGGGGAGTCGTTTTCTTCTCTTTTGCTCTCATACTGTGGGAAGCTGCGGCGCTTGTTGTCATGAGCGGTTCTCTCGGCGCCTTCCTAAAAAATCTCGGCGATCGGCTCTTGCTCATGGCGATTTTTTTTAACGGCCTCTACGCCTTGCCGATCGTTCTCTATATCGCCATCGCGTACGCTATTTTCGCAGCTGCTCAATGGTCGAACCACGTTACTTGCGTTTGTGGGGTTGTGTTGTGTCGGCTCTCTTGGCCTGATCGCCTTTTTCATCAATTCAACAAACTTGGCTCAGCTTCGAGAGAACGGGTTCGTTGCATTCCTCGTCTATCCTACCTTATGCGTTTTCGCTTTATATCTGGGGCGACCTATTTTTCAGCAACCCAAGCGGTGAGAGTAGGCAAGTAGCTATGGCCGACACATCTTTCGACGTCATCATCATCGGCTCCGGTCCCGGCGGCTATGTCACCGCGATCCGCTCAGCGCAGCTCGGTTTCAAGACC
>Ga0209331_1000795_pt1 | contig 10963 bp, 10 predicted proteins | sample JacPinW_OM3H0_M3_FD_187971 | JGI IMG/M metagenome (GOLD analysis project Ga0209331, IMG submission 187971) | Forest soil microbial communities from Algoma, Ontario, Canada - Jack Pine, Ontario site 1_JW_OM3H0_M3 (SPAdes) (version 2) | ecosystem: Environmental > Terrestrial > Soil > Boreal... | reverse complement strand
TGTTCCCGGCCGGCAACGCGATCTTCCGCCGCGAAACTTTTGATAATTATCCGGCGGCGCGGGCGGTCATGCAGTGCGTGTATGAGGGCCTGCAGCTTCCGATCGACGCCGCGCTGCGCGTCGAATCCCGCTACTTCACGCAGATCCTGCGCTCCAAGGAAGCGGCCGCGATGATCCGCAGCCTGTTCCTGTCGATGCAGGAATTGAACAAGGGCGCGCGGCGTCCGCAGAACGTGCCACCGACCAAGGTGAAAAAGCTCGCCGTGATCGGCGCCGGCTTCATGGGCGCCAGCGTCGGTTACGTCTCGGCCCGCGCCGGCATCGACGTGGTCCTGATCGACCGCGATCAGGAGAGCGCCGACAAGGGCAAGGGCCACGCCAAGGCCGTGATCGACGATCTGATCAAGAAGGGCCGCGCCAAGGAAAGCGATAGCGATGCGATCCTGTCGAAGATCACCGCGACCGCTGACTACAATGCGCTGAAGGATTGCGATCTCATCATCGAAGCCGTGTTCGAGGATCGAAAAGTAAAGGCCGAGACCTACGCCAAGGCGCAGCCGCTTTTGAAGTCTGACGCGATCTTTGCCTCCAACACCTCAACCTTGCCGATCAATTCGCTGGCCGAGGAATTCAAGGATCAGGGCAAGTTCATCGGCATTCACTTCTTCTCGCCGGTCGAGAAGATGATGCTGGTGGAGATCATCGTCGGCAAGAATACCGGCGATGTCGCGCTCGCGACCGCGCTCGACTACGTGCGCGTGATCGGCAAGACGCCGATCGTGGTCAATGATTCCCGCGGCTTCTTCGCCAACCGCTGCGTGCTTCGTTTCACGGCCGAGGGCCTGGAAATGCTGATGGAAGGCGTGCCGCCGGCGATGATCGAGAACACCGCGAAGATGGCGGGCATGCCGGTCGGGCCGTTATCGCTGTCGGATGAAGTGGCGCTCGATCTCGTGCTCAAGATCATGAAGGCAACCGAAGCCGATCTCGGCGCCAATGCCATCGACCAGGCCCAGAAGAAGCTCCTGGTCGAGATGGTCGAAAAACAGGGACGCTTTGGCCGCAAGAACGGCAAGGGATTTTATGATTATCCCGAGAAGGGCAAGGGCCAGAAGAGCCTGTGGTCGGAATTGAGCGGTTTGCAGCCAAAACACCTCGACCCCGACACGCTCGACGTCGAGGAGTTGAAGCAGCGCTTTCTCGTCGTGCAGGCGGTGGAAGCCGCGCGCACGGTCGAAGATCACGTCATCACCGACATGCGCGAGGCCGATGTCGGCTCGATTTTGGGTTTTGGCTTTGCCCCGTTCACCGGCGGCACGCTGTCCTATATCGACTTCATGGGCACCAAGAATTTTGTCGCGCTGTGCCACAGGCTGGAAGCCAAATACGGCTCGCGCTTCACCCCGCCGAAATTGTTGGAAGAGATGGCCGCCAAGGGCGAGACCTTCTACGGCCGCTTCCCGCCGAAGAAACTGGCGGCAGCGTAACGCGAGGCCGCGGCGCAAAGAAAAACCGTCGTCCCTGCGAAAGCAGGGACCCATAGCCACCGGCGGTTTTTTTGAGCAGCCTGGCGCCACATCGAGCGTAACCACAAACATTTGTGGTTATGGGTCCCTGCTTTCGCAGGGACGACGATGCGAGGTGTTTTTCGTGCCCGTCGCAGCAACAAAAAAGGCCGGATCATCGATCCGGCCTTTTTTGCATCACAGTGCAAAAAAATCACGCCGCCTTCATCAGGCCTTCCTTGGTGAGCGCTTCCTGAACCTTCGGGCGCGCACCGACGCGGTCCTTGTAGGCGAGAAGGTTCGGCATCGTGGAGAGGTCAAATTTCATCCGCTCGGCCCAGTTCAGCATCGTGAACAGATAGCCATCGGCAACCGTGAACTGCTTGCCCATCAGATAGTCGCGGCCGGGAAGCTGGCTGTCGATATATTTGAACTTGGCCATCACCCGATCCTTGAAAAAGGCCTTGGCGTCGTCCGCGAGCACCGGTGAGAACAGCGGGCCGAAATTCTTGTGCACTTCGGAGGTGATGAAGTTGAGCCACTCCAGCAGCTTGTAGCGTTCGGCGCTGTCGCGGGCGGGTGCGAGGTTCTTGGCGGCGACCTTGTCGGCGATCATCTGCACGATCACCGGGCCTTCGGTCACCAACTCGCCGCTATCGAGGGCGAGCGCCGGCACCTGGCCCTTGGGATTGACCTTCAGGTAGTCGTCACCATTCTCGAGCTTCTTGGCACGCAGGTCGACCTTGACCAGGTCGTAGGGCAGACCAGCTTCCAGAAGCGCGATGTGGGGGGAAAGCGAGCAGGCCCCGGGCGAATAATACAGTTTCATCGGAATTTTCCTTCCCTCGGGATTATTGGCGATTTGCCAGCGCATCACTAAATGCATCTGCATGAAGTAGTCAAGATTGATGCAGCTGCATTTAGTGCGGTACACTAAGTCAGGGACATCTATGGGCCAAGCCATGAAACGCAAACCATCGACCGAGGCGACCGCCGCCTGGATCCGCCTGATGCGGGTCCAGAGCCGGGTGCTGGACGCCGTCGAGCAGGAGCTGAAGAAAGCCGGTTTCCCGCCGCTCGCCTGGTATGACGCGCTGCTGGAATTGTCGCGCGCGCCGACCGGCGAGATGCGCCCGGTGGAATTGGAAAAGCAGATGCTGATCCCGCAATATTCGACCTCGCGATTGATCGACCGGCTGGTCGACGAGGGGCTCGCCGCGCGCCGCGAATGCAAGATCGACAAGCGCGGTCAGTTCGTCGAGATCACCGAAGCCGGGCGCGAGCTGCAGAAGAAGATGTGGAGCGCCTATTCGGCCGCAATCGAAAAGCATGTCGGCTCGAAACTGTCCGATACGGATGCCATCAAACTCTGCGGTCTGCTCGACCGGCTGGGCTGCTCCTGCGGCGAGGCGTTCTTGCCCGCCGCAAGAGACGGCGCGCCGGTCCGATGATATTATCTTCACCTCCTCCATCTCCGGACCGATCGGTCCGCGGATGCCCCCGTCACCGCGCGCGTTCGGTCGAAGCGCCTTTCATCCGGATTTTCCATGGCGCGTGACCAGATCGATATGACGCCGCTGCAATCGCGCGACGAGTTGGTGGCGTGGCTGGAAGCAGGCGTGAAGCCGCCTTCCGAATTCCGCATCGGCACCGAGCACGAAAAGACGCCGTTCACGCTTGCCGGCCATCATCCGGTGCCTTACGAGGGCGCGCGCGGCATCGGCGCGTTGTTGGAAGGTATGCAGCTCCTGCTCGGCTGGGAGCCGATCATGGAGCGCGGCAACATCATCGGGCTCTATGACGTCACCGGCGGCGGCGCGATTTCGCTGGAGCCCGGCGGCCAGTTCGAATTGTCCGGCGCGCCGATCGAGACCGTACACCAGACCCAGTCCGAGCTGATGGCGCATCTGGCGCAGGTGCGCGAGATCGCCTCCCCACTCGGCATCGGCTTTCTCGGGCTCGGCATGACGCCGTCATGGTCGCGCTGGCAAATCCCTGTCATGCCCAAGGGCCGCTACAAGATCATGACCAACTACATGCCGAAGGTCGGCCAATACGGCCTCGACATGATGTACCGGACCTGCACGGTGCAGACCAATCTCGACTTCTGCTCGGAAGCCGACATGGTCAAGAAACTGCGGGTATCAGTCGCGCTGCAGCCGGTAGCGACCGCTTTGTTCGCGAATTCGCCGTTCACCGAAGGCAAGCCCAACGGCTTCCTGTCGTTCCGCTCCGAGATCTGGCGCGATACCGACAACGCGCGATCCGGCATGATTCCCTGGGCGTTCGAGGACGGCATGGGGTTCGAGCGCTGGGTCGACTATGCGCTCGATGTTCCCATGTATTTCGTCAAGCGCGGCGATCAATATATCGACGTCGCCGGATCGTCGTTCCGCGCCTTCTTCGAGGGCAGGAATAACTCGCTTCCCGGCGAGCGGCCGACGCTGTCGGACTGGGCCAATCATCTCTCGACGATTTTCCCCGAAGTACGGCTCAAGCGATATCTGGAAATGCGCGGCGCCGACGGCGTGCCGTGGGGACGGTTGCCGGCGCTGCCGGCGTTCTGGGTCGGCCTGCTCTACGACAATGTAAGCCTCGATGCCGCCTGGGACATCGTCAAACATTGGAGCGCCATGGAACGCCAGGCCTTGCGCGACGCGGTACCGCGTCTTGGTTTCAAGGCCAGGATCAGGGATCGCTATCTGTTCGAAATCGCCAAGGAATGCCTGATGCTGTCGCATTCGGGCTTGCGGCGGCGCGGCCGCCTCGATCACGCCGGCCGCGACGAGACCCGTCATCTCGAACCACTGCAGCGGACGATCGACTGTGGACGGACACCGGCCGAGGAGATGCTGGAGAAATTTCACGGCCCGTGGAAGGGTTCGGTGGAACCGGTCTACGAGGAATACGCTTTCTAGATCAGCGTGTTGACGAGCTGTTGAGCGGCGGGCCCGAACTCCGTTCATCAGCCGTACAGGTTCGTGGCGATCAAATGGCGCCCGAAAAGGGCGGACGTCCAATTAATTGAAAGCATCGTGAATGCGGCGAGGCCGCCTGCTCAGGGCGTGTTTGGTGATATCGGCTGTCTTGGCGGCTGCCAATGCTGCGCGTCCGGCGCAAGCGCAGGCCAATTTCGATCGTCCCGGTGGCGACTATCAGAGTTCGCCGGTCCCGTCAGGCGATCCGGCGGATTGCGCGCTGGTGTGCGAGCGCGACCGGGGCTGCCGGGCCTGGAGTTTTAATTACCCAACCGATAGCGCCGGCGGCGCGGTGTGCTGGCTCAAGAACAGCGTGCCGGCGCGGGTCCAGGATAATTGCTGTGTCTCCGGCGTGCGCGGCGCCGGTGTGGTTGAACCACGCAACACCGCCGAGGAATCCTCGATCGACCGCTTCGGCGGCGACTACAAGAATTTCTGGCTGAAGGGCGGCGAGGGCGACGAGGCCTGCAAGGCGGCCTGCACCGAAGACAACAAATGCCGGGCCTGGACCTATGCGCGTCCCGGCTATGTCGGCAAAGACGCGCACTGCTTTTTGAAAAAAGAGATAAAACCGCCGCGGCGCAAGGCCGGGTTCATCTCGGGCGTGGTGCGGTAAGCAGTCGTTGTTTGCGAGCCCAGTATCTATCGATCGTCGTCCCGGCCTTGAGCCGGGACCCATAACCACCGAGGTTGATTTTAGCTAACGCCGGGGCCGCCGCCCGGCATCACAACAAACATCGATGGTTATGGGTCCCGGCGTTCGCCGGGACGACGGAGAGATTCCGCATCGATTACCGTGAGCTCCGGCCATAGTATCTTCCACCGCTTCGCCTTCGCCTCGTAATTCGTGACCGAAAAGTTCGGCCCCGGATTGGGCCGCACGATCATGTCAGCGATGTCGTCAAATCCGTTCGGCGCATAAACGTCAAATCCGTCCTGCGTGCGGCGGATTCCGACCTGTGTATTCTTGGTCAGGAAGCGGTCGATGCCTTGCGTCGAGGATTTTAGCGCCGGGTAGGGCAGGCCATGCTTTTGTGGATACCAGAGATGGACCCGCGCCTGGTTGCGCACCTCGACCTTGACGCCGAGGTCGGCGAGCCGCCGCTGCAGGCCGGAGATCACTTCATCCTCGGCCCGCCAGGAAGTATCGGGATCGAAATAGAAGACATCGTAGTCGGCGATACCGTAATCGACCGCGCGGTTTGTCCGTACGTTCCACACGGTCTGCACCAGGCATCCTGATACGACCCACGCATCCGGCAATGCGAGGTCGAACAGTTCGTCGGCGATTCTTTCGTTGACCGGATTGCGAAGCGCGAGTGCGAGAAATTTGTCACGATCCATCGGCAATCCGTAGGGTGGGCAAAGCCAACGGGTCGGCGCGAAGCGCCGCCCGATGACAGGCTCCGCGTGCCCACCATTCTCGCATGCGTTTCGCAATTGGTGGGCACGGCGCGAAGGGCGCCTTTGCCCACCCTACAAATTTGCTTCCACCGCTTTAATCGCCTTCTTCGACGCCAGCGTCCGCCACTGCCGGCGCAGCAACGGCTCGACGGTGGCGGGCTTGGCCTTCGACAGCCGGATCAGCACGATCGGATAGTCTCTGTAGTGATCGGTGAAGTAAAATAGTTTCGGCTGGCTCTCCACCAGCATCTCGCGCTCGTCGTGGGGGACGCCCGGCATCACCAGGCTGTCGCCGTCTTCCTTCAGCCGCGCCAGCAATTTCTTGCGCACCTTTAGCGCCGCCGTGCCGTACGAAGTGCCATCCTCGACCTCCGGCCACGCCAGCGCGATCTTGCGGACATCGTCGAAGGTCACGGCTGAGCTTTTCGTTCAATGCACCGAGGTAAAAAACCGCGCGACGCGGAAACCGGACAGCCAGGTCCAGATCGGCTGGCTGCGGATGCCCATATCCCAGGAGCCGACCACAGCGTCGGCGCGGCCGACCAGATTATCCATCGGTAATAGCCCGACGCCGCCCTGGCGGACCGGAACGCGGCTGTCGGCGGAGTTGTCGCGGTTGTCGCCCATCACGAACAGATGGTCCGCCGGCACGGTCACTTCGGGCGTGTTGTCGAGCCGGCCGTTGTCGCGCAATTTGAAAATCGCGTGGCTGACGCCGTTCGGCAGGGTCTCGATGTAGCGATAGGCCGGTTCGACGCCGCCATTGTCGTCCTCGGCCTGTCCCACGCCGTCCGGCTTCAGCGAGGCGGCGCGGTCGTTGATGAAAAGCTGGCCCTGCCGCATCTGGATGCGATCGCCGGGCAATCCAACGACGCGCTTGACCCAGGCCTGCGAGCGGTCGCCCGGCCAGCGGAACACCACGACATCGCCAAGTTTTGGCGGCCCGCCGAACACCCGTCCGGTTTCGGGCAGATTGATCTGGATCGGCAGCGAGGCGGAGCCGTAGCCGTACGGAAATTTCGACGCCAATAGCGCATCGCCGATCAGAAGCGTCGGCTCCATCGAGCCCGACGGCACATAAAACGGCTCGGCCAGCGCGCCTTTTGCCACAAACACGGCGAGCACGATCGCCGCGAGCTGGACGAATTGGCCGCGCCAGGTCGAAGCCTTCGGGGCTGCGGTTTGGTTGTCGACGCTCATCAGCCGGTTCCTCCGACAGTAATCCGTTCCATCCGCAAGGTCGGCTGGCCGACACCGACCGGCACGCCCTGGCCGTTCTTGCCACAGGTGCCGATGCCGGTATCGAGCGCGAGATCGTTGCCGATCATGGTGATGCGATGCAGGTCGGTCGGCCCGTTGCCGATCAGCATCGCGCCCTTCAGGGGCGCGCCGACCTTGCCGTTCTCGATCTTGTAGGCCTCGGTGCACTGGAACACGTATTTGCCCGAGGTGATGTCGACCTGGCCGCCGCCGAAATTCGCGGCATAGATGCCGTTCTTCACGGATGCGAGGATTTCCGCGGGATCGCGGCCACCGGCGAGCATGTAGGTGTTGGTCATCCGCGGCATCGGCACATGGGCATAGCCCTGGCGGCGGCCGTTGCCGGTCGGCTTCATGTTCATCAACCGGGCGTTCTGGCGGTCCTGCATGTAGCCGACCAGGATGCCGTCCTCGATCAACACAGTGCGATTGGTCGGGGTGCCCTCGTCGTCGATCGAGAGCGAGCCGCGCCGCGACGCCATGGTGCCGTCATCGACCACGGTGACGCCTTTGGCCGCGACCTGCTGGCCCATCAACCCAGCGAAAGCCGAGGTCTGCTTGCGGTTGAAATCGCCCTCCAGCCCGTGGCCGACGGCCTCATGCAGCATCACGCCGGGCCAGCCGGCGCCCAACACCACGTCCATTTCGCCGGCGGGTGCGGGCACCGATTCAAGATTGACCAGCGCTTCGCGGATCGCGCCGTCGGCGGCCTCGCGCCATGCGCCGGTGTCGATGAAGCGCGCGTAGCCTTCGCGGCCGCCATAGCCCTTGCTGCCGCTTTCCTGCCGGTCGCCTTGGCCGGCGACGACTGAAATGTTCACGCGCACCAGCGGGCGGATGTCGCGATAGCTCTCGCCGTCCGGGCGGACGATTTCCACCACCTGCCAGGTGGCGCCCAAGCTGACGGTGACCTGCCGCACCCGCGGATCCTTGTCGCGAATGTAGGCGTCGATCTCGCCGAGCAGTTTTACCTTGGATTCAAAACCCGGCGCGTCCAGCGGATTTTCGTCGCCATAAAGCCGCACATTGGTATGCGCGGGCGCCGCCGCAAAAGTCCCGCCATAGCCGCTGCGCACCGCAGCGACCGCGTCCGCAGCGCGAATCAGCGCCGGCAGCGACACGTCGGAGGAATGCGCATAGCCGACCGCGTCGTCTTTCACCGCGCGCAGCCCAAACCCTTGCGAGGTGTCGTAAGTCGCCTGTTTCAGCCGGCCATTGTCGAACATCAGCGCCTCGGTCTGGCTGTATTCGAGGAACAGCTCGCCGTCATCGGCACCGGTAAGCCCGCGCGCGACCTGATGGCGCACGGCATCGCGGTCGAGATTGGCGCGGTCGAGAAGCGAGGTTGTCGGGGTCATGGAGGCTCCAGATTTTTCCTTGTCGTCCCCGCGAAGGCGGGACCCATAACCACAGGCTTTAGTGAGTTAAGCAAAAACCCGCGGCGCAGTCCTGTTACAACACCGTAACCCTGTGGTTATGGGTCCCGGCGTTCGCCGGGACGACAGCACGGAAGATAGGCACGATTGCCGGAAAAGGGGAGGGTCTGCCAAGGGTTCATCCGGCGGGCACAATGCCTCACGGCAGTTTGTCAAACCCCTCGCCGAGGCCGTTCAGGCTGAGCGGAAAGCCGATCCCCTCTTCGGGGGTCTCGAAAATGATGAAAGTCGCGGTCTTGGCGGTGCGGAGCTGGCCGAGCAACTTGTCGTCCATCACCACCTCCGCCACGCAGCCATTGGGCAGGCATCTGACAAAGCCGGCGCGGCCGACATCGGCATTGTCGAGTTTTAGGCCGAGCCCCGATGGCAAGAGCACGCCGAGCGGCGCCACCACCCGCATCAGCCGGCTCTTCTGGTCGGCGGTTTTCAGCACGATGACGGTGAGACCGGCGTTGGAGCGGTCCTCGGCTACCACGCTCTGGATCAGGGCGCATTGCTCGCCCTGCGCGCCGGGCGGTGTGTCGCAGCGGATCTGCCAGTCGCCATGGACCGAGCGCACCGCGCCCTGGGCGTGGGCCGTCGCCGTCAGGCCGAGCAGCAGCAACAGGGTGAGCGCGCCGCCCAGCCAGCGGCTGCAACGGACGGCAAACGAATCACTGCCGTGGGCGGTGCTTCTCGGCCAGTATTTCGAAAGCCCCATCCGGATCGATCCTTTGATAGCCCTCTTCGGGCTGTCGCTTTGCGAACACCGCATTGATATGTCAATGACGGCGCCTTGAAGGCGTTGTTCAAGCCCTGCTTCAGGCCAGCCCGCGAATCAGGTTCCTGTGGAGCGCGACATCTTTGCCTACATCGGGCAATCCGCCTGTCAAGCGGCCTCGATTAGCAAAGATGGCGGTTTTGCCTGATTTCACGGGAAAATGTGACAGCCGCATAATAGGCCTGCGATGCGTCGCTCGGCACCCTACTACTGCATTGCGATAGGTCGAGAATTATGGTTTGAGAGGCTGGATTTCGGCGTTCTAGCGATCTGGCCAGGTACCTCTCAGGGTACATCCCAAGGCCGTTTGTCAGGGGGCGGATCGTGCGGCATTTCTAAGCCATCCGGCGGAATGCTTTGGGGTTTTATCAAGGGAGCGCGAGCGGCATGAAGATGTCGAAAGGCCAAATGGGCCGGCGGTTGCTGGGATTGGCGGTGGCCGGCGTTGCGCTTGTCACCAGCGGGACGGCATTCGCCGAACTGGGGCAGCCGGCGCCGTGGGAGTACAAGCTGCAGGAAGCGGCCTCGCCGGTGATGGAGAACATCACCTGGTTCCACAATTTCCTGACCGTGCTCATCTTCATCATCACGCTGTTCGTTCTTGGACTGCTGGTCGCTGTGGTGGTCAAGTTCAACTCACGCGCCAACCCGACCCCGTCGCGGACCACCCACAACACTCTGATCGAAGTGGCCTGGACGCTGATTCCGGTTTTGATCCTGGTCGGCATCGCGGTGCCGTCGTTTCGGCTGCTGTTTCTCGAGCTCGATATTCCCAAGGCCGATCTGACCATCAAGGCGACCGGCAAGCAGTGGTACTGGAGCTACGCCTATCCCGATAACGGCAAGTTCGAATTCGATTCGCTGATGGCCCAGGACAAGCAGCCGCGGCTGCTCGGCGTCGATAACGAGATGGTGGTTCCGGTGAACAAGATCGTCCGGGTCCAGACCACCGGTGCCGACGTCATCCATTCCTTCGCGGTGCCGGCGTTCGGCATCAAGATCGACGCCATCCCCGGCCGGCTCAACGAGACCTGGTTCAAGGCCACCAAGCTGGGGATGTTCTACGGCCAGTGCTCGGAATTGTGCGGCAAGGATCACGCTTTCATGCCGATCGCGGTGCGGGTGGTGAGCGATCAGGAATTTGTGGCCTGGGTCGAGACCGCGAAGAAGAAATATGCCTCCAACCCGGCGAACTCGTTCGCCTCGGTGGGCGCGGCGGCGCAGTAAGCCTCAAGGCTTTCAGGCGCGATCTAATTTGGGACAAGGGCGACGGGACCGCAAGGTCCGACGAGGACTGCAAGGCAGGATCTGAAAATGGCAACCTCCGCAACGACACACGACGATCACGTCCATGACGATCACGCGCACGACCATCCGACCGGATGGCGACGCTTCGTCTATTCGACCAACCACAAGGACATCGGCACGATGTACCTGGTGTTTGCGATCATCGCCGGCGTCATCGGGGCGGCTATGTCGATCGCGATCCGTGCCGAACTGATGTATCCTGGCGTGCAGATCTTCCACGAGACCCATACCTACAACGTGTTCGTGACCTCGCACGGCCTGATCATGATCTTCTTCATGGTGATGCCGGCGATGATCGGCGGCTTCGGCAAC
>Ga0209331_1000794_pt1 | contig 10988 bp, 11 predicted proteins | sample JacPinW_OM3H0_M3_FD_187971 | JGI IMG/M metagenome (GOLD analysis project Ga0209331, IMG submission 187971) | Forest soil microbial communities from Algoma, Ontario, Canada - Jack Pine, Ontario site 1_JW_OM3H0_M3 (SPAdes) (version 2) | ecosystem: Environmental > Terrestrial > Soil > Boreal... | reverse complement strand
CTCGCGCGCAGCATGTGGGCCGTCTCGCCGAGGCCAAAGTCAAAGCTGCGGAAATCGTTCACGCGCATGGGGGCAATCCATCCAGAGGATGATCTTTGTATACTTGTAGGGGCGGGTTTCAAACCCGCCCTATCTCGCCAGAAGTTGATCCAGAGGTAGGTCATGTATCGGAGGACAGACGACGGACGACACTGTACGTCATTGACTGACTAAGTCATTGCATGAGATGAAGAGCCTCGCCAACGCCAAGACGCGAGGCTTGCCGTTCGAGATCGCAATGGCGTTGTTCGATGGGCCGACATTGGAGAGCCCGGACCGAAGGCGCGACTGTGGCGAGCGGCGAATAAAGGCAATCGGTCGCGTGGCAGGGCAGCTTCTGGTCTGTGTGTACACCGATCGCGGTGCCGCTCGAAGGATCATCAGTTTGCGCGTGGCGAGCAGGAGAGAGCGCGATGCCTATCGTGCGGCGTACAAGAGCTGATGTCGACCTTTCAAAGGTCGTTTGGCGGCGTGTGGCAGCGACGACGGATCGGGAAATTGCGAAGCAGATTGCGGCCGATCCGGATACGGCGCCCATTTTTTCCGCCCGCGAGTTAAATCGGGCGAAGCGAGTTGTTCCGCCGCCTTCGGCTGAAGATGTGCGGGCAATTCGTCGGCGGCTGGGATTGACCCAGGCGCAGTTTGCCGCCTACGGGTTCTCCTTGGAGACAATCCGCAACTACGAACAAGGCCACCGCCGACCGGCGGGGCCGGCGCGCGTCCTCCTTAAAGTGATCGCCTCCGAGCCGGACGCCGTGACGCGCGCTTTGCAGCGATAGGCGGCGCAGGCCGGATAGATCAGCGAGCACGTCATCCGCCCTGCACTGTCGCATCGGGTTGTGCGAAAATGGGAAGCAAGCCGCGTCGCCTTTCCAAAGCCCTCACGCAACTAACCCTTGCCGCCTTACGCCCCCAGCACCTGCGCCAGGAGATCGAGCGCGGCTGCCGAAAACGCACGCATGTTGGCGACACGGTCGCTGCTGCCGGTCTCCAGCGTGATCGCCCGCTCGACCGGCCCGGCGACGGCGAGGCAGCAGTGCCCGGCCGCATCGCCATAGCGATTGCCGGTCGGTCCGGTGGCGCCGCTCTCGGCCAGCGCCCAGGTTGATGCGAAGCGTGCGCGCGCCGTTTGCGCCAGGAGCCGCGCATAGGGCTCGGTCGCGGCCCGCACACCCAGGGCCGATATGTCGGCGAGATCCATCAGCGCTTTGCGTGCCGTCTGGGTATAAACGATCGCACCGCCGAGGAAATAGGCCGAGGCGCCTGGCAGCGCGAGCAGCGCTGCCGAAACGAGACCGCCGGTTGATGATTCCGCCACGACAATGGTCTCGCGGCGGTCCTTGAGGAGTCGGCTGATCCGCTCCGCGCGCGCCAACAAATCCTGCATGAGTGCTCACGTCCTTCTGTTTGCGTGCCGTGCGTGCTCTTTAACTGATTGCATCTCCCAGCGATTGCGTCCACGAAATCGATCGGGCTACGGTAGTTGGACCCAAAGCGAGAGTTGTCATGGCAAAGAAGCGCCCGCTGAAAATAACAAACGGCAAGGGAGGCAGCTACCGCGACATCCTTTACCAGGTGACGGATCAGGTCGCGTGGGTGACCATCAACCGGCCGCGCGTGCTCAATGCCTTTCGCGAGCAGACGCTCGATGAGCTGATCGACGCGCTGCGGTCAACGCGCGAGGATCCGTCGATCGCCTGCGCGGTGGTCACCGGCGCCGGCGACAAGGCGTTCTCCGCCGGCGGCGATTTCTACGCCATGAAGCGGCTCAACTGGATCAATGCTGCCATGTGGAACGACCGCATGCAGGGGCTCGCCATGACCATCCGCGGCCTGCCCATTCCGGTCATCGCCATGGTGAACGGCTGGTGCATGGGCGGCGGCCATGAGCTCGCGCTCTGGTGCGATCTGGTGATCGCGTCCGAGAATGCCGTGCTCGGGCAGACCGGCGCGCGGGTGGGCGCCTGTCCGACCGTGGGCGCCACGCAATATCTTCCCCGCATCATCGGCGAGCGGCTTGCGCGCGAGATGATCTTCTGCGCGCGCCGTTTCAGCGCGCAGGAAGCAGCCGAGATCGGGCTCATCAACAAATGCGTGCCGCAGAGCGGTTTGCGCCGCGAGACGCTCGCCTGGTGCGAGACCATCAAGGGCCACAGCCCGCAGACTTTGCGCATGACCAAGAAGAGCCTGAATTTCGAATCCGACCTGCTTTATGCCTCCTGGCAGCACGGGATGGAGCTGCTTGCCCACGTCTGGGGCTCGCAGGAGAGCCTCGAAGGCATGAACGCCTTCCTGCAAGGACGCAAACCGGACTTTCAGAAATTTCGCATGCGCAACAAACGCGAGCTGGAAGAATATCTCGATGGCTGCGCCAGGGACCTCAACGCGCCACCCTCCATGCGCAGGAAATCGAAATGACGCAGGCAGCGATAGACACCGCAGCGACCGCAGCCGGCCCGCTGGCCGCAATTCGCATCATCGATCTCACGCGCATCCTCGCGGGTCCACTCTGCACCATGATGCTCGGGGACATGGGCGCCGATATCATCAAGATCGAGCCGCCTGGGAAAGGCGACGATACCCGCAGCTGGGGGCCGCCCTTCGCAGGGGAGGAGGCCGCTTATTTTCTCGGCGTGAACCGCAACAAGCGCTCCGTCACGCTCAACATGGCGGCTCCTGCCGGGCAGAAGATTCTCGCCGGCCTCATCGATCGGGCCGATGTGCTCATTGACAATTTCCGGCTGGGCACGCTGGAGAAATGGGGCTTTACGGACCAGTGGTTCGAACGCTTCGCCCCGCGGCTTATTCGCTGCTCCATCACAGGCTATGGATCGAACGGCCCAAAGGCGGCGCTGCCCGGCTACGATTTTGTCCTGCAGGCGCAATCAGGCCTGATGAGCATTTGCGGTGAGCCCGATGGCCAACCCACCAAATACGGCGTTGCCATTGTCGATGTGTGCACCGGCATGCTGGCGAGCAGCACCATTCTCGCCGCGCTGCATGCGCGCGAACGCACCGGGAAGGGCCAGAAGGTCGAGCTTTCGCTCTACGAGACGGCGCTCTCCATGCTCATCAACGTGGCCGCCAATTATCTCATCGCCGGTCGCAACGGCGCCCGCTTCGGCAACGGGCATCCCAGCATCGTGCCCTACACGACCTATCAGGCGGCCGATGCCATGATGGCAATCGCGGTCGGAAACGAACGTCAATTTGCGCGCTGCGCGCAAGTGCTGGGCCATGGCGAATGGGCGAGCGATGAGCGCTTCGCCAGCAACCGGGCGCGCGTCGAGAACCGTGCCGTGATCGATGGCCTCATCAATGCGGCGCTCTCGCGTGATTGCGCCGACGCGTGGCTTGCCAAGCTCAAGGCGGTGGGCGTCCCCTGCGGCAAAATCAATTCGGTGGCGCAGGCGCTCGATGATCTCCACACTGCCGCGCGTGACATGATCGAGACGGTGCAGCACCCCACCATCGGCGCCTTGCGGATGCTCGGCATTCCGTTCAAATTTTCCGATACGGCCTGCTCGGTGCGCCGCGCGCCGCCGCTGCTCGGCCAGCACAATGAGGAAATTCTGGACGAACTGGGGTTTGACAAAAACGCAATTGCAAAACTGCGAAACGACAAGGTGATCTGATGAATAGTCGTGTAGGGTGGGCAAAGGCGCGCGCAAGATGATTTGTATAGCTGATAGAAGCTTGACCGCGCGCAACGCAGTTAAGCTTGCGCAGACTGCGTACACTTGTCTGCTTTTGCCCACGCGGTCGTCCGGTTATGGTGGGCACGGCGCGGACGCAGTCAAGCTTGCGCAGACTGCGTAAACTTGTCTGCAGTGCGCGCCTTTGCCCACCCTACCCAAGGTAATCTGATGCAAATCAAAAGCATTGAGCCGATTGCGGTGCGCATCCCCATGAAGAAGCCGGTCTTCATGGCGGGTGTCGAAATCAGGCATGCGGACAACGTGATTGTACGGATCGAGGCGGACAACGGCGTGGTCGGCTGGGGCGAAGCCGCTTCTGCCCCGACCATGACCGGCGAGACCGTCGAAAGCATGATGGCGGCCATTTTCTATCTCGCGCCCGCGATCGCGGGCGCCCCGGCCGAGGACATCGCCGGAGCGAGCGCGGCCATGCGCCAGCGCATGTATGCAAACAATGCCGCCAAGGCCGCAATCGAGATCGCGCTGCATGATCTTCTTGGCCGTGCCACCAACCGGCCTGCCTACGCGCTTCTCGGCGGCAAAGAGCGCAGCCGCATGGCGGTTCTCGGCGTCATCGGCACCGGCGAGCTTGCCTCGGATCTGCGCGAGGCGGATCACAAGAAATCCCAGGGCTATACCGCGTTCAAGATAAAGGTCGGCGTCGATAAGCCGTTGATCGATGCCGAGCGCACCCGGCGTATCTGCGCCCGCATTGGGCCTGGTCGCCTGATTTCTTCCGACGCCAATGCGGGCTGGAGCGCCGAGGAAGCGGCGCAATACGTGCGCGCACTGGCGGGCGCCGGGCTCGATTTTTTCGAGCAGCCTGTTGCCGCGGACGATATCGCAGGCATGGCAACGGTCGCCAAGGCGAGTGATATCGCAATCGGCGCCGACGAGAGCATTCATGGTCTCGACGATCTTCGCCGTCATCACGAGGCGCGTGCAGCACGCGGCGCGAGCCTCAAAACCATCAAGCTCGGCGGCATGCGCGGCATCATGGACGCGGGCCGCCTGTGCGATGCGCAGGGACTCAAGGTCAATGTGGCGGCCAAGACCGGGGAATCGAGCATTGCCTGCGCAGCAGCTCTTCATGTTGCGGCTGCGCTGCCGCAGATCGCGTGGGGCCTCACGCTCTCCAACGAGGGACTCGCCGAAGACGTGACCGCGCGGCCCATTCGCATTGACCGCGGGCACGTGGAGATATCCGACGCTCCGGGGCTCGGGGTGGAGGTCGACGAGGATCGCGTGCGGCGCTACCGCCGCGATGTGCCGATGCGGCAGGTGGCATAACCGTGAAACGAGCCGATATCGGCATTGCCGTGGTCGGCGCGGGCCGCATCGGTACGTTGCGCGCGCGGCTTGCCGCCAAGCATCCCGCGGTGCGCTTCCTGGCAATCTCGGATCGCGATCCTGCGCGCGCCCGCGCGCTCGCCGAGGCTGCCGGTGCGCAAGTTGCGAGCGGCAGCAACGAGGAGGTGATCAGCCATCCCGCGGTGACGGCGGTGATCGTCTCGACGCCGGAACAGCAGCACACGCTTCCCATTCTGCAGGCACTCGAGCGGGGCAAGCCGGTGCTGGTGGAAAAGCCGATCGGGTTTTCGCTCGCCGAGGCCGACAAGATCCTCGACACCTTGCGCACAACCAAGGGCACGCTGCGTGTGGGTTACAGCCGCCGCTACAAGGAATGCTTCCTGCGCGCCAAGGAGCAGATGCTGCACGGACGGCTTGGCCGCATCGTCGGCGGCCTGGCGCGAGTCTACAACTCCCGCGCCCAGACTTTCGCCATCCTCGAGCGCGATCCGCACGCCACTCCGGTGCTCGACGTGCTCACCTACTACGTCGATCTCATGTGCTGGTTCCTGGAAGGCAATCGTCCGGTCGAGGTGGTGGCACGTGGCCAGCACGGCATCTTCCGCGCAGCGGGATACGGCGCCGATGACGTGACCTGGGCGATCGTGACCTTCGCCGACGGCGCGGTCGTCAGTTTCGGCATCAGCTACGCGCTGCCTGCCGAATATCCGACGCTCGGACAATCAGACCGCGTCGAGCTTCTCGGCAGCGAAGGCACCATGATCATCGACGACGATCACATGGATCATCTGTTGTTCTCGCAGAAGGGCATTCCCCATCCCTATGTGCCCGGTCACTCCGTGAATATGGCCTTCCTCGGCAGCAACAGCGCGGGCGACTGGGCGGTCGGCGATTTCTGGGGTCCGCTCGGCAACGAGACGCGCGCCTGGCTCGATCATCTCGCAACCGGCGCGCCAACCGTCCACACCACGCCCGAGCAGGCCCGCATCAATCTGGAGACCACCATCGCTATCGAGAAGGCAGTGGAGTGCGGACACCCGGTGCGCCTGCCGCTGCAAGCGGAAAGCTGAACAATCAGCGCCTTAGGGTGCGCAAAGGCGCCATCCCCAGCTGCTGTTGAATCGCAGCGTCCATTGCGGCGCCGTGCGCACGCGTCCAAATGGGGACGCAGCGCCGCGTGGGCAGCGCAGACAAGTTTACGCAGTCTGCGCACGCTTGACTGCGCTGCTCGTTACTTAAATCGGCCACGACAGTGAATAGCAAATGAACGCGTCAGCCACGTGCTGTTCGGACTCTCTGCGCTATCAAGAACGCAATCAGCCGGTGACCGCTTGGTCGCGGGGCTGAGAAATTCAAACGCCCGTTTGGTTTGCATAGCGAAGGCAAGCCAGGGGCATCCAGAGAGGAACTGTACCCATGCTTACCCGTTGCATGCTCATCGGCGCAGCAGCGCTCGCCCTGGCATCGTCTCCGGTCCTGGCTCAGGCCACCAAACCGGCCCCGTCCCCAACGCCTCCGGCCGCCGCCGCGCCCAAGCCCGACACCACCGGAGCCGCAACCGCGCCTGTTGCAAGCAAGATCAACCTCAACACTGCGACAGCGGCAGAGCTCGGGAAGCTCCCGAAGATCAGCCCCGTCCAGTCGAAGGCCATTATGGAAGCCCGCGCCAAGGCGAAATTCAAGAACTGGGATGATTTCGTCGCGCGCAAGCTGGTGCCGTCGGATTCGGCGGCGGCGATCAAGGACGTCGTCACCTTCTGACGCTTCGAGGTTGCGGCGACGAGATCGTCGAATCAGGCTACCTACTGACCGCCCGGCACTGTAGAACGGATTTGGCAGCCGGGTTCAGTGGGACAAACAGATGCGCGTTCTCCGGGTCATCCTGCTCGCATGCGTGTTGTCGACAAGCGCCGCGGCGGAGTACCCGGAGAAGCCCATCAAGCTGATTGTTCCGCAGGCCGCGGGCAGCGCGACCGACACGGTCGCTCGCATTCTGGCGGCCAAGCTGGCTGAGGAGATCGCCCAGCAGGTCATCATCGAGAACCGACCGGGCGCCGCCTTCACGATCGGCCTCGAGCTCACCGCCAAGGCCGAGCCCGACGGTTACACCCTGTGCCTGGGACCGATCGGCGCGCTTGCGATCAGCCCGCACATGGTCGCCAAGCTCCCCTACGACATTGCACGCGATTTCCAGCCGATTGCGCTCGCGACGCGCGGTCACCTGCTGCTCGCGGTCTCGCCGAAAGAACCGTTCACGTCTGTGATCGAGCTGATCGATTATGCAAAGAAAAATCCGGGAAAGCTGCTCAACGCCTCTTCGGCAAGCGGATCACCGGGTCATGTCGCGGGCGAACTGTTCAAATCCATGACCGGGACCGAAATCGTGCATGTGCCTTACCGCGGCGGAGCGCCCGCCATCAATGACCTTATCGTGGGACGCGTGCAGCTCATGTTCGAGAGCCTCAACTCGATCGCTCCCCATGCAAGGTCCGGCACGGTGCGGGCGCTCGCCGTGAGCGGCGCGCGCCGATCGCCAGGTTTCCCGGAATTGCCGACCATCGCGGAAGCGGGCGTCCCGGGCTACGCGGCGCCCACGTGGAGCGGCATCATTGCGCCCGCCGGGCTTGCGCAGCCCATCGTCCTTAAGCTGAATTCCGCGATCAATCGGGCGCTTGCCTCGCAAGCATTCAAGGATCGATTTGCTGCTATTGGCGACGAGCCCGCCGGCGGCCCGCCGGAAGAATTCGCGGCTCTCATCGCCGCCGACTCCGCCAAATGGGCGGACGTCGTCAGGCGTTCAGGCGCAAGGCTGGATTAGGTCTTTACTGCAGCACCACCACGCGGGTGCCCACGCGCACGCGTTTATACAGGTCGAGGATGTCGCTATTATGCATGCGAATGCAGCCGAATGAGACGAAGCCGCCGATCGAGCCGGGATCGTTCGTCCCATGGATCGCGTATTGGTCGACGGTAAGCGTCATGGCGGCAGCGCCCATCGGGTTTTTCGGGCTGCCGCCAGGAATGTAGTCGGGCAACCAGGGCTTCACGCGCCGTATTGCCTTGGGCGGCGACCACGCCGGCCGGATATATTTTCCGGCGATCGCTCCGTTGCCGGCCCATGATCTGCCGCTCTTGCCGACCCCAACCGGGTAAGTGATCACCTCGCCATTGCCAAGCACGAGGTGAAGCTTGCGCTCGGATGTCTCGACAACGATCGTGCCCGGCGCATAGCCGGAGAGATCGATCTTTGGCGCGGGCTTTTGCTCTTCGGCCGGCTGCGATGCTGGCTGTGCCGGCGCCGGGCTTGGCGCAACGGCTTGCTCCGATGGTTGCGGTGCCTGCTCGCTCGCCTGCTCGGCGGGCGGCTGCGCCCCTTCCGCCTGCGGCTCTGCAGAAATGGCGGCGACTTGACCTTCCTGCGCCGGCACCGGAAGCGCCATCGCCTGCAACGCAAGGAGCACAACGAGGGATCGAAAAACGGCGCGCATCGCACGGTCCTCAATACGTCCAGCCGCCCGAGGAAACGGCCCCATTCTCATCCGGGCTGCTCAGGAATCTATGGTCGCAAGATCATCGATCGGCGGTGACAGCACAATGGCGAACCGCGGTTTCCCGTGCGAATAGATGAGCCATGTTGCAGAACGGCAACGCGTGCTCGTCGGCAGCGGTCATCGCCCGCGGAATGCGGCGACGTAGGTTGGGTCGAGCGGATAGCGAGACCCAACCCTTTGGAGCAAGCGCGTTGGGTCTCGCGGAAGAGCTCCAACCAACCTACAACTTCACGCGACGCGCGGCGTTTCGCCAGCAAGAACGGCTGCCATCCAGGGCCGGTCGATGTTCTGGCCCGTCAGAATCACCGCTGCCTTGCGGCCGCGCAATCGCTCGCGCTCCTTGATCAGGGCTGCGAGCGCGGAAGCTCCAGCCCCCTCGGCAGCGTTATGGGTGTCGGTGAAGAGAATGCGGATCGCCTCCGCAATCTCGTCGTCGATCACCTCCACCACGCGCTCGGCGCCCCGGCGAATGATCTCGAGGGCGCCGGCATCGGGCACCCGCACCGCCATTCCGTCGGCAAAGGTGCTCGCGGAATTGGTCGCCACGACGCCACCCGCCGCGAGCGACAATCGATAGGCATTGGCGCTTTGAGCGACCACGCCTACGATTGCGGTGCGCAAACCCAGAAGATCGCGTGTGCCGATCAGGCCGCAGATGCCGGAACCGAGCCCAATCGGGACATAAACCGTGTCCAGGTCGTCAAACGCCGTGAACAGCTCGTAAGCGTAGGTCGCAACGCCGACGACGAAGTCGCGATGAAAGGACGGAACAAATTGCAGGCCATGGTCGGCCGCAACCGTGGCTGCGTGCTCCTTGGCCTCATCGAAATCGCGTCCGTACTCGATCAGCTCCGCGCCCAGCGCCTGCATGGCCGCGTTCTTGTCGCGGGAGTTGCCGCGCGGCACCACGATGGATACGGGCAGTCCGGCGCGCGCGCCTGCGAAGGCAAGCGATTGGCCATGGTTACCGCGCGTGGCCGTGACGATACCATTGAGATGCGGGCGTTCACGTTTGAGGCGCTCCACGTGGACGAGGCCGCCGCGCACCTTGAACGCGCCAATCGGGGTGTGGTTCTCATGTTTGACGACGACTTCCAAGCCGGCACGCGCCCGCAGCAGCGGCCAGGAATATTGCGGCGTAGGTGCGACGCTCGCGCGCACAATGGCCAGCACACTTTCAAGCTCGGCAAGCGTGAACATGTTGGTCAGTGATTGGGAGGGGATGAATGGAGGAGAATACCATGGCAGGCGAGTTCGAACTCAGCACCCACAACGACATCGAGTTCGCGGAGCATGACGGGACCAGGCTCATTGGCGATCTTTACTTGCCAAAAGGGCTCAACCGGGCGCCGCTCGTGGTCGCGGTTCATGGCGGCGGGTGGCAGATCGGCACTCGCAAGTTCTACACGCACTGGGGCGATTACCTCGCGCGCAACGGCTTTGGCGTATTCGCAGTCGATTACCGGCTGATGAAGCCAGGCGTGAAGACCTATCCCGGCGCCGTATACGACGTCAAAGCGGCTGTGCAATTCGTGCGCGCCAAGGCTCGTGACCTCGCCATCGATCCCGATCGCATCGGCCTCATGGGAGACTCCGCCGGCGCGCATCTTGCGGCTCTGGTCGCGCTCGCGCCGGAGGAGTTTTCGGCCGAATATCGCAATGATCCCCATTCATCCGCCGGCGCCGGCATCAAGGCTGTCGTCGGCGTGTACGGCGTCTACGACATGCTGGCGCAATGGCAGCACGACCAGACAGCACGGCCGCGCGACCAGATCAGCGAAAAGTTTCTCGGCGCCTCCCCGATGGTTGATCGCAGAGTCTTCTTTGCAAGCTCGCCATTGAGTTATGCAACCGTGGACAAGAACTCGACCCGGTTTCTTTTGGTTTACGGCAGCCATGACGACATCGTGGACCCGGCCGCCCAGTCGGCAGTCTTCCTGACCGCGCTCAAGCAGGCGCAGTTCGTGGCACGGGCTCTGGTGGTCCCCGGCGCCGGGCATTTCTGGGTCGCCGATCCGCTTGAGCCCGGGAGCTTCGGAGCCTATGCGGCGCCCAAGATCCTGCTGTTTCTGAAGGCTTGGCTTTAATCCCTCACCCGCTTGCGGGGAGGGCTATCGCATATGACAAGCGTCCCGCAAACTCCGGACGGGAAGCACATCGCGGTCGCGAAGCTTGTAGGGGCGGGTTTTAAAACCCGCCCTTGTGCCACGGGGCTCGCTGCGAGAGAATTGTCGTCATCAACTGCTGAGTCGAAGTTCGTACGGCTAAGCTCGGATCAACCTCATACACCGTGAATGCCAAACGAGGGCGGGTTTGCGGGGCACCCCAAAAAACGCATCCGCGTTTTTTGGGGACCCCGGTCTCGCCTCTACAAGAACCACCAGCGTAG
>Ga0209331_1000793_pt1 | contig 10992 bp, 7 predicted proteins | sample JacPinW_OM3H0_M3_FD_187971 | JGI IMG/M metagenome (GOLD analysis project Ga0209331, IMG submission 187971) | Forest soil microbial communities from Algoma, Ontario, Canada - Jack Pine, Ontario site 1_JW_OM3H0_M3 (SPAdes) (version 2) | ecosystem: Environmental > Terrestrial > Soil > Boreal... | reverse complement strand
TGGCACCCAGGCCGTTAGCGAAGTCGCCTGTGAGTTTCTCACTGGGAGACGAGGTCCCTCACATATTTATCCGAGAATCGCACCAGCGGCCTAGAAAAATTTTGATCAGCGGTGGAAAACGACTTTTGCAACAAAATCGGCACAAAGTGCCTGTGTCGGCTTATCGCGATTAGGACCGCTTTCGAATAAGGACCGGACTCAACGTCAGATACATACATCAAAAGCAAGGTACGCTACGTCAAAGCATGATGGGGCAAGACGCGGACATTCGCGTTGGTTTTTCTCAGCAAAACTTCTAACTCCTCAATCCGGCGGCGCGCGCAACTGCGGACCAGCGGGCGACTTCGCTGCGAATGTAGTCTGCAAACTCGTCCGGCCCACCTTCGAGTGGATCAAAACCCAGTGTGCGAAGCCTGTCCACGGCTTGCGGCGCATGAATCGCCTTTTGCGCGGCGTCGGCGACTTTTTCAATCACCGCCCTCGGTGTGCCCGTGGGCGCGAAAAGGCCGAACCAAAGGCTGGTATCAAAGTCGGGCATCCCGGCTTCTGCCATAGTCGGCACATCGGCAAGCGCGCTGCAGCGCTTATTTGCGGCCGTTGCCAGCGCGCTAAGCTTGCCGGCTGCGATTTGGCCGACAACGGTCGAGGCCGGCGAAAATGTCATCATCGCCCGGCCGGCGATGACATCGGTGACCGTCTGCGGACTGCCCAGATAGGGCACCTGCATCAGCTTGATACCAGCGCGTTGAGCAAACAGCTCGCTGGCAAGGTGCGGCAGGCTACCTATCACCGTGGCATGGAGCACTTCGCCCGGCTTTGATTTGGCAAGAGCGATTAGCTCGGCAACGCTGCGCACGTTGATCTCGGGATTGACGACCAGAACCACTGCCCCCGAGGCAAGGAGGGTGATTGGCGCAAGGTCCCTGGTCAGATCGAAGGACGGATTGGGGTTGATGATCTGATTGGCGATGATGGATAGGGTTGCGAAAAATAGCGTGTAGCCATCCTTGTCCGCGTGGGCCACATACTCGGCTGCAATGCTCGATCCTGCACCCGGCTTATTCTCCACCAGGATTTGTTGCCCGAGGACGGCCCGCATACTGTCTGCCAGCACGCGCCCGCTGACGTCGGCTGCTGCCCCGGGAGTGAAGCCGACAACGAGGTGGATCGGACGCGACGGAAAAGCCTCCTGGGCGATTACTATGCGAGCTGAGAACACCAGTGGGGTTGCACTGGCTGCAATACGCAGAAAGCTCCTACGGGAAAGTTCCATGATATTGCGCCATTAGCTTGAGTGCCTTCCGCACATGCGGATGGCGTCTGAAAACAACATCGCCTTCGGATAGCCCCCCGTCAAAGGCAAAACCGTTGCCTTTGCATTCGTGAAACGTTGGCATGTTCGCTCGCAGCGCTGCGACCAAGGTACACTGATTCCCGTATCCTGAGGTGAGTTGAGATGTCGCCCCTTGAGCGCACCGACGCGGTGAATACTGAGGGCACCTCGATGGCCGGAGTCGGAGGCTCTGCGGACCTGCCATGTCTGCCGAAGCACTAAGCAGGGTTTTATCGATTGGCCAACAGATGCGTCGGGGATGCGGTGTCAGCTTTCACCAGCAGCGGACATGGCGTCTGATCGGCTGTGGTAGCTAAGTGCCACTAGCCGACATCACCACCATGTATTCTATCACTCCGGCAGCCCAGCTTCGCGCCAGGCATCGGCCATGGGCCTGAACACCGCCGGTTCGAGTTCGGAATAGCGCGAAGTCCCACTAATGGTGAAGGAGGGATCACACTCCAAGACCGTCTGTGCCATCGCCTTCGCTTCCTCCAAGCGTCCAAGTCGCACGAGCGCAGCCGTCAAAAAAGCGCGAGGAATACTATAGACCGGGTTGACATCGATCACGTTCCCGGCCGCATCTGCTGCATCGCCGTATCTCTGGCTATGAAAGTACGCAACGGCCAGCGCGTGGTTCGCTCGCCATCTTAAAGAATCGAACGGTCCAAGTCGGAGCGCGAGCTGAGCCCGTTCAATGGCTAACTCGGTCTTGCCCGTCCAAGCCAGAATAGCAGCATTCCAGCAGAGTACGAAAATGTTGCAGTTGCTTAACTCCAGGGCGCGATCGAAGACCTTGAGCGCCGCAGTGGTTTCATGCCCATCGTATGCGAGGACAAGGGCGGCGATAGCAAGCGCTGTCGCGTCGTCACTGCCAAGCGCAATCGCCGCACGAGCGTGGGTAACTGCAGCGAGACGGTCTTCCTCGTGCAGTCCTCCACGACCATAGCGCGAGTGAAGACACCAGCTCATATACGCATGCGCAGCACTATAGTCGGGGTCAAGTTTCAGGGCATCCTCAAGCAGTGGGATTGCCTTCGCGGCTTCCTTGGGCATCCCGGCGAAAACAAACTGCTGTGATCTCAATAAGAGGTCGTAGGCATTGAACGTATTGGGCCGTTGACGCTGGATGCGATCGATCTCGGCCTTCCTGAGGCTTGGCTCGATGGCGCCGACCACACACATTGTGATCTCGTCCTGGAGGGCAAAGACATCTTCCAGCAATCGGTCATATTGCTCGGCCCAAAGGTGACCGTTGGTCTCTGCATCGATAAGCTGTGCGGTAATCCGGACCCGATTCCCTGACGTGCGCACGCCGCCTTCAAGGACGTACCGGACGCCGAACTTATCCGCGACCTCCTTCACAACTACCGGCTTGTTCTTGTAGATGAACGTCGAATTGCGCGAGATGACTGAAAGCCATTTAATTCGCGAAAGCCCGGTGATGACTTCTTCTACCATGCCATCGGCGAAGTATTCCTGTTCAGGATCGCCGCTCATGTTGGTGAACGGCAGCACCGCGATCGATGGCTTGTTGGACAGGACTGGCGCTGTCCTTGCTGCCGCCCTGTCCAGCCGTACCCGGTAGACCCGCACAGGCCGCACGATGTTCTTGAGCTGCTGCTCGCCGATATCCTGGTAGGCAAGATCAACCCGGCTGCTAATCTCTTCGTAAACCTTGCTTGAGATGCAAATTCCGCCGGGCTCTGCGATGCCCTCCAGCCGGGCCGCCACGTTGATGCCGTCGCCATAAATGCGCGCTTCATCGTAGATTACGTCACCGATATTGATGCCGATGCGGTACTGCATGCGGCACTCCGGCTCGATTGCGGCATTGCGTTCTGCCATATTGGACTGGATGGCGACTGCGCATTTGACCGCGTTCACCACGCTGGCGAACTCGGCAAGAATGCCGTCGCCGGCAGTATCGATGATGCGCCCGCCGAACTCGCCGAGAACCGGGAGCACGACGGCTTGGTGCCCCTTGAGATCACGGACCGTGCGCGCCTCGTCCGCGCCCATCAGCGCGCTATAACCGGCGATATCTGCTGCCAAGATGGCAGCGAGCCTGCGCGACTGGCTTTCACCCATGGCAGTTTCTCCGGGTCCTTCGGTCGCCCCTGCCTCGGGACCACGCTGAATTGTAGCGCAAAAGGATACCACACCCGCGGACGGTGGTGAGGGGTATTGGAAAGGGGTCAGAGGGGAAATTCCAGCCCGTTATTCAGCGCGGCGAATGTCTCTCTTATGGACCCATGTAGAGAAGAACCTCTGGTCATTAAAACAGACAATCGCGAGTTGCGAAATGGGGGCAATGGTTAAGTTTGCGCTGCGGAAAGCCCGCGCATGACTGCTTTGGGTCGATGCTGTTGAAAAAGTCCTCGTGATTATCGACGAATCATGATTCCGTCTCCTTAAAGGCTTTTAGCGACGGGAGCGGACTATGATGGGTCGGCAGGCGGTCGATCAGAGCCAGCTGTTCTATCTTTTCAACCTCGAAGAACACATTCCAGCGGATCACCTGCTACGCCGTCTCAATCCAATCGTCACGCGGGTGCTGGCTGACCTTCGCGAGAAGCTGGCGCCGTTCTACAGCGACATCGGCCGACCCTCGATCGACCCTGAGCTGATGATCCGGATGCTCATTGTCGGCTACTGCTATGGCATCCGCTTCGAGCGGAGGCTGTGCGAGGAGGTCAAACTTCATCTTGGCTATCGCTGGTTCTGCCGTCTCGAACTCGATGACAAGGTCCCCGATCATTCGACGTTCTCGGTCAATCGTCACGGCCGCTTTCGCGATAGTGACTTCTTCCGCCAAGTATTTGAGGCGGTGGTGCGGGCTTGCATGGATGCAGGTCTCGTCAAGGGCGAGGGCTTTGCGGTCGATGCGAGCGTCATGGAAGCCGACGCCAGCCGGTATCATGGCAAGGCTCCCGGCGAGATCGACTGGTCGGCACCCGAGCGTCAGACGCGCGCCGTCGCGGAGTTCCTTACGGCCCTCGATGAGGAAGACGCTGACGCTGATCGCAAGCCGCCAAAGGTCATCTCGCCGGTCGACCCATGCTCGGCGTGGACTGCGAAAGCCAACAAGCGCGTCCAATTTGGCTATGGGCTCAATTATCTGATCGATATTAAGTACGCGGTCATCGTCGACGTAGAGGCTACGCCAGCCCGCACTTATGACGAGGTCGCTGCGACAAAGACGATGATCAAGCGAACGGAGCAGCGCTTGGGGCTCAAGCCCGAACGGCTCGCCGCCGACACGGCCTACGGCACTGGCAAGTTCCTCCATTGGGTTATCGGCGCCGGGATCACACCGCACATCCCTGTTTGGGACCGGAGCACGCGGGAAGAAGGCATCCTGTCGCGCGCGGACTTTACCTTCGATCCAGAGCGCAATCTCTACATCTGCCCTCAGGGTAAGTTTCTCAGGACGACCGGGACGGTGCACGATGGCAGGACCATCCTTTATCGCGCGAGGACCCGCGACTGCGGCTCATGTCCGCTCAAGCCCACGTGCACTCCGAATATGACCTTCCGAAAGATCCCGCGCGACGTGCATGAGGACGCACGCGATGCGACCCGGGCCTTGATGGGTACGCCTGAGTTCGCCAGATCCCGCAACGAGCGTAAGAAGGTCGAAATGCGCTTTGCGCACGTGAAGACACACCACGGTTTCGAGCGTATGCGGTTGCGGGGCCTTTCCGGTGCGCGCGACGAGTTCCACCTCGCAGCCATCGTGCAAAACTTGAAAACCCTCGCCAACCATATATGGCGGCCGTGGCTGAACACGCCGGCTGCATGCGTTGCCTGAGCGTCCTTGGCGTCCGACGTGCAGCAAGCGTTGGACGCCTTCGCTAAAGTGGCCAGTCCTGCCAGAGAGGATACGAAGACCAAGAGGAAAACAGACCCTCAAAAGTTTGAATGGGAGGGCTCGCTGGCCTCATCAGCGACTTTTTCAACAGCATCGGTCAAAAGCGGCGACCTGGCCAGCCGCGCCATGTCTCCTTCGGCCGGCTGCGGACATTGGTCCGCGCAAGCATCCGTTGGTCAAGCCGTCCAACTCTGCTTAGCCGCTACCGAAAGGGAGCCAAGCAATGGCACTTCACGAAGTGCGGGACTCTACCGGCATTTCAGCCGAAGCTTCAAGGTTGTCTTGCTGCAAGTGCAGCGAGAATGCTGAGGGCCGACAGAGCAGCGAAGCAGTACAACGAAACCGTGTACGTGCCGGTCCAATCGTACAGGGCACCAGAGAGTAAGGGACCCGTCGCCTGCGCCAAGACCTGCCCTGATAGGGCTAGTCCACGGATCGCACCGTAGTTAGCGCGTCCGAAATAGTCGGCCCAGGCCACGGGTAATAAGGTGAGAACACTGCCGATGCCGGCCCCGAACAAGCCGGCAGAAAGATAGCCATCGGACGCCGAGTTGATACCTTGCATCAGCAATGTGCCGACAGCGGCCAGCATTCCAGCCATCGCCAGTGGAAAGCGGATTGGCCATCGCCTCGGCAGGAATCCGCAGGCAATCGCCGCGATCGCTGACATGAGCGAGAAACTGCTAACGATCAAGGCCGCCGTGGTCGGGTCGAGACCGCGTCGCACCAGGTGCGATGCCTGATGAAGACTTACGCCGGCCTGAACCGGATAGATCATCACCGCAAAGAGCATCAGCAGCCAGAAGCTCGAGGTGCGCAACGCCTGACGGCGCGAGAACGCCGGCTCGGCGGGCGGCGTGGCGGCTGTTCCTGATTGTGAAATGGCTGGATGGTCTGGTTGGAGGCCCATATCCTCTGGCCGGCGCACCAGGAACAGCCAGACTGGGACAAAGCCGACGATCAAAACTACGGTGCCAAGCGCAATCCAGCCGGCGCGCCATCCGTTACGCGAGATCGCAAATTGTGCGATCAGCGGCATCGCCACCAAGCCAATCATCTGCGCGAGGGTGGCAATCGAGGCCGCGACGGTCCGGCGTGCGAGAAACCAGTTGTTTAATCCGCCATAGATGCCGAGGTCGAACGGTCCTGCCCAGTTCATTCGCCCAATGCAGAACAGCAGGTAGAAGACCAGCAACGACGGGGTCAACGATAGCAGCAGCAGAGCGACGCCATTGACCAAAACAGCAAAGCACAAAACGAGCCGTGAACCGCGGCGGTCAAGCAGTGGACCAATCAACGGCAAGACCAGCGCGGCCAGCAAGCCGCCTAGGGAAATAGCACCCGACACAGCAACCCGGGACCAGCCGAAATCCCGCGTGAGTGGCTCGACAAAGATCGAAAAAGTTGCAACCGCCAGCCCTTGCCGTGCGAAGCCTGCACAGCACAAACATGCAAGGACGATCCAGCCGTAATAGAAGGGAACCCGCGCTGCCAGCGCGCGCGGCAGCGCCAGTCCGCGCATGATCTTGCCTTGTGCATAGCCCACAGGGGAAAGCGTTACTGTGCTAGGCGATCATTGCGCAAGCGGTAAGCAACCGGCCGGCAAGCCCGCTGACGCGAGCCTCGTTAGCTTGGGCATCTCAATAACACCGTCCCGATTACGGTTCTTGGCGGCGCCGATGACGCGATGGAGTTGGGAGGTGTTCTTTGCTGCGAGACTTTTGTAGAGCCGCAGTTCGGGTCATATTGTGTCATTAGACGTCGACCCGGCTGCCGCTACGGAGCATCGATGACCGTTTCATCCACATTCGTCTCGGCGGACGGCCACGGTTACGAGTTGCAGATGGGGCGATGGAGCCGCCGGCTCGCGCCGCTGTTCATCGAATTCGCCGGCATCAACGCTGCCGACCGCGTCCTGGATGTGGGTTGCGGGACCGGCAACCTGTCGGCGAGCCTCATTGCGAACCCCGGAATAGTCAGCGTAAAGGGCGTCGATTTTTCGCCGGTCTACATCGAGTACGCCAAACGCAACAACGGCGATGCCCGTGTTGATTTTCAGGTCGGCGATGCCTGTGCCCTGCCGTTTCCCAATGGCTCGTTCGATCACGCGCTCTCGATGCTGGTCCTGCAGTTCATTCCGCAGCCCGAGCGCGCGGTGCGCGAAATGCGCCGCGTGACCCGTTCCGGCGCCACGGTCGCCGCGGCGGTATGGGACTCGCGCGGAGGTCTCCTTGTCTATCGCATGTTCTGGGACACCGCCGCGATGCTCGATCCGGCCGCCAACGAGCGCCGGGCGAAATCCTTTGCTCGGCCGATCAGCCTGCCGGGAGGGCTGGGGCAAGTCTGGCGCGCCGCCGGCTTGAAAGATGTCATAGAGGACACCTTGACCATCCGCATGGAGTTCAAATCCTTCGCGGATTTCTGGATGCCCTATGAGGGCAAGGACGGGCCCATTGCGGACTATGTCGGCAGGCTCGAAGCGCCGGCAAAAGCGAAGCTGCGTGCGGCAATCGAACGCGCCTACCTCGACGGTGAGCGGGATGGGCAGCGCTCCTACGCCGCAACCGCCTGGGTGGTGAAGGGCACCGTCCCCGCGTGAGCGCAAGCGCCACCAGGCTCTAGGATTAGCACATGGACGACATTACGATCGCGCCGGAAAAGTTTCAGGTGATCGGCAAGCCGATCGTGCGCAAGGAGGACGCACGGCTAGTCACCGGAAATGGCCGCTTCAGTGATGATTTCACTCTGGACGGGGAGGCGCACGCGGCGATGGTGCGCTCGCCGCATGCGCATGCGCGCATTGTTGCGATTGATTGCGCGCGTGCCAGGACCATGCCGGGCGTGCTCAGTGTCTGCACGGGCGCTGATTGTCTCGCCGACGGTCTCGCGCCGATCCCGCACGATCCGCTTCCCAAGACGAAATATGACATGAAGCTTCACGCCCCCGGCGGGGGAGCCCTGTTCAGCGGGCCGCATCTGCTTCTGGCGGCCGACAAGGTGCGGCACGTGGGCGAGGCGGTGGCCATGGTGGTCGCCGAAACGCCGGCGCAGGCACTCGACGCCGCCGAGGCGGTGGAAATCGAGTATGAGGTGCTGCCTGCCGTCCTCCACTCCGAGGCCGCCATGCAATCCGGCGCCCCGGTGATTTGGGAGGATGTGCCGGATAACATCGTGATCGATACATCGTTTGGCGATCACGCAGCGACGCAGAAGGCGTTCGCCGGCGCTGATCATGTGATCGCGGTGAAATTCCACGTCGATCGCGTCACGGGAGTCCCGCTCGAGCCGCGTGCGGCGCTCGGCCATTACGACGAGACCAGCGGCCGCTATGTCCTCTACGCCGGCAGCGGGGGCGCCGTGCGCCAGAAGCGGGAGCTTGTGTCAGTCCTGGGCATTGCGCCGGAGCAATTGCGCGTCGTATCCAAGGAGGTTGGCGGGAATTTCGGCACCCGCAATCGGCTGTTCGTCGAGTTCGGGCTTGTGCTCTGGGCCTCGCGCAGGGTAGGGCGGCCCGTCAAGTTCACCGCGACCCGCTCGGAAGCGTTCCTGAGCGACTATCAGGGCCGCGATCTCGTATCCGAGGTTGCACTCGCCCTCGACAAAAAGGGGCGGTTCCTCGCGCTGCGTGCGACGAACATCAGCAATGTCGGCGCACGCTGCGTCTCGCTCTCGCCGCTGTCGAAGGGCGCAGGCCTCATTTCCGGCTCATATGCCATTCCCGCCGCGGCGCTGCGCGCCATCGCGGTGTTCACCAATACGACGCCGACCAACGCCTATCGCAGCTCGGGCCGCCCGGAAGTGACGTTCGCGATCGAGCGTCTCATTGATATTGCGGCGAAACGGCTTGGTTTTGATCGCATCGCGCTGCGGCGAAAGAATCTGATCGGGCCAAAGGCGATGCCCTATCTCAACGCAGTCGGCATGCGTTACGACAGCGGCCGCTACGAGGACAACATGGACTGGGCGATGGAGATCGCCGATTGGAAGGGCTTTGAGCAGCGGCGGCGAGAGGCGAAAAAGCGCGGCAAGCTGCTCGGGCGCGGGCTTGCGAACTACGTCGAATCCTCAATCGGCGCCCCCAACGAGCAGGCGCGCATCACGGTTCGGCCGCAGGGCTTCGTGGAGGTCGTCATCGGCACGCAGCCGAGCGGGCAGGGTCACGAGACCAGCTTCGCGCAGGTGGTCTCTGAGCTCATGCGGGTTCCGGTCGAGGCGATTGCCATCGTGATGGGCGATACCGATGTGGTGAAAGTCGGTGGCGGCTCGCATTCCGGTCGCTCCATGCGCCATGCCGCAACGGTGTTCTCGAAAGCGCTGCCCGAGCTCGTCGCCAAGGGAAAAAGGATGGCGGCCGCGATCCTGGAACGCCCACCCGAGGAGATCGAGTTCCGGGATGGCCGTTTCGGGGCGAGCGGCACGAACCGGAGCTTCGATTTCCTCGAACTGGCGAAGGAGGCTCTCGCACAGGAGCTTCCGGAGGATCTCAAGGACGGCATCGCCGTCGTGACCGATAACGAGATGCACGATCCCGTATTCCCCAATGGCTGCGCGATTTGTGAAGCCGAAGTCGATCCCGAGACCGGCGAGGTGCGCCTCACCCGCTATGCCTGCGTCGACGATGTGGGCCGTTGCATCAATCCGCTGATCGTGCACGGCCAGACCCACGGGGCGGTCACGCAAGGGATCGGGCAAGCGCTGTCGGAGCTATATTGGCTCGATTCCGACACCGGCCAGCCGCTCGCCGCCTCCCTGATGGACTATGGCATACCGCGCGCCGACAGCGTACCGCCATTTCGCACAGAAATTGCGCAGGTGCTCTCGCCAACCAACCCGCTCGGCATCAAGGCGGGCGGCGAGGGCGGCACCACGGCAGCGCCCGCCGTGGTGATCAGCGCCATTGTCGACGCGTTGCGCGATTATGACGTGGACGGTCTGAAGATGCCGGCGACGCCCTATCGCGTGTGGGCGGTGATCCAAGAGGCCGAGGAGCGTAGGGCGGGTCGACCGGCGGATATATTCATCCCCGGTAACCATGTTTGAACCAAGCCCCGAGTGCCGGCGACAAAGATACGTCGGGATTTCTCTCTCCAGGGCAGCTCCCCAGCGACGACCACGGAGGGGGTCTCGTTGTATCGCGTAATGAAGGAGGCTGCTGTGGCACATATCATTGGAAGAACCGTGGTGGGCGGCGTTTTCGCTGCCACCTTGACGGCCGCAATGCCGTGTTCGGCGCAAACGACGACCGTCTATCTCCAGTTTGGCGCACCTGCGGTCTCTGCCGATCCCTACAACGACGTGCTGGGCGCGACGAGCCTCGGCCTGGCTTCAAACGCCTTCAGTGGCCGGTCGCTTGATCCGTATAATGCGAGTCTAGCGGTAGCGGGCCTGTCGTCCGTCGAGATCGCCGCGATTGAAGTGCGTTTCAGCGGCCCGATGATCTATGTCGATCCCTACAATACGTTGCTCTCCACGGCCGTGCCGTCCTCGACCCAGACCGTTACGATCGACAATCCATATGCCGGCTTTGCTTTTGCGCCTGGCTATCTCGGCCCGCGCGTGTGGGAAGGCTCGTCCGACAAATAGCCCGCACGATTAGCCCATAGGGCACGTGCCGCTGCGGCGCGTGTTTGCCGGCTCCGCGGTGCACGCTAGAGCCAGTTTCGATGATGTTCGATCACCACGCGAAGGTGCAGCCCGCGGTACCTCTCCCCGGAGGAGACCTTTGCACAATTCCCGTCACCTTTCGATTGCCGCATGACTCCTCGCGTGATTCATTTTGAAAGAT
>Ga0209331_1000791_pt1 | contig 11011 bp, 10 predicted proteins | sample JacPinW_OM3H0_M3_FD_187971 | JGI IMG/M metagenome (GOLD analysis project Ga0209331, IMG submission 187971) | Forest soil microbial communities from Algoma, Ontario, Canada - Jack Pine, Ontario site 1_JW_OM3H0_M3 (SPAdes) (version 2) | ecosystem: Environmental > Terrestrial > Soil > Boreal... | reverse complement strand
CTCCGCGTGCCCACCACTCAACGCCGCGATCGCATCAAGGTGGGCACGGCGCGAAGAGCGCCTTTGCCCACCCTACAGATCGCTGGTGCCGCCCTCACGGCCGGATCACCGTCATCCGGAATTTTCGGGCTGGTGGGAGACGCACGATATCAAGAGCGTCGTGGTCGGCCAGAAAGTGGTGAACCATCCGAAGAAAGGCGTGTTGCGTTTCGAGCATGCGAGCTTCCGGGCCAATGACGATCCGGCGCTGAAACTTGTGATCTACACGCCGGTGTGAGGCTCAAAGCAGCGCGGCGCTTTCGCCACGCGCGCTCGAGAGTTTGGAGGCCAGCGACGCCACAACGATGACCACCGCGATCAACGTAATCACGAGCGTGCAGATCGCGTTGATTTCCGGTTTTACCCCGAGCCGTACCTCGGAATAAATCCGGATCGGCAGCGTCGCCGAACCGGGGCCGGTGGTAAAGCTCGCGATCACGAGATCGTCGAGCGAGAGCGTGAACGCCAGCATCCAGCCCGCGGCGATTGCGGGCACGATCAGCGGGAGCGTCACAGCGACGAAGGCTCGCGCCGGATCGCAGCCGAGATCCATCGCCGCCTCCTCGAGGCTGCGATCGAGCGAGCCGAGCCGCGACTGCACCACGACGGCGACGAAGCACAGCGTCAGCGTGGTATGCGCGATCGTCACCGTCCAGAAGCCGCGCTCGACATTGAGCGCCACGAACAGAAGCAGGAGAGAGAGTCCGGTAATGACTTCAGGCATCACCAGCGGCGCATAGAGCATCCCGGAAAACAGCGTGCGGCCCCTGAACCGTTCGCCGCGCGCCAGAGCGATGGCCGCGAGCGTGCCGAGCAACGTCGCGATCGTCGCGGATGCCGCCGCCACCCGAAAACTCATCCAGGCCGCCTCCAGCATGGCACGGTCGTTGAAGAATTCGCTATACCAGCGCACCGACCAGCCGCCCCATACCGTGACCAGCCGCGAGGCATTGAACGAATAGATCACGAGGATCACGATCGGCAGATACAGAAATGCAAACCCAAGCGCGAGCGAGACCGCGTTGAAGCGCGACAGCTGGTTCACTGCGCGGGTGGTCATCGCGCGTTCTCCAATTGGCGGCGCTGCAGCCGGTCATACAACACGAGCGGCGCGACCAGGAGCATCAGCAATACCACCGCCGCGGCGGAAGCCACCGGCCAATCCTTGTTGGCGAAAAATTCCAGCCACAGCGTCTGCCCGATCATCATCGAGTTGGACCCCGCGAGCAGATCAGGAATCACGAACTCGCCGACGATGGGGATGAAACACAGCAAGACGCCGGCGCCGACGCCCGGCAGCGACAGCGGAAACGTCACCCGCCAGAATGCCTGCAGCGGCGTGGCGCCGAGATCGCTGGCGGCCTCTAACAGCGCCGGCTCCATTTTGGAAAGCGTCGCATAAAGCGGCAGAATCATGAACGGCAGATAAGAATAGACGATGCCGAGATACATCGCACTGTCGGTCGAGAGCCATACCACAGGCGCCGATACCAAATGCAACGCGAGCAGGATTTTGTTGAGCAGGCCGTCATGCTGCAGGATGTTGATCCAGGCATAAATCCGGATCAGGAACGAGGTCCAGAACGGCACGATCACCAACATCATCGCGATCCCCTGCCAGCGTTTCGGCAGCCGCGCCATGCCATAGGCGATGGGATAGCCGATGACCAAGAGGATCGAGGTCGAGACCAATGCGACGACGAGGCTGCGCAGATAGGACAGGACATAAAGATCGTCGGAGGCCAGCAATCGAAAATTATCCGACGACAGCGCGGCGAACGCCGCCTTGATTGACGCAACACCTTGCGTCAGATCGAACACCGGCAGATAGGGCGGCTGTGCGATCGCGGCTTGCGACAGGCTGATCTTGAGGACAAAGCCGAACGGCACCAGGAAGAACAACAGCATCCACAGATAAGGCGCGATCGCGGCTGATCGAGCCGGGCGGGTGAAGATGCGGCGCCCGCTCATTTCTCCAGTACCACGCAATCGTCGGGGGTGAACCACGCCACCACGCGCTGGCTTGTGCTGTAGGCGTCCATGTCGAGCCGCGCGGTGTTGGCCATCGAAGACCGCACCACCGCGCCCGAGTCGAGCTTCACCTTATAGGTCGTGAGCCCGCCGAGATAACCGACGTCGGTCACGACGCCTTCCAATCGGTTGATCGCATGCGCGCTCAGCGCGTCCGCCACCGGGCCGCGGCGCGATAGTTTCACCTTCTCAGGCCGGATCGCCACCGCAACGGTCGTCTTCGTGATCGGCTGGCGCGGCTCGGCGACGACGATCGAGCCAGCATCTTTGGTCGAAATCGTCACCCGGCCGGCCTCGCGCGAGGCGACCTGGCCGTCGAACAGATTGACGTCGCCGACGAATTCGGCGATCCGACGCGAACTCGGCGCCTCGTAGAGCTCGCGCGGGGTAGCGACCTGTTCGAGACGCCCTGAATCCATCACCCCGATCCGGTCGGCCACCGTCATCGCCTCTTCCTGATCATGGGTGACGATGATGAAGGTCATGCCGAGCCGGCGCTGAACCTCCATCAATTCGAGCTGCGTGCTTTCGCGCAGCTTCTTGTCGAGCGCCGCGAGCGGCTCGTCGAGCAGCAGCAGCTGGGGACGGCGCGCCAGAGAACGCGCCAGTGCCACGCGCTGCCTTTGACCGCCGGAGAGCTGATCGGGTTTTCGTTTCGCCAGACCCTCGAGTTTCACCAGCGCGACCATCTCGGCCACCCGGGCATCGATCTCCGCACGCGGCAAGCCCGCGCGTTTTAATCCGAACGCGATGTTGTCGCGCACGGTCAAATGCGGAAACAGCGCATAATTCTGGAACATCATGTTGACTGGGCGCTGGTGCGGCAACACCGGCGCGATGTCCTTGCCGTCGAGCAAAATGCGCCCCTCATCCGGCGTCTCGAAACCGGCGAGCATACGCAGCAACGTGGTCTTGCCGCAGCCGCTTGGACCCAGCAGGGCAAAAAACTCCCCGGCCCTGATGTCGAGCGACAGCTGATCCACCGCGCGAAAGGCGCCGAATTTTTTCACCACCGAGTCGATGCGCAGCAAGGGAAGCTCGGCGGCCTCCGCCTGCGGTTCGCGCCGCGCCGAACCCGCATCGGTTGCGGCTTTCCTTCCGTCCTCTGCCATGATGCCAGCCTGCCCCGTCATGGCCGCAAGCTAGCGGCGGATCGGCATCGGCTCAAGGGAGCAGGGTGGGAGCTCGAACCTGAAATGCCATTCTGAGTGTGGTTGGCATATAAAGCAGTCGCCACTACCTCCTCTTTACAAGGGCTGGGCGGTGCATCCCTATTTGCAACGCTGGATATCGAGAATGTCCAATACGGGGCAGTCGGGCGCCGTCCGGCCCGAACACCGGGACACCGTGGTTGCCAGCAGACGTTCGAGTTTCTTCAGGTCATGAAGTTTTGACCGGATGTCTTCGAGATGATGGGCAGCGATCTCTCGAACCTCGCGACATGATGCCTTTTCGGGCCCGCCCAGCCGAAGCAGCGCGCGGATCTCGTCGAGCGAAAAGCCCAGCTCGCGCGAACGCCGAATGAACACGAGGATGCGAAGGTCGGTTGGGTCGTAGACACGGCGGCCGCTGCTCGTGCGCGGTGGCGCAGGAAGCAATTTAACCCGCTCGTAGTAGCGAATCGTCTCAATATTGACACCGCTATGGTTCGACAGCTGTCCAATCGGCAGCGCCTCGGCTCGCGAAGACGTGATGGCACGCATGAAATTGTCCTTGATCCTGTAGTCGCTACAGGATGCACGCTGCAGCCATGATGATCAACAGAGAACACCGCGTTGCCGAGATGCAACGCGGGCAATGGCTGACAGCTGCGGGCGGCCTCGTTGCGGCGCTTGCGGCATCGTCGTGCTGCATCTTGCCGCTTGTGCTGTTCGGCCTCGGCGTGAGCGGCGCGTGGATCGGAAATCTTACGCGGCTTGCGCCCTATCAACCTTATTTCGTCGTCGCGACAATCGCTTGCCTCGGCTACGGCTATTGGCTCGTCTATCGGTCCTCAAAGCTCGCCTGTGGCGACGGAGAGGCTTGCGCGCGTCCGCTGCCGAACCTGTTCGTCAAAGCCGGACTGATCACCGCGACCGCTCTTGTGATCGCCGCGTTAGGCGTCGACTTTCTCTCAACCTTATTTGCCGACCTCTGAAAGGACCCAAATGACCAGACTAGCCCTGCCCACCGTTTTCGTCCTTGCAACGCTCGCTTCCAACGCATTCGCTGCGGAGCAGACCGTCACGCTCGCGGTGCAGAATATGTATTGCGCGGCCTGCCCGCACACCGTGAAGGCGAGCCTGCAAGCGGTACCAGGAGTGAAACAGGCGGTCGTCTCCTACCGGGAAAAGACTGCGATCGTGACCTATGACGATGCCAAAACCGATGTGAGGGAGCTCACCACGGCCACCACGAATGCCGGTTACCCATCCGCGCCCAGGAGCTAGGTGCAATGCTTCTTGAATCGATCATTACCTGTCCGCACTGCGCCAAATCGAAATCGGAGACTATGCCGACCGACGCCTGCCAGTTTTTCTATGTGTGTGCCGGCTGCGGGACAAAACTGCGGCCCAAGCCGGGCGACTGTTGCGTGTTCTGCTCTTACGGCTCGGTGCCCTGTCCCCCCATCCAGGCCGCGCGTTCGGGCGAAGCGTGCGCAACTTCCTGCTGTGCCGGGTAGTCCAGCATGGCCAATGACGCTATCCAACCTTCCAGGGATTGGCTCGGGAGCACCCGCGCCAGTGCCCTGCGTGGTGGGTTCCTCAAGCCGCCATCGTCGTGGCCCTGAGTGCCCCGGTGTCCCTGCGAGCCGTCATCTGGCTTCTCGCTCTGATCTGGATGGGCACGGCTTGTGTTCTGAATTCGCGACGCTGCGGACGTACCCATTGCCGTTACACCGGTCCCTACTATCTCGCCATGATCGTGCCGGTACTCGTGCTTGCCTCTGGCGTTATATCCGCTGGGTTTTCTGGGTGGCTGATGTTGGGCGTTGTCATTCTCGCTGGCGGCAAAATCATCTGGTGGGTCACCGAGTTCGCGTGGGGCAGATTCTCATAGCGGCACGCAAGTCCAAGATTCTAGACGCCCCCCGCCATAAATTTCACCAGCGCATCGTGATCCGCAGGCGGCATGGCGAGACCTAGCTTCGAGCGCCGCCACAAGATGTCGTCGGGAAAGCGCGCCCATTCCTTTGTCATGAGGTAGCGCACCTCGGCTCCGGTCAGCCCCTCGCCGAAGGCCGGACCGAGATCGGCGCGGTCCTTGGCGTCGCCGAGCACGGCCTCAAGACGCGTGCCGTAGGCGGTGACCAGGCGCTGCGCTTCCGCCTCCGACAAAAATCGCCAACGCTCGGTGGCGCGATCGACCTCGGCCTCGAACCGCTCCCAGGCAAAATCGCCGCCGGGCAATGGGGTGGCCGCGGTCCAGCGCGGCGACATCGGATAGAAAGGCGTCAACCTGGAAACCGCCTGCTCGGCGCGCAATCGTGAGGTCGTGATATCGCCGCCGAAAATCGTCAGGAGGGGAGCCCTGCGGCGCCTTGTGTCGAACATCATCACGCCGTCCCGCGCGACGCGCCTCGTTGCTCTGTCTCTCACCGTATTGGCGCCGGAAAACGTCCGGATCACGTCCGAAGGGTCGACGCGTTCGCGAAAATACCGGTTGGCGGCATCGCAGAGATAGGCGACATCGCCTGCCGCCATCGACACGGCCGCGGGATCGCCCTTGAAGGCGTGGCCGACGGTGCCGATCAGGGTAAAATCGCGCTGGTAGGGGCTGGCGAAGATCAGCCGCCGGTCGCTGTTCTGGAACACATAGACATTGTCGGTCTCGAACAGGCGCCGGACGACGATCTGGCCGATCTGGGCCGTGCCCGCCCGCAACGGTTTCGTGCGCAGCACGGTTTCTGCGACCGACGCGGTCCAGGCGCCGCTGGCGTTGGCCAGCGCCCTTGCCGTGATCACCTGACGGTGGCCACGATCGATCACCGCAAGCCGCCAGATCTCGAGCCGGTCGGCGCGCACGCAGCGCGCGCCGGTGCGGATCACACCGCCCCGCTCCGCAGCATCGAGCGCATTGGCGATCACCAGCCGCGAAACATCGACCACGCAATCGGAATATTCAAACGCGGTGCCGATTGGCCGCTTCAACGCGTTGCCGATCGGATGGTGGGTGATGTCGATGGTCGCCGACGCCGGCAGGCCGGTGGGCGAGGCCAGACGGTCGTAGAGCAGCAGCCCCGCGCGCAAAAGCCATGGCGGACGCTCGTCGGAATGTGCGGGAATCACAAAACGCATCGGGCGCACCAGATGCGGCGCGATCTTTAGCCAGGTCTCGCGCTCGGCCAGTGCCTGGCGTACCCGCAGGAAGCGCCGGCGCTCCAGCACGGCAAGATCGCCGTGGATCATTCGCGAGGTCGCGGAGGAAGCGGCGCCGCCGAGGTCGTTCTGCTCCAACAGAATCACCCGCAAGCCGCGTCCGGCGGCGTCGCGTGCAACGCTGACGCCATTCAACCCGCCGCCGATGATCGCAAGATCGTAGTCTGCCATTGGCAAGACTTAGAGCATGATCCGGAAAAGTGGAAACCGGTTTTCCTCGGGACAAACGCGAAGCGTTTGCCCGGAGAGCATGCTCAAACAAAAGATAGCTAGAGACTGATTCAGCTCAGCTGAATAAGTCTCTAGCCCGTCTTGCGCGCGGGCTCCATGGCGTTGCCGCCGTTGCGGCCGACCACCGCGGCGTACTGTCCGATCGGCAGCGGTTTGCCGAGGAAATAGCCTTGCACCGAGTCGCAGCCCTCGTCGGCCAGGAAGCCAAGCTGCTCCTGGGTCTCCACGCCCTCGGCGACGATCGACATTTCGAGACCGTGGCCGAGGCCGATGACGGCGCGAATGATCGCCGCCGATTGCGGATTGCGTCCGAGATTGATGACGAAAGCGCGGTCGATCTTGATCTTGTCGAACGGAAACGCCTGCAGATAGCTGAGCGAGGAATAGCCCGATCCGAAATCGTCCATCGAGACGCGCACGCCGAGCGCCTTCAGCCGCCGCAACAGCGCGAGACCACGATCGAAATCCTCGATCAGCACGCCCTCGGTGATTTCCAGTTCAAGCCGCCCCGGGGCGAGGCCGGTTTCGAGCAGGATGGAATGCACAAGGCCGACGACGTCGCCGTGCATGAACTGCGCCGGCGACAGGTTGACCGCGATCTGCAGTGGTATCGGCCAGGAGGCGGCCTCCCGGCAAGCTTCACGCAGGATCCACTCGCCCATTTCGACGATCAGGCCGCTTTCTTCCGCCAGTGGGATGAAATCGTTGGGCGGAACGAAGCCGCGCACCGGATGCAGCCACCGCGCCAAAGCCTCGAAGCCGACGACTTCGCTGGCGGCAACCGTCTGCCGCGCCATCGCCTGCGGCTGATAATGCAACGACAGCTCGCCGTTCTTGATCGCGAGCGACAGATCCTGATGCAGCACGCGGCGATCGCGAATTTGCTGATCCATCTCGGGTTCATAGATGCTGATTGTGCCACGCGATTTCGCCTTGGCGCGGAACAATGCCGCGCCGGCATTGGCAAGCAGGGAAGCGGCATCCGAGCCGTTATGCGGAAAGACCGAGATCCCGGTGGTCACGCCGGTGCGGACCGATTTGCCGTCGATCTGGAACTCTTTCGCCAGCGTTTCGGCAAGCTGCTCGGCCAGCATGACACCGGCGACGGGCTGCTTGCCGTCAATGATCAACCCGAACTCGTCGCCCGAGAGGCGGGCCACCACGCCGCCACGCGACGAGGCCTGGAGACGGCGGGCCACTTCGACCAGAAGCTTGTCGCCGACAGCATGGCCGAATACGTCGTTGATTTCCTTCAGGCCGTCGAGGTCGAGCGAGAGCACGGCGAATTCTTCGTCAGTGCCTTCGCAGGCCTCGATCATCTGCGCCAGGGCCTGCAGGAACGCCGAGCGGTTCGGCAGATCGGTCAGGCCGTCATGGTAGGCCATATGGGCCATGCGCGATTCGGTCTGGCGGCGATCGGTGACGTCCTCGTGGGTCTTGATCAGATATTGCGGCTCGCCGGTGTCGTCGAGCACCGTCATGCGGCGGGTCAGGAACAGCCGCAACCCGTCCTTGGTGCTGATCGGGTGTTCTTCGGTGAGCAGGCCGCGTTTCTTGATCGCGGCCTCGTCTCGGGCGATGATCAGCTTGGCTTCGCGCGGATTGAAGATATCGGCGGCCGTAAGGCCCGTGGCGTCTTCGCGCCGGCGGTTGAGGATCGCCTCGGCGCTGCGATTGGCGAGCAAATAGCGTCCATCGCTGACGCGCTCGACGATCAGCGAGACCGGAATGTTGTCGACCACCAGTTCGAGGAACTTCTTGGTATTCTCCAGCTCCTGCGAGAGCGACTTGCGGTCGGTGACGTCGTCGAACAGCGCGATCAGGAATTCCGGCTGGTTCTTTTCGTTGCGCGCGATGACGCGGTGGCTGGCGATGACGCGCTTCTTCGAGCCGCGCTCGACCACGATTTCGTTGCGGAAGTGACCGTCGGGCGAGTTGAGCGCCGCCTGGTCCGCTGCTTCGATACCAGCGGTGGTATCGGGACGGAAGATCTCGTCGGCGCGTTTGCCGACGATGTAGTCGCGGGAAAATCGCGAGAAGCGTTCGAACGCGCGGTTGGCAAAAATGTAGCGGCCGTCCTCGATGTTCTTGGCGGCCACGCATACCGGCACGTTGTCGAGCATCGATTCCAGGAACTGCTTGGTCGTCGCCAGTTGTTTGGAAAGCGTGCGCTGCTCGGTGCAATCCTCGTGGGTCGCCACCGAACCGCCGTTCGGCAACGCAAAATATCTGGCCAGAACCGATCGTCCGTTCGGCAGCTCGGTGATGAGGCCTTCCGGGCGTTCGGCGTATTTGTAAAAATCCACGACGCTGATATCGAGCCAGCCGCGCTTGCGCCGCAGCTCCAGCAGTTCCGGCCCGGTCATGTTCCGGGTGAGGTCCGAGCGCGCGAGGCCGTAGATCTCGAGATAGCGGTCGTTGCAGAGCACGATCCGCTGCTGCGGATCGGTCATCAACACGCCCTGGCTGAGGTGGTTCAGGGCGGAGGAGACATAGCCGTTTCTGCGCAACTGCGAACGCTTGACCCGGCGCAACGCCGAGTGGGTCCACAGCGCGATCGCGGCAACGAAGGAGGCGGCGACGATGCCGCCGATCAGCACTTCCCAAACCATAGTGGGGCCGGCCGAGCCGAGATAGCTGGTCGGCGCGAAATTCTCCGACAGGGCCGAAGCGGCTCCGAACGGCGCAAGGATGGCGGCCAGGCAAACGAGAGCCTGCGCAGGAATCAAATTCTTGCCGCCTGCCTGCCAGTTCTTGTCGGCCATCAGTCACCCGCGGATTTCAACTGCGGAGTGTCTGGCTTGACGGGTTTGGATCGGGTAAACGCGTACCCCTGCAAGGCGAAAATGCGAGTTAAATTACGGCAATTGGCCGGACATGATTAATGCTTCACTAACGAAGGCCCTGTTTGGAGGGCGTTCCGAAGCGAATCCAACGGGTTGTTAGCGAAGCTCGCCCGCGAACAAAGCGCTGCTACGCGCGATTGACGCTGGGGCAGTGCAGCCTTAACGAGGCGTCGAATGGCCCCCAATCTCAGAGTTTGAAGCGCCCCGCGAATGGATAGAGTTGACTGTGTCGTGATCGGGGCGGGGGTGATCGGTTTAGCGGTCGCACGACGGCTGGCGCAGTTAGGCCGCGAGGTGATCGTGCTGGAGGCGGCCGAGGGCATCGGCACCGTCACCTCGTCGCGCAACTCTGAGGTGATTCATGCCGGAATCTACTACCAGGCCGGCAGCCTGATGGCGCGGATGTGCGTCAGCGGCAGGCACGCGCTGTACGCATATTGCCGGGAGCACGGCATTCCCCATCGCAATTGCGGCAAGCTGATCGTGGCGACCACGCCGAAGGAAACCGCAAAACTGGCGTCGATCAGGGCACACGCCGAAGCCAACGGCGTCGACGATCTCAAGACCCTCTCCGGCGACGCCGCCCGTGACCTCGAACCCGCGCTCAACTGCGACGCCGCGCTGCTCTCGCCTTCCACCGGCATCATCGACAGCCACGCTTTCATGTTGGCGCTGCGCGGAGAAGCCGAAGGTGCCGGGGCGGCGCTGGCCTTTCACACCCCATTGCTGCGCGCCAAAGCAGATCGTGGCCGGGTCGAACTCGACGCCGGCGGCGAGGCGCCGATGACGCTTGAGTGCAGGCTTCTGGTCAATGCCGCGGGGCTGAATGCGTCCGCGGTCGCGCGCGGCATCGAGGGCATGCCGATCGAATTGATCCCGCATGCTTATCTCGCCAAGGGAAACTATTTCAGCTGCAGCGCGCGGGCGCCCTTTTCGCACCTGATCTATCCGGTGCCCGAACCCGGCGGGTTGGGGGTGCACCTCACCCTCGACATGGCGGGCCAGGCCCGGTTCGGTCCCGACGTTGAATGGGTCGAGAGCATCGACTACGCCGTCGATCCGGCGCGGGCGGAACGATTCTATCCGGCGATCCGGCGCTACTGGCCGACGCTGCCGGACGGCGCGCTGATGCCGAGCTATTCGGGGATTCGACCGAAGATTGTGCCGCCGGCGGTAGCGGTGCAGGATTTCCTGATCCAGGGGCCCAACAATCACGGGGTCGACGGGCTGATCAATCTGTTCGGGATCGAATCACCCGGGCTGACGTCCTCACTGTCGATCGCGGACTATGTCGGCGAACTTGCTAGCGCGTGAGCGCTAACGGCGCGACACAACGTCAACAGCATCATGCCCCGCAAGCGCGGGGCATTCCGATCCGGTGAAAAGGATTGCGGCAGCGCAGCATACCTCACCGTCCGCCTTCGCGGACGACGCCAGCGTATTGCGGTGCCCGTACTGAAAACTAGTCGAGCAAACTAGTGCAGCGTTTCCTCAGCGGTATGCCTC
>Ga0209331_1000785_pt1 | contig 11040 bp, 11 predicted proteins | sample JacPinW_OM3H0_M3_FD_187971 | JGI IMG/M metagenome (GOLD analysis project Ga0209331, IMG submission 187971) | Forest soil microbial communities from Algoma, Ontario, Canada - Jack Pine, Ontario site 1_JW_OM3H0_M3 (SPAdes) (version 2) | ecosystem: Environmental > Terrestrial > Soil > Boreal... | reverse complement strand
GGCTACTATTATCCCGGCAAGGACCTGTCGATGCTGCGCGGCGAGATGCGCGGCTATCTCGATCGCGGCTACAATGTCGTAAAGATGAAGATCGGCGGCGCGCCGATATCCGAAGATCGCGAGCGTATCGAGGCCGTTCTCAAGGAAATCGGCAGTGAGGGGCAACTCGCCGTCGACGCCAATGGCCGGTTCGATCTTGAGACCGCGATCGCCTACGCCAAGATGCTGCGCGAATATCCGCTGTTCTGGTACGAGGAGGCCGGCGATCCGCTCGATTTCCAGCTCCAGGCGGCGCTGGCGGAATTCTATCCCGGACCGATGGCGACCGGCGAAAACCTGTTCAGCCATCAGGATGCGCGCAACCTCATTCGCTACGGCGGGATGCGGCCCGACCGCGACTGGCTGCAGTTCGATTGCGCACTTTCGTATGGGCTATGCGAATATCAGCGCACCCTTAGCGTGCTGCAAACCCAGGGCTGGTCGGCGAGCCGGTGCATTCCGCATGGCGGGCATCAGATGTCGCTGAACATCGCGGCCGGTCTCGGCCTCGGCGGCAATGAGAGCTATCCCGATCTGTTCCAGCCCTATGGCGGTTTCCCCGACGGCGTCCGCGTCGAGAACGGTCACATGACCATGCCGGATCTGCCGGGCATCGGCTTTGAGGGAAAATCCGATCTTTACGTGGAGATGAAGGCGCTGGCGTCGTGATGTAACAGCAATTGAAAAAGTCATTCCGGGGCGCGCGTAAGCGCGAACCCGGAATCTCGAGATTCCGGGTCTGGTCCTCCGGACCATCCCGGAATGACGCCACGTGGCGGTTCAGGCTCTCACGACAACCGCATGTCCAGCAATCGCCGGCCTTCGCTCTTCAGCAATTTCTTCACCGCGCTGGAAGCGGCGATCTCGTCCTGGTTGGCGTAGGCCTCGTGGTTCTTTTCGATATCCTCGAGACGATAGAGATAGTTGACCATGATGCCTGCGGACTCGCGCAGGCCCTTCGGCGACAGATCGCCGAGCCAGTCGATCCGCTCCAGTCGCGCGCCGTTGCCGAGATGGAATCTCGCCACCGAATCGATCAGCCGGCCTTTCGGCGTGCGCGCCTTGAGAAAATAATGCGCCGCGAGAGGCTCAAGTACCGAACGCAATTGCGCCGCCACTTCCGCATTCTCGAACCAGTCGGGCTTGTCGAGATGATCGAGCAGCGCCCGGTCCTCGTCGGATACCGGAATATCCGCCGCCTGCTTCAGCCATTGCATGAAGCCCGGCACCGGCGACAGCGTCACGAAATTCTCCAGCTTCGGCAGTTCGCGCCGCAATTCTTCGACCACCTGCTTGATCAGGAAGCTGCCGAAGGAAATTCCGCCGAGGCCGCGTTGCGTGTTGGAAATCGAATAGAACACCGCGGTGCGGGCGCGCTCGATCGGCACCGGCCGCCGGTCTTCGGCGAGCAGCGGCGCGATCGCGCCGGGGATCGATTCCGTCAGCGCCACCTCGACGAAGATCAAGGGTTCGTCGACCAAAGCCGGATGAAAGAATGCATAGCAGCGCCGGTCGATGGGGTCGATGCGCCGGCGCAGATCGTCCCAGTCGCGGATCTCGTGCACCGCCTCATAGCGAATGATCTGTTCGAGAATGTTCGCGGGCGTCGACCAGTCTATCCTGCGCAGCACGAGAAACCCCCTGTTAAACCATGAAGACAGCAAGTGCACGACGTCGCGGTCGAGCGCAGCGAGGTCCTTGTGGCCGTTCATCAAGCGAAGCAAATCGGCGCGCATCGCCACCAGTTCGCTGGTGCCGCCCGGCGCGCGGTTCAGCCGGCGGATCAATTCCTGCCGACGCGGTTCGGAAGCAAAATGCAGGTCGCTGGCGTCATCGTCGGTCGGCTGCGCGCGCCAGGCCTCGATCGCCTGCGCAAGCCTTTCCTGGTCCGGGCCGTAGTTGCGGACCAGGGTTTCGAAGAACGAAAGCCGGCTGGCCTCGTCGAGGTGACGATAGCGATCCAGCACCTCGCGCGCCATCGCGGTGCCGGAGGCTTCGCCCCGGCCTGACAACAACGCCTCGCACAATTCGATCAGGCCGGACGCGTCCTGTTTTGCGTCCAATGATCCCGCGCGGCGCAGCAGGGTGCGGCCACGCTCGGAAATCGAGGCCAGCAGGTCCGAGAAAAAGGCGTTGTTCATGGCGGGCAAGTCGAATCCAAACCGGGCTGAATTATTACATGGATTTAAGGCGGCACGCATCACAATCAAGCGGGCGCAATGGAGTAGCTCAAAAAAGTCATGCTCTGAAAAAGCGCCGGCCGTCCGTATCCCGTCAGGACAAGGACATATAACCTATCCCAGGAAACTACGGGAATCGTCCATGAACAGTCCGGCCCGGGTGATCGGTTTCGTCAACGCTGCCCACTTTATCGACCATTATTCGATGCTGATCTTCGCAGCCGCCGTCATCGTCATGGGGCCGGCGCTCGGCATGGCCTATTCCGAGCTATTGGCTTACGCCACTCCCGGGTTCGTCGCGTTCGGCGCGGGCTCGCTGCTGACCGGCTGGCTCGGGGATCGCTGGAGCCGCCGCCATATGATGGCGATCTTCTTTGCGGGGATCGGCGCCTCGATGATCGCGGTCGGGATGGTGCAGACGCCGCTGCAACTCGGCGCGGCCTTGTTATCGATCGGGCTGTTCGCCTCGATCTATCATCCCGTCGGCACCGCGATGATCGTTTCCTATGCCGGCAGGCTCGGCCGCGAGATGGGCCTCAATGGCGTCTGGGGCAATCTCGGCGTGGCGTCGTCGGCGCTGGTCACCGGCGTGGTGGGCCAATATCTCGGATGGCGCTGGGCCTTTATCGTTCCCGGAGTGGTCACGGTCCTGATCGGCGTGGCCTTCATGCGGTCAGTGGTGCATGAAGATCGCTCGGGCCACAGGCAGGCGGCGGCGCAGGCGCGGGTGGCGAAAGACGACATGTGGCGGGTGATCGTGGCGCTTTTGATCGTGGTGATCGCGATATCGACCACCTTCAATGCGGTCACCGTGGCGCTGCCAAAACTGTTCGCGGAGCGATTGAGCGACCTGACCAAAAGTCCGGCGCTGCTCGGCGTCATCGCGGCCTGCGTCTATGTGTTCGGCGCGATGACGCAATATACCATCGGCAAGCTGATCGACCGCTATTCGCTGAAGACGATCGCTTTGCCGCTGTCCTTCCTGCTGGCGCCGTTCCTGTATCTGGCGGCGACCTTGTCGAACCTGCCTCTGATCCTGGCGGCGATCGGCATCGTGATGGGAGCGTTCGGCCAGGTGACTGTCAACGACGCCATGGTCGGAAAATACACCAGCGAGGAATGGCGTTCGCGCGCCTATGCGGTGCGCTATTTCGTCGGCTTTACCGCCGCTGGCGCCTCGGTCGGCCTGGTGGCGTGGCTGTACGAGCAGGGGGGCTTTGTGACGATGCTGCACGCGTTCGCAGGGCTGTGTTTGCTCGTGATCGCGGCGGCGATCATGCTGCCGACGGAGATCAAGGTGCCCGCGGCGCGCGCGAACTAGGCGAGGCTGCCGATTTTTGCCCTCATGGTGAGGAGGCGCTCTTGCGCCGCCTCGAAGCATGAGGTTTGCTCATCCTTCGAGACGCGGGGCAAAGACCCGGCGTGGGGAGGAATCCAATGTCCAATCAATCTTTGCCGCGCATCGCCGGCCTCATTCTGGGGATCTCTGTCATGATGGCCGTTCCTGCAAGCGCCGATGCCCTCAGGGACGAAATCGCGCCGGCCGGCAAGCTGCGGGTGGCGATCGCAATCAGCCCGGCTGGCGGCGCGTTCTGGTCCACCAAAAACGAAGCCGGGGGTTATGCCGGAGTGCCGGTGGATCTCGGCAAGGAGATGGCGGCGCAGATCGGTGTGCCCGTCGAATATGTCGTGCACCAGAACTCCGGGCAGATCGTCGACGCCGTCTCGAAAGGCGCCTGGGACGTCAGCTTCCTGCCCAAAGACCCGGAGCGCGAGGCAAAGATGTCGTTCGGGCCGATCTATGAGGTGGCGGACGCGACCTATATCGTGAAAGCGGGCTCGCCGGCCACGAATTTCCAGACCCTCGATCAGCCCGGTGTGAAAGTAGCGGCGGTGAATAACACCACCACCATGCGCGGCGCGATCGCGCATCTGAAGAATGCGAAGGTCACGGGCTATCAGACCTATGACGAGATTTTCGGCCTGCTCAAAAGCGGCGAGGTCGATGCCTTCGCGCTGTCGCGCGACCAGCTCAACGAAATGGCGAAGAAGATCCCGGGAACGCGTGTGCTGGACGAAACCTTCAAACAGACCGTGACCGCGGTAGCGGTGCCGCTTAACCATCCATTGGCGCTGGCGTTTGTCACCAAATTCATGACGGAGGCCATATCAAACGGAACGCTGCGCAAGGCCTACGACAACAACGGGCTGAAGGACTCCCCGATCCGGGTGAAATAGCGCGAGCTTTTTGGTCCCGCTAATTCGTAGCACCCGCCGGGATCGGCTCCATGCCGCTCTTGACGATCGCGGCGCTGGCGGCGGGCGAGGCGAGAAACTTGATCAGCGCCTTGCCGGCGTCGGGCTCCTTGGAGACCGTGGCAATGCCGGCTGAAAACACCGTGATCGTCTGCAACTCTGATGGCAATGGCCCGACAATATCGATACCGGGCACGGGGCGCAGTTCGCTGATCTGCTGGAATCCGATCTCGGCGTCGCCGCGCGCCACGATTTCTCCTACTGGCGTGGCAGGAATCTTCCTGGCCTTGTCCTTCATCTCATCGGCGATGCCGAGCTTCGCGAACATCTCGGTCGAAACATAGACGCCGCTGGCGCTGTCGGAATAGGCGATCGATTTCGCCGCCAGCAGCGCGCGCTTGAGCGCTTCCGCCGAGCTGATGTCCGGCTTCGGCGCGCCCGATTTCACCGCGATCCCGATCAGCGATTTCGTGAGATCGACGCGGCTGTCGGCAACGACCTTGCCCTGCTTGACGAGGTCGCCGAGCGCATAGCCGACCATGATCAGGACATCGGCGGCCTCGCCGCGCTCCAGCCGGATCGGGATCGCATTGACCGTGGTGCCCATCGAAGGCCCGTACGCCGTCAGCACCTTGTTGCCGGTCAAGCGCTCGAACTCCGGCACCAGCTCCTTATATGCAGCCGTCAGTCCGCCTGAGATCATCACCCGGACCTCAGCGGCGCTTGCCGAGCCTGCCAGCAACAGCGCGGCTGCGAAGCCGAGCAAAAGGCTTCGGAAATTTGCGGATATCCTCATGACCATTCCCCCCGGGGCGACTCCTGAGCGGTCGTCCTCGATTACGCGGAGGAGATCGTATCTTGCAAATGGGCGTTAGCCTAGGGCTGCTCCCGCTTCTTCGTCATTCCGGACGGTCCGCAACGCGGACCGATCCGGAATCTCGAGGTGACGTTCGAACTTGTTTCCGTGAGATTCCGGGTTCGCGCGTTTCACGCGCGCCCCGGAATGACAGGCGTCACGAATTGACGTGCACGAAATCCCGCAGCAGCGGATAGATTTCGTTGTTCCAGCGCCTGCCTGAGAACACGCCGTAATGGCCGACGCCGGCCTGCATGTGATGCACCTTGCGATAGGTGCGCACGCCGGTGCAGAGGTCCTGCGCGGCAAGCGTCTGGCCGATCGAGCAGATATCGTCCTTCTCGCCTTCGACCGTCATCAGGCCCATCCGCTTGATCGAGGCCGGGTTCACCGGCCGGCCGCGATAGGTCAGCTTGCCCAGCGGCAGCAGGTGTTCCTGAAATACGTCGCGGATGGTTTCGATATAAAATTCCGCCGGCAGGTCCATCACCGCGAAATATTCGTCATAGAAAGTCTTGATGGTTTCGGCTTTCTCCTTCTCGCCCTTCGCCAGATGACCGGCGAGATCGATGTGCGATTTGATATGACGCTCGAGGTTCATCGACACGAAGGCGGTGAGCTGCACGAAACCGGGATAGACCTGCCGGAACGCGCCCTTGCATTGAAACGGCACGTAATTGATCAGGTTCTCCTCGAACCATTTGAGCGGCTTGCTCTTGGCGAAATCGTTGACCTTGGTCGGCAGGATTCGCGTGTCGATCGGACCGGCCATCAGGGTCAGCGTTGCGGGGCGTGCGCGGTGATTGTCCTCCGACATGATCGCGGCGGCCGCGAGCGCGGACACCGAAGGCTGGCAGATCGCCACCATGTGCGAGCGCGGACCCAGTTGGTCGAGAAAGCTGATGAGGTGCTCGGTATATTCGTCGAGGCCGAATTTGCCCTGATCAAGCGGAATGTCGCGGGGGTTGTGCCAGTCGGTGATGTAGACGTCGTGATCCTGCAGCAGCGTCTTCACGGTGCCGCGCAGCAGCGTCGCGAAGTGGCCGGACATCGGCGCCACCAGCAAAAGGCGCGGCTGTTCCGGCGAATTTTCCTTCTTGAAATGCAAGAGCGAACCGAATGGCGTCGCGTGGCTGACTTCCTCGGTCACCTCCAGCTCCTGATTGCCCACCAGCACCTTGTCGATGCCGTAAGCCGGGCGGGTATAGGTGAGCGAGGTGCGCGAGATCAGCTCCAACGCGGCGGCCAGCCGTCCGAACAACTTGTCGGAGATGCCTTGCGGAACGAGGTTGAGATATTTCAGCGCCGATGCAGCCCCGGTCCGCCATGGTGCCGTCAGGTCCATGTGGTTCTGATAGGCTTGATACATCATCGACATCATCCGGGATCCGCCCCTGCCCCTATTGCTATGCAATATCGAAGCCAAAGCGGAGTCAAATAGCCTCGCAAACTGGCACGTCGCTTGCTGCATAACTGCCTGACGCATAAACAATAGGCACTTTGCAGCGGCCCAGGCGGGCGTTCTGGCGTGAGGGAAAAGCCATATGGCGAAAGCGACACTGACCATCAGCAGCAAGAATTATTCGTCGTGGTCGCTGCGCGGCTGGCTGCTGACCAGGTTTTCCGGGCTGGAGTTCGACGAAATCGTTACCGCGCCTGACGATGCTTCGGCGCGGGCGGAAATCCTGCTGCTGTCGTCCTCGATCCTGGTGCCATGTCTGCGGCACGAGGGCGCTACCGTGTGGGATACGCTGGCGATTGCGGAATATCTCAACGAGATCATGCCGGACGCCGGTCTGTTGCCGGCGGACCGCGTATTGCGGGCGCATTGCCGTTCGATTTGCGGTGAAATCCATTCAGGATTCACCACCCTGCGCGCGTCTTTGCCGGTTAACCTGAAAGGTCATTTTCCCGGCTTCAAGATCTGGTCGCGCGCGCAAGCCGATATCGATCGGGTCTGCACGATCTGGCGCGAATGCCTGGCCAAATCGGGCGGGCCGTTCCTGTTCGGTGAACGCAGCATGGCGGACGCCATGTATGCGCCGGTCGTGACCCGGTTCATGACCTATGATGTGAAGCTGGAGCCGAATCTAAAGGCCTATGCCAGCATGATCATGGCGATGCCTGAGATGCAGGAATGGATTGAGGCTGCCAAAGCCGAGCCCGCTGACATCGAAGAGCTCGAGGTCGAATATTAGGCACTCCAAGCCTGTTTGAAGGGCTCAAGCATCGGGCACGCCTTGCTTAACTTGGTGCCATCCAGGGCATTTGCGCGGCCGGTACCGCTGCGCTGGCGATGAAGCGCCGAAAATCGCTCAGCTCAAATTTCCGCTTCCGTCCAGCGGCTTCGGCGCTTTCGCGGCAGCGGTCATCGAGACCACCGCAGTGCAGCGCGGCTGGCGTGAATTTCGCATAGCACAATGAAGCCGTGAACGCGAAATCCTGCGCTGCCAAAAAATTGGACGCTGTAGTGACTGTCGCGATCGCACGAGCAGAACAGCGGAGGCTTCCGATGAATCAGCACGCGGTCCTCAACAAATTTTCCCACGTCAAACCGGGCGACACCGAATTCACCGGAGGGGGCTTACGCGACTTCTTCCTGTATCGCGATCTCGGCATCGCCGACGCGACCGGCGGCCAGGTGATCTGTCATCTGGTCAAGGCCAATCCTGATTTGCCGCCAGTCGACGGCACCGGCTGGCACCGCCACGATTGCGATTTCCAGATCGTCATCATGACCAAGGGCTGGGCGCGTTTCATGTATGAAGACAAGCCGACGCTGGTGCAGGCCGGCGACGTTGTGCATCAGCGGCCGGGAATCGTGCACTACCTCTACGACTATTCCCCGGACATGGAATATCTCGAAATCGTCAGCCCGGCGGATTTCAAGACCGTCGACATGCCGCCGGCCACCGACAAGGTGCCGCCGGTGACGCCCTGGAAATAGCGCTAAGTGCAGTGACCGGAAGAATTAACGTTTGTCGTTGGCGGTTTGCTGCGATCGGTCTCGTTAGTGCTGGATGTGGTGCGCCGTATCGCATTGAGGCCGATACCTAGCCGTGAACACGGGAATACAGGCCTCGACCGCTGATTCGGGCATGCTTCGTTCCGTGCGCGTTCCGAACCTTAAAATGCGGTCGATTTCCGTCGCATTTTGGAACAGCGCCACGCCGAAGCCATGCGCATAATCAGGGACGGTGCAGGCGCCAGCCCACCACCGTCGCCTCGACGATGCCGCCGGACTCGTGATTGCGCCATTCGCCGTCGACCCAACGGCAGGCGAACGGAAGCTGATAGGTGCCACTGTGGTCCTCGCATAGCACCTGGACCGGCAGACCCGGCGGCGGTTCTCCGGCGCCGTTGAATTCAGCCAGACGTCGTTCGCGCGTTGCCATTCTTTTGATTCTCCTGAGAAAGACGCGCAAGTGCCCCGCGTTCCGCGCCCTTGTGCCCCGTCCCTTGCTTTAGCTGGGGTGTTGTTCGCAAAATCTCAACGCGCGAATGAGGTTTCAGTGTGGTATCTTCGACGCCTCGCACTTCGCTCGCAACAAATTGACCGTAACGCACGCTACTTAATGAGGATTTTTTAATGATCGGCCGGATCGCTCTCGTCGCTTCGGTGGCAATGGCGCCCAGCCTGCTGACATCCGCGACCACGCGAGCCCAGGATGTTCCCGGCATCGAAATCTGCACCGTCGAAAAGACCATGGAGCGGCGGACCAGTTGCCTGCAGAGCAATGTCGATTTCCTGCAAAAGACGATCACAAAACTCGGCGCTGACCATCAGCAGAAGCTCGATGCCGCGAACCGGCAGATCGAGAGTTTGAAAGGTAGCGTCGCCTCCTTGCAGAAGATCGTGGACGACCTGCAGGCGGCGCAGAAGAAAGTGGCTGAGGATCAGAACAAGAAAGCCGACGCACCGCCGGTCAAGGATAATGCGCCGCCAGCCAAGGAGGGCGGGAAATGAGATGGCGATAGAGGCGTCATCGCGGGCGACCAGGCGCTTTGCAGCAAAGCTCGTCATGCCCGGCCCTGTGCCGGGCATCCACGTCTTAACAACGTAGCAGCAAGAAAGACCTGGATGGCCGGGACAACAAGCCCGGCCATGACGAAAAGGAAGGATGATTGGTCGACGAGTCCGAGCCCACTCAGCTGTTCTTTTCGCCCGACATCAGCGGCCCGAATAGCTCCCGGCTCTCGCCCTTGAAGCGCATCATCTGGAGCTGTTCGAGTGGCGCCCGATCGCCTAACCCGTCGCGGAGCCCGGTCAAATAGTCTTTTCCGAAATCGTCGTCCGGATACATGGCGCCGATGGTCTTGCCGGGATGGGGTGATGTTGCCAGCGACGGCTTCGCTGCTATTTTCCGTGCAGCGGAAGAAAATATGCGTCCGGTTCCGGTTTCGGAAAGGCGAACGAGAGCAAGGACTGTCAAATGAAGCGCGTGCGAAGCGATCATGATGAGAGCGCTTCGAATGAAGGCCATGGTCCATGAATCCTGCCCAGAAGGCGCTCTGGTATATCGAAAGCCATCTTGCCGACGAGTTGACCCTCGATGAGATCGCAGGCGTCGGTGGAATCTCGCGCTTCCACATGGTGCGGGCGTTCGCCGCTGCGACGGGGCTGTCGGTCATGCGCTATGTGCGTGCCCGGCGCCTCAGCGAGGCGGCGCGTGCGCTCGCAGGCGGCGCACCCGATATCCTGAACGTGGCGCTGGATGCGGACTACGGCTCTCACGAAGCATTCACCCGCGCGTTCCGCGACCATTTCGGGGTCACGCCCGAAACAGTTCGCGCCGCAACGTGTCTCGACAACCTCAAGCTTCAGGAGCCGATCGTCATGGACTCAACCGTCATCGACAACCTTCAAGCGCCGCGTTTCCAGACCGGCAAGCCGCTTCTCGTCGCCGGTATCGGCGAGCGTTACACGTGCGAGAGCAGCGCCGCCATACCCGGCCAGTGGCAGCGATTTCATCAGGAAGTCGAGAACATTCCCGGCCGGATCGGGCCGGTGGCTTACGGCGTTTGCTGCAACGGCGACGACGCCGGCAATTTCGACTACATCGCCGGCGTCGAAGTGTCTGACTTCTCCGACGTGCCGCGCGAATTCAGCCGCGTTCGCATCCCCGAACAGAGATACGCGGTCTTCAGCCACCGCGACCACATCTCGACCATTCGCCGGACCGTCAACACGATCTGGAATCACTGGCTGCCGGCGTCGGGCCTGAAAGCAGCCGATGCGCCCAACTTCGAGCGCTATGACGAGAATTTCGATCCGCTCAGCGGCAATGGCGGTGTTGAGATTTGGGTACCGGTCAAGCAATAGGCAGCATCGCGGGGCTGCCTTGCGCGGCCCCACGTCGGTGATTGCTTGGCAATCGATATCGACTTTGCCATAACATCGCGCAACGAAAATTGTTGCGCGCGCGGAATGAGGCTGGAATCCGCCGGCAGCCAAGAAAAGCCGGGGGATTCCGATGCCCAATGTTCGCGTTCTCGCCACCGATCTCGAATTTCCCGAAGGTCCGGTCGTCATGCCGGACGGATCGGTGGTGCTGGTCGAAATCCGCGGCAAGCGGCTGACCCGGGTTTGGCCCGATGGGCGCAAGGAGGTAGTCGCGGAAATTCCGGGCGGCCCCAATGGCGCGGCGATCGGCCCCGACGGCAAATGCTATATCTGCAACAATGGCGGCTTCGGCTGGATCCCGTCGC
>Ga0209331_1000784_pt1 | contig 11045 bp, 11 predicted proteins | sample JacPinW_OM3H0_M3_FD_187971 | JGI IMG/M metagenome (GOLD analysis project Ga0209331, IMG submission 187971) | Forest soil microbial communities from Algoma, Ontario, Canada - Jack Pine, Ontario site 1_JW_OM3H0_M3 (SPAdes) (version 2) | ecosystem: Environmental > Terrestrial > Soil > Boreal... | reverse complement strand
CTCTGGGTCTGCGCCACCGACTATGCCGACGACCAGCGCATCGGCCCGGAAATCCTGAAGAACACCATCGAGACCTACCGCAAGCTACGCAACTCGATGCGCTGGATGCTCGGCACGCTGCATCACTTCAGGCCGGGCGATGCGGTCGCGCACGCCGAGATGCCGGAACTGGAGCGGCTGATGCTGCATCAGCTCGCCGAGCAGGCGGCCATCGTGCGCAAGGCTTACGCCGAGTTCGATTACAAGACCGTGGTCGCGAGCCTTTCGGCGTTCATGAACACCGAACTGTCGGCGTTCTATTTCGATATCCGGAAGGATACGCTGTATTGCGATCCGCCGTCGTCGCTGGCGCGCAATGCCGCGCTCACCACAATCGATATGATTTGCGACGCGATCCTGCGATGGTTCGCGCCGGTGCTGAGCTTCACCTGCGAAGAAGCATGGCGTCTCTACAAACCGGACGCCGAGCCGTCGGTGCATCTCACGCTGTTTCCCGATGGACTTGAGGCATTCCGCGACGACGCGCTGGCCGCAAAGTGGGAGACCATCCGCAACGTCCGCCGCGTCGTTACCGGCGCACTGGAAGTCGAGCGCGCGGCCAAGCGGATCGGCTCGTCGCTGGAAGCCTCGCCGCTGGTCTACGTCTCGGACAAAAAGATTTTCGACACGCTGTTCGATATCGATCTGGCGGAAGTCAGCATCACCTCGAACGCGATGGTGACCAACGAGGACCCTCCGGCCGGCGCGTTCCGGCTGAACGAGGTGCCCGGCGTGGCTGTCGTGGTCGAAAAAGCCGCCGGCACCAAATGCGCGCGGTCGTGGAAAATCCTGCCCACCGTCGGCGACGACCCCGAATATCCCGACGTGTCGCCGCGCGACGCGCAGGCACTGCGCGAATGGAAGGCGCTGGGAGTAGCGGTTTGACCTCTCACCTCCGCCCCGGTGTCATTGCCGCCCTCGCCGTGCTGGCGCTCGATCAGGCATCGAAACTCTGGCTGCTGTTCGTGTTCGACATCGCCCACCGCGGCGCCGTGAAGGTCACGCCGTTCTTCGATCTGGTGCTGGCGTGGAATGTCGGGATCAGCTTCGGCTGGTTTCAGAACGACAGTCAGGTCGCCCAGATCATTTTGATGCTGATCAAGGCGGTGGCGGTGATTGTTCTGGCGATCTGGATGGCACGCTCACGCACCCTGATCGCGACCGTGGCGCTCGGCCTGATCATCGGCGGCGCCATCGGCAACGCCATCGACCGCTTCGCCTATGGCGCGGTGGTCGATTTCGCCCTGTTCCACCTCCAGATCGGGGGAAAAACCTTCAATTGGTACGTGTTTAACCTTGCCGACGTGGCAATCGTTGCCGGGGTGGCGGCCCTGCTGTATGATTCCTTCCTGGGGGTACCCGCCGCAAAAGCGCCCTGATCCCGGCTGATACGAGCCCTCAAAGCTGAGCCTTGCTTACCGGAGCGGGTTGCGCCTTTGATCGGTGCGGCCCGCGGAAAATTTGAACAGGAATAGCGCAATGCGCAGGACCGAAGCCAGCGGCTGGAAGGTGCAGAATTCGTCGGGAGCGCTGAGCCGCGGCTTGCGGCTTGCCGTCGTCGCACTTGGCGTCGGCCTCGTGATGACGGCCGGCGCCGCCCGCGCCCAGGACGATGATGAGGATGACAAGACCTTCGAGGAAAAAGTCATCGAGGGCATCATGGCCGGCATCGGCGGCACCAATATGGAGAACCGCGGCATCGAGTATCGCGAGCGGTCGCCGCTGGTGGTACCTCCCAAGCTCGATCTGCCGCCGCCGGCTGAGGCGACAAATGAGGTGAAGGCTCCGAACTGGCCGAAGGATCCCGACGATGCGCGGCGCAAGGCAGCCATCGCAGCCCGAAAGAAAGAAAACAAGGATCCCCGGGAAGCCAGTCGCATCCTGACGCCGAGCGAGCTTAACCAGCGCGGCCCGAAAGCGTCATCGACCGCCGACAGCGATTCTCTGACTCAGCCCGGCGGCAATCCGGCTGCCAACGCGATTCTCAGCCCGTCGCAGCTCGGTTACAGCGGCGGCTTCAGCGGTCTGTTCGGCGGCAACAAGGCCGAGGTCGCACCATTCAAGGGTGAGCCGACCCGGGAATCGCTCACGCAGCCGCCGAGCGGATACCAGACCCCATCGCCGAATTTTGCTTACGGCACCGGGCCCAAGGAATCGCTGAACAAGGAATACAACCCGGCCGCCGGGAAGTATGGCGAATAGCTGATTCAGTCTCTCAGCTTCGTGACGCTCACCGGCAGCCGCGCGGTGTAGGATGCCGCGGCTTTAGCCCGAACGCTTCTGTTCCGGCCTCCAGACAGGTCATGATGTTCTCACACCGCTTCGCTGCCTCTCTCTTCCTCTTCGTCGCGCTATCGGCGTTCGCTGTCTCCACAAGCGGCGCTCTCGCCCAGACCACGGTAACATCCGAGCCTCCCGCCACGTTTACCCTCGGCAACGGCCTGCAGGTTTTGGTGATCCCTGATCACCGCACCCCGGTCGTCACCCAGATGATCTGGTACAAGGTCGGCTCCGCCGACGAGACGCCCGGCAAATCGGGCCTCGCGCACTTTCTCGAGCATTTGATGTTCAAGGGCACGAGCAAGCATCCGGCCGGTGAATTTTCCCAGACCGTGCTTCGGATCGGCGGCAATGAGAACGCCTTCACCTCGACCGACTACACCGGCTACTTCCAGCGCGTGCCGCGCGAGCAGTTGGCCAAGATGATGGAGTTCGAGGCCGATCGCATGACCGGCCTGATCCTCAAGGACGAAAATGTGCTGCCGGAGCGCGATGTCGTGCTCGAGGAATTCAACATGCGGGTCGCCAACAACCCGGAGGCGCGGCTGACCGAGCAGATCATGGCGGCGCTGTATCTCAATCATCCCTATGGCCGGCCCGTGATCGGCTGGCGCCAGGAAATCGAGAAGCTCGACCGCGAAGATGCGCTGGCATTTTACAAGCGCTTTTATGCGCCGAACAACGCGACGCTGGTGATTGCCGGCGACGTCGATGCCAAGGAGGTCCGCCCGATGGTGGAGCGGACGTTCGGCGAAGTCGCGCCGCAGCCGGCGATACCCGTGAAACGCCTTCGCCCTCAGGAGCCAATGCCGGCCGCGCCGCGCACCGTGACGCTGTCCGATCCCAGAGTCGAACAACCCAGCGTCAGGCGCTATTATCTGGTTCCGTCCGCCGCCACCGCCGCCGCCGGGGAAAGCCCGGCGCTCGACGTGCTGGCGCAGCTGATGGGCAACGGCAGCAATTCCTATCTTTATCGCGCGCTGGTGGTCGACCGGCCGCTCGCGGTCAGCGCCAGCGCCGGATATCAGGGCACCTCGCTCGATGCGACGCAGTTCATGATCTCGGTCTCGCCGAAACCGGGCGTCGAGTTCGCGCAAATCGAGCAGGTGATCGACGGCGTGATATCGGACGTCGGGCAAAACGCGGTCCGAGCCGAGGATCTCGAGCGCGTCAAGACCCAGCTGATCGCGGAAGCAATCTACGCCCAGGACAATCAGGCGACCTTGGCGCGCTGGTATGGCGGCGCGCTCACCACCGGCTTGAGCATCGAGGACATCAGAAGCTGGCCGGACCGGATTCGCGCCGTCACCGCCGACCAGGTCCGCGACGCTGCGCAAAAATGGCTCGACAAGAAGCGCTCAGTGACCGGCTATCTGATCAAGGATGCCGCGCCGAAACGCGAGGAGAAGCGTTCGTGACCTATCCCCGGACTTTCGCGCGCCGCGTTGCATTCGTTGTTGCTGCCTGCTTGACGCTGGCGTCGACGCCATCGCACGCGGCGGCCAAGATCCAGCATCTGATTTCACCCGGAGGCATCGAGGCCTGGTTCGTGCAGGACGCCACCGTGCCGCTGATCGCGATGGAATATGCCTTCGGCGGCGGCGCGACACAGGACCCGGCCGACAAGCCCGGCGTCGGCAACATGGTTGCCAGCCTGCTCGATGAAGGTTCCGGCGATCTGGATTCCAAGACATTCCACGAGCGCCTCGACCGCCGCGCCATCGAGTTGAGCTTCAATTCGACGCGGGATTATTTCCGCGGTTCGCTGCGCATGCTCAAGGATAACAGGGACGAAGCCTTCGACCTGCTTCGGATGTCGCTGACATCGCCGCATTTCGATAGTGCCGACGTCGAGCGCATTCGCGCGCAGGTCATGTCCGGTCTGCGGCGCGACACTTCCAATCCGACGTCGCTGGCCACCCGCAAGTTCCTGGAAGTCGCCTTTGGCGACCACCCCTATGGCCGGCAGGCCAACGGCACCCTGGAAAGCGTTCCCAGAATCGATGTCGCCGATATGAAGGAGTACGTCCGCCGCGTGCTCGCCAGGGACACGCTGAGGATTGCCGTGGTCGGCGATGTCGACCCGGCCACGCTCGGCAAATTGCTCGACCAGACGTTCGGCGGATTGCCGGCCAAAGCCAGCCTGACGCCGGTCGCCGACGTCGAAGCCGCCAAGCCGCCGCAGCGCGCGTTCATTCCGCTCGACGTGCCGCAGACCGTGGTGACGTTCGGCGGCCCCGGCATCAGGCGCAACGATCCGAATTTCATGGCCGGGTATGTCGTCAACCACATTCTCGGCGGCGGAGGACTGTCGTCGCGGCTCTACCACGAAGTCCGCGAGAAGCGCGGTCTGGCCTATTCGGTCTATGAATCGCTATTGTGGATGGATCACTCCGCGGTGTTCGTCGGAAATACCGGCACCCGCGCCGACCGCGCCGGCGAGACCGTCGATGCCATCACCAGGGAAATCCGCCGCATGGCCGAGGATGGTCCGACCCAGCAGGAACTGGATGAGGCCAAATCCTATCTCAAGGGCTCGCAAATGCTGGCGCTCGACACCTCATCGAAGCTGGCCTCGGCGCTGCTGCAATACCAGCTCGACAAGCTTCCGATCGACTACATCGAGAAACGCAACGCCATCGTCGACGCCGTGACGCTGGACGACGCCAAAAAGGCCGCGCAGCGGTTATGGGGGCAAGGCCTTCTCACCGTCATTGTCGGCCGCGCCCCGCAAGCCGCCGCGCAGCCCGCGGCAGCAGCCCCGCCCGCGGCGAACTGACGGCAGCCGCAGGAAGACAAACGGTCGGCAAACCCGGTACTGTGTCCCGCCTGACTCCATTGGGGAATGTCGGGCCTCCGGTGCCACCATGCTGCGGATTTCCCGCGACCTCACGATCGACGAGAACGACATCGAGATCAGCTTCGTCCGCGCTTCCGGGCCGGGCGGGCAGAACGTCAACAAGCTCTCGACCGCCGCGCAATTGCGTTTCGATACAAGCCGGATCACGCTGGCGGCCGATGCCGCGGCGCGGCTCAAACGGCTCGCCGGCCAGCGCATGACCAAGGACGGCGTGATCGTGATCCATGCGCAGCGTTTCCGCACCCAGGAGCGCAACCGCGCCGATGCCACCGACCGTCTGCTCGAACTGCTGCGCGAGGCGATGACGCGGCCGACCCCGCGGCGGCCGACCCGGCCGACGCTGGGATCGAAACAGCGCCGGCTGGAAGGCAAAAAGCGCCGCAGCGACGTCAAGGCCAAGCGCGGCTCGGGCGGATTCGACGACTGAGGCCTCTTCTGCGCGCGGCAACGTTCGCAGCATAAAACAGCCCGCTACTACCACCGCTGGTTCGCGACGAATTAAGCTCGGTTCGCGCCAACGTACCGCGAGGCAAAGGCTGAAACGCGCGCCGCCATCATCGCATATCTCAAGGGATTGAACTGAATGGCAAAGCCGGTTCACTCGATGATCCGCGTTCTCGATGAAGCCAGGTCAACCGATTTCTACGCCCGTGCGTTTGACCTGCAGATTGCCGATCGCCTTGTGTTTCCAGACTTCGCGCTCGTTTATCTGCACCACGTGTCGTCGCCGTTCGAACTCGAACTGACTGTGAATTTCGGACGAAAGGAGCCGTACATTCCGGGCGACGGATATGGCCATCTCGCCGTCGTAGTCGACAATCTCGATGCTGAGCACGCCCGATTCGAGCGGGAGAAACTGTCGCCTGGACCGCTGCGCGATTTCAAGCATGACGGCGCGACGCTCGCGCGCTTTTTCTTCGTCTCCGATCCCGACGGCTACAAGATCGAGGTGATCCAGAAAGGTGGCCGCTTCGGTTAGTGCAATCAGCAACGATGTTCAATGGAGGATATCCCCATGAGAGAAGTTGATCGTCGAGGCAAATACAGCCGCCGAATCTTTCTGCAGGGCGCCGCGACCGCGATTCCGGTCGTCGCCGTTGCGTCAAGCACCGGGATCGGCATCGAGGACGCGTGGGCCGCTGACGCGACCACGCTGGCGCCCCAGACATTGAAGACCCTGGTGAAGGTTGCGCGCGATATCTATCCGCACGACTTCCTGGTCGACAGCTATTACATCACGGCGATCAAGCCGTGGGACGGGAAGGCGGCGAAGGACCCGGCCGTCAAAGCGCTGCTTGAAGATGGCATCCGACGTCTCGATCAAGACGCGCAGGCTCGGCACAAGGTTGCTTACGTCCAAGTCCCGTGGGAAGCCGACCGGATCGTCTTGCTACAGGGTATCGAGCATACCGATTTCTTCAAGAAGCTTCGCTCTGATCTGGTTGTCTCGCTCTACAACCAGGAAGAGCTGTGGCCAAAATTCGGCTACGAAGGTTCCTCCGCAGAGCATGGCGGCTACATCAACCGTGGCTTCAACGACATCGATTGGCTGCCGAAAGTCTGAAGGCTTCGAACAAAATTCGGTTGGGAGGATATCATGGCCAAATTTGATCTGAACGATGATGGCGTGGTCGTAGTTGTCGGTTCCGGCGCCGGCGGCGGCACGTTGGGTAACGAACTGGCTCAGAAAGGCGTCAAGGTGGTGATCCTTGAAGCCGGGCCGCGCATCGAGATGCAGGACTTCATCAACAACGAATGGGAAAGTTTCACGCAGCTTGCGTGGAAGGATATGCGAACCACATCCGGCAACTGGCGCGTTGGCAAAGATTTCGCCAACCTGCCGGCGTGGATCGTCAAATCGGTCGGCGGATCGACAGTCCATTGGGCGGGCGCGTCATTGCGGTTCGACGAACATGAATTCAAGATCCGAAGTGTTTATGGCAATGTACCGAACGCAAATCTGCTCGACTGGCCGATCACGCTTGGGGAAATGGAGCCGTGGTACGCCAAGGCCGAAAACAAGTTGGGCGTGACCCGTACCAACAACATTCCGGGATTGCCGGGCAACAACAACTTCAAGGTGATGGAAGCCGGCGCGAAGAAGCTCGGCTACAAGGAAGTCCACACTGGGCGGATGGCAATCAACAGCGAACCACGCGACGGCCGCGGATCATGCCAGCAAATCGGGTTCTGTTTCCAGGGCTGCAAATCCGGCGCGAAGTGGTCGACGCTATATTCGGAAATCCCGAAGGGTGAAGCGACCGGCAATCTTGAGGTTCGTCCCAACAGCATGGCGCTCCAGGTCGAGCACGATGCATCGGGCAAGGTCGTAGCCGTCATCTATGCCGACGAAGCCGGAAAGATGCAGCGCCAGAAGGCGCGCATTGTTGCAGTGGCCGGAAACTCGATCGAGAGCCCCCGGCTTTTGCTCAACAGTGCGTCCAGCCTATTCCCCGACGGACTTGCCAACAGCTCCGGCCAGGTCGGCCGCAACTACATGCGTCACATGACTGGCAGCGTCTATGCCGTTTTCGACAAGTCGGTTCACATGTATCGCGGCACCACCATGGCCGGCATCATCCGCGATGAGGCACGGAACGATCCGTCCCGTGGCTTCATGGGCGGCTATGAAATGGAAACACTGTCGCTTGGTTTGCCCTTCATGGCCGCGTTCCTCAATCCGGGCGCATGGGGACGCTCGTTCACCGCAGCGATGGAAGGGTATCCGCGCATGGCAGGGATGTGGCTGGTCGGCGAGGATATGCCGCAAGATACCAACCGCGTAACACTCGACCCGAAAGCAAAGGATAAATTTGGTATGCCGGTTGCCAGCGTCCATTACGACGATCATCCCAACGACGTCGCAATGCGCGATCACGCCTACAAACAGGGCTCCGCGGTTTACGAGGCCGTTGGCGCGACAGTGACCTATCCGACCACGCCTTATCCCAGCACCCATAACATGGGCACGAACCGGATGAGCGCGAAAGCAAAGGACGGTGTCGTGAACAAATTCGGCCAGACCCACGATATCAAAAATCTGTTCATATCGGATGGCAGCCAGTTCACCACCGGCGCGGCCTGCAATCCGACGCTCACGATCGTGGCGCTTGCAGTCAGACAGGCTGATCATATCGCCGGCGCCATGCAGCGAAAGGAAATCTAGTCTGGGACTGTTTCAATGTTGCGGTGTCTGATCCCGGATGCCCACCTGGCGCATTCTGGATGCGCACTTGGCGCATCCGGGATGACAGCGATTAAACCAGTTCCAACGGGTACGACTATTCGGCCGCGACGAGCCTCGGTGCGGTGCCCTCAAGAAAATCGGGCATGACCGCTACGGCTTTCGATCGATAGATCAGGCACGAGCAGCGCAGCAGCGAGGCAAAATTATGCACCTCGCCGCAATGATCGAGAACCTCGCTGTGAAGACGTGTAAGGAATTTCGCGAGACTCATGTCTTCCTTGCTCGCGATTTCTTCAAGCGTATCCCAGAAAGCCATCTCCAGCCGGATGGACGTACAATGGCCATCGATACGAAGCGATCTGGTCTGTGATTCATAGTCCCGTTGAGGTTGGTGCGCGAACAGCTGGCACATAAGGTATCCTCCCAATCTTTTTTAAAGCTTTTCTAAACGATATACCCGGTCGGCGCAGGTCACAATGTTTCCGTCATGGACCGCACACGACGCAAATCGGGACAACAGGTTCCGAAAACTCCGGCGGGCGGATAGAAGCTGCCGTATCACTGAAAACTGAAAAACTCCGGCCGCCGCGCGACCGGAGTTTTTGGTTTTTGAAAAAGGAACCTGTCGAAGGATCGGCGTCCTAGTAGCGTTTGCCTCCAGCTGCGGGATCGCCAACCGCAGCACCGCCGGTGCCCTTAGGCGCGCCGCTGCCGGCCCCTACAGTGCCTTTCATGCCGGCCTTCGCGTTGACGCCGGCCTTTGCTCCGGCCACGCCCGGCTGCGCATTGATCTCCTCGTCGCCGCTGCCCGACACCCCGCCTTGCATGTTGCTCTTGCCCTGTGCGCCGCCCCGGATCTGGGTGTCGGATGAGACGCCTTGCGCCAACACGGGGCCGGCAAGCATGGCCGACATTGCAAACGCGATCGCTGAGGTTTTCACTAACTTCATCCACTTCTCCCAAGTTTTGATTAACGATGGACGGTTCGGCTCTTCCATGCGCCGCCCGCCTGTACCGGACCTGCCCATCGCAAAGACCAACGTGTGAGCGAACGGCGCATTCACCATGCAAGCTGCGCCGTGTGGTCATCGTGCAGAGATTTCAGGGTAATTTCACGAAACTTCGGCCACGGACTGACCTTATATGCGGCAGCACAAGACCCTGACGCGCCGCTACTTCACCAGAAACTTCCGCGAAAAGCCTTTTGGTGCATGCATTTGGTTCAGCGGCCGCTTAAAATTGGCGATCAGCCCCGAATCGACCTGAGCATTCATGCCCGTCCGCCAGCTACCCGAACAAGTCGTCAACCGCATCGCCGCCGGCGAAGTGGTCGAGCGTCCTGCGAGCGTGGTCAAGGAACTGGTGGAAAACGCCATCGACGCCGGCGCCAGCCGGATCGACATTTTCACCGATGGCGGCGGAAGGCGACGGATCGGCATCACCGACGATGGCAGCGGCATGACCCACGCCGATCTGGCGCTGGCGGTGGATCGCCATGCCACCTCCAAGCTCGACGACGAGGACCTGTTGCGGATCCGCACGCTCGGGTTTCGCGGCGAGGCCCTGCCCTCGATCGGCGCGGTGGCAAAACTCGGCATCACCACGCGCCACCTGAGCGAGCCGCATGCCTGGTCGCTGGCGGTCGAAGGCGGCGACAAATCCGGCATCATGCCGGCGGCGCTGAGCCAGGGCACCCGTGTCGAGGTCAGCGATCTCTTCTACGCGACGCCGGCGCGCCTGAAATTTCTCAAGACCGACCGCACCGAGGCCGAGGCGATCCGCGAAGTGGTGCGCCGCCTCGCGATGGCGCGGCCCGACATCGCTTTCACACTGGCCGGCGAGGAGCGCGCGCCGGTGACCTGGGCCGCCGCCCTGCCCGGCGCCGCCGGAAGGCTGACGCGGCTGGGCGACATTCTGGGCGCGGATTTTCGCTCAAGCGCCATCGAGGTGCGCAGCGAGCGCGAAGGCGTGGTGGTTGAAGGCTTTGCCGCCGCCCCCTCGCTGACCCGCGCCAATGCGCTCGGGCAATATCTGTTCGTCAATGGCCGGCCGGTGCGCGACAAGCTCATCCTCGGCGCGGTCCGCGCGGCCTATTCCGACTATCTGCCGCGCGACCGCCATCCCGTGGTGGCGCTGTTCGTCACGACGGATCCGCAGGAAGTGGACGCCAATGTGCATCCGGCCAAGACCGAGGTCCGGTTCCGCAATGCGGGCCTGGTGCGCGCGCTGATCGTGCACGCGCTGAAGGACGGCCTCGCCCGCGAGGGCAAGCGCACCGCGGCCAACAGCGATGGTACGGCGATTGCCTCGTTCCGCCCGTCATTCGCGCCGCGCGCCAATTGGGACTGGCGGCGCTCGCCGGCCTATCCGACCGGACCGCTGCCGGCCTTCGACGGTTCGGCGGCGACGGCCTTTGCCGAACCGGGACAGGCCGCGTTCGACGTCGGCACGCCGACCGCGGACGTGCGTTTTCAGGAGGCACCATCGGCCGATCTGCTCGACCGCCCGCTGGGAGCGGCGCGGACGCAAATCCACGAGACCTATATCGTGTCGCAGACCCGCGACGGCCTGATCGTGGTGGACCAGCACGCCGCGCATGAGCGCATCGTCTATGAAAAGCTGAAAGCCTCGCTGGCGCGCAACGGCGTGCAGCGGCAGATTCTGCTGATTCCGGAGATC
>Ga0209331_1000783_pt1 | contig 11046 bp, 6 predicted proteins | sample JacPinW_OM3H0_M3_FD_187971 | JGI IMG/M metagenome (GOLD analysis project Ga0209331, IMG submission 187971) | Forest soil microbial communities from Algoma, Ontario, Canada - Jack Pine, Ontario site 1_JW_OM3H0_M3 (SPAdes) (version 2) | ecosystem: Environmental > Terrestrial > Soil > Boreal... | reverse complement strand
GCGCGCGAGCGATTGCCACGCGCTGCTGCTGGCCACCTGACAGGCGGTGCGGCAGATGGTCGGCATGCTTGGCGAGACCCACCATGCGCAGCAAATTCATGGCCAGCGCCCGCATCTTCTCGGTTGCTTCGCCATACACATGGACCGGCGCTTCCATGATGTTTTCCAGCGCTGTGAGATGATCGAATAAATTGAAATGCTGGAACACCATGCCAATACGCGCATCGGCGCGAGCCTTGGCAACGTTACGGGTGGCCTTCAATCCGCCGCCGATCTGATTTTGGTATCCGACATATTTGCCGTCGACCGTAATCTCTCCCCAGTCCAGCGGCTCCAAATGGTTGACCAACCGCAGCAAGGTGCTCTTGCCTGAACCGCTCGGGCCCATAAGCACGACGACCTCGCCGCGTTGAACGAAGAGGTCGATGCCGCAAAGGATTTCCTTGTCGCCGTAGGATTTCTGGACGTTTCGGCAGATCACGAAAGGCCGATCGGGCGCCGAACCTTCCGTGCGGCTTGTCTGCAGACCGTCCATCCAGGCGGTCGGCGACGGCACAGGCGCGCTTGAAGCGCTTGCCGCGACGACGTCGGACGGAATGACTTTGGCGCGCAGCGTTTTCGAAGCCTCGAGGCTATAGTATTTTTCCAGGTAGAATTGCGCTAACGCCACCGCGCTCGTCAGGATGAGGTAGATGATGCCTGCAGCTGCGAACACCGTAAAAAACTTGAAGTTCTGACCGACGATCTGTTGGGAGCGGAATGTGAGTTCGTTGACGAAGATCACCGAAGCGATCGATGTCCCCTTGATCATCGAGATGGTCTGGTTAGCCATGCCGGGCAAAATGGCCCGCATGGCTTGAGGCAGAATGATGCGGCGAAGGGTCAGAAAAGGCCCCATGCCGAACGAGGCAGCGGCAAGGCTTTGCTTGCGATCCACAGAAAGTATGCCACCGCGGATGATCTCTGCGCTGAACGCAGCCTCGTTCAGCATGAATCCAACGACAGCCGTCGTGAAGCTATCGAGCTTGATCCCGACAATCGGCAGCGCGTCATACAAAAAGACGAGTTGCAGGATGACAGGAGTGCCGCGGATGAACCAGATGTAGAACCAAGCCGTTCCACGCAACGGCGGCAGTGTGGAGAGGCGCATCAAAGCCAGCACCAGCCCCAGCATCACGCCGCCCACCATTGCCAGCGCGGCGATCTCCACGGCCGTCAGAGCGCCGTCCAGCAGGAAGGAGGAAGAGGCGTAGGTCAATACCTCCATGAGCGGCTCAGGTACCAGGCTGGACCGCCAGCCTAAGGCAGCGGCGATCACCACGACCAGAGCAGCGCCGCCGCCCCAGAGGGTACGTCTAGGCAAGCCGCCCGTGCGTGCCGTAGTCGCGATAGCCGTTCCGGACTCGCCCATGGTCAGCCACACAATCTGACGGTTGCGTATGCCACCGCCCGCGCAGCGGTGACCAAATCGGAAAGCAGCACGCGCTCATCGGCGGTGGGCCATTCCTTGTAGATGCGAATGTCGCCCGGGCCATACTGCACGGTGGGAATACCGTGAGCGGCGATAATATTGCCGTCGCCAACGTTGCCGAGCCGTCCCCAGCCACCAACGATAGCTTGAGTGCCCGATGCCAATTCCTGACCCGCTGCCAAAGCGGCCACCAGAGAATGATCCGAAGCGCAAGCCATCGGCTCCTGGCACCATCCTTCCTCGGTGCCGTCCGCCGGCACTTCGAAGCTATAATTAAACGCGGGATGGTCGCGCCGGATGCCTTCCAGCAGGGCGGAAACATCCGCTCTCACGCTTTGCAGCGTTTGTCCTGGTACGGTACGGAACTGCAGCAACAGCTCAGCCTGCTTGCTATGGAGGCCAGTATGGTTCTTCTGGTAGTAATGCTCTTTATGGAAAGTATCGAAGGTGTGGGTCGGAAAGCCTGGCAGCTCCGGGTCAGAGATAAAGTTCATCCAGCTTCCCTCCGGAATTGGATCGAGGCTTGGCCCAATGCGGCGAATGACCTCGCAAAGCTGCTCGATGGGATTCCAGTACAAGGCCTTTGCTTCGGCACTGTAGCGGAAGAACAGCTCCGGAGCCTCGACCCGGATACGCACCATCACAATGCCGACGCAGACATTGGCGATGGTGTTATTGGAGTGCTCCATGTTGATACACAGATCCGCCCGCACGCCGCTGCGCAGCAGCGCCCGGGTGCCGGCCCCACCGAGTTTGTGCGCGATCACCGGGCACAACAAGACGTCGCCTTTGAGCCGAGCGCCTGAACGAATGACGGCCTCCACTCCGCAGAAGGCGGCGGCGATACCGCCTTTGTCGTCGTGGGCGCCCATACCCCAAACCCAGCCGTCCTCGAATTTGGCGCCATAGGGGTCCACGGACCACCCCGGCATCTCGACTCCCGGATCCATATGTCCGTTGAGCATCAGGCTCGGACCCGCACCGGTGCCACGCAAAGCGCCGACCGGTTGGCGACTGATTATCGTCGGATCAAAGGGATGCACGACATCCATCATGGTCACGTCGAGACCGATGTCATTCATCCGTTCGGCGAGATGATCGGCGATCTGTTGCTCCTGGAAGGCGGAGCTGGGGATACGAAGCAACGCCTGCTCCACTTCGAGCACGCGCGCCGCATCGACGTGCTTCTGCACGTCGGACAGTTCGGTGGTCATGGTCTTTCTCCGATACGCCGTCATGGCCGCGGCAATCATGCACTTTTGGTGCCGATAGCCTGGATCCCATTCATTCGGTCAAGGTCGCAGGCTCCGTGGTGAGGCTATAGTCCACGTGGTAGCGGTCATAGATCGCCTTCTCGGCTCCGCTGGCGCGTATCGCTGCGAGGCCCTCGCGCAACGCCTTGACTAGATCCGGATTACCCTTTGCAGTGCCTACGGCAATCTTGGCACCGGTGATCACGTCGAACGCGCTCTCGATCGTGGTCGGGTTAGCCGCAACCATGCTGTCGCCGACGAACTTGTTGACCGAGACCAGATCCGCACGCGCGTTCTGCACGAGACGCAAGCCGCTCGGCATGTCGGTGGACGTGATGATATTGACCGCGGGCTTGCCGGCGGCGACGCACTTGCTGCTGGCGTCGCGCAGCATGGCCTCCTGAGTGGTGCCGAGCGTCGTGGTCGCGGTCAGGCCGCACAGATCACCGACGGCATGGATGTTCTTTGGGTTGCCTTTGGCCACGAGCATCCCGGTAGCGGCATTCATGTAGACCACGAAGTCCAGCTTTTTGGCCCGCTCGGGCGTGTACAGCAAGGTGTCCCACATGACGTCGATCTGACCCGCCATCGCCGCTGGAATGAGTCCCGCCCACGTTCCCACCACGAACTGCATGGGTACCCCAATGCAAGCAAAGGTCGCTTGGGCAAGATCGGCATCGAGTCCGATCAGCTTCGAAAAATCCTTGGGGTCGCGCATGCTGAACGGCACGCTCTCGCCATCCTGGCCGACCTTGATCGTTCTGCCGGCGAGGCTGGGATACTTGGCTGCAAGCTTTGCCGGTTCGCAGGCAACATCGTCGGCTCTTGCGCCGCACAATGCGGAAACCGTCAGGAAAACCAGACAAGCAGTGCCGCGCAGGAAAATCAGAAGGCCTGACTTATAAACATTCCGCATGAATTTTCTTTCCGCTGTTTAGAGTCGACCCGGTCGATGCGGATTATTCTGCTCGGATTGGACCAATACAAATGAATTATAGACATTGAATTCATGCGTATTCATTATATGGGAATGGATTCCCGGCATTTGGAAACGTTATTGTGGGTGGTCCGGCTTGGCGGTATTGGCGCTGCGGCGCAGCATCTCAATCTTACCCAGCCAGCCGTCACCCGCCGCATTCAGGAGCTTGAGCGAGAGCTCGGCGCCAAGGTGTTGCGCCGCCAAGGACGCAATGTAATGCTCACATCGGTTGGGCAGACCTGCCTTGGCAGCGCCGAACGCATCCTGTCGGAAGTTGCCACCATGCGCATCGCGGCGAGCGGCAAAGCGGCTGTCGGCACCATCCGCGTCGGGGTGGTCGAGAGCATTGCGCTGACGTGGTTTCAAAATTTCCTTACCCGGATCGAGGGACGCTATCCCAAAGTACAGATGGAGATCGATGTCGATTTATCGAACCGGTTGATTACCAAGCTTGCTCGCCGTCAGATTGACATCGCGTTGCTACCCGGTCCGGTCCAGCTGCCAGGAGTTGTGCGCGTATCGCTCGGCGATTGCGCCATGAAATGGTTGGGCCATCCGCAACTGTGTCCGAAGAATCGTGAAATGAAGGCCTCGGATCTTGCCGAACTGCCGATCATTGGCATGCCGCAGGATGCCAATGCTTATCATTCCATCATCAACTGGTTCGAAAAGGCTCAGGTCAGCCCTAGCCTCGTGCATTGTTGCAACAGCTTCAGCGTGGTGGCTCTGCTGGTAAGGCGGGGTGTAGGGGTCAGCTTGTTGCCGCCAGACCTGTTCGCTGGAGATCTCGACTCGGGCGTCTTGAAGATACTCGTCGAACAACCATACGTTCCGAAGGTGGAATACTCAGCTGCCTATTTGCCCGCTATAGACGCCTCGATCCTTCCGGAAGTAGCGGCGATCGCGCGAGAGGAAAGCTGGTTCTTCGGCCCGTCGCGAACACGAAGTAAGAACTTTGGCGTGGGACCTTTTCCTGCGCTGCAAGTTCGGACGATCTCGAAGGATGACGTCTCCTAGCACCATATTGTGATCTATTCTTTGCGTTCGAAGAGCTCATCTCTCAGTTTGGCTATTTGCACCAGTTAGACGCTATCGTCTCCACGCTCTATCTCGCGATGCTTGATGTCGCCGGTAATGCGGGCACCTACGTCGCCAGTTTGGTGGATGTCCGCTTGGCGGCGTCTGAAATTCACGCGCACTTGCACAATCTCCATCTTTGTGAGGGTGCCTGACGATTCAATCCGAATTTAATGGCCGTCCCGTGCATCGTTGTTATTTCTGGTTGGCACTCGCGTGCAGCACGATGATCCGATTTCGAGAGCCGCGGCCATCGCGCTTTGGCAATGAGCCGCCCGCAATAACGTACCGAACGATGAAGATGAGATACTTTCTGCCAGCGCTGCTTGCGCTTTCTGGATCCCGACGGCGAATGGCTACTGCGCGAGCGGGCGCCGCCGTGCGAGGCTTCGCCGGGAAGGGCCAAAGACCGGTCAAATAACAGAAATTCAAGCAGAGTTATCTCCAGTCAGATCGCAACGTACGGTCCGACGTCGCCATCGAGACCGCGGCTTCGATGCGAGCAGGACGGTCACGCATGACCCAGCCGAAAGCCAAATCGCAGTGTTCCACGGTTCGCCGACGGAGCGGAAATGACGGCCGAGCCTAAGATTGTCGATCTGCCGACCGGCTCGACTGAACCGCAAGACGGCTCCGGTCCCGCGGAGCCGGTGCGCGCTTCGTCCCAGTCTCGAGATGACCAAAAGGACGTCGAACGGAAACCTCGCAATCTTCTGCGACGGCACCCATTACTGTCGGCTGGGGCCGCGTTGCTGATCGTCATCGTGCTCGCCGCAGCCACGAGGTGGTACATTGCCTCCCTGGCCTATGAGACCACTGATGACGCCTTCATCGACGCGCGGCCGGTCTCCATCAGCTCCCAGGTCAGCGGCGCGATCGTCGATGTTCCGGTCACCGACAACCAGCTGATCGAGACCAACGGCGTTCTGGCCCGCATCGATGACCGCGACTATCAGGCCAGCCTCAGTCAGGCCAAGGCCCAGGTCGATCAGGCCAATGCCAGCATTGTCAATTACGAGGCGCAAATCGACGAGCAACAGGCGCATATCGGCCAGGCCGCGCAGCAGGTCGATCTCGCACAAGCCGCACTTACTTTTGCGCGACAGCAGTACGCCCGCTATCAAACCCTCGCACAGAGGCAGTCCGGAACCGTCGAGCAGGCCCAACAAGATTTCTCCAATCTGCAGCAGGCGCAGGCCACCCTTCTCGCCAATCAAGCCGCCCTCGAAGCGGCAAAAAAACAGATCTCCGTCATCGAGGCGCAGATCCAGGGCGCCCGCGGCCAACTCGAGCAGGCACGTGCCTCCCAGCAACAAGCCGAAACGAACCGGTCGCGCACGACCATCACGGCGCCCGTCGCCGGCCGTGTCTCCAAGCTGACGGCTGCGAAGGGAGCCTATGCCCAGGTCGGACAGGCTTTGATGATATTCGTTCCGCGCGACATGTGGATCACGGCGAATTTCAAGGAGACGCAGCTCACCGAAATGCGGCCGGGGCAACCCGTCAAGGTCACCATCGATGCCTATCCGGGGCGCACATTCGCAGCCCATGTCGACAGTATTCAGGATGGCAGCGGAACCGTCTTCAGCCTGCTTCCGGCCGAGAATGCCACCGGCAATTTCGTGAAGGTCGTTCAGCGCATCCCTGTCAAGATCGTCTTCGACAGCCCGCCCGATGTGTATATCGGCGTGGGCATGTCGGTCGAGTCAACCGTAAAAGTCCGATGAACGGCGTGGCTTCAGCGCAGTCCCGCTTTGGTGTCGATGAATCCCGCTCGGCGGCCGGCAAGCGCAATCCGTGGCTGATCGCCGCGGTGATATCGATCGCGACCTTTATGGAGGTGCTCGACTCCTCGATCGCCAATGTGGCTTTGAGCCATATCGCCGGTGCGCTTGGTGCGAACGCCAGTGAGTCGACCTGGGTTCTCACCAGCTACCTCGTGGCGAGTGCCGTGATCCTCCCGGCCAGCGCCTGGCTGTCCGGTGTGCTGGGGCGAAAGCGCTTCTACCTGCTGTGCGTGGCGCTGTTCACCGCGAGTTCGTTTCTGTGTGGGATCGCTCCGAACCTGGAATCCCTAATTGCATTCCGGGTGCTGCAGGGCCTGGGCGGCGGCGGCATGGCGCCGATCGAGCAATCGATGCTCGCCGACACCTTTCCGCCGGAAAAGCGCGCGCAAGCCTTCGCGCTCTACGGCGTCGCGGTGATCGTTGCGCCGACGCTCGGGCCGACCCTCGGCGGCTATATTACTGACACCTGGTCGTGGAACTGGATCTTCTTCATCAACCTGCCGATCGGCGCGATCGCCCTTGTCCTCGTGTCCTGGCTGGTCAGCGAGCCCGATGTCCTCAGGCGGGAGCGAAGAGAGCGGCTCAAGGGCGGGCTCAAGTTCGACTTCTTCGGCTTCGTGCTGGTCGCCCTCTGGCTCGGCTGTCTGGAGTTCGTCCTCGATAAAGGCCAGGAAAACGACTGGTTCGCGTCCGGCACTATCCGCGCATTCGCCGCGATTTCCTTCGTCTCGATGCTGATGCTGTTTCCCTGGGAGTACAGCCGCAAGGATCCGATCGTCAATGTCCGCCTGATCTTTCAGCGGCAATTTGGAGGCTGCCTTCTCGCCATGCTCGGCGTCGGCGCGATCCTGTACGCGTCCACTCAGGTCATGCCCACTTTGGTGCAGTCCAGCTTCGGCTACTCGGCGACCTTGGCCGGAATGATGCTGTTGCCGGGCGGGCTCGCGATGGCGTTTTTGATGCCGGTGTCGGGCCAGATCACGAAATACGTGCAGCCGAAATTCGTGATCGCCGGGGCATTGGTCATCCTGTCGCTGGCCCTCTGGCATACGACGAACCTGGCGCCGGATGCGAGTTTCCAGTACTTCGCGTGGTCGCGCGTTTACCACATGGTCGCCATGCCGTTCCTCTTCATCCCGATTACCTCGGCATCCTATGTCGGGATACCCTCGCAGAACACCGAGCAAGCCGCATCGCTGATGAACATCGCGCGCAATACCGGTGGAAGCATGGGTATCTCGCTCTACACAACGCTGCTCGCGCAACACCAGCAGCTCCACCAGTCGCGGCTGGTCGAGTCGATCTATCCGTCTTCAATCGAATATCAGAATACGTTGAGTCAGCTTACTGAGTATTTCCTGCAGCGAGGCTCGAGCCACCTGGATGCCCAGCAGCAAGCGATCGCCTTCATCGGGCAACAAGTGTCGCGGCAGGCGACACTGCTGTCCTATGTCGACATGTTCGCGATGCTCGGAACGCTGGCGATCGTGCTGATGGCGATCGTCCTGATCCTGCTGCGTACCGGCGCCGCGGAGGCGCAACACGGCACGACCCACCACTGAACTTTCATGTATCGAGCGTTCGGGTCTGTCATCGCTGCCCTGAGTGAGATATCTTGAGTCATAACATCGACCGCTGCCCGCCGGTTTATAGTTGGAGGTGTAGTATGTTGAACACAGCGCTCCACATCGAGTTCCAAAGCTCGGGTTGCGGCTCGAGGTGTTCGAAGTACGACATAGGGTGCCCCGCGGCTTCCTCGTGCACAGTGGACCCTGCAGGTTACTCGATTGACGCCGGGGGTCGCCAGGACCTTACTTCAAGCAGCGCTCCCGCTCGGTGCGACATCCGGGCGAAGGGGATGCATGTGTGGCACCTCCTGCGCGCGATCACGAGTGCGACTGTCGTAATGACAGGTGGCTGGGCGAGTCCCGCCGCAGCCGAGACGATCGAGGCGGCGCTAGCCCGAGCTTACCAGAACAATCCGCAGCTCAATGCGCAACGCGCAACGGTGCGCCAGACCGACGAGGGCGTGCCGCAAGCACTCTCCGGCTATCGGCCAAACATCAGCGCCAATGCCAGCGCAGGGCGGCAGTACATCGATGCGCAGGCCAATATTCCAGGCCTGCTTCCGGGAGGGTCTCCGACGCCCGTCAACGTAAAGGAGGCGTTCAATACTTGGTCGGTGGGCGTCAATGGGTCCCAAAACCTGTTCAACGCCCAGACCCCGCAGCGGACGCGGGCCGCCGAAAGTCGAGTCTTCGCCGCGCGCGAGACTCTGCGCGTGATAGAGCAGTCGGTTCTGCTCTCCGCCGCCAGCGTCTACATGGATGTCTTACGAGATACGGCAAATTTGGAGCTTCAGCGCCACAATGTTCGCGTGCTGCAGCAGACGCTTAGGGTCGTTCAAGACCGCTATGAAGTCGGGGCTGTGACGGGCACCGACCTCGACCAAGCGCAAGCTCAGATCGCCTCCGGCGAAGCTTCGCTACATTCTGCCGAATCCACATTGATGACAACGAAGGCCAATTATCGGCGCATCATCGGAACCGAGCCCCAAGGTCTTTCGCCCGGGATGCCGGTCGATCGGTTTTCACCGCGCACGCTGGATGCCGCGGTCGCGCAGAGTCTGTCGCAAAATCCGTCGGTGACCGCTGCAATGTACGACGTTGACGTGGCGCAGCTGCAGGTCAGGATCACAGAGGCCGGGCTGTATCCAACATTGACGCTGCAAGGAAGCGCCCAGCTGCAGCAACTTAATGCGAACGACGCGACGTTAAGACTCTTCAACAGTACGGTGCAGGCCAGGCTGACGGTTCCGATCTACCAGGGCGGCAGCGAGTACTCGGCTATCCGCCAGAACAAGGAGACCGTCGGCCAGCAGCGCCTCAGTCTCGATCAAGTTCGCGATCAGGTCCGCGCCAACATGGTGCAGTATTGGGGCCAGCTCGAAGCCGCCAAGGCGCAAACTGAAGCGGCAGAGCGACAGGTGAAATACTCAGAAAGCGCCCTCAATGGCGTCCGAAACGAGGCTAAAGCCGGCCAACGTACAACCCTGGACGTGTTGAACGCTCTGCAGGCGCTGCTAAACGCTCGCGTCAACCTGATAAGCACGCAGCGCGATCGTGTGGTCGCTTCCTATAACGTCTTATCCGCGGTCGGCCGCTTGTCACCGACTGTTCTTGGCGTGCCGGCGCAAATCTATGATCCGGGTGTCCACTATCAACAGGTGCGCGACAGCTGGTTCGGCATGCGGACCCCTGACGGGCGTTAGCGAGTTGAAGGCTTAGGTATTGCTGGTGCCGATCGCCGTCTTCGGCGACTAAGACGACATCGTCGAGACTGCGCAGCATGGAACCTCTTCGCGAATCCGCGCTGGCTTTTTACGCATGAGAGCCAAGATACCTTGGCGAGGAAGAATGATTTCGTCGAGGCGATCGATAGATCAACTGACTTCCGCTTCTGGCACCTTTGCGACATGCCGTCGGACCATGAAAATGTCTGCTTATCGGGGCAGATCGGAAGTGATCGCCAGACTGTCAAAACGGCGCTTTAGACCCAACCAGACATCGATTTCCATGGGCAAACGAGATACATTGAGGTCACGCTGGGTGTCCAATCGGACCGGGGAGAGCCGGAATGATGGAGCGAAAAAGTGTTTTGATATCAGTCACTGGCGCGATCACATGCGCCGCCCCAGGTGACCTTGCCAGTCCAGCCTTTTCAGAAGCCGCGACGCTTCCTTGTTCGTCGTCAGCCGGCTCAATCGGCGGAAATGGCAACGAACCGAGGCAGCATGTCACGAGAGTGGCGAAGTTGTATGAGCTTCGTCCCGCGTGTTCCAGCCGCTGCGAAGAGTCGCTTCGATGGTGAAAACGGCCGCCGTTGTCCCAGAGGAACAGCATTTCATCCTCTCCAGCCTGTCGCCCAGCCGGGCGCAAAACCGGCTTGCCCTTGTCCTCGTGCTCGCCTTGCTGGTCGCCTTTTTGATCACGGACGGGGCGCTCTCGACCATCCAGCTGGGGCGGATCGACGCTTTCATCCCGGCTTATGCCACGGCGATGTTCGTGAACGATTCGATCACCGCTGTTCTGCTGTTTGCCCAGTTCTCCATCTTGCGTTCGCGTGCCCTGCTCGCGATCGCAAGTGGATATCTCTTCACTGCGCTCATCGTCATTCCGTGGATGTTGACCTTTCCGGGCGTCTTCGCGCCAGGTGGCCTGCTTGGCGCCGGGCTGCAGAGCACAAGCTGGCTCTATACTCTTTGGCATGCCGGTTTTGCCATGTTCGTCATCGCCTATGCCCTGTTGAGGGATGCCGATCCGGCCAAGCGGTTATGGCGGGGCTCCGCGGCTGCGGCCATCCTGTTAAGTGTTGCGGCGACCGCGGCCGTCGTATGGGCTCTAACATTTATTGTCATAACGGGGGATGCGCTATTGCCCCGCATCAATCTCGATCCGGTCCATTTTTCCACCCTCTGGC
>Ga0209331_1000781_pt1 | contig 11056 bp, 8 predicted proteins | sample JacPinW_OM3H0_M3_FD_187971 | JGI IMG/M metagenome (GOLD analysis project Ga0209331, IMG submission 187971) | Forest soil microbial communities from Algoma, Ontario, Canada - Jack Pine, Ontario site 1_JW_OM3H0_M3 (SPAdes) (version 2) | ecosystem: Environmental > Terrestrial > Soil > Boreal... | reverse complement strand
CCGCCCTGCCAGCGCAGGCGCAGGACAAGACCGTCACCGTGTACGCCGCGGTGTCGATGAAGAACGCGCTCGACGACATCGACGCAGCCTTCACCAAGACGACCGGCATCAAGGTGGCGATAAGTCTCTCCGTAAGCTCGGCGCTGGCCAAGGCGATCGAAGGAGGCATGCCGGTCGACGTGTTCGCCTCCGCTGATCTCGACTGGATGGAATACCTGGACAAGAAAAAGCTGCTCAAGGATGACAGCCGCAGCAACCTGCTTGGCAACCGGCTAGTGTTGATCGCGCCGAAGGAGTCCAAGCTCGGCAATGTGACCATCGGCCAGGACTTCGACATCGCCAGGCTCGCGGGCGCCGGCCGCATCGCGATAGCCGATGTGCTCGCGGTCCCGGCCGGTAAATACGCCAAGGCGGCGCTGCAGAAGCTCGGCGGCTGGGCCGCGGCGGAGCACAAGCTCGAGGAGACCAGAAACGTGCGCGCGGCGCTGGAGATGGTCGGGCGCGGCGAGGCGTCGCTCGGCATCGTCTATGAGACCGACGCCAAGGTCGAGCCGCGCGTGAAGATCGTCGGGCATTTCCCTGAGGATTCTCATCCGGCGATCATCTATCCAGTGGCGCTGACGGCGACCGCCAAGCCGGAGGCCTTGAACTACATCGCTTTCATGCGTTCAAACGCGGCAAAGATGATCTTCGAGAAATACGGCTTCACCGTCCTGATCAAGCCGACGTCGTGATCTTCGCGCGCGCGTGAAGTCCGCTGTGGATCAATTGCACGCATTTACCGCGTTGCACCATTGCTGTCCGCTTCACCCCAGTTAGCGGAATCGGTTCGCGCGGCCAAGTGCTTCCGGGTCGTGCCAACTTGCGGATTGGTGCACCGCAAGAAAGAGCATCACTCGAAAATCTCGTCGGCACGGCCCGACAACGGCAGCGGAATGGTGATGCCGAGCGCACGGGCGGTCTTCAAGTTGATGTACATCTCGACTTTCGTCGCCTGTTGCACGGGCAGATCGGCAGGCTTATCACCTTTGAGAATCCGCCCGGCATAGATCCCGACGAGGCGATGAGCATCCCTAATGTCGGATCCGTAGCTCATCAAACCTCCGGCCGCAGCGAACTCGCGCCATTGGTAGATTGCGGGGATCGCGTGTTGAACCGTCAGCGCGGCAAGCTGCTTGGCATGGCTGGTGAAGAACGCATCGCCCCCAATTAACAGCCCGCCAGCTCGAAGCTCAGTTAACTTCGTGAAGATCCCATTGAAATCCTGTTCAGTGCTTGCGTTGAGAACGTGTAGGTCGATGCCAAAGGTCTGGGCTGCCGAAAGCACTTCACGCGTTTGCGGCTCAGCAAGCTGGGGAGCAGTCGGATTGACCAGCAAGGCCAGGACGCCCGCCCTGGGAAGCAACTCATGCAGTAATTCCAGCCGTTTTGGTGCTACCTCGTCGGACGCTTGGGTGACGCCAGTGATGTTCCCACCCGGCCGATTAAGGCTGGCAACGAGTCCAACTTTGACTGGGTTGGCGGCCGTTTCAAAAACGATCGGAATGATCGTGGTTGCTGCCTTCGCTGCGAGCGATGCGGGAAGACTGCTCGTTGCAATCACTGCGACCCGTCGATCAACCAGTTCAGTGGCCAACGCCGGCAGCCGATCGTAATGGCCCTCAGCCCAACGGTACTCAATCGTGAAGTTCTGGCCTTCGACCAAACCTGCTTCACTCAAGCCTCGCCGAAACGCTGTCACACGATAGGCGTCGGACTGAGCCGAACCGGGGCCGAGGAAACCGATCACAGGTCCATTACCCTGCTGCGCGCGCGCCGCGAACGGCCAAGCGACCGCCGCCCCGCCCATGACCGATATGAACTCGCGTCGTTGTAATTGATCGAAATGCATTCGGTCCCGCCGCAGGTTGCAGCATATCGGATTGGGAGGGATCAGTCAGCGGGCACCAGGGCGCCTAATGGCCCGCTTGGGGTCATTCGCGACTGGGGCGAGCCAGAGCCGAGTCTGGCCATATCCGCTATGTCGCCGAATTCGGAAGTCAATTCAGAGCATTAGGGGCCTCCGCGACGGGCCGTTGCGGATTGGTGGTACGGCCGTGAACGTGGTTCGCGCTCCCAAACCGGAGCCTCAAATCATGCGCTACGAACTCAGCGGCTATGAGTGGACAGCCATCACACCGATGCTGCCGAACAAGCCGCGCGGCGTTCGATGCGTAAATGACCGTCGTGTACTCAACGGCATCTTCTGGGTGCTGCGGTCGGGAGCGCCCTGTCGAACGGTTCTTTCAACAAGATCCAAGCAATGTCGTCTCGCGACCCGATGCGACAAACTCGCGGCCAACTATCTGGCCTTCATCAAACTCGCATCAATCCGAATTTGACTGCTGCTAAAGAGTCCACGCCCCTAATACTTCGCGTTTCCCGGCGTTCTCGGAAACGGGATCGCATCGCGCACGTTGGAAAGGCCGGTCACGTAGGCCAGGGTGCGCTCGAAGCCCAGCCCGAAGCCCGCGTGCGGCACGGTGCCGTAACGGCGCAAATCGCGATACCAGGCGTAGTGCTCCTTGTCGATGCCGCGCTCGGCCATGCGCGCGTCCAACACTTCGAGCCGCTCCTCGCGCTGGCTGCCGCCGATGATCTCGCCGATCCCGGGCGCGAGCACGTCCATGGCCGCCACCGTCCTGCCGTCGTCGTTCACCCGCATGTAGAAAGCCTTGATGTCCTTCGGGTAGTTCATCACGATGACCGGCTTCTGCGCGTGCTTTTCGGTGAGATAGCGCTCGTGCTCCGATTGCAGGTCCATGCCCCACTTGACCGGGAATTCGAACTTTTCCTTCGCCCGCCCGAGCACCTCGACCGCCTCGCCGTAATCCATACGCACGAACTCCGAGTGCACGATCCCCTCCAGCTTTGCGACGAGCCCCTTCTCAATCCGCTGATCGAAGAAGGCAAGGTCTTCCTGGCTTTCCTTGAGCAACGTCTCGAACGTGAACTTCAGCAGCCTTTCCGCCAGCGTCGCATCATCTGAGAGATCGGCGAAGGCGATCTCCGGCTCGATCATCCAGAACTCGGCGAGATGGCGGCTGGTGTTCGAGTTCTCGGCGCGGAACGTCGGCCCGAACGTGTAGACCTTGGTGAGCGCGAGGCAGTACGCCTCCACGTTGAGCTGGCCAGAGACCGTCAGGAACGCTTCGCGGCCGAAGAAATCCTGCGCGAAATCCACCTTGCCCGCCGGGGTGCGCGGGAGGTTGGCGAGATCCAAGGTCGATACCCGGAACAGCGCGCCCGCTCCTTCGGCATCGGAAGCGGTGATGATGGGTGTGTTGACCCAGAAGAAGCCGTTCTGGTCGAAGAACCGGTGGATCGCCTGCGCCAGGGCGTGCCGCACCCGCGTCGCTGCCGCAATGACGTTCGTCCGCGGCCGCAGATGTGCCACGTCGCGCAGGAACTCCATCGAGTGCGGCTTGGGCTGGATCGGGTAGGTGTCCGGGTCCTCCACCCAGCCGATCACCTTGATTGCGCTGGCCTGCATCTCGAACGGCTGCCCCTTCGCCGGGGACGGCACGATCGTTCCCGTTGCCTCGATCGCGCAACCCGTCGTGAGCTTCATCACTTCATCGGTGTAGTTGGGCAGCGTGCTCGGCGCGACCACCTGCACCGGATGCAAGGAGGATCCATCGGAGAGGTGCACGAACGAAATGCCCGCCTTGGAGTCCCGCCGGGTGCGTACCCACCCCTTTATCGTGACCGGCGCGTCCTTCGGCGCCTGGCCGGCCAGGATCCCGCGCACATTGAATTCTCTCATCGCCGGCTCAATCCTTCCACTTGATGGAGCAGCCCATCGAGGGCAGTTGCTCCTGAGGCCCGCGCCCGCTCTCGGCGACTTGCTGCATGGCCTCGAACAGCTCGCGCCGGGCATTGGGGACGAGGCTCGTGCGCGAGGCATCGAGTCGACCGCGATACTGCAACTCGTCTTGCGCGTTGAAGCCGAAGAAATCCGGCGTGCATTGCGCGCGGTAGGCCTTCGCCACCTCCTGGGTCGCATCGATCACGTAGGGAAAGGTGAAGCTGTGCTTCACCGCGAAAACCTTCATGTTCTCGAATGAGTCTTCCGGATAGGCATTGGTGTCGTTGGGCATGATGGCAATGGTGCCGATGCCGATCGGGCGCAGCGCATTCGCCTCAGCGACGATTCGGCCGATCACGGCCCGCACATAGGGACAATGATTGCAGATGAAGGCAACGAGTGTGCCCTTGCGCCCGCGCACGTCGGCAAGCGTATACGTTTTTCCGTCCACGCCGCGGAGCGCGAAGTCGCGCGCCTTCCAGCCGAATTCGCAAATACCGTTCTTGGCGAGTACCATCACAACCTCCACCATTCCTGCACGTACGTGGGAATGACGGCGGTTCCGGGCAAGCGTAGGATCGCGCCTCCGAGATCGGAGCGTATGCTCTTCCCTGGAGATGCCTTCATGTCCTGGTCGATAAACATCGGCACCATCGCCGGCACGGCCGTGCGCATTCACATCACCTTCGTGCTGTTCCTTGGCTGGATCTTCTTTGCAACCTATGCGGCGGAAGGCTCGGATGCGGCTTTCGCAAGCCTCATCTTTGTCGTGCTGTTGTTCGCATGCGTGCTGGCGCACGAGTTCGGTCACATCTTCACGGCGCGCGCGTTCGGTGTCACCACCCCCGACGTGACCCTGCTGCCCATCGGCGGGGTCGCGCGGCTCGCGCGCATCCCCGAGGAGCCGAGGGAGGAGCTGCTCATCGCCATTGCCGGCCCGCTGGTGAACGTGGCCATCGCCGTCGGCCTCGTTCTCGTCGCCGGGGCACGGCTCAACGCTGGGGACCTCGCCGTGATGGACCGCACGAACGTCTCCCTCATTGATAAGCTCGCCGCGGTCAATCTCTTCCTCGCTCTGTTCAACCTGATCCCGGCGTTTCCGATGGATGGCGGACGTGTGCTGCGCGCCCTGCTGGCGACGCGCATGGACCACGTCCACGCGACCCAGCTGGCGGCAACCATCGGCCAGGGCGTCGCCTTTGCTCTGGGGTTCATCGGCCTTCTGTACAATCCGATCCTGATCTTCATCGCCATCTTCGTCTATCTCGCCGCCGCTGCCGAGGCGCACATGGTCTCGATCCGCGAGATCTCGCGCGGCGTCCCCGTAAGCTCCGCCATGATGACCCGGTACGCGACGCTTACCCCCGATGCGCGCATCGAGGAAGCGGTGCAGACGCTCCTGCAAACCAACCAAAGCGAATTCCCGGTGGTGGACGGAGCCGGCAAGCTGGTGGGGCTGCTCGGGCGCAGCGATCTCATAGGAGCGTTGAAGCAGGGCGGCCCCGATGCCCGCGTCGGCGATGCCATGAACACGAGCGTCCCCACCGTGGGCTATCGCCAACGGCTTGATGAGGCCTTCCGCATCCTCCAGGAGAAGACCGCGCCCGCAGTGGCCGTCGTCGATCCCGCCGGGCGCCTGGTCGGGCTCATCACTTCGGAAACGATCGGCGAGATGCTGATGGTCTACGAGGCACTGCCCAAGGGCGTGCGTTTGGGGCCATGGAGCAGGCGCGTCGGTTAGACCGTCATGGCCGGGCTTGTCCCCTTAGAGCCGGCACGACGATAGAGCAAAGAAAGGAGCAGGGATGAGCCAGGAGCTGCTGTATCAGGTCGATGAGGCCGTCGCGACCATTACGTTCAACCGGCCGGAGCGCATGAACGCGCTCACGCACGAGCTCGAAGCCGAGCTGCACCGCCGCCTGGATGAGGCCGATGCGGACCGCGCCGTACGCGTCATCATCCTCACGGGCGCCGGGCGCGCCTTTTGCGCCGGCTACGACCAGGCCCAGACGGGAAAGTCGGGCACGCGGCACTCCGATCCGAAGGGAAAATCCCATGCCGAGTTCATTGAGTTCTGGCACCGCGTGGATGCAGGCCGGGTAGGCTACTGGACGCACATGTGGGGGCTGGGAAAACCGATCATCGCGGCAGTCAACGGCTGGGCGATGGGCGGAGGCTTCTGGTATCAGCTCGCCGCCGACATCACCATCGCCTCGGATCAGGCCGTGTTCGCGCAGCCAGAAGTCCGGCACATCTCGAATACGACCTTCCTCTTCGCCGCTTTGTGCGGCTGGAAGGCCGCCAACCGCTGGGCGCTGACCGGGGACCACTTCGATGCGCAGGAGGCGCTGCGCATCGGCATGGTCAACGAGGTGGTGCCGCATGAGGAGCTGATGGACCGGGCGCGCGCGCTTGCCAAGCGCATCGCGCTGGTGCCGGAACCGTCCGTGCGGCTCAACAAGGCGATCAACATGCTGGGCATTCAAGCTGCCGGCGTCCATTCCGGATTGCTGCTCGAAGGAACCCTCGGCGCGCTTGCCCACTCCTCCCACAACGAGTCTCGCGAGCTCCTGCTCGAGGCGCAGCGCACCGGCGGCCTCAAAGCCTATCTCGACATGCGCGACGGGCCGTTCCAGCCAGAGCCGATGGGACCGCGCTCCGCCAAAGGGCGGCAGAAGAAGAAGACGGAGCGATAAGGATGAGCGCCGCAGATGTGGATGAGGTCTGCGCCGCTTTGCGCGGCGTGCTGGCGCAAACGCGCGGTCTCGATCGCCGCGATTTTGTCCGCGCCCTGACGGGGCTCGCGACCACTGCGGCCGGTTCCACGGTGCTCTTCGCCACGCTCGCAAACACCGGCCGTAGCCAGGCCGAGCAGCCTGTCACCTATTTCGGCTATGGCGGCGCCTGGAAAGCGGCGATCACCCAGGCTTTCTTCGATCCATTCACCCGCAAGACCGGCATCCCGGTGCAATACCAGGAGCCGTATATCTTCGCGAAGCTGCGCGCCATGCACGAGGCCAAGGCGCAACAGATCGATCTGGTCGGACTTACCGGCATGGAAGTCTACATCGCCGCGCGCACTGGCATGATGACGCCGATCGACTGGAGCGTAGTTGACAAGTCGGCACTCGATCCGAGGCAGCTGCATCTGGCCGGTGCTATTGGCTGCACCAGCCAATCCATGAACGTGTGCTACAGCAAGAAGAAATGGCCGGGTGCGGATCATCCGAGCTCGTGGGCGGATTTCTGGGATGTCGAAAAATTCCCGGGCCGCCGCGCGCTGCGCCGCGATGCGGTGTGGACCATGGAAGCGGCGGCCAAGGCCGATGGGATCAAGGACGAAGCTTTCTATCCGCTCGAGGTCGAGCGCGTGTTTCGCAGCCTCGACCGCATCAAACCCCACATCAAGACCTGGTGGTCCGACAATTCCCAGGCGCAGCAATTGATGGAGCAGGAGGAGGTCGACCTCATTCACATGACCAACGGCCGCGCTACCCAGTCCATTCTCGATCACAACGCGCCGTTTGCGCTCGTCTGGAACGAGGCGACCTATGCCGGCAATGCCGAAGGCTGGATCGTCCCAGCAGGATGCCCCAACCCGAAGGGCGGCATGCAGGCGCTCGACTTCATGGGCCGTGCCGAATACCAGGCGGTGTTCGCGCGCCTTCTTTATTATGCCCCGCAGAACCCCAAGGCGATTGCGCTATTGGACGAACGGCTCGCGCGGCTGATGCCGTCCCATCCCGAGAACGAGAAGCTTGCGCATACCATCGATTATCGCTGGTGGGCGGACAACAACGTCCGCCTGCAACGCCGGTTCGAGCAATGGCTCCAATCGTGACGTAGCGGAGATCAAACCCAGTGGGCTTTGCGCACACGCTCGACGGGACGACCTACAGGTTTGCCGACCTCAAGGACCTGCTCGCCAAGGCGTCCCCGCCGCGCTCGGGGGACGAGCTCGCCGGCGTTGCGGCGGACAGCGGAGCCGCGCGCGTGGCCGCCCAGATGGCGCTGGCGGAGGCGCCGCTCGCGCAATTCCTCAACGACGCGGTGGTCCCTTACGAGCGCGATGAGGTAACGCGGCTCATCATCGACACCCACGATGCCGCGGCGTTCGCGCCGGTGCGCAGCCTCACCGTCGGGGGCTTGCGCGATTGGCTGTTGCGCGAGGAGGCCGACACAGCAACGCTCGCTGCGCTCGCTCCCGGCCTCACACCCGAGATGGCAGCGGGTGTGAGCAAGGTCATGCGCCTCCAGGACCTCATCGCGGTCGCGGCCAAGTGCCGGGTGACCACCGCGTTCCGCAACACCATCGGGCTGCCGGGCCGGCTTTCCACGCGGCTGCAACCCAACCACCCGACCGATGATCCCGCAGGTATTGCGGCGAGCATCATCGACGGGCTGATGTACGGCGCCGGCGACGCGGTCATCGGCATCAACCCGGTCGCGGACAGCGTCGAGCGCGTGGCTGATCTCCTCGCCATGCTCGATGAGATGCGCGTGCGCCTCGATGCGCCGGTCCAGTCGTGCGTGCTGGCGCACGTGACCACGACCATGGCCGCCATGGAAAGGTCCGCGCCCGTCGATCTCGTCTTCCAGTCGATCGCGGGGACGCAAGCGGGCAATCGCGCGTTCGGGATCTCGCTCGCGATGCTCGGCGAGGCGCGCGCAGCCGCGATTGCGCTCAAGCGCGGGACCGTCGGCGGCAATGTCATGTATTTCGAGACGGGCCAGGGTAGCGAGCTTTCATCCGGCAGCCACGAAGGCGTCGATCAGCAGACGCTGGAGGCGCGCTGCTACGCAGTCGCCCGGCATTTCGAGCCGCTCCTGGTCAATTCCGTCGTCGGGTTCATCGGCCCGGAATATTTGTTCAACGGCAAGGAGATCACGCGCGCGGGCCTGGAAGATCATTTCTGCGGAAAGCTCCTCGGCCTGCCGATGGGTTGCGATATCTGTTACACCAACCATGCCGAGGCGGATCAGGACGACATGGATGCGCTGCTCACATTGCTCGCGGCCGCGGGCTGCACCTTCATCATGGGCGTGCCCGGCGCCGACGACGTGATGCTGAATTATCAGAGCACCTCGTTCCACGATGCGCTCTATGTGCGGGCGCTGTTGGGGCTTCGCCCCGCGCCGGAATTCGAGGCTTGGCTGGCAGCGATAGGGATCACGGACGCGACCGGACGCCTGCACGCCAGAGCGCCGGAGCAGGTTGTTCGCGCGCTCGCCTCCTCGAGCCGGCTTGCGTCGTGAGCGATGGAATTCCGAGGCTGCAGCGCATTCGGCTGATGTGTACTCAGGACGCGCCTAGAGGGCCGCGCTGTCGCGTTACGCCGCAGACATCCCTGCCTGTCATTCCGGCCGAGCGAGCCGGGCTTCGCCCGGCGAGGAAGAGCCGGAATCCAGTAACCGAAAGCGATTCGTGCATTCACGCCGGCCATGGACTACTGGGTCCCGGCTCGCGCGAGCCTGTTGAGCCGGGCTCGCTTGGCCGGGACGACGCCCATGTGTGATAGCCCCCACAAGGGGAGCGCACCGAGCAACTGGCATGTCTGAATCTAAAATGCCGGAACGCGCTGTAGTACCGCAATCCATCCCGGAGAGCTGGCTGGCCTTGCGCCGGCACACGCAGGCGCGCGTCGCCATCGGACGCGTCGGCAGCGGGCTGCCCACCCACGCCTATCTGGAATTCCAGGCTGCGCACGCGCGTGCGCGCGACGCGGTGCACGCGGCATTGGATCTGGACGCAATGATGCAGAGCCTCGCCGCGTGCGGCTGGCCGGCGATCCCCGTCCGCAGCGCGGCAGCGGATCGGCAAGCCTATTTGCGCACGCCGGAGCTCGGGCGCCGGCTCTCCGCCGAGAGCAGGGGGCGGTTGTCCGAGCCGATGGTCGCGCCTGACGTGGTGATCGTGGTAGGCGATGGCCTGAGCTCCGTGGCGGTGGAGCGCAACGCGGTGCCGGTGCTGCAATGCCTGGGGCCCAGACTTGCGGCGGCCGGCCTGCAGGTCGCGCCGATTATCCTCGCCCTGCAGGCGCGCGTTGCGCTCGCCGATGAGATCGGCGAGCTCCTCCAGGCGAGGCTGACACTCATCATGATCGGCGAACGCCCGGGCCTCAGCGCAGCCGATTCGCTCGGCATTTACCTCACCTTCGCCCCGCGGGTGGGACGCGTGGACAGCGAGCGCAACTGCATCTCCAACATCCGCGACGGCGGGATGAGCGCCGCAGACGCCGCCGCGCAAGCGGCGGAGCTGATACGTTGCATGCTCGAGCACCAATCCTCGGGGGTGCTGCTGGCGTCCAGAATGCGCGGGCTGGCGCAGAGCGGCAGGGTGGGCATCGCGCCGGCTCGGTAGTAACAGCTCCTCACGGCCGCCGTGCGCGATGCCACGCGTTCGGGTTCATGCCAGCCGCGCGGAACGGCCGCTTTCGCCCCGGCCAAAATGCATATACATAAGCCCGGATCGGGGCCGCGCTGCGAGCAAGGAGCCGCTGATATGGGAGCGCATATGGAACCGCAGACCGCCGCGCGACCGATGAGCCTGTCGGAACGCGCCGACGAGCTCGAAGAGCGGATGATGCACGAGCTCAACGCCAAGATCGCCACCAAATCGGTGCTGTTCAATCTCGCCGACGGCAACAGGGAGATGATTGGCGGAGCGGTACTGCACGCGCAGAATCCGGGAAAATACTTTCTGATGGGCGCCGATCCGCGGCTGCCGAAGCTGCCGGACAAGCCGACCCTCCTCGACTTCTTGAAATATCGGTTCGTCTCGGGATCGACCAATCATCTGTTGCAGAGCGCTACGCTTGCGCTCAAGGCGGGCCATGGCGAGAAGGTCGTGCTCGCTTGCCTGCTGCATGATATCGGGGTGGCCGGCTTCATTCGCTGCGATCACGGCTACTGGGGCGCACAGCTCATTGAACCCTATGTGGATGAGGAAGTGAGCTGGGCCGTGCGCGTGCACCAGGCACTGCGCTTTTTTCCCGACGAGTCGGTGGGCTACAAGTATCCGGACATGTATCTGAAATACTTTGGCCCGGACTATAAGCCCGAGCCCTATATCGAAGAGGAATACAAGCGCGCGCTCAAGCACAAATATTACATGACGGCGCGACTCATCTGCGTGAACGACATCTACTCCTTCGATCCCAACGCGGTGGTGAGCGTGGATGATTTCGTCGATATCATCGGGCGCAATTT
>Ga0209331_1000778_pt1 | contig 11074 bp, 11 predicted proteins | sample JacPinW_OM3H0_M3_FD_187971 | JGI IMG/M metagenome (GOLD analysis project Ga0209331, IMG submission 187971) | Forest soil microbial communities from Algoma, Ontario, Canada - Jack Pine, Ontario site 1_JW_OM3H0_M3 (SPAdes) (version 2) | ecosystem: Environmental > Terrestrial > Soil > Boreal... | reverse complement strand
AGCCCTTGAAATCAGGTTGAGACTTGCAGTCTCGCGGCGAGCGATGGCGCGCCCTGGAATGCCACGAAAATCGCCGGGTTCCCGTAACACAGCGTCCCCGGTGGCGCAACCTCGCGGGGCGGCCGAATGGGCTTCATACGGGCCTTCCATCGAAGCCGTTGCGGAAAAACGTAGGAATGCCAGGGACAATCTTCCGTCGCCGTGATGATCCTTGCAGGTTTTAGGCTATCGCGGGCAGCGGGGCCCCGGACGCTCTATTGGACAGCGTCTGCTCGCGTTGATCTCCAAGATGCTTGCATCGCCGGCATCGTCCGCCCCAGGCCGGCACGGTTCGCGGCCTCGCCGTCACTTCGCTCAATCGCAGCTCCTACCTGCCCGATCTTACGACGGTTCATGAGATAGTTCTTCCCAATTTCGTTGTGGAGTCGTGGAACGCCGTCATGGCTCCGTCGAAGACTCCGGAGCCCATCATCCGCAAGCTCTCGGAGCTCCTGATCAAGCTGGCCGACGATCCGGAGGTGAAGGAGACCATGCGCAACACTGGCGCCGATACGGCCAAGACCACGCTCGAGCAGTTCCGCGCGCAGATCGGGCAGGAAATTGCGCAGTGGAGGCCGTTGATCCGGGAGATCGCGGAGAAGAAATAGCTGCTGTCGACCTTCGCGCATGTCGCATATCGGCTATCGCGGGATGCTCGAATATGACCTCGACGCCAACTCGTGTTTGCGCGTACAATGGGCACCATCATCCCTGGCTGCTTTCCAAAGTGGAACTTGCCCTGCTTTCCCATTCCGCAATGCGCGCTTCGAGAGAAGTCAGGAACACGCCGTCAGGTGAGCGGACAAAGAGCACGGAGCTTCGTACCTCCGCACCATATTTGCTTTTAAGTTCGGCGGCGATCCTGCGGTAGCGCGCATATTGGAGGGGGGAGGTAATCTTCGGAGTTGCGCCCTCGCGCCAGAGGGAACTCTTGATGAAATATTTGTCCTCATCAGGAAGTTCTACTTTTTGGATCAAGTCCCTAACACTCAGGAAATCGCCTGTCATTTTCGTTTCCTTATCTAGGGCGCGTCTCCAACGTTGGCACTTCCAACAAGACGGTTAGCGATACCGTAAAAACGCAGCATCCTCGATGATCTCTGTTCGTTGAATTGTTCTCGAACCTTCAGGCTCGCGAGTTAAACTCGCATCGGGGCAGACGTGGGGCCTGATGTGTCGGGAGTGTTGCTCCGTTGCGGAATTTTGTTTCTAGAGATTGCTGAGCGGCACGTAAAAGCAGTATTGTGACACAAGCATCTGTGCAGCCGAGGCACAGCAACATGTACTGCTGCAGGCGGCTCGTTTCTTCGCGCCGGTTCCGCTCGAATAGAGCCGGAGGGTGGGGAAAGGCGAGCCTGACCCATGCCTCATCGATTTGTAATCTCGCGCGCCGTGTCTAACCAGCCCCGCCCGACCGCAGGGGCGCCGTGCGGCGCAGTCAAGCTTGCGCGGACTAGGTAAATCTGTCTGCGGTGCGCGCCTTTGCCCATCCTACGACGCGAACGCAATTCGATTTCATCAAAATCCGGTATACCTACTCCATCGCGGCGGCGCAGCTTGTGCCCGGTAGTCAGATGAACACGCGATAAGACTGTTGGCAATTCCATGATTTGGATACACTCAGCAACACAACGGTCGTTCTTTGAAACACATGGGAAAACCAAGGATGCTCTGATGCCGCCCGTCGAAGGGACAGTTAGCGCCAGGGCTAACGCCGTTCAGGAGCCGAAGCGGGCCAGTGAGCGTCTTGTGGCGGTCTAAGTGGACCTTCTCGCGGTTCTGAGGCATTGCCCCCCGCATCGAAACGCGAGAAAAGGGACCGGAGGCATCGGGTCCGGTCCTTCCTCGGGGGGCCTTTGGCGCGACCTAGGGCATTTTCTATGGACTTAGCTTTGAAGACGATATGACTGCCTCGACGCCGCATATCCTGGTGGTCGAGGACGATCATCAGATCGGCATGCTCGTGGCGAAATATCTTCGTACCAATGAGTATCGGGTCACCACTGCAAAGGACGCACGCGAGATGCACTGCGCGCTGTCTGCCAGCCGGATAGACCTCTTGGTGCTCGATCTCAACCTGCCTGGAGAGGATGGACTGAGCATCTGCAGACGTTTACGGGCTCAAGGCTCCCCGATACCGATCGTCATGCTGACAGCCAAGGGAGAGGAGATCGATCGCATTATCGGACTCGAAATGGGTGCAGATGATTATCTGCCCAAGCCGTTCAACCCGCGCGAGCTACTTGCACGGATCAAGTCGGTGTTGCGGCGCCGGACGCTGGAAGTAGAATCGACTGGCGATGTAAGAGTCCAGGCCTTTTCCTTCGCAGGATGGCAGCTCAACGTGACCGTACGCGAGCTTTTGAGTCCACAAGGGGCGAAGGTTACAGTCACCGGTGCGGAGTTCGACTTGTTGCACGCATTCTGCGAACGTCCTGGGCGCGTTCTTTCGCGCGACCAGCTTCTCGATCTGACGCAAGGCCGCTTCGGGGGGCCCTACGAACGTTCCATCGACGTGCTGGTCAGCCGTCTGCGCCACAAAATCGAAGCTGATCCGAAAGACCCGGAAATCATCAAGACCGTTCGCGCGGGCGGCTATCTCTTCACTCCTCGAGTGGAGCGCAGGTAATGCGATGTTTCATTTCCTTGGTGCCCCGTGGCATTGCCGGACAAATCGTAGCGCTTGTGGTTTGCGGCGTGGTGGTTTTCCAGCCCCCCTTCGTAGCATTTTATCGGCTTTTCCACGAGCGGCCGCCGAATCCTGCTGCTGCAATTGCGGAGCGGCTCACCGCGGTCGTGCAGATGATCGACCGCGCAACGCCTCTATCCCGTTCCCATGTGTTGCAGGCTGCGAACGACGCATCCCCGAGCTTCGCATTTGCTTTGCTCCCTGCCGACGAAACCGGTGAGTTGGGTCATAAAGATCAACCTGGGCAAGGCGACATTCTATTACACGACCTCACTCGCCGTCTTGGACCGGAGCTGAAACCATTTCTGGTATCGCCTTACTCGACTTTCCGGGCCCAGATCGTGGAGCCCCGCCCCCGGAGGCTTGCCGTAATCCTTCACGACGGAAGTGCCGTTGTCGCGGCGATGCCGAGCGAGAAGTTTACGATGGGCGGCCCCCCACCCCTCGTGCTGTTCTCTGCTACAGTCGGTCTCATAGCGACGATGTTGACGGTCCTTCTATGGTGGGGAGCCCGGGCCCTCACCGCTCCGCTCGCTCGATTTGCCAGCGCGGCCGGGGAGTTCTCGTTGGATCGAGACCCTTTGCCGCTTCCCGAGGATAGCGGACCGGATGAAGTCAGAACCGCCTCTCGCGCTTTGAATCGAATGCAGGCGCGCATTCGGAGCATGATCGAGAATCGCACGCGTATGTTGGCGGCGGTGAGCCACGATCTGCGTACGCCCATTACACGCATGCGTCTACGCGCAGAGTTCATCGATCAAGACGACACGCGGCGCCAGATGGTCGCCGATCTGGACCAGATGGACAGAATGGTGCACGCTGCGCTTTCTTATCTGCGCGATGGCGCTTCCTGCCATCGCCGCGACCTCATCGACATCGCAACTTTGATGCAGACGATCTGCAACGATTTCTCCGATCTCGGCGGAGCGGTAGTGTACGAGGGGCCTAGCCGCCTATTGGCCCGTGGTAACACTGACGAGCTCCAACGAGCTGTTACGAATCTGGTGGATAATGCTTTGAAGCACGGCGAGAACTACGCGAAAGTTCGCCTGCAGGCGCTCTCGGAAAGCGAGATCGCAATCGATGTGCTCGATGAAGGGCCGGGTATTCCAGACGAACGCAAAAAGGCCATGCTCGAGCCCTTCGCGCGCGGCGACTCGGCTCGAAGCTTGAATGAGAGTACAGGAGGGTTTGGACTTGGCTTGGCGATCGTGAAAGCGGCGGCCGAGGCCCACGGGGGAGAATTGCTGCTCCTTGATGCGCGGCCGTCCGGATTGCATGCCCAGCTGCGATTACCGATACGCGCCGAGCGCGACTTCGCTGGCACTCTAAAGAGCGAGAAGCCGGGCGATCTGCCGGTTCAACAGCCGAGTGCGCCCGAAATAACAGGCGCATGATTTCCATCCCACGGTGCGATCCGTAGTAGCCTCTGCCGGCGAACGAAGACGCCCAACCTTGGCGTTGCGGGCCACAGGGCACAGGGGAGACATCGTATGTGCAGTGGCTTTTCCCCCGCATCAACGGCGGAGCGTCGTGCGTGCGACCGCGAGTCCGGCTGGAAATAATTGCGGCGGTTCGCGGAGGCGACACGACGGTCCGAGTGACGAAGGCGACGTCGAGTTAACGTGGCACTCGTGAAGGCCGCCAAGATCTCGACCCGATAGCGCGCCCAATCCGACGACTTGGCGCTTTCATCACGGCGGCGCCGGCCCGCGCGCGCAGGCGGCGGCGCGCTGGAGCAGGAGCTCGCGCTCGCGCGCGTTGCGCGTTAGCGAAGCCGCGCGCTCGCACTCAGCACGTGCCTCGTCGAAGCGGTCGAGCTTGGCGAGGAGATCGCCACGCACCGCCGGCAACAGGTGGTAGCCCTCGAGCAACGGCTCCGGGATCAGCGCGTCGACGAGCGCGAGTCCCGCGGCCGGACCGAACGCCATGGCGACCGCGACCGCACGATTGAGCTCCACGACCGGTGATGGCGTGAGCTCAACGAGCGTCTCGTAGAGCGCGGCGATGCGCGCCCAGTCCGTCTCCGCTCCGGTGCGCGCGCGTGCGTGGCAGGCGGCGATTGCGGCCTGTAACGTGTAGGGGCCGCGCGCGCGGCCGAGTTCGCCGCCAAGTTGTTGGGCACGCTCGAGCGCGGCAAGACCCCGACGGATGAGGAGCTGATCCCACCGTGCGCGGTCTTGCTCGAGCAACAGGATAGGCTCGCCCGAGCGGCCGACGCGCGCCCGGGCGCGCGACGCCTGGATCTCCATCAGCGCGACGAGGCCGTGGACCTCCGGCTCGTGCACCGCGAGCTCCGCCAGGATACGTCCGAGACGGAGCGCCTCCTCGCAGAGTTGCGGCCGCATCCAATCGTCGCCGGCGGTGGCCGTGTAGCCTTCGTTGAAAACGAGATAGAGGACCCCGAGCACCGACGACAGCCGGGCGGCGCGTTCGGCCTCGCGCGGAACCTCGAAGGGAACGCGCGCATCGGCGAGCGTCCGCTTGGCGCGGACAATGCGCTGGGCGACGGTCGGCTCCGACACCAGGAACGCCCGCGCGATCTCCTCGGTGGTCAGGCCGCAGAGCAGGCGCAGGATGAGCGCAACGCGCGCCTCGGTGGAGAGCACCGGGTGGCAGGCGGTGAATACGAGACGCAGGAGGTCGTCGCCGATGTCGTCGTCGAGCGCGGCGGCGAGATCCTCGGCAGTCGTCTCCTGCCGGGTGTCGATCTCGCGACCGAGCTCTGCGTGCTTGCGCTCGATCAGCTTCGCTCGGCGCAGCCGGTCGATCGCGCGGTGCTTTGCGGTGGCCATGAGCCAGGCGCCCGGGTTGTCCGGGATGCCGGTTGCCGGCCACCGCTCGAGTGCGGCGACGAGCGCGTCCTGCGCAAGCTCCTCAGCAAGACCGACGTCGCGCACCATCCGTGCAAGACCGGCGATGATCTTCGCCTGCTCTATCCTCCAGATCGCGTCGATCGAGCGATGGGCATCGGCAGCCGTCACGGCTGCCGTTTAGAGCATCTTTATCCTCGAGTGCAAGCCGAGACGCGACTAAGACTTCGCGGCCACCTGCGCGAGCAGACGCTTCTCCTGCTCCCTGAGCTCAGGCGTGAACTCGGCGCCGAAGTCCTCCGTCTCGAACAACTGGCGGATCTCGATCTCCGACTCCGCACCAGTGGGATTGGGGCAGCGCTTGACCCATTCGATCGCCTCGTCCATCGACTTTACCTGCCACAGCCAGTAGCCGGCGATCAGCTCCTTCGCCTCGGTGAACGGCCCGTCGATCACGGTGCGCTTGGCGCCGGAGAACTTGACACGCGCGCCCCTCGAGCTCGGGTGGAGCCCCTCCATCGCGAGCATCATGCCGGCCTTCACCAGCTCTTCGTTGAATTTCCCCATTTCGGTCAGCAGCCCTTCATCAGGCATAGCGCCGGTCTCTGTGTCCTTGTTGGCCTTGATTACCACCATGACTCGCATCGTCGTATCTCCTTCGGGTTCGGATTTGAGAGTTGAGGCTCGCCGCGACGACGTCACTAGCCTTTGGGCGGCCTGGACTGCGCCTGCATCTCGGGGAACCCGGCTGCGGCCTCCTGGACATCGGCAGGGAAGTCGGCGAACTCCTGCACCTGCCGAATCTCGATCACTTCGTTGTCTCCGGCGGGGCAGCGCGACGCCCATTCGATCGCCTCCGCCTTCGATTTTACCTGGATCATCCAGTAGCCGCCGAGCACCTCCTTCGCCTCGGCGAAGGGCCCGTCCGTGACCTTGGGCTTGCCTCCATTGAACGAGACGCGCGCACCCATCGAGGGAGGGTGAAGGCCATCGAGCGCGAGCAGTACGCCGGCCTTCTGCAGGGACTCGTTGTACTTCATCATTTCGGCAACGGCCTTGGCGTCCGGCATGACGCCCGGCTCGGCCTTTTCGTACCCCTTGGGGATCATCAGCATCATGAATCGCATGGTTGTATCTCCTCGTGGTTTCGGGTTCGACCGGTGTCAGCGAACGAAGGCCGGCGTGTCGTGCATCAGGCGAATCTCGCTCTCACCGTCGCCCGCCAATTTGAGGAAACGCCCGGCCAATTCGATCACCTCCGCCTTCGACTTGACCTGGACGATTGCGAAGCCGGCGATCAGCTCCTTGGTCTCGGTGAAGGGGCCGTCGGTGACGGTGAGCTTTCCGCCCGAGAGGCGGACACGCGCGCCCTTCGAGCTCGGCTGCAGCCCGTCGGTGGCGAGCAGCACGCCGGACTTCGCCATCTCCTCGATGAACTTCCCCATCTTGGCGATTTCGTCCTGGGTCGGCGGAACGCCCGCTTCCATGTCCGTGGTGTCGGCGGGCTTGTAGATCATCATGAATCGCATCGTCATTTCTCCTTATGGTCTCGGTTCGGAGCAGGGCTTCCGGACGGTTTCGACCGGGTGTGAACCCTCACTCTATGGTCACGACGAACGAACAATTGCGAGATCGACACGCGCGGTGATTTTTTAGTCGGCAGGGCTAAGTCATTGAGATTTCGGGGGTCTCGGAAGGTTCCACAGGCCCGGGGCGTGTCAGCGTCCAACGCCTCGCAGCCCTGCGTCCAGAAAACGAGATAGACCCCTCTTCATTGCCATGATTGCGGCCCTCGCGATAAATCGGTCAATGGCGCAGGAGACGTGCGCAAGCAAAGCTTTTGATAAGAATGGCAGATGTCGGCTGCCGCTGCACTCAACAACCTCTTGAAAAAATCTAGACGGAAGCATGCGGACTAAAGGCGGCGATCGCCAATGGCAAGAAGCTCGCCGGCGCAAGCGTCGCAGGTCATGCCCTCGAACTGAACATGGCAGTGTTTCGTCTCGAGTCTCTACGTGGATCGATACGGCGTTCGTTTGAATATCAATGGTGATGCTCGGGACGGCGATCCGAACTCGGCGACCGCTTCCGGCCCGAGTCAATCACGCGAATGAGTCCCATCATTCCTTTATCCTCATGACTCAGGATGTGGCAGTGAAAGACGAACTCGCCAGAGATGTTCTGGTGGAAGCGCATGAGCAAGCGCACCTTACCGGGCGTTACCGGATCGTCGGGCGACCAATTCGCATCCGGCAGAGCCACTGGCACGTTGATGGTGTCCAACATCCGGCCCTCGACGAGCTTGTCGTCGCTTTCCAGCACGCGGAAATGTAGCTGATGAATGTGAAAGTTGTGGACCTCATGAGTGAAGTTGAGAATGGTCCATTCCTCGACGCTGTTGGTCTCGACCTCGACAACCGAGGAGGGCGCACCGTCCATCGGATATGGCTCTATGACGACATCCGGCCGGGACACTTCCGTGATATAGAAATCTGTTTTGCTGTTTTTCACACGCTGATATTCGGTGAACGCAAAGATCCGTCGGCGTACTGGTGCGGCCGCGGATGGCATGTGATCGATCCGCTGCAGCGTCGTCCGTGGCGGAACCGGTCCTTGCCCGCTCGGGACATCTGAAGGAGGCGTATCGATCCTGACCGCCACCAAGTCGCGCGCCGGCATCAGGTCTCCGGAGCAACCCGTCTCTACCTCCTCGGTCCGCAACACAATGCGATGCTGTGCGGCAGAGGCGTCGAGCCTGACATAAAACTCGACTCGCCCGCCCGGCGGCACCATGATCGGGTCTATGCTCATTTCCGCCTTCGGTCGCCCGAGCTTGTCGGCGAACGGCACGCCATCGAGACCCACAACCTCAATCGGGACGCTCCGAGCGGCGCCAGACCCGTCGAAGTCAGCGAGGCGCACGCGGACGTATGTGTCCGCCGTGGCATTGACGAGACGCCAGAGCTCTTCTCGGCCGGCAACAACGCTGATGTCGGGGACGCTGCCGGTCGGGTTGCCGGCGTCGCGGATCGCGATCCCGTTGACGCTCAGAAAGGTCTGCTGTTCCCGTTCGGCGGGTGCCGAGCACTGAACTTGCGCGGCCGTGTTGATGCACTTGCCGAACGCGCATTGGGGCAATCGGGCAGCGAACTTGGAAGCTGCAGTGACGGCGGGCGTTGCGATCGCCGGCTTCGAACGATCGACATTGCCAGGATGATCAACCGTTGCACGTTTTTTCGGTGCGACCATGTGCTCAGGCTCTGGGACGGGATGGTCGCGCACGATCAGGATTCTGTCGGTAATCCGGTGGCGCCGCTGTGCATCGTCATCAGCATTCTCGACGACAATTGCGCCGGACAATCCAAGCAAGGTCTGGGCTTCACTCTCGCCGTGAAAGTGCGTGTGATACCAGTAGAGTCCCGCAGGCTGATCACCCGGTACCGTGATCTCGTAGGCGTTCTGGCAGGCCCCGTGCGTCTCCGGCCCGCCCTTCGGCACGAAATATGTCGTGACCACATCGTCGCCCGGTGCAATGCCCGGACCGCAGGGCATCGGCTTAACTTCCATCCCATGAAAGTGCAGATTGGTGTTCCCGGTCGGGTCGTGATAGCTGCCGGACCGAACATCGAAGTCGCCGGGCGCGTGTGGAACGCCCGCAAAGTCGGTTGCGTGGCCGGGCGGCGTTGTCATTCGCAGAACGGATGCGTCATTGATGCGGTTGAATAAGTGAACGCGGAGGGTCTGACCGGGCCGTATCCGAATCGTTGGCGCAACGCCGGGCCGATCGCTGTTGCTACGATCGACGAAGCAGAGGCGCTCGCCATCCTGACGGACCTCGAGCTCAATCGACTGAATCCGGCCGTCCACCCGGGCCATCTCCGGCGGATTTTCAAGGGCCGTCGGCGCCGGGCCGCACCCCAAAGGCGCCAGCATCGAAGATGCCGTCAAACCCGTCGAGGGCCACACAACCAGCGCTAACAACAGGCTGACGGAGACCGCGCGCGTCACCTCTCCCATGTCGGTCACGACAATCACGTCCTTGGGTGCTGCGCTTGTCGTAGCTTGCCGCGTTCGATCGAGCCGTTCTTGCTCAGAAGCGTCCGCGCACAAGTTTGGCCGATCGTGATCACGTCATTCGAGGCTTTGCCGAAAGGCAGTCTGCATGCCCCTCGAACCGAGGTTAGCGTTTTCGAACGCAAATGCTTTGGCAATATTGCCTCGCCTGGCGCGGTTTTGCGCTCATCGTCAATCGGCAGGGAACCATGCCTTTGCTTTTTCGACAATCGGGCTCAACTAATCCAGGGCTGGGGCGCGTGAATGCTCAGCTCGACATAGGAGAGTGAACCATGACGACATCGTCCAGACGGGATTTCGTTAGCATCGCTGCGGCCAGCTCGGCATTGGCGGCCAGCGGCGTCTTGTCAGGCGGGATCTTGGCGGCCTCCGCCGACACGTCCCAAGGAGGCGGCCAGGGCGGGCGTTACGTGCCGCCGGTCAAGTTCGGTCTTGGCGGCGTGCCTTTCGGCAACGAGTTCGAAGTGGTCAGCGATGAGGATGCGTACCAGACCCTCGAGGCCGCCTGGAACGCCGGCGTTCGCTATTACGACGTGGCGCCGTGGTACGGGCTTGGGCTTGGGGAACGGCGTTACGGCAACTTCCTCCACAATAAGAACCGCGACGACTACGTCTTGTCCTCGAAGGTGGGCAAGCTGCTCAAGGCCTCTCCGTACAACGACGCCGAGTCGAACTTTCCGTTCTCGCCGTCTCCCAACAACGTTGTGTTCGACTACACGGCGGACGGCGTGCGCCGTTCGATCGAGGACAGCTTGCAACGCATGGGAGTTAGCCGGCTTGACATCGCATTCGTACACGACATCTCGTCCGACAACAAACTGCTGCCGACCTCCTGGCAGGAGCAGTTCGAGATCGCGCTCGACGGCGCTTTCCCCGCCTTGTCGAGGATGCGGGAGGAGGGCATCATCAAGGGTTGGGGCATCGGCGTGAACACGCCCGAGCCCATTCTTCGCGTCATGCAAGAGTCCGATCCGGACGTGTGCCTGCTTGCCTCGCAATATTCGCTGATCGACCATGCGAACGCGCTAAACAACGTCTTTCCCGTGGCGCGTCAGCGCAACGTGAAGTTCGTGATCGGCTCCTCGCTGAACGCCGGCTTCATCTCCGGCAGCCCGCGCTACAACTATGGCAAGACGTCCTGGAGCATTCCGCGCCAGTATGTCGAGAAGCGAGAGAGGCTGCGCGCCGTGGCCGCACAATTCGGCGCCGATCTGAGAACTGCTGCGCTTCAGTTCGCCGCGGCGCCGGACGTCGCCGCGGCGTTGATCGTCGGCGCGCACACCGAGGCGCAAGTTCTCGCCAATTTGAGCTCCATGCAGGCGACGATCCCGCCAGAGTTTTGGGCCGAGCTCAAGCGGCAGAACCTCATCGAGCAGAACGCGCCCACGCCCACGATCTTCGACAATCGGGTTCAAGTTATCCGGGGCCGGGGCACGTGAATGCTTAGCTCGAGGGGCTT
>Ga0209331_1000776_pt1 | contig 11088 bp, 10 predicted proteins | sample JacPinW_OM3H0_M3_FD_187971 | JGI IMG/M metagenome (GOLD analysis project Ga0209331, IMG submission 187971) | Forest soil microbial communities from Algoma, Ontario, Canada - Jack Pine, Ontario site 1_JW_OM3H0_M3 (SPAdes) (version 2) | ecosystem: Environmental > Terrestrial > Soil > Boreal... | reverse complement strand
CCGCCGAGATGGTAAAGCTTGCTGGCGTGGCTTTGCAGGTTCGTTTCAATCTCGCGCAGGCTCCGCGCCCCGCAAAACTGCGCATACAGCATCGCAATCAGATGAGCCTTGGTCTTTACGACACGGCCATCCCAGTCGGCATTGTACTGATCCACAAGCCCATCGAGGATCGACCACGGAATATGCTTCAGAAGCCCATGAAAAACGATATTCTGATGCCGCACGGTGTTGATCCCTTTTCGTGTCCAGATGATTCGCAACCAACTGGAAACGAGTAGAATCAATGCCGTGCGCTTCTTCAAGCACAGACCGTGCCAGACACCCGTGGGTCAAGCCCGGCCATGACGGAGAGTAAAAAGCCTCTTACGACAGCCGCATATCCAGTAACCGCCGGCCTTCGTTCTTCAGCAATTTCTTCACCGCACTGGACGCTGCGATCTCGCCCTGGTTGGCATAGGCCTCGTGGTTCTTTTCGATATCCTCGAGACGATAGAGATAATTGACCATCACGCCGGCGGACTCGCGAAGACCCTTTGGCGAGAGGTCACCAAGCCAGTCGATCCGCTCCAGCCGCGCGCCGTTGCCGAGATGGAAACGTGCCACCGAATCGATCAGCCGGCCTTTTGGTGTCCGCGCCTTCAAGAAATAATAGGCCGCAAGCGGCTCGAGCACCGAACGCAGTTGCGCTGCGAGTTCCGCCTTCTCGAACCAGTCGGGCTTGTCGAGATTTTCCAGGAGCGCCCGGTCCTCCTCGGTCACCGGCACATCCTCGGCCTGCTTCAGCCATTGCACAAAACCCGGCACCGGCGACAGCGTCACGAAATTGTCCAGCTTTGGCAATTCGCGGCGCAACTCCTCGACCACCTGCTTGATCAGGAAGCTGCCGAAGGAAATTCCGCCCAAGCCGCGCTGGGTGTTGGAGATCGAGTAAAACACCGCGGTGCGGGCGCGCTCGATCGGCACCGGCCGACGGTCTTCGGCTAGCAGCGGGGCGATCGCGGCCGGGATCGTCTCGGTCAGCGCCACCTCGACGAAAATCAAGGGCTCGTCGACCAGAGCGGGATGAAAAAACGCATAGCAGCGCCGGTCGACGGGATCGATGCGGCGGCGCAGATCGTCCCAGTCGCGGATCTCGTGCACCGCCTCGTAGCGGATGATCTGTTCCAGGATGTTGGCGGGCGTCGACCAGTCTATCCTGCGCAGCACGAGAAATCCCCTGTTGAACCATGAAGAAAGCAGGTGCACGACGTCGCGATCGAGCGCGGCGAGGTCCTTGTGGCCGTTCATGGCGCGAAGCAAATCGGCGCGCATCGCCACCAGTTCGCTGGTGCCGCCCGGGGCGCGGTTCAGCCGGCGGATCAGTTCCTGCCGGCGCGGTTCGGAAGCAAAATGCAACTCGCCGGCGTCGGAATCATTGGGCTGCGTGCGCCAGCTCTCGATCGCCTGCGCAAGCCTTTCCCGGTCTGGACCGAAATGGCGCGCCAGCGTTTCGAAGAACTCAAGCCGACCGGCTTCGTCGAGGTGACGGTAATGGTCGAGCACCTCGCGCGCCATCGCGGTGCCGGAGGCTTCGCCGCGGCCCGACAGCAGCGCCTCGCATAGTTCGATCAGCCCGGAGGAATCCTGTTTTCCGTTCGATGACGCCCCCCGGCGCAGCAGCGTGCGTCCGCGCTCGGAGATCGAGGCCAGCAAGTCCGAGAAAAAGGCGTTGTTCATGGCGGGCAAGGTCTGGTCCAATCCGGGCGGAAATATTACATCGATTTAAGGTGGCCCGGATGACAATCAAGCGGGCGTCAAGGAGTGGGGCAAAAAATCGCCATGCACCGCGAAAACCAGACCGTCATGGCCGGGCATAGCCGTCCAAAGGACGGCGTCGCTTCCGCTCGCCTATGACCCGGCCATCCATCCGTTTCGAAAATGCACTTTTGTGAAGGATTGACGGACCCCTGGGTCAAGCCCCGGGGGCGACGGTCGGAATTCGTTATGGCCTGATCGGTCTCATTTCATTTCCCAAAACTCCGTCGGCGTCTTGCCGGTGACCTGCCGGAACGCATGCGAAAACGCGGGCACGCTGGCATAGCCCAGACTAGAGGCAAGCTGCTTGACCGAGACATCGGCCTCCATCGACAGCCGTTCGATCGCGGCTGCGATGCGTGCGCGCTGGCACCAGCTCTTGAAGCTTAGTTGCGTCTCCGCGGAAAACAGCCGCGACAGCGTCCGCGCCGAGGTGCCGACCTCGCGCGCCAGCGTCTCTATCTCGTGCGAAGCGGTGGGGTCGGCGAGCACGATGTCGGCGGCGCGGCGGCAACGCGGCTCCCGCGGCAGCGGAATGAAGGTCGAGGAGTCCTCGGCCTGATGCAGCTCGAGCATGGCCAACTTAACCAGAAGCCTCGTGCGCTCGGCATCCTTGCGGCCGTCAAACAGCGCCAGGATGGTTTCATGCAACAGCCGCGACACCAGCACCACGAATTCCGCATCGAGATTCGCGCCGCGCGGCTCCCGCTTGAGCCAGCTGACATCGAAATACAGGGTCCGCATTTCGATATCCGCCAGCACGTCGATTGAATGTTCAAGCCGCGCCGGTACCCACACCGCGCGGTCGGGTGGCACCAGCCAGCGCCCCTTCGGGGTGGTGACCTGCATGGTCCCGCGTGCTGCGTACACCAGTTGCGCCTCGCGGTGCATATGGGTGTCGAGCCGGACGCCCTTCTTGTAGCTGCGCGCGACCAGATGCACGCCATCGCCGATAGCGCGTTGGCCGTTCAGGATGTCGGCGAGTGGCGTTTCGGCGATAGTCATTGGCGACATCCCGTCAGGACAAGGACATATAACCTAATTCAAAAGGTGAGAGGATTCGACCCATGAACAGTCCCGTCCGGGTGATCGGTTTTGTCAATGCCGCGCGCGGTCAAAGCGAAGGGAGCAGACCTTGAGTGTTATTCGCGATCCGGACCTGGAAAGCTTGCTGACTGGTCTGCATGCCAGAAGCGACGAGCAGGTTGCGGCGATGAAAAGCTACTACGCTGAGCGGGCCAAGCAAGCTTATCCGCCCGCGGAGGAGGAGGTTAAAGCCTTTCGCAGCGATAAGCTTGTCGCGCTTGATCGTAACAAGGCGGAATTCTGCTATCAGCTTTGCCGCGCGAATAATGCGCGCCGGATCGTCGAGGCCGGCACGTCCTACGGGGTTTCGACGCTCTATCTCGCCGCGGCCGTGCGTGACAACGTCCGCGCTGCCGGGGGCAACGGCGTGGTGATCGGCACCGAATACGAGCCAAACAAGGCTAGCGCGGCCAGGGCGCATTTCGAGCAGGCGGGCCTGGGCCGGTTCATCGATTTACGTGAAGGCGACTTGCGCGAAACACTCAAGCAGATCGAAGGGCCCGTGGATTTCATGCTGGTGGATATCTGGATCGCCATGGCGCGACCGGCACTCGAGTTGGTCACCCCATATCTGAAGCCGGGCGCCATTGTGGTCTGCGACAATACTGAACAACATCGAAGCGAATACGCCGACTATTTTGCATTTCTCGAAGCGAACGGATTCCGAACGATGACGCTGCCATTCGACGGCGGCCTGGAATTGTCCGTACGCTGCCAGCCTTGATCAGGGTAGCTTGCATGGTGTCGAATGTCTCCTCATGGCACTTCCGCTGCGGATGCGAACTGAGTGCGGCGACTTTTCCGCGTCTGCTCGCGCATCCACTCGTGCCGGTAGGCTTGTTCCAACTCGGGAATATGATAGCGTGCTGGCGCTTGGGTAAGGTCAAGTCTTCGGGGCAATAATTTTGCGCTTCTAGAACCGGCGTTTGCGGTTCGTGGAGACCCATCCATGGCTGAGATTCGCAACTTCAAATCGGGCCGTGGGCCGCCGGACGATGCGACGCCGCGTCGTCTTGCCGCGATCGTCGCTGGCGACATCTCGGGCTACAGCCGGTTGATGCAACTGGACGAAGAAGGCACGCACAATCGCGTCAAGCGGATTGAGCGAGACCTGATTGAGCCCACCATAACAGAACACCACGGAAGACTCGTCAAAACCACCGGCGACGGTTTTATTGCGATTTTCGACAGCCCCGTCGAAGCGGTGCGGTGCAGCATCGTCATCCAACAAAACCTGGTTGGCCGCAACGCGTCGCTTCCAAGGGATTATTGGGTTGAGTATCGGATCGGTGTCAATCTCGGCGACGTCATCATCGAGACTGACGACATTTACGGCGACGGCGTCAACATTGCCTCGCGTCTGGAGAGCATCGCCGATCCCGGTCAGGTTTACATCTCCGGCGGCATCTACGAGCAGATAAAACACAAACTGGTTTGCGGATACGAGTCGCTCGGGGATCGTAAGGTCAAGAATATCACCGATCCGGTGAGGGTCTATCGCGTGCTGCCGGACCCGGCCGCGTTTCAGAGGACCCGGAAGCGGCGCGAGCACATTCTACTTTTTTTGCTAAGCCTTGCTTTGCTGGTTATCGCCGGTGGCGCTCTCTGGTACTTGCTTCTGCAACAGCGTGGCAAAGTAGGTAACCAGGCGTCAGCCCCGATCTCGTCCCCGGCGGCGACGCCCGGTTCGCCCTCGCCGCCGGCTCCCGCCGCGGGACCGGCAGCACCGCAACCTCAGTCCGCTCCCTCCGTAGCACCAATTCCGCAACAAGCGGCGCCACGGCCTTCGCCCACTCCTTCGGCGGCGCCAGCCACCCAACAAGCGGTGCAGCAACCTCAACCCCGCGCCACGCCGTCAACGCCGCAGGCCTCGGTACCCCGAGAGCCCGAGATGAAGACTGTTCGCGCCGGCATCTTCACCATGGGCAGCAATGACGATGTGACCGAAAAGCCAGTTCACCAGGTGACGATCAAGCCGTTTGCCATGAGTCTCTACCCGGTATCCGTTCGCGACTGGAATGAATGCGCCGCTGCGAAGGCATGTTCGTTCGTGGCACCCGGCAAAGATGATGCGCCCGTCACGAACGTAAGCTGGAGCGATGCGAAGCAGTTTGTCGCCTGGCTCGCGGACGCGACGCGAAAGGCCTATCGGCTGCCAAGCGAAGCCGAATGGGAGTATGCAGCGCGCGGAGGTACGCAAACAAAGTACTGGTGGGGCGATCAGTTTCAATCCGGCATGGCCAATTGCAGGAATTGCAACGACATCGCGGGCGCCGAGCAACCGATCAAGGTCGGCAGCTTCAAGCCAAATCCGTTTGGACTGTACGATATGGGTGGCAGCGTCGATCAGTGGGTCGAAGACTGCTGGCACAAGAATTACCAGGGCGCTCCGGCCGACGGTTCAGCATGGGTCGAGGGCGAGTGTGGCTCGCACGTCATTCGATCCGGTTCCTGGAAGAATGACGCCCGTTATGTCCGGCCATCAAACCGCGACAGCTACGACACCAACGTGCGATATCCGACCCACGGATTCCGCGTGGCACTGTCCCCTTAAGTCAAGAAGAGGACGTATCATGAAGATTGCGAAACTGATTGCGCTATCCGTAATTCTGACTTTCCTGCCGTTTGCCGCGAGCGCCCAAGGAAAGCCCGCGCCAAAGGATGCCCTTCTCTATTTCGTCTGGCCGCAGGACGGCGCCGCGATCAAAGGCGGATTCTGGTGTCGGTTCGGTTTGCGCAACATGGGCGTAACCCACGCAGGCGACAATTTCCAAAACAGCGGCCATCACCATTTGCTGATCGACGTGAATGAACCACTCGAACCCAACGAACCGATCCCGCAAGACAAATCACATCTTCATTTTGGCGCAGGCCAGACCGAGGCGCGCATCGAACTGCCACCCGGCAAGCATACCCTGCAACTGGTATTGGGTGACGCCAGTCACTATCCGTTCAGTCCTCCGGTGGTCTCGGAAAAAATCACTATCAGGATCAAGTAGAATTGGTTTTTGGGTTTCGATGGGGCCGGCCTTGCCGATCGTCGAGCTTGCTGGATATCCCATGACATGGCCCAAATCTTGAATGGCAAATGCCGCGAGCGCAGGCAGTGTGATCCCGTCGCGAGGTTCATATGGATATGCCATCGAGTGCCCCGGTCGGCGGTTTGATCGACCGCTCCGCGACGGGTGTCGTTCCAGGTCCGCCGGACGCCAAGCTCGACCAAGCCAAATACCTGCATCATGCCGGCAGTCCCTGGTTCTTGGCATTGACCGCGCTCGGCGTCGTGTTCGGCGACATCGGCACCAGCCCGCTCTATGCATTCCAGGTGGCGCTGACAGGCACCGGCCATCCGGCGCCGACCGCGGCCGACGTTCTGGGGATCGTCTCGCTCATTCTTTGGGCGCTGATGGTCATGGTATCACTGAAATACGTTGTCTTTGTCCTGCGCGCCGACAATGACGGCGAGGGCGGTATCCTGGCCTTGCTCTCGCTGGTCGCCGCCGACCAGGTTGCCAGGGGTGCAAAACTTCCCGCGATTGTCCTGCTCGGCGTGGTCGGCGCGTCATTGCTTTACGGGGACGGCGTCATCACGCCGGCGATCTCGGTGTTGTCGGCGATGGAAGGCCTAAAGCTGGCGGCGCCGGGATTTGAGCATTTCATCGTGCCGGCCACGATCGCCGTGCTGGTCGGGTTATTCATGATCCAGCAATACGGCACGGGGAGCATTGGCAAGCTGTTCGGTCCGGTCATGGTGGTCTGGTTTGTCGTCATCGGCGGGTTGGGCGCGGCCAACATTTGGCTCTCGCCCGCCATTCTGAAAGCGATCAATCCAGCCGAGGCCGCGCAGTTTTTGATCGCCGACCCCAAAGTCTCATTCGTCGTGATCGGCGCGGTATTTTTGGCCCTCACCGGCGGTGAGGCGCTTTACGCCGATATGGGCCATGTCGGCGCCACCGCCATCCGCCAAGCGTGGTTCGGCTTGGTGCTGCCGGCGCTGCTTTTGAACTATTTCGGTCAGGGCGCGCTGATCCTTGCCGATCCCACAGCGGCGGATAATCCCTTCTACAAATTGGCGCCTGGCTGGGCGCTGATCCCGATGATGCTGCTCGCCACCTTCGCCACCATCATTGCGTCACAGGCGCTGATCTCCGGCGTGTTCTCGTTGACGCGGCAAGCCATGCAGATGGGATTGTCGCCCCGAGCCAAAATAACGCCAACGTCGTTCGACGAGGCCGGCCAAATCTATGTGCCTGCGGCCAACTGGCTATTGATGGTCGGCACATTGTTCACCGTCTTGCTGTTCAGATCGTCGGAAAATCTGGCGGCGGCCTATGGCATCGCGGTGTCGGGCACGATGCTCATCACCACGATCCTGCTCTACCACGTCGCGGTCTCACGATGGCAATGGCCGGTCGGCGCCGCGATCCCGATGATTGCGATCTTCGGCGCGATCGACGCCACGTTCCTGCTATCGAATTCCATCAAAATCGTCGAAGGCGGCTGGTTTCCGCTGATTGTCGGCACGGTGATCGCAATACTGATGCTGTCGTGGCGCAAGGGCACGTCGGAAGTCAGGCACCGTCTCCAGGAAATGTCGATGCCGCTCAAGGATTTTCTCGTCTATGCCGACAACACCGTGATCGGCCGGGCGCCGGGAATGGGGGTATGGCTGACCAAAGTCGATCGCGGCGCCTCGCCGATGCTGCTGCGCCACATCGAGCACAACAGGGTGTTGCACGAGACCGTGGTTCTCCTGACATTCCTGTCCGATCGCCGGCCGCGGGTGCCGTTTCACGAGCGCCACTCGGTTCACCGTCTCGGTCACGGCTTCTACCGGATTCAGGTCAGGCTCGGATTCATGCAGACGCCGGATATTCCGCTAACCCTGCTCAACTGCAACCGGCTCGGCTTCGACGCCGATCTCGACCACAAGAACTATTACATTGCGCACGAGACCATCGTTCGCCGCGAGCAGGGATCGTCGATGGGGCCGGTATCCTTTTCGATCTTCTCGTTCCTCAACCGGATCGCGAGCCGGGCGCCGGACTTCTTCAAAATTCCGCACGACGCCATCATCGAGGTCGGATTTCGCGCGGAGGTCTGAAGTTGGCGCTCACTTGTCGATCCAGGCATCGCGAAAGCCGTCATTGACGCCGATCGCCGTCGTGATGAGGTCCTTGATCTTGCATCTTGTGATGGTCGGAAACTGCAGTTCGAGCAGCCACGCCACCGGCACGTCCTCGACCAGGATTTTCTGCGCCTTCTCGTAAATCTCCTTGCGCTTGGCACCCAGTGTCGCGACCGCGCCGTCGGCAAACAACTTGTCGATTTCGGGTTTGGAATAACCCTCGACGTTGCCGAATAGCTGGCCGTTGATGATCTGGCTGGTGATGTAGTTGCGGCCGACGCCTCCCATCTTCGGTTGCTGCGCGAGCGCAAAGCTTGCGCCGCAAGTCAAGACGAGGGCGAGCACGATTTTCTTCAGCATGAGTTATTATCCTTGGATAGTTTTCAGGAAGAGGCTCACATGGCGCCAATCCACGCCGCAAGATGAAACTGTCGACAAACCGGGACCAAAATTTGGACAGGCGACGGTGACTTCCCCGGACACGCTGATATGCTGGCATTATCGTCGGGAAGGGGTGCGCATGCGTTTTCGAAATAATATATTGCTGTCATTGTTCGTGATTACGGCGCTGGCGTCGTTCAGGCCGAGCGCGGCACTCGCGCAATTGGAACAAGAGCGGAATTGGTGCGCCGGCAAAGGCGCCGCTACGCCGGAACTCCGGATCGATAGCTGCACGGCCGTCATTCAAAATGGACGAGGGTCGTCGAAACAACTGGCGATGACCTACAAGACGCGCGGTAACGTGTTTTTCCATCAACACGATTATGACCGGGCGATCCAGGATTTTAACCAGGCGATCCAGCTCGATTCCCGGAATAGCGAGGCGTTTGACGGTCGATGCTGGGCCTATGCGACCGTCAACAAATTGGAAGAGGCTCTGAAGGACTGCAAGGAGGCGGTGCGGCTGCGGCCGAACATCGCACCGACATTGGGCTCGCTCGGTCTCGTCTATTTCAAGCTCGGTCGGTTTGACGATGCCATTTCAACCTACAGCGCTTCGCTGCAGGTAAATCCAAAGTCCGCCTATTCCCTTTATGGGAGGGGAACGGCAAAACTGAAAAAAGGCGAAACCGCTGCCGGCCAGGCCGACATTGCGGCGTCAAAAACAATCAAGGACGTAGCCGAGGAAATGACCGGTTACGGGGTGAAGTGAGCCGAAAAATTCGAAAGGCTGCTGCGCACCACACACAATGTAAATTCTGCTTGTTTCGATGTTCAGGGCGAACAAATTCCGTTGTTCGACCGGGAATCGGGGTTTCAACGCTTCCCTCGATCAACCACAATGATCGATGAGGGCTCGACAATAACGAGCCGACAGGTGGAGAAATCCGGATGTTCAATCAATCCTTGCCGCGCATCGCGGGTTTCGTTCTGGGGATCTCGATCATGATGGCCCCTCCCGCAAAGGCCGACGGTCTGAAAGACGAAATCGCGCCGACCGGCAGACTGCGGGTGGCGATCGGCATCTCGCCGGCCGGCGGCGCGTTCTGGTGCACCAAAACTGAAGCCGGAGCTTATGCCGGGGTGCCGGTCGATCTCGGCAAGGCGATGGCGGTACAGTTCGGGTTACCCGTTGAATATGTCGCTTATCAAAACTCCGGACAGATCACGGATGCTGCCTCGAGCGGGGCTTGGGACGTGACCTTCCTGCCGAAAGACCCGGAGCGCGAGACCAAAATGTCGTTCGGGCCGACTTACGAGGTTGCGGACGCGACCTACATCGTCAAAGCGGGCTCGTCCGCGACCGATTTCAACACGCTTGATCAGCCCGGCATCAAGGTCGCCGCCGTCAATAACACCACCACGATGCGCGGCGCGATCGCGCATCTGAAAAACGCAAAAGTTGTGGGCTATCAGACCTATGACGAGATCTTCGCCCTCTTGAAGAACGGCGAGATCGATGCCTTCGCGCTGTCACGCGACCAGCTCAATGCCATGGCGAAGAAGCTCCCGGGAACGCGGGTCTTGGACGAAACTTTCAAACAGACCGTCACCGCGGTGGCGGTGCCATCAAATCACCCGCTGGCGCTGGCGTTCGTCACCAAATTCATGACGGAGGCCATATCAAACGGCATGTTGCGGAAGGCCTACGACAATAACGGCCTGAAGGACACGCCGATCCGGGTGAAGTAGCGCGCGCTTTTCATTCCGCTAGTTCGTGGTGCCGGCTGCGATCGGGTCCATGCCGCTCTTGACGATCACATCGCGGGCGGCGGGCGAGCCAAGAAACTTGATCAGCGCCCTTCCGGCTTCGGGCTCTTTGGAGACCGTCGCGATCCCCGCTGAAAACACCGTGATCTGCTGCAGCTCTTCCGGCAACGGCCCGACAATGTCGATCCCGGCGACCGGTTTTAGTTCGCTGATCTGCTGAAAGCCGATCTCGGCGTCGCCATGCGCCACGATTTCGCCTACCGGCGTTGCGGGAATCTTCCTGGCCTTGTCCTTCATCGCATCGGCAATGCCGAGCTTTTTGAACATTTCAGTCGAGACATAGACGCCGCTGGCGCTGTCGGAATAGGCGATTGTCTTCGCCGCCAGCAGCGCGCGCTTGATCGATTCCGCCGACGAGATGTCCGGCTTCGGCGCGCCGGCTTTCACGGCGATCCCGATCGGCGATTTCACGAGATCGACGCGGCTGTCGGCGTTTACCTTGCCCTGCTTGATGAGATCGCCGAGCGCATAGCCGACCATGATCAGGACATCGGCAGGCTCGCCACGTTCCAGCCGCACCGGAATCGCATTGACCGTGGTTCCCATCGAGGGCCCGTAGGCGGTCAGCACCTTGTTGCCGGTCGTGCGTTCGAACTCCGGCACCAGCTCCTTAAAGGCTGCCGTCAGTCCGCCCGAGATCATCACCCGGACCTCGGCGGCGCTTGCGGTGCCTGCCAGCAAGAGGGTGGCGGCCAAGGAGAGTGCGAGGATGCGGATTTTTTTGGATACAAAACTCATTGTTATTCCTCCCGGGACGGCTCTTGAGCGGTCGTCCTTGGTTAGGCAGCGAACCTAGCAGGTAGGGCGGGCAAAGCCACCGGGTCGGCGCGAAGCGCCGCCCGATGACAGGCTCCGCGTGCCCACCGAGG
>Ga0209331_1000775_pt1 | contig 11094 bp, 13 predicted proteins | sample JacPinW_OM3H0_M3_FD_187971 | JGI IMG/M metagenome (GOLD analysis project Ga0209331, IMG submission 187971) | Forest soil microbial communities from Algoma, Ontario, Canada - Jack Pine, Ontario site 1_JW_OM3H0_M3 (SPAdes) (version 2) | ecosystem: Environmental > Terrestrial > Soil > Boreal... | reverse complement strand
CCCGCGCCTATTCGGAATTCTGGCAGGGAGCGAGCCTCGACCGGAAAAAGCTCGCCCAGGCGCTTCCGTCCCTGCTCGATACTGCCGACGAGCTTGAAGCGGTGGCCGCCAAGCTCGGAGCATCGCGCAGCGACATCCATTTGCAAAGGGATGCGAGCGAAACCACTGTGAAGCGCGCGGCGCTTGGCGACTACCGCGTGGTCTATTTTGCCACTCACGGGCTATTGGCCGGCGATGTGAAGGGGCTGGGCGAGCCCTCGCTGGCGCTGACGATCCCGAACCAGCCGAGCGAGCTCGATGATGGGTTGCTTACGGCAAGCGAGGTGGCGCAACTCTAGCTCAATGCCGATTGGGTGGTGCTTTCGGCGTGCAACACGGCAGCTGGCGACAAACCCGGTGCGGAGGCATTATCGGGACTTGCTCGCGCCTTCTTCTATGCGGGGGCCCACGCGCTCCTGGTGTCGCACTGGGCAGTTGAATCTGATGCCGCCACCCGGCTCACCACCGCGACATTCGACATCCTGCAAAACGACCCGAACGTTGGCCGCGCAGAGGCGCTGCGGCGCGCCATGCTTGCCTACATGAAGGACACCACGGACCCGCTCAACGCCTATCCGGCGCTGTGGGCACCATTCGTTGTGGTCGGAGAAGGGGCGGCGAGGTGAGCGGGGCCAACTGATTGCAGCTCAAAACTAAGGCGTCGACTTCCGCTTCGGGTCTCCGGCTTGCATCCCCTTCCCCTACGATATACAGTTTGCCTGAGGCATTTACTCGTCGAAGAATATATTCGGGAGGGAAGAATATTCGGGAGGAGGGTCTCGGCTTGCAGGTCGTTCTTCTTCCAGGTCTCCTCTGCGATGCAAGCATCTGGGCTGCTCAGATCGCAGCATTGAAGCCTTATGCCGGTGTAGCCGTCGGCGACTTCTCGCAACTTGGCAGCCTCGAAGAGATGGCTCGCTCCGCTCTTGCTCTTCGCGAGGGCCCACTCATTGTGATCGGCCACTCGATGGGTGCGCGGGTCGCGCTGGAAATGGTGCGCGCTGCGCCCGAGCGCATCTCTAAGCTGGCCCTGCTCGACACTGGTGTTCACCCTGTACGGGAGGGAGAGGAAGCCAAGCGGCAGATCCTGGTCGATCTCGCATTCGAAGGCATGAGCGCGCTGGCCGATCGCTGGCTCCCGCCAATGGTTCATGAGGCGCGAACCCAGGATAGGCGGCTGATGGAACCGCTTAGGGCCATGGTGATGCGGGCAAGCCCCGAGCAGCATCAGCGGCAGATCCGAGCGCTGCTCAATCGTTCCGACGCGCGCCCGCTCCTGCCGACGATCAGATGTCCCGTGCTGGTCATGGTTGGCCGCCAGGATCGTTGGAGTCCGCCCGCCCAGCACGAGGAGATTGCTGCTCTTATCCCGCATTCCGAACTTGTGGTCATCGAAGACAGCGGACACATGTCGCCTGTGGAGCAGCCCGAACAGGTCACGAAGGCGCTTTTGCGTTGGCTCGGTTTGTGCGGCCAAACCGAAGTGCTACCGCGGGCTAGGGCTTCAGGATGAACACAATGACGGGCGAGAGAGACGATCGCATTCCCGAAACGCTCCTGTTCGACCGCAAACGGGCCTTGCGCGGCTATCGGATCAACAAGATGGCGATGGGATTGGTGAATCCCCTCAACAGGGAGGCCTTTAAAAAGGACGAGGAGGCGTATCTCGACCGGTTCGGCTTGAGTGCGGAAGAGAAGGCGGCCGTCATGTCGCGCAACTGGCGCGAGATGGTGCGCCTTGGCGGTAATGTGTTCTTTATTCTGAAGATCTCGGCCATCGATCCGGTCCGCCTCACCGAGATCGGAGCGCACCAGGCGGGCATGGATCACGACGAGTTTTTGCGCAAGCGTTTGGGCAAGACGTAGAAGAGAAGAGAAGAGAAGAGAAGAGAAGAGAAGAGAAGAGAACGAAAAGGAGTACCATGGCGAAGCTCCTTGGCGGACTAGGTACCTCGCACGTGCCCTCGATCGGGGCGGCTCTCGACAAGGGGCTACGCAACTCGCCGGAATGGAAGCCGTTCTTCGACGGCTACGTTCCCGGCCAGAACTGGGTGCGGGAACACAAGCCGGACATCGCGGTTGTCATTTTCAACGATCACGGCAACTCGTTCTTCCTGGACAAGGTGCCTACCTTTGCAGTCGGCTGCGCAGAAGAATACCGGCCCGTGGACGAGGGCTGGGGACCGCGGGCAATTCCACCCTTCAAGGGTGCTGTCGAGTTCTCCTGGCACTTCATCGACAAGCTCGTGGAGAACCGTTTCGACCCCATGATCTGCCAGGAGATCGAGGTGGATCACGGCATCCAGGTGCCCATGGAATTATTCTGGGGCCGACCCGCCGAGTGGCCGGTCAAGGTGGTGCCGATTTTCGTCAACGTCATCCAGTATCCCGTGCCCTTGCCCAGCCGCTGTTATGAGATGGGCCGCGTTCTGCGGGAAGCAATCGAAAGCTATGACGGCGAGGAGCGGTTTGTGATCCTGGGCACCGGAGGCCTTTCGCACCAGCTCCAAGGCGCTCGGGCCGGTTTCGTGAACCCGCAGGCGGATAAGGCATTCCTGAACGATATCGCGGCGGATCCCGCCAAGCTCGCGGCCATGTCACGAGAAGAGTATGTGGAAACGTTCGGCAGCGAAGGGGCGGAGCTCATGATGTGGCTTGTTATGCGCGGCGCCATGGACCGCGAGGTTGTGGTGCGCCACAAGCATTACTTCGTTCCGGCATCCATGACCGGTGCTGGAATGATTGTGATGGAAAACAAGGTTTCGGCTCCGAAGACAGCGGCGGCGTAGCCGATATGAGCACAAGAGGAGAGCACGAATGAAACGACCGACTGCGCTGTGGGTCATCGTCGTTGCACTGACGGTCTCGACTGGCGGCACTGTCGCGTCTGCCCAGCAGGCGTTGAAGATCGGGCTGATTCTGCCGCTGACCGGCCCTTTCACCTCGACTGGCCACCAGATCGAAGCCGCTGCGAAGCTTTACATGCAGCAGAATAGTGACACCATCGCGGGCAAGAAGGTCCAGCTGCTCGTAAAAGATGACGGCGGCGTCGCCGACACCACCAAGCGGCTCGCGCAGGAGCTTATCGTGCGCGAAAAGGTGGCGGTGCTGGCAGGCTTTGGTCTGACGCCACTCGCCTTGGCGACGGCCCCGCTCGCCACACAGGGCAAGGTGCCGGAGGTCGTCATGGCTGCCGCCACATCGATCATCACCGAGCAATCGCCTTATATCGTCCGTACGAGCTTCACGGCGGCACAGGTCATCGTTCCGCTGGCTGAATGGGCTCTCAAGGACGGCATCAAGCACGTGGTCACCATCGTTTCGGATTATGCGCCCGGCGTCGATGTTGAAAAGGCATTCAGCGAAACTTTCGCGAAGGGCGGCGGTCAAGTGGAGAACCTGCGGGTTCCTTTGGCCAACCCCGATTTTTCTCCGTTTCTGCAGAAGCTCGCCGACGCAAAACCCGATGCGCTCCTTGCCTTCGTGCCTTCCGGCGTCGGCGCGCAGTTCATGAAACAATTTGTCGAGCGTGGGCTCGACAAGGCCGGGATACGTTTCCTTGCCGAGGGAAGCGTCACCGATGACGACTTGCTGAACGGCATGGGCGACGTGGCGCTCGGCGCGATCACGTCGCACCACTACTCGGCGGCCCATGACAGCCCGGAGAACAAGGCCTTTGTGGCCGCGTTCAAGCAGGCCAACAACGGCATGCGGCCGAACTTCATGGCAATCGGCGGTTACGACGGCATGCACGGGATCTACGAGGGCCTGAAAAAGACCAATGGAGCGGGTGGCGAGGCCCTCATCGAGGCAATGAAGGGCCAGAGCTGGACGAGTCCGCGCGGTCCTATCACAATCGATTCACAGACCCGCGACATCGTCCAGAATGTATACATAAGAAAAGTGGAGCGGATGGGGGGCGAACTCTATAACGTGGAGTTTGTCACCATTCCCAATGTCAAAGACCCTATAAAGGCTGCCAAGTCGAACTGACCGCACGTTGGCTGCGGTCGCTCGGCGCTTGCAATGGCAGCTTCAGACCTCGCCATCGCGCGCGAGATTGTGTCCTAGAGGGAGAACGCCATGACCCAAGCCAAGCCGTTCCCGTTGAACTCCTGGTATGCCGCGGCCTGGAGCCATGAGATCAAGCATGAACTCGCCACGCGTACCATCTGCGAGAAGGATGTGGTGCTTTATCGCCGCAGCGATGGTCAGATCGCCGCGCTCGAAGACGCGTGCTGGCACCGCCTTCTACCGCTCTCGATGGGCCGTCTCAAGGACGATCAGGTCGTGTGTGGCTATCATGGGCTGGTGTTCAACTCGGCGGGACGGTGCACCTACATGCCGGCTCAAAAGACCATCAATCCCTCGGCTTGTGTCCGCGCCTATCCCACCGTCGAGCGGCATCGCCTGGTTTGGTTGTGGCCTGGCGATCCGGCGCTTGCCGATCCCGCCAAGCTGCCCGATTTCCACTGGAACGACGGAACGGAATGGGTGGGAGAGGGGGGCACGTTCTATAGTCTGCGCTGCGACTACCGCCTTGTTGTCGATAACCTCATGGACCTGACGCATGAAACCTACGTCCATGCGGGCAGCATTGGCGACGAAGCGATCACCAGTGCGCCCTTCGAGGTCACTCATACGGATCGCTCCGCGACGATCACCCGCTGGATGATCGATATCGACCCGCCGCCGTTCTGGGCGAAGCAGCTGGGCAAGCCGGGCCATGTGGATCGTTGGCAGATCATCTATTTCCAGGCGCCTTCCACCGTAGTCGGCGACGTCGGAGTTGCGCTCACCGGGACGGGCGCGCCACAGGGTAATCGCTCGCAGGGCATCAACGGCGCGTTTCTGGCGGCGATCACGCCGGATACCGAGAAGAGCTGTCACTATTTCTGGAATTTCGTCAGAACCTTTCGGAAAGGTGACGAGCAGCTCACTCGGGACATTCAGCGGGCGCACGTCAACAACGGCCAGGGCGTCTACGATCAGGACCATGACGTCCTTGAGGCGCAGCAGAAGGCGATCGACAAAAATCCGAGATTGCCGTTCTACAACCTCAACATCGATGCCGGCGCCTTGTGGGCTCGCCGCCTGACCGAACAGATGGTGGCGAGCGAACACGGACAGGGCATGCATGTGCCGAGCCAAGCAGCCGAGTAGACGGGACGGTGGCTGAACAGATCGACTGGCGAAGTGCCCGGTTGCGCTCGATTCGGGACCTCACATCCGACATTCGCCTGTTTGAGATCGAGCCGTCCGGAGAGTTCGTCGCCCCGGCGCCGGGGAGCCACATCAATATTGTGGTGCAGATCAATGGCCGTCCGGATGTGCGATGCTATTCGGCGGTGGGCCCGTGCAGGGACGGCGTCTACCGGATCGCCGTGAAGCTGCTCCCGGATACGCGCGGCGGGTCCAAATACATGTGGAGCTTGGCGCCGGGAGCCCAGATGACCATTTCGACGCCCGGCAATCATTTCGAACTCAGCCACGGCCGCCCGGAGTATCTGCTGCTCGCCGGCGGGATCGGGATCACCCCGATCTTCACCATGGCCATGGCTCTGGCGCAGGAGAACGCTAACTTTCGGTTGCTTTATGCCTGCCGCCGTCGGCAGGACCTGGCGCTGGGGGACGAATTGAAGGAGCGTATCGGCGATCGTCTGCAGACCTTCATCGACGAGGAGGGCGCTCGCATCGATCTTGACTCAGAGATCGCCCGTCTGTCCCCAAGGGGCGAATTTTATGTCTGTGGTCCGATCGGTATGCTGGAGGCCGCGAAGCGCCATTGGCAGCAGAGTGGCCGTCCCATGGACCAGCTGCGGTTCGAGACTTTCGGAAACAGCGGCCGCTTCGCCTCCGAGCCTTTCAAGGTGAAGATTCCTCGACTCGGAACGGAGGTGGACGTTCTCGTCGGTCAGACCATGCTCGAGGCGCTGGAAGCAGCGGGAGTCGAAATGATTTCCGATTGCCGGCGTGGCGAATGTGGTCTGTGCGCACTGCCCATTCTGGAGACGGATGGGGTAGTCGATCACCGGGACGTCTTCTTCAGCGAGGAGGAAAAGGCGGCGAACACCAAGCTTTGTACCTGCGTCTCACGTGTCATCGCAGGCAGCATTACCATTGACACGGCGGATAGGGCGAGCTGAGCTCCTCCGTTCGAGCCCGATCCCGCATCTTCTTGGCGCCGAGTGGAGCGGATGGAATACTGGGTCGACGGCTCGTTGAAGAAACTGCGCCTCTCCGCAACCTCCTGGAGCAGGCCGTGCTGACCATCCTCTTCGACGGCATCGCGTACGGCATGCTCTTGTTCGTGCTGGCATGCGGGCTCGCCGTAACCCTTGGCCTCATGAACTTCGTCAATCTCGCGCATGGCGCGTTCGCCATGGCAGGCGGTTACATCACGGCCGTCCTGATGAACCGCTTCGGCGTGCCGTTCCTGGCGACGCTGCCGGCCGCTGTGATCGGGCCGGCGCTGATCGGGCTTGTGCTCGAGCGCACGTTGTACGCGAGGCTCTATAATCGCAGCCACCTGCACCAGGTCCTCTTCTCCATCGGCCTGGTATTCATGGCCGTGGCGGCGGTGGACTACACTATGGGATCGCAACAACAGCTGATCCAACTCCCGCCATGGCTTCAGGGCCGTGTAGATGTGTTTGGCGTTCGTGTCGGGCTGTATCGAAGCTTCATCATTGCGGTCTGCGGTGTTCTCGTGGTGCTGCTGCAGCTCATCCTGACGCAAACCAGATTCGGCATCCGGCTTCGCGCCGCAGTAGACGATCAACGCGTGGCAGACGGGCTTGGCATCAATGTGAACCTGATCTTCTCCGTCACATTCGCTTTCGGATCGGGGCTCGCCGGTCTCGGCGGGGCGCTCGGGGCGGAGATTCTGGGCCTCGACCCCACCTTCCCGCTCAAGTTCATGATCTATTTCCTGATCGTTGTGACGGTCGGCGGAGCCACTACCATCACCGGCCCCTTCCTTGCCTCGCTGCTATTGGGGATTGCGGATGTGGCTGGCAAATATTACGTGCCGCAATTCGGCGCGTTCGTGATCTACACATTCATGCTTGTCGTTCTCGTGCTTCGGCCGCAAGGGCTGTTTGCCCGAGCCCGGTGATCAGGCGGATCGCTCAATGTCCGACGACAGCACTGCCGATGTGGGAGCCACGTTGAGCCGCCGAGGCCGATGGAGCTTGGCAGAAATCCTGTTCTGGTTGTTCGCTCTGGCTACTCTGTTCCTCCTGCCGGAACGTCTTCTGTTCCTTAACGAGATCGCCATTATTGGCCTGTTCGCGGTCTCGCTGGACCTGATCCTCGGCTATGCCGGCATCATCTCGCTGGGGCATGGTGCTTTTTTTGGTCTTGGCGCCTACGCTGCGGGAATACTCACAAAGCACGGCATGGGTGACCCCCTAATCGGACTTGTTATTGCGGCCGCCGCGGCCGCGGTGCTTGGCTTTGCCACCAGCTTCCTGGTATTGCGCGGCGCCGATCTGACAAAACTCATGGTGACGCTCGGCATTGCGCTCGTCCTGCACGAGATCGCCAATCAGGCAGGATGGCTCACCGGCGGAGCCGACGGTCTGCAAGGAATCACCGTCAATCCGATATTCGGCATATTCGAGTTCGATATTTTCGGGACGACCGCCTATGCCTACAGCCTCACCGTGACATTCCTGCTCTTCGTGATTGCGCGTCGTCTCGTCGTTTCGCCATTTGGCCTGTCGCTGTGTTCCATTCGCGACAACCCGCTTCGCGCCCGGGCCATCGGCATCCCCGTGAACCGGCGGCTTGTGGTGATCTATACGGTATCGGCGGCTTATGCCGGAGTGGCCGGCGCGCTGCTGGCGCAGACGACGCAATTCGTCTCGCTCGACGTGCTTTCGTTCCAGCGCTCGGCGGATGTCCTTCTGGTCCTGGTCATCGGCGGCATCGGCTACCTCTACGGCGGCCTGATCGGGGCCGTCGTTTTCAAGGTGCTGCAGGATGTCCTCGCAGACATCACCCCGCAGTACTGGCAGTTCTGGATCGGTCTCGTTCTAGTGGTGATCGTGATGGTGGGGCCGGAGCGGTTTACGGAGAGGACAACGACGCTTTGGCGGCGTTCGGTCGCTCGTCTTAGAGGCCGCCCCGACAAGGTGACTGCCGCTCCGGTCAAGGAGGTGTGACGTGGCGGTGGCGCTTGAAACGAAAGGTCTCGTCAAGCGCTTCGGCTACCTCGCTGCGACTGATAATGTGTCGTTCCGGCTGGAACAAGGAGCCCGCCACGCCTTGATCGGCCCCAACGGCGCCGGCAAGACCACCTTTATCAATCTTCTGACGGGAATCTTTCCGCCGAGCGCCGGCCAAATCTTCTTAGAAGGAGAAGACATCACGTGGCTCGCTGCCGAGGTGCGAGTTCAGCGGGGTCTCGCCCGCACGTTTCAGATCAACCAGCTTTTTCCCGCCATGACGCCGCTCGAAACATTGGCGCTTGCGGTCTCGGAGCGAATGGGTGGAGGGCACGACTGGTGGCGCGTGATTGGAAGCAAGCGCGCCCTTGTCGACGAGGCGCTCAGCCTCGCGCAAAGGTTCGGCCTGAGCGACGTAATCGGCGAGCGCACCTCGGAGCTCCCGTATGGAAAGCAGCGCCTCCTTGAGATCGCGACCGCCTTTGCATGCCGTCCGCGCGTCCTCCTTCTGGACGAGCCGGCGGCCGGCGTGCCGGAGGCGGAGCGACACGAACTGCTCGCCACGGTCGCCGCTCTTCCGCGCGAAGTTTCCGTGCTGCTCATCGAGCACGACATGGACCTGGTATTCAGCTTCGCCAGTCGCATCTCGGTTCTCGTGAACGGCGCTCTGCTCACCGAAGGCACCGCGCAGGAGGTCGCGTCGGATGCGCGGGTGCGCGCCGTCTACCTCGGGGAGAGCTTCGATGCGTGAGCTGCTTGCGCTGCGCGAGGTATCGGCGGGATATGGAGACGCCGTCGTCATTTCCCACATCGATCTGCGTCTGGTCGAGGGCGAGTCGCTTGCGGTGCTCGGACGCAACGGAACCGGCAAGACAACTCTCCTCAATACGATCGTGGGTATCACGCGGCACCATGGCGGAAGAATCGAGCTCGCAGGCCGCGATCTCACCGCGATGCGGCCGTACCGACGCGCGGCAGCGGGGGTGGGTTGGGTCCCGCAGGAGCGCAACATCTTTAAGTCCCTGACCGTCGAGGAAAATCTTACAGCCGTGGCTCGCTCGGGACCGTGGACCGTGTCGCGGATGTACGAGATGTTCCCACGGCTGAAGGAGCGCCGTTCCAATCTCGGCAATCAGCTCTCCGGCGGGGAGCAGCAGATGCTGGCCGTCGCCCGCGCCCTCGTGCTCAACCCGAAGCTCATGCTCTTGGATGAGCCGACCGAAGGACTTGCGCCGATCATCATTGAAGAGCTCCTGGCGGCCTTGAAGCGGATCATTCGCGAGGAAGGCATGTCGGCCATCGTGGTCGAGCAACATGCCCAGAAAATCCTCGGGGTCACTGACAACGCCCTGATTCTGGACCGCGGCAGCATCGTGCACGCGAGTTCGAGCCGAGCACTCATCGACGATCCGACGCCGCTTGAACAGCATCTAGGCGTCACAGACCAGAAGAGAGGGAAGCACTTGCACCGCGCTCACGTATCAGAAGGACCCTTTGGGTCAACAGCTGGCCCGCCTAGCAGCATGTGAGTGAGCCATACCGATCATCTGCAAGGTTCGTTCTGGAAACCGAGGACTGGCCGAGCAAAGACCCTCTTGGGGAGATCGATGTGGCTTATCATGCGCGGGCCCTCGATGACAAGGTCGCCGAGATCTATCGCTTTTACATCGTGCCGGCATCCAACATACGGCGGTCGGGCATGTCGAGAGCCGATTCCACGAATGTCTGCTACGACCCTCATCCGGTCGCCCCACGCGACCATCTTGCGTTGCGAGTCGCGCCCGGATCGCGAGCAACAAACGCGCGAAGGGTCGCGACGCTAGATCGGATTTTACCTTTGGCCAGGGAGTACACGGAAGCGAACTGTGACCAGGAGCAGCACAAGGTAGGAAACGATCGCCACGCATTCGGCTGGCAGGATGCGTGCTGTTTCCCTCGGCGTAGGTTGCTTGCCATCGTTCCAATTTGGGTTTTGCCATACCCGAACCGGTGCTCACATCTATTCGGTCACGTAGCTTTCTGATAACGTTCAGTCTGGGGCACCTCGTCCCGGGAGTAAATAAAATCATGTAGGTGTAGTTTTTTCTCAGACGAAATCAGACAAGGAGACCATGTCCAGCCTGCTGCTCGTTTACAGCCTGCTGCTCGTTTACATCGTGCTTGCGATTCTCTTGGCTTGACGCACGTGGCCGTGCTTCGGGACCCCACTCAGCGTCCCGGGGAGCCCGACAAATCAAAGAGTTGGTGTAGTTTTTCCCCCAGGGGAAATAAGTTTGGGTTTATTCTGGGGCTCGCCCACGCACGCCTACACGCCGGGTACGCGGCCCGCGCGACCTCTATTGGGGCGCCGCACTCTCGGGAAGACCGTGTCAGGAACAGATTTGGGGCGACCAGATGAGGTGGTTAGCAGACATTCGTGGAATCGGCTCTCGACACGCTCTGTGTGGCGCGCAACCGGGGCTGATGGTGCGGGGTTCGCCGGCGCAGGAAGTCCAGTTCCAAGTTCCCATTCAGCCTCGCGCGCGCGTAGAGACTGTTCAGAATCGTTCCTGGGTGAAGGTCACCTGCCCGGAACGGATGACGCTCGCCGGTCCGCCTTATGACGATGTCGTGCCGTTCGGGCGCGCGCTTGTGGAACATTTCCCCGATCGCGTGATTTGGGGTACCGATTGGCCGCATCCCAACATGAAGAAAGAGGCGCCGGATGACGGCATGATAGTCGACCATATCCCTAAAATTGCCCTGACAGCGGCCGAGCAAAAGGCGCTATTGGTCGACAACTCGATGAGGCTTTATTGGAATTAGAATCACTCAACTGCGGGATACCCCTGCGTTGTCCAGCGCATCCTACGCTATATATCGGACAGCATCGGGGACCGGCTTG
>Ga0209331_1000774_pt1 | contig 11102 bp, 7 predicted proteins | sample JacPinW_OM3H0_M3_FD_187971 | JGI IMG/M metagenome (GOLD analysis project Ga0209331, IMG submission 187971) | Forest soil microbial communities from Algoma, Ontario, Canada - Jack Pine, Ontario site 1_JW_OM3H0_M3 (SPAdes) (version 2) | ecosystem: Environmental > Terrestrial > Soil > Boreal... | reverse complement strand
ACGGCGGCGTACCTGATCGCAGGATGGGGGCGCGATGGCGCGCTGTCCACCGACGATGCAATGCGACTTGTGGAGGTGCGTGACTTCCTGGCTGGCCAAGGCTGGTTTGATCTCACCCAATACCGGCTCAACCCGCCTGACGGCGTGGTGATGCATTGGTCGCGTCTTATCGATCTGCCGCTCGCGACGATCATTCGAGCAGCAGAAACCGTGCTGGCTACCGGTTGGGCGGAACGCCTCGTCGTCACGGTCTGGCCGATTGCGCTCCTTCTCATCTTTCTTGCTGGCGTCGCACGACTCGCGCGCGATCTCGCCGATGAGACGGCGGCGCGCCTCGCGCTCATTCTGGCCGCGCTGAGCGCACCCGTGCTGCAACACTTTCGTCCCGGTGCGATTGATCATCACAATGTACAACTCGTATTGCTGATCTGGTCGCTTGTGCATGCTTGCCGCGTGCCGGCACGGCCGCGCGATGCAGGCGCGGCCGCGGCTTTATCGGCCGGGTCGCTTGCCGTCGGCATGGAAATGACACCCGCAATCGTGGCGCTTGCCGCGGTGACTGCACTGCGCTGGATCGCGCAAGGCGCGGCGGCCGCTCCCATCGCTCAGGCCTTCGGCATCGTATTCGCGGTGGCGATGTTTGCGCTCTTCGCAGCCACCGTGTCTCCACTGCACTACGCAACGTCTGCCTGCGATGCACTCTCCGCCGTGCACCTCATGGCAGCGTGTATCGGCGGCATTGGACTTGCTGCGCTCGCGAGCCTGCACGTGCTGCGTTCATCCATCGGGCGACGCCTGACCGGCGCCGGCGTGCTGGCCGTCGTGCTCGCGACTGCGCTCGCCGTGGCGTACCCCGCCTGTCTGGGCGATCCGTTCGAGCATCTCGACTCTCGCCTGAGCACGCTCTGGCTCTCCCACGTGAATGAGGCGCGATCGATCGCCAGCATGCTGCGGGACCTGCCACAGGAGGTGCTGCCGTATTACGGCCTTCCCTTAGCCGCGCTCGTCCTCTCATCCCTGCAGATCGCGCGCGAGGCCGCTGACGCGCGCTGGAGCTGGATTTGCGGCGCCGCGGTGCTCGGCAGCTTGTTTTTGCTCGCGCTTTGGCTGGTGCGTGGCGCAACGGCGGCGAATGCAGTTGCGGTTGCGCTCGTTGCAGCGGCGCTGGTGCGCATGCTGCCCCCCCGTAAAGCGTTGACGTATTTCGGATTGAGTCGTGCGGCACTCGCGGTCGCCCTTCTGCTCAACCCGCTTGCAATGCTCGCAATTGGCGCTGCGATTGCGCGCGGCGTGACGGGCGTGACGAACAACCACCGCCTCGTGGCGAGCTCCGAGCGCCCCGAGACCTGTCAACGAGCGTCCGACTATCTGCCGCTTGCAGGACTTCCGAAGGGCTTGGTGCTCGGTTTCATTGATGCCGGTCCGTTTCTGTTAATGCAGACGCCTCACACTGTGCTGGCGGCGCCATATCACCGCGACATCGTGGGAAATACGACGATGCTCGACATCTTTCTCGCCCCTCTTGATGAGGCGCGGCGACGGATCAAAGACGCCCGGATCGACTACGTGGCCTTCTGCCCTGGCTCCCCCGAGCGCTACAATTATTCCACCGCGGCGCCGGAGGGACTTGCGGCAGCACTGGGGCGAGGTGAAGTCCCGGATTTTCTCATCCCTGTTCCGCTGGATGGCCACAATCTCGCGGTTTACCGGGCAAAGGACTGAGTTGGGCACTGAGTGGGCAGGGACCGAGGAGTGCTGCGCGGGGGCAAAACTATCCAGGTTCGGGGGAAATGATGAAGTTGGAAACGATCAAAGCCGGGCTTCCGAGGCTGGCCGCGTTGGTGCTGTTCCCCGTGCTTCTGACGAGGGCCGATTGTGGCGCCGCTCAGGACCGAGGCGCGCTCAACCCCGAGCCCCTGCCCCCGATCGCAAACCCGAGCGACCCCGGCACGCCCGCGAAGGAACTCTTTGGCCGTAAGACGGGCCCCCTGCCAATAGAGGCGCGGACCATAGGTTCCTATTCCAAGGGCTGTCTCGCGGGCGCTCAGGCCCTGCCAATCAATGGCAAGACTTGGCAGGTCATGCGGCTCTCGCGCAACCGCAATTGGGGCCATCCCAACCTCGTGCGTTTCCTAGAGCGTCTCGCCAGCCAGGCCCCGAAGACCCATTGGCGCGGGCTCCTCGTCGGCGACATGTCGCAGCCACGCGGCGGCCCCATGCGCACGGGCCACGCCAGCCATCAGGTCGGCCTCGATGCGGACATTTGGCTCACCCCGATGCCGGATCGACAATTGACGCGCGCTGAGCGCGAAGAAATATCGGCGACCATGGTAGTCGCCGAAGATCGCCTGGATGTCGATCCAAACGTCTGGACCCCGGCGCATGTTGCGGTGATCAAGGCCGCGGCGCAGGACCCGGAGGTGGCGCGGATATTCGTCAATCCTGCGATCAAGAAGGCTCTATGCCGCGATGCCGGCAGCGACCCCTCGTGGCTCAGCAAGGTACGGCCCTGGTGGGGACACGATTATCATTTCCACGTGCGGATCCGCTGTCCGTCGAACAGCCCCGATTGCAAGCCCCAGCCTCCCGTAGACGCAGGTGATGGCTGCGCCGGCCAGGACCTCGATCACTGGTTCAGCGATGCGATCCTGCATCCCAAACCGTCGCCTGTCCCGCCGAAGCCGACCCCGCCCATAAAGATGGCTGATTTGCCGGCCGCATGCCGCCAGGTACTGCTCGCGCCCTGACCTTTGCGGGAAAGAAAGCCGCTCATCAGGTGAGCTTGATTGAGGATTTTGATCGGGCGTGAGCCAATCATGTGGCGGGATGCTATGATTGGTCGCCATGACCACGTCGCCTGCCGATCTTGAAATCCTGCGCGAGCTTGAGAAGAAAGTCCTCTGGCTCGCCAGCTGGACAATTCACCACGCCAATGCGCTGCGTGAGAACACCGACGGGCTCAAGGTCGGCGGGCATCAGGCATCCTCGGCGTCGCTCGCCACCATCATGACCGCGCTCTATTTCCGGGCGCTGCGGCCACAGGACCGGGTGGCCGTCAAGCCCCACGCCAGTCCGATCTTCCACGCAATCCAATATTTGCTGGGACGCCAGAGCCGGCAAAAGCTCGAAGACTTTCGCGGCTACAAGGGCGCGCAGAGCTATCCTTCGCGCACCAAGGATTGCGATGACGTTGACTTCTCCACCGGCTCCGTCGGCCTGGGCGTTGCGCAAACCCTCTTCTCCAGCCTGGTGCAGGATTACGTGCGCGCCCACGGCTGGGGGTTGCAGCGCCCGCAAGCGCGCATGATTGCACTCGTCGGCGACGCCGAGCTCGACGAAGGAAATATTTTCGAAGCGATTCTGGAAGGGTGGAAACAGGGTCTGCGCAATTGCTGGTGGATCATCGACTACAATCGCCAGAGCCTCGATGCCGTCGTGCGTGAGGGCTTATGGGCCCGCTTCGAGGCGCTGTTTCGCGCTTTCGGCTGGGACGTCGTGATCCTCAAATACGGCTCTCTGCTGGAAGCCGCCTTTCGCGAGCCGGGTGGCGAAAAGCTGCGAACGTGGATCGACAATTGCCCCAACCAGCTCTACTCCGCGCTCGTGTTCCGCGGCGGCGCCGCGTGGCGTAAGCGGCTTCTCGACGAGATCGGCGATCAGGGCGCGGTGACGCGGCTGATCGAGGCGCGCTCGGATGAGGAACTTGCCCGCCTTATGACCAATCTTGCCGGGCATGATCTGCCCTTCCTGCTCGAAGCATTTGGTCGAGTCGATCACGACCGGCCGATTTGTTTCATCTGCTACACCATCAAGGGCTACGGGCTCCCCTTCGCCGGCCACAAGGACAACCACGCGGGATTGATGACTCCGGCGCAGATGGAGGCGCTGCGACAGGCGATGAATATTCGCCCTGGTCACGAATGGGATCCGTTTGAAGGGCTGAGCATCGAGGCGGCAAAACTGCAGGAATTCCTTGCCGCCGTGCCGTTCGCGATGGGCGATCGCGCGCAAAAAGCCGCCCGACTCCCCATTCCCGCAGAGCTGGGCGGGCCAACTCAGCCAGTCGTGTCAACACAAGCGGGTTTCGGCGCGCTGCTCAACGAGCTTGGCCGGGGAAAATCGGAAATTGCAGATCGCATCGTCACCACGTCTCCGGACGTGACGGTCTCGACCAATCTCGGGCCGTGGGTCAATCGGCGCGGCTTGTTCGCGCGCGAGAACATGGCGGACATTTTCAAAAGCGAGCGCATCCCGTCGACCTTCAACTGGGATTTCTCACCCAAAGGCCAGCACATCGAGCTCGGCATTGCAGAGATGAACCTGTTCACCCTGCTTTCGGCGCTCGGGCTGTCCCACGCGATCAACGGCGAGCGGCTCATTCCCATCGGCACGCTTTATGACCCGTTCATTCAGCGCGGGCTCGATGCGCTCAACTACGCCTGCTACCAGGATGCGCGCTTCATCCTCGTGGCCACGCCCGCCGGCATCACGCTTGCCCCTGAGGGCGGCGCGCATCAGTCGATCGCAACCCCGCTCATCGGAATTGGACAGGACGGACTTGCGTCCTTTGAGCCCGCTTTCGTTGACGAGCTTGCGGTTATTCTCGCGTTTGCGTTCGACTACATTCAGCGCGACGGCGAGGGCGAGAGCTCGGAACGCAACTGGCTGCGCGACGAGACCGGCGGCTCGGTCTACCTGCGGCTTTCCACGCGACCGATCGAGCGGATCAAACGCGCAATGACGCCGGAGCTGCGGCAGGCCGTTGTCGACGGCGCCTATTGGCTGCGCAGGCCCGGACCGAATTGTCAGGTGATCGTTGCCTATACCGGCGCGGTGGCGCCGGAAGCCATCCAGGCGGTCGGGCTGATGGCGGAAGATCGCCGCGACGTCGGTCTCTTGGCGATCACCTCGGCCGATCGGCTCAACGCCGGCTGGACCGCGGCGCAGCGGGCGCGCGAGCGCGGGCTTGTCCACGCGCGCTCGCGTATCGAGCGACTGCTCGCGGAGGTGCCGTCCCATTGCGGGGTCGTGACGGTGCTTGATGGCCATCCGGCAACGCTCGCGTGGCTTGGCGCCGTGCACGGGCATTGCACGCGCCCGCTCGGGGTCGAGCATTTCGGCCAGACCGGCTCCATTCCCGAGCTCTACCGCCACTACGGCATTGACGCGAATGCGATCGTCGCTGCAGCCGCAGCGCTCACCCCGGGCCGGCCGATTCGCCATCTCAAGGCGCTGCCGTAGCGCGCAATATGCTTGCGCCCTGACGGCTTACGCGGGCTGACGCGCGTCACGCGATCGGATCAGCACTTCCGGATTGATCACATTGATCGGCGTGCCCGCAGCGTAAGCAATGATCTGATCGAAGATGTCGGTGAACTGTACCTCGAACTCGTCGCGGGAGACGTAGCCGAGATGCGGCGTGCACACGACATTGTCCATGCCGAGTAAGGGATGATTCGTGTCGAGCATCGGCTCCTCTTCATAGACGTCGACCGCCGCCATTCCGGGGCGCCCCGCGCGCAGCGCATTGACCAGTGCGCCTGGCTCGATCAGGCCTGCGCGGCTGGTATTGACCAGAAGAGCGCTGGGTTTCATGCGGGCAAGATCGGCTGCGGTCACAATGCCGCGCGTTGCGGGCACGAGCCGCATGTGGAGCGTGATGATGTCGGATTGCGCGAAGAAGGCCTCTTTGCTGGGCGCGGTCGCATAACCCTCGCCCCTTGCCCGCGCAAGTGAATCCTCGCGCGCCCACACCCACACTTGCATGCCGAATGCCGCGCCATAGCCGGCCACGACCTTGCCGATGCGGCCGTAGCCGTAAATGCCGAGCATCTTGGCGCGGACCGAGCGGCCAACCCCGATTTGCCACTTTCCGGCTTTGAGCGCAGCCATCTGCTGCGGGATCTCGCGCATCGCTGCGAGCACGAGGCCCCAGGTGAGCTCGGCGGTGGCATAAGAGGGCGTGCCCACATGCTGACCCGATGACACGATCACGCCCAAGCGCGTGCACGCATCGATGTCGATATGGGGATAGACGCTGCGCTGGCTGATGAGTTTGAGCGCGGGCAGCCGCTCGAGCAGCGGCGCGCGGATCGCCGTGCGCTCGCGGATCAGGACCAGTGCCTCGGTGTCGCGCAGACGCCGGGCAAGCGCGTCGTTATCCTGGACGTGATCGTTCCATATGGTCACGTCGTATCCGTCAAGCTTGCGAAAGCAGGCAAGCGTCCGGATTGTGTCGTGATAATCGTCCAGAATGCTGATTTTCATCTGCGCGCATCCTCACGGATCATGGCCGCGCCTTTTTCGGCAATCATCATGGTCGGTGCATTGGTATTGCCTGAGGTGATGGTCGGCATGACGGAGGCATCGATCACGCGCAGCCGCTCGATTCCGATGACGCGCAGCCGCTCATCCACCACCGCGAAAGGATCCGTATCGCGGCCCATCTTGGCGGTGCCGACAGGATGAAAGATGGTGGTGCCGATGTCGCCTGCTGCTTTGACCAGGGCGGCATTGTCATTCCCGACCGAAGCGCCCGGAAGGTATTCGAGCGGCTTGTAGGGCGCGAGCGCAGGCTGCGACACGATCTTGCGGGTGACGCGTATCGAGTCGGCCGCGACGCGGCGATCTTCATCGGTTGAAAGGTAATTGGGCTTGATGATCGGCTTTTCGCCCGGCTCAGGCGATCGCAGCCGCACGAAACCCCGGCTGGCCGGCTGCACGTTGCACACGCTCGTCGTAAAGGCGGGGAATTCGTGCAGCGGATCACCGAACTTGTCGAGCGAGAGCGGCTGCACATGAAACTGAATATTGGCGCGCTCGCGGGATGGATCCGAGCGCGTAAACAAGCCGAGTTGAGATGGGGCCATGGTCAGCGGTCCGCGGCGGAAGACCGCATAGTCGAAGCCCATGCGCGCGCGGCCGCGCCATGACCGGTACATCTCGTTGAGCGTCATGACGTTCGAAATCTTATAGATGAGCCGCAATTGCAGATGATCCTGCAGGTTTTCGCCCACGCCCGGCTTATCGAGAACGACGCGGATACCGAGAGCGTGCAGCTCCGCCGCAGGCCCTATCCCTGAGAGTTTCAGGATCTGAACTGAGCCGATCGACCCGGCGGCGAGAATCACTTCACCGCGGCAGCGCGCCACGTGCTCCGTTGCGTCCTGGCGCCAGCGCACACCGGCGGCACGCCCGTCTTCGAGCACGACGCTTTCCACCAGACAGCCGGTTTCCACGCGAAGATTCTTTCGCCCAAGCACCGGCTTGAGGAAAGCGCGCGCGGCCGACCATCGTCTTCCCCGCTTCTGATTGACATGAAACGCGCATGCGCCCTCGTTGTCGCCGGTATTGAAGTCGGGAATGGATTTGATGCCCGCCTGGTTGGCGGCGGCGCAGAAGGCATCGAGAATATCCCAGCGCACCCGCGGAGCCTCAATGCGCAGCTCGCCTCCGGCGCCGTGCGCTTCGCTCTCGCCGAGGAAATGATCCTGATGACGCTTGAAATAGGGCAGCACGTCGTCCCAGCCCCACCCCGTGAGGCCAAGCTGGCGCCAATGGTCGTAGTCGGCTGCCTGGCCGCGCATATAGATCATGGCGTTGATGGCGGAGGAGCCGCCGATCGCCTTGCCGCGCGGATAATTGAGGCTGCGCCCGCTGAGCCCTTCCTCGGACTCCGTCCGCAACATCCAATCTGCGCGCGGGTTTCCGATGGCGAAGAGGTAGCCGACGGGAATGTGGAACCAGATCCAGTTGTCCTTGCCGCCTGCTTCGAGCAGCAGGACGCGCATCGCAGGGTCGCTGGAGAGGCGGTTAGCCAAAAGGCAGCCCGCCGAGCCCGCGCCGACAATGACGTAATCGTATTCCCCTTGCTCGCGCGCCGCGAAAGCCATTGCAGGCATCCCGATAGGCTCTCCTGTTCGCACTGTGCGGCGCCGCTGCGGGCTTGGCAACGTCGGCGTGCGAGACCTCTGACCCGATTATGGGCGGCGCATGTGTGCGCTCGCGCCTGATCCCATCGAGCTGGAGCGAATTGTGAGTCTTCGCGACATCGGCCATTTGCTTGATCGTGACGCGCCGGCCGGGCGCGACACGCGGGACCGGCAGTTCCCCGGATTTCGCTTCGCTCAATCCGCGCTACAGGGCTACAGAGCAAAATCAACCGAACGCCGCCCACAACTTCTGTGCGGCCTTCTTTAGCCTTGCGGCTAGCGTCGTCTCCTCGTCTTCGTCGGCAAGCCGCAGTCCGACGCTGCTCACGCGCCCATCATTCACCCGGTGTGCCACCAAGGCGATCGGCCCGAGCGGGACAACATCGCCGCGTTTTGGCATCCGCTGGAGCTCCTCATCCATATAGGCCGCAAGCGACGTCGCCGCTACATCTGGGGCAATCGAGAGCCCGTAAATCTCCGCGAGCGCGCCAAGCGTAACATCGCCCGCGACAAAGAAGTCTCCAAGCAGCCGCGGGTCCGGGGCGGACGGCGGTGGCATGTCAACAAAAAACCGGTCGAGCGCCTGCGCTTTTTCCAGCGGCGCAAGCAGGTACACATAATCGCCCTGGCGCACCGGGCCTGCTTCCGCCGGGCTGAGAATCTTTTCCGAGCGCACGATGATAGTAGGCTTGGCCCACGCAGGCAGCAGCCCGCGTTTGAGATAGGGACTCTTCGGCGATACCGGGTAGCCGACGATCTCCTGTGCCAATTGTCCCGGCAGATCAAGCTCGACCCGCCGCGGCAGCGGATCGCGCCGCGGCAGCGCAACGTCCAGCCGCCGCGCCGCGAACGCTATTGTCCAGCCTTGGATCAGCAGCGAGGCGAGCACGACCACAAACGCGATATCGAAATAGAGATACGCCTTGGAGAGCCCGATCAGGAACGGGATGGAGGCCAGAAAGATGCTCACGGCCCCGCGCAGACCAACCCACGCGATGAATGCCTTTTCGCGCCAGGGAAAACGAAACGGTGCAAGGCACAAGAACACGGCAACCGGACGCGCGACCAGCATCAGCGTCGCCGCCACCGCAAGCGCCGGCCAGACACTGCCCATGAGTCGCAACGGCCATGCGAGCAAACCGAGCAGCACGAACATCACGATCTGTGCCAGCCAGGTAACGGCGTCGTGGAACACGACCACGGTGTTGTGGGCGCGGGTCGGCCGGTTGCCCACGACCAGTCCGGCCAGGTAGATCGCGAGAAAGCCCGAGGCATGCACCACCGAGGCGAGCGCGAAGATGACGAGCGCGCTGGTGGCGACGAACGGGGCATGCAGACCCTGTGCGAAGGCGACGCGGTTGAGCACAAAGACGACGAGGCGTCCGCCGAGGACTCCGATCAATGTTCCGAGTATCGCCTGTTCGGCGAGCACGGCGAGGACATGCTGCCAGGAGCGATCACCACGTGTGAGAAATTCGACCAGCAGCATGGTCAAGAGGACAGCGAACGGGTCGTTGCTCGCTGACTCGACCTCCAAGGTTGAGGCGACGCGCGGCCGCAGCCGCAATCCGCGGCCGTGCATCAAAAAGAACACCGCGGCCGCATCGGTCGAGGCAACCACCGCGCCGACCAGGAGCGCCTCGATCCAGCGCAGATCGAAGACGAGATAGGCGACCGGGGCGGTCAGCGCGGCGGTCAGCAGCACCCCGAGTGTCGCAAGCGTCACTGCGGGCCCCAGCACGCTCCTGACGGTCGCAAACCGCGTGCGCAATCCGCCATCGAAGAGAATAAGAGCCAAGGCGATGGAGCCGACCACATAGGCGGTGCCCACATCGTCGAACTTGAGCCCGCCCGGTCCCGCCTCGCCCGCGAGGATGCCGAGGATCAGAAACACAAAAAGCAGTGGAGCCCCGAAGCGCATCGCAATCAGGCTCGACATGATGCCGAGCAGCAGCAGCAGCGCGCCCAAGAGGATGCCGATGCTGATTGCGTCGAGAGAGCTCATTGCGAAGGGATGCCCGGCTGAGGCGCAATTGAGCGCCGGACCTGATACCTATCACGGCAGTCTGTGTTCCACCGCCATCGAATGCGAGCATAACCGGCGGGGCTGGTTTGAAATCATTACCGCAAGCGCCAGTTGCCGAGCACGGTGGCCGTAACGCAATCGTTGGGATCGCGTGCGGTATCGGCGCGGCGGTGTTCTGGGCTGCCGGCTTCGTTGCGGCCCGTCATGGCATTTCCGCAGGGTTTTTGCCCGCGGATATCGTGCTGCATCGTTTCGTCTGGGCCGGATTTCTCTTTCTCCCCTTCCTCGTGCGCGCCGGATTGCAGGACCTTGGCGGCGTGGGATGGGGCCGCAGCGCATTGCTCACCGTGACCGGCGGGCCGCCGTTTGCCCATTTCAGTTATGCCGGCTTCCTGTTCGTCCCGCTCGCCCATGGCGCGGTGATCCAGCCGTCATGCGCGGCACTCGGGGGACTCGCGCTTGCAACACTGCTGCTGAAGGAAAAGCTGCCGGCGCGGCCATCATCATCGCGGGTCTTGTTGTGATCGGCGGCGAAGCGCTCGCCAGCATCGGCAGACATGAAGTTGCGGGGGACCTTTCCTTTGCAACGGCGGGACTCCTCTTCGCGACCTTCAGCACCTTGCTGCGCCGGTGGAATATCGCTCCCATGCGCGCGGTCGCGGTCACCAGCGTGCTCTCCCTGCTCGATATTCCTGTCCACTGGCTCCTGTTCGGCTTTGCAAACATGATCGAGCTTGGCCTTGCGGAGAATCTCCTGCAAGCAGTGGTGCAGGGCATTTTTGGGGGCGCCGGGGCGGTTTATCTCTTTACCCGCTCGGTCGTCCTGCTCGGCGCCGGGCGCACTTCGGTCTTTCCGTCCCTGGTGCCGGGATTCGCCTTGCTGATTGGCTTTCTCGTCCTCGGCGAGGTGCCGAGCGCCTTTGCGCTCGTCGGCTTCGCCATCGTGCTGATCGGATTCCGCATGACCCAATAGGCTGACCCAATAGGCTCGGGCCAACCCTTGCCGATGAAACCCGCGGGCAGTTGAATTCGGAGCAAAACCACGATTTCTTAGTGCCGCCACGAATTTGTGCGTCAGACGCCAGCATGCCACACATCACCATTTCTTACCGGCGGGCAGACTCGGACGCGACGGCGGGCCGCAT